>Ga0138256_10008930_pt1 | contig 10513 bp, 9 predicted proteins | sample KNB2016incub_MG_FD_105486 | JGI IMG/M metagenome (GOLD analysis project Ga0138256, IMG submission 105486) | Active sludge microbial communities from wastewater in Klosterneuburg, Austria - KNB2014incub_MG | ecosystem: Engineered > WWTP > Activated sludge > Unclassified | place: Austria... | reverse complement strand
TAGCGCGTCAAAGCTGATGCGCACGGTCTGCCCGGCGCTGATCTTGGGTGCGTCTACCTCGTCCATGGGCGCGCGCACATACAAGCAGGTGTCGTCGATCAAGTCAATTGCCGGTGGTGTGGGCACGCCGGGTGGTGAGGGTGTTGAGTATTCCCCTACCTCGCCCACAATTTTGGCCACGGTACCGGCAAACGGCGCGTACAGCACGGTGCGTTTTTGCTCAACCCGCGTGGCGTTGACCCGGGCCTGGGCCTGCATTACGTCGGCCTTGGCGGCGTCGCAGGTGGCGCGCCGGGCCTGGGCGTCGGCGCGGGCCTGATCGTCACGCGAGCCGGAGACAAAGCCCTTCTGGAACAGGGCGCTCTGGCGTTTGGCTTCGGCTTCGGCATTGGCGGCCACGGTGCAAGCCTCGACAACCCGCTTTTGTGCACTTTGCACCTGGGTCTGGGCCAGGGTACTTTGGGCCTGCTGGTCGTCGTTCCACAATTTCATCAGCAACTGGCCTTTTTTGACTTTGTCGCCTTCCTTGACTGCCAGTACTTCAATGCGCCCGCCCATGGTGGCCGAGAGCTTGGTGCGCAAACAGGCTTCCACCGTGCCAGCGCGGGTGTTGGCGATGCTGGACTCCACCTTGCCTTGGTCTATCTCCACCACCACCACGGCGATCGGCTTGGGCCGCTTGGCCCACCAGATGCCTCCCACCAAGAGGACGATGATGAGCAGGGCCAGTGCCAGTCGGCGAATCAGGGATGAAGTCATATATGGGAAATTTGCTATAAAAATATGAGCGATTCACCCAATATTGACGAGGGCTAGAAGGTCATTTTACTTAAAGAGTTACATCAGGGCAGTGGTCTTGTCCAGCGCAATGGCGGCATCCAGTGTGTCCAGCAACAGCTTGCGCACCTTGAGCTTGGTGCCCTTGTGTGCGCCTGGGTTGAGTTTCTGCAACTGCTGGGCTACTGCACGGGCGGTGGGCATCAGCTGCTCGGGCGGCACCACCTGATCCAGGAAACCGGCCATCACTGCACCCTGCGGGGTGAACATTTCTGCGTTGATGACGGCGCGTTGGAAGGCCGGTGGCGTCAGCCGGTCGCGCGCCAGGGTAATGCCCACGTGGTGCATGGTCATGCCAATCTTCACTTCGTTGAGGCCAATGCTGAAAGGGCCTTCCACCCCAATGCGGTAGTCCGCCGACAGCAGCACAAAGGCGCCCTTTGCCACAGCGTGGCCAGGGCAGGCGACGATAATGGGCTGGGGGTGGGCCAACATGCGCCGCGCCAAGGCAGAGCCCTCGCCCACCAGGTTAATGGCAGCCTGCGGGCCGGCCATCATGACTTTCAGGTCGTAACCGCCGCTCAGAATACCGGGTTGGCCGGTGACGATGACCACCGCACTATCAGCCTGCGCGCGGTCCAGGCTACGGTTGAAGTCGGCAATTAGTTCGTGGGAAAAGGCGTTGACCTTGCCGTTGTTCAGGGTCAGGGTGGCGATGCCGTCTTCCAGGCTGTAGGCAACAAGTTCGCTCATGGTGAATTCCTGCAAAAAAACGAATGGCCAGTCTAACCGCTTGCTAGGTGCTCCACTGCATCCAGGGCTGCTTGCAGGCGTTGATCACCCGTGCCGGCGATGTGCAGAAAAGGCAGGGCGGATTGGTGCAAGGTTTGCAACAGGCGCGCGTGCACGGTGGTGCGCATCGCCTCGCCATCGCGCTGGACTCCGTCGGCCACCCATGGAATGCCGGTTTCCAGCAGCAGAGTCAGCGCGTAGCGTTGGTGCAGTGCCCAAGCCTGCGGGTACAGCGAAGTGTCATGAAATACACAGTCGCTGTAGACGGCCGTGAGCAGCGGTGCTGTGTCGCAGACCACCCAGACCTTGCCTTGTTGGCGCGCCAGTTGCAGTGCGGCTTCTTCGAGCGTGCATTGTTCTTGCAGGATGTGGTTCTGCTCATCTTGCCGGGGGGTACGGCCATGGAGCGCGGTGAATCGGCGCAGGTACTCGGGCACCCACGGGGAGCCCAACTGATTTGCCAGATCACGGGCCAGGGTAGTCTTGCCGGTGCACTCGGCACCTAAAAGGCAGATGAGTTGGGGTCTCAAAATTCCACCGTCACCCGGGCCCGCACGGTGCGCGGTGTGGAAGGAAACAGGTAGGTGCTGCCCCAGTACTGGGTGGGGGCCTCGCGCCAGTAGCTGCGGTCCGTCAAATTTTCCACGTTCAGGCTCCACTGCGTGAGCTTGCCAATCAGGCGGTTTTGGTAGCGCAGACCCGCGTCCAGTTGCCATGCCGATGGCAGGGTCACACTGCCGTCGGCGGTGACGGTTTTGCCACTCTCGGAAGTGAGCAGACCGTTCAGGGACAAGCCGGGAAGTGATGCGATCTTGTAGTCGGCAAACAGCGAGGCCTTGGCCTTGGGCACGTTGGTGACCCACTGCCCCACCAGGTTGGGGTCCACGGCGGCGGTGTACTTGGCGTCCAGCACGGTCAGGCTGGCTTGCAGGGAGAGTTGGGAAGTCACCTGGCCCACTGCGGCCAGCTCAACGCCCCGGTGGCGCGCGGTCTTGCCGCCGGCCACCCGCAGTGGAATGCCGCTGGCGGTGGGCTGGTCATCGCCATAGGGTTTGTCGATGTTGAACAGTGCAGCGGATACCAGCAGGCGGTCATGTGCCTGCCATTTCACACCCACCTCGGTTTGCTCGCTCTTGAGGGCCGGCAGCACCTGGCCGGCATTCACATACTTGGTGGGTCGGTTTGGCACCGCCTCCAATTCCGCACCCTGCCCCCAACTGACATACAGCATGGTGCTGGTCACAGGTGACCACGCCAGGCCAGCCCAAGGGGTGGTCACGGTTTGTTCAAACGCTATGGCGCGTGAGCCATCGCTGCGTTCGCTCGAACGGTTCAGGTGCGAGCTGCGCAGGCCGACAAAGCTTTGCACGCTGGCTGTCAAGTTGCTAACCAGCGAGGCCGAGGCATCCACGGCGCGTTCGCGGCTATTGGTGTTGAGGTCCAGGGCCGTGCCATCGCCCGGCAGCGCGATGGGTGTGTTGATGTTGGTGGTGCCGACCCAGTTGTAGGCCTGCGTGGGGTTGAGTTCGGTCTTGGCATTGCGGCCACTCAAGCCCAGGCTGACGCGGTGCTGCACACCGAGCGCGGCGAACTTGCCGTGCAGCGTGGCATCCCAGGCCCAGGTGCTGCGCTCTTCGTTTTCGCTGCGGTAATCGTAGATGTCCACATCGCCATTGCCGCACAGACCGGGGTAGACGTAGTTGGGGCCGGTGCTGCAGCCGTCGGGGAAGGCCAGGCGGTCTTGCGTGGTGGTGCGTTGCATGCCCAGGCCCAGGCGTGCCTGCCAGTTGGTGCTGATGGTGTGATCGATGGCGAACTGGGCGTTGGTGCCGGTGGATTCAAAGGGCTGAGACCAGCTCTGGTTGTTGAGGTTCAGGCGGCTGTACACGGGTGCGGGCAGGGTGTCGGCCACGCCGTCGCCATTGGCATCGAGCAAGCCCAGGCCAGGAACCGAGGGCTGCTTCTTGTGGTGGTATTCCAGGTCAGCCGACAGCCGGGTAGCGGGGCCGACTTGCGTAGCCAGAGCCATGCTGGCAAATTCGCGTTTCCCATCGGCTTGGTCAAACTGGGTGTGCAGGTCTTCAGCCGCCAGATTGACGCGCACTCCGACAGCGCCCCACGCGGTGTTGGCATCCATGTGCACCTTGCTGCCACCATTGCCGTCTGCACCGAGCAAGATGGTGGTGAAAGCATCGCGCTGCGGCGTCTTGGTCACAAAATTTACCAGCCCGCCAGGTGCCGATATACCGGACTGCAGGCCCGCTACGCCCTTGAGCACTTCTACGCGTTCCTTGTTTTCCATCGCAATGGGAGCGATGTTGGAAATGGGCAGGCCATTGCGTAAAAAGTTGGTGCCCGGGTCCAATAAAAAGCCGCGCACCGACAGGCCTTCGATGTAGCCAGTGGTGTTGTAGCTGTCGGCCAGCGAGGCGTCGAGCTTGATCGCCTGGGACAGGCTGCTGCTGGCCGTGGCGGCCAACAGGTCGGCGCCCAGCACCGTGATGCTTTGCGGGGTTTTGGCCAAAGACTGGCCGAAACCGCCCACAGCGGCGCGTTCAGTGTCCAGCACCGGGGCGGCCTTGCCGGTGACGGTGACCGCGTCCAGGCTTTGGGTGGCGGTTTGTGCCCCAACGGGCACGGCAAACAGCAGGGCCAACGCCGCAGCGGTGGGGGAAAGTTTCAGTGTGTGACGGATTGCCATCGAAAGTCCTTTGGTCGACGGCAGGGGAGTGCAGACATGCCACGCGACCCCTCCATAAAGTGGGCGCAAGCAGTTCAATCACGCTTCCCTGCGCAAGTATTACCTTGATCAAGTTCCAGGGTGTTATCTCAGCCGGATATCGCAAGACATCCAGCACCCCTAGCGTTTACAGATCGGCGTAGTGCCGAACTGATGGCGCGATTGTAAACCCGGTCAGATCACGTCCGATCGATCTTCCACTCCAGCGCCACGGATGTGGTGGTCTTGACCACGCCGTCAAAGTTGCCCATTTCGTCCAGCAGGGTGTTCATGCGCAGGGCCGTTTCAGCACGTAGCAGCACTACGTAGTCAAATTCGCCACTCACTGCGCAGAGCTGGCGCACCTCGGGCATGCGCTCCAGTTGGCGCACCACGTCGCGTCCGGATTTGGGTTGCACGGTGATTCCAACAAACGCTTGCAGGCCTTGGTCCAGCACATCCTGCCCCAGCCGCAGTGTGTACCCCGCGATAACGCCTTCGCGCTCCAGGCGGGCCAATCGTGCCAGCACCGTGGTGCGTGCCGTGCCGAGTTGGCGTGCCAGATCGGCCGTGGATGTGCGGGCATTGGCCTGTAGCAAAGCCAGAAGATCACGGTCCAGTTGGTCGCGCAACCCGGCCGTACGTTGGGTTTGGGGTGGTGTGGCCATTTGGTCGATTTGATAAATATGTATGACAAATTGTCATTCAATACATCTGTTTCGTCAAAGTGACTGTGCATTGTGTCCGTCAGCGCGCCTAAACTTTCTGCATACCAACCACTATTTCAGGAGACTTTTCATGCGCGTTGTTTTGACGGGTGCGGGCCATATCGGCCAGACGATTGCTAGCTTGCTTTCCAATTGCGGAGACTACCAGGTCAAAGTGGTGGACCGCAGTGCCGATGCCGTGGCCAAGCTGGCCCACTTGCCGATAAAAACCGCGCAGGTTGATACGACCGACGCCGCCGCATTGCGCGCAGAGCTGAAGGGTTTTGACGCCGTCATCAACGCCTTGCCTTACCACCTGGCCATCATGGCGGCCACACAGGCGCTGGAGGCCGGTTGCCACTACTTTGACCTGACCGAAGACGTGACCGCCACACGCGCCATCATGCAGATGGCCGACGGTGCCAAAACCGCCTTCATGCCGCAGTGCGGTTTGGCGCCGGGCTTCATCGGCATCGTGGCCCACCACCTGAGCAAAAAGTTCACCCAGCTGCGGGAAGTCCAGATGCGCGTGGGCGCCTTGCCGGCCTTTCCCACCAACTCGCTCAAGTACAACCTGACCTGGAGTGTGGATGGCCTGATCAACGAGTATTGCCACCCCTGCGAAGCCATTCGCGATGGCCAGATCATTGAAGTGCTGCCGCTCGAAGGCCTGGAACACTTCTCGCTGGACGGTACTGAATACGAAGCCTTTAACACCTCGGGTGGTCTGGGCACGCTGTGCGAAACCCTCAAGGGCCGCGTACAAACGCTGGACTACAAGACGGTGCGTTACCCCGGCCACTGCGACATCATGAAGATGCTGTTGCAAGAACTGGGCATGCAGTTTGACCAGGAGAATTTGAAGAACATCTTGCGCAATTCCATTCCGCTGACCATGCAGGACGTGGTGCTGGTGTTTGTCACCGTGAGTGGCGAGCGCGACGGCCAGTTGGTGCAGGAAGTATTTGCCCGCAAGATTTTTGCCGACCGCAACGAGCAGGCTCCCCTGAGTGCCATCCAGATCACCACAGCGGCCGGCATTTGCGCTGCTGTGGACCTGTTCCGCGAGGGCAAATTGCCCCAGTCCGGCTTCATCCGCCAAGAGCAGGTAGAGTTGCCAGACTTTTTGGCCAACCGCTTTGGCAGCGCCTACCAGCAGTCGCGCCAGGTCGAGTCCATCGGTTAAGCCTTGTTGAGGAATCACCATGCTCACACATTCCACTGACATTCAGACCGTTCTCGCATCGCTCGGTGTGCCCGCCAGCGCCCATGTAGGCGGCGACCTGCGTTCACGCTCCCCCATCGATGGTGCCACGCTGGGCCAGGTCCATGCCACACCATTGACCGAGGTGGCGACCGTCATCGCGCGCGCCCATGCGGCGCAGCAGACATGGCGCAGTGTGCCCGCGCCGCAGCGTGGCGAGTTGGTGCGCCTGTTGGGCGAAGAGTTGCGCAGCCACAAGCAGGCACTGGGTACGCTGGTCTCGCTGGAGGCGGGCAAGGTCTTGTCCGAAGGCCTGGGCGAAGTGCAGGAGATGATCGACATCTGCGACTTTGCCGTGGGCCTGTCGCGCCAGTTGTATGGTTTGACGATTGCGTCTGAACGCCCCGGCCACCGCATGATGGAAACCTGGCACCCGCTGGGCGTGGTGGGCGTTATCACCGCCTTTAACTTCCCCGTGGCGGTGTGGGCCTGGAACGCCGCGCTGGCCCTGGTCTGTGGCGACACGGTGGTGTGGAAACCGTCCGAAAAAACACCGTTGTGCGCACTGGCGGTGCAAGCCGTGTTTGACCGCGCTTGCCAGCGCTTTGGCACAGTGAACACCGCCAACTTGTCGCAGTTGCTGATGGGTGTGGCCGACGTAGGCCAAGCCTTGGCAGACCACCCGCAGGTGGCGCTGGTGTCGGCCACCGGCAGCACCCGCATGGGCCAGGCGGTGGGGCCGCGCGTGGCGGCTCGCTTTGGCCGCAGCCTGCTGGAGCTGGGCGGCAACAACGCCATCATCGTCGCGCCATCGGCCGATCTGGACATGGCGGTACGCGCCGTGGCCTTTGCCGCAGCCGGCACCGCAGGCCAGCGCTGCACCACGGCCCGCCGCCTGATCGTGCACACATCGGTGCATGCCGACCTGGTGGCGCGCCTGACCCGCGCCTTTGCCAGCTTCACCATAGCCTCGCCGCTGGAAGACGGCACCCTGGTTGGCCCGTTGATTGATGGCGCCGCGTTCGATGCCATGCAAGCGGCCTTGCAACAAGCACGCGAACAAGGTGGAGTGGTGGCTGGCGGGGAGCGGGTGCTGCAAGACTGCTACCCCAATGCCTACTATGTGCGCCCGGCCCTGGTGCAGATGCCCGCGCAAACGGCGGTGGTGTGCCACGAAACCTTTGTGCCCATCCTCTATGTGCTGCAGTATGAAACGCTGGACCAGGCGATTGCACTCAACAACGGTGTGCCACAAGGGCTGTCCTCATCGATCTTCACCACGGATGTGCGTGAGGCAGAACAATTTATGTCGGCAGCGGGCTCGGATTGCGGCATTGCCAATGTGAACATCGGCACCTCGGGCGCAGAAATCGGCGGCGCCTTTGGTGGCGAAAAGCAGACCGGCGGTGGCCGCGAGTCCGGCTCGGACGCTTGGAAGGCCTATATGCGCCGGGCGACCAATACCGTCAACTATTCACGTGAACTGCCGCTGGCGCAGGGCGTGCGGTTTGAGTTGGGGTAGGTCAAAAAGATTGCCACCGATGCAATAGCCGGTTGTATGAATTCTGTAAGCGTGGTGTTAACCCCATTCGGGGCAACTCTCACTTTCGTGAAGGCGCCTGACACATCCATAGGAGAGTCAATCAGCTACGACTGCTGTTTTGCTTCTCAGAAAGAGCGATTGCAAATCTAAGACTCAAGTGGGTCCACTAAGTTTCCGTTTGTAGGCAGGATTAGGCGCGACGGCTCGATAAACTGTTAGGGGCTGCACAAGGACCCTGGGAAATCGAGACGTGCGAATCATTCGCTCCATCCCGTCGAACCCACGAAAGACGCCTCTGAACCCGTTCTCGATAGTCTCATAGTCAGCCAGCTCTGATTTTTCGAATTCGGCAAGAGGTCGAAATGTTTCGCCGCCCTCATCCGGGACAGATGTTACGACTCCAACCATTGTCAAATTCTCGGTTGGAAATGAGCCATAAGTGAAGTGAAGGGAGCCGAATTCCGCGTCTTCGAAGCATCGCTTCTTCAAATGGCCGAAAACATGCTCGTCCGGCAAATTGAGGTTTGGATAGACGCGAAAGTTCACGATGCCCGGCAAGAATGTGTCAATCCACGTTTTCATCCCTTCAAGGATCCACTGATCCACCACACCCACCTTGGCGGCCGCAGTAACCAATTTGGCAAGTTCATTGCGCGCCGTAGTGATCCGCTGTTCTTCACGGGAACGCTCGTTGCGATCTTTGATTGACTTGAGTGCCTTCCCGGCTGAATCTAAATCGGATTTCAGGTCGGCATACGCTGGCGATGAAAGCAATGCAGATTCGCTGCTCTTATTGATCAGTTTGACTACTTCAGGGAAAGCATCCGCAATTGATTTCATGCGCTCGTAGTCTTCAAGCACCGCGCGTCCACTAACCTTAATGCAAAAAGTCTCCTTCAGTGCAGCGCGAAATTCCGGATTTCGAAAGGACTTTGCGATTGCAGGATCGGTAAGGTCTATGAGATAGCCATTTGCAGCCAATGCATCTTCGGTTTCTGAAAGAAGGGCGTGATGCGGTTTGACAATCTCTTTCAGTGAGCTTTTGTCGTTTGTGGTGCCGCCGGCGTCGTGCTTGAATACCTTGAAGTCATAGTTACGTTTATTGTCTGCTGAGCGGGAGTCCTCAGTGTTTCGCTCAAGGACCTCGACAATTCCTCCCGTCATCTGGCTGTAAATCGAAATGACCTTTTCGAGGTCCACATAGATGAAGTCGTAGAGTTGCATTAAACACCTAGTGAGGTTTGAGGATGGGTAGTCAGGCTATTCCGGACTGTCAGGTTGAATGAACAGTTGCACCTACAGCATATCCGCGACTCCATCACACACGCTGCCCATGCAACCATGGGGCGTCGGGTTCATCACGCAACCCAACGTGAAGAAACTATAGCCCAGGGCAAGAAACGCGGCAACGGGATATTGCTTGATAAACCAGCCATTGCGCACCAGCTCCCTATGTCCGTTGTACAGCGCTGAGAATGGCTGTCGAAGCTGCGAATTTTGTGGCGCGCTCTTGAAGTGCGGCAACCTCCAACTGGTGGACCTCCTCGATAGTGGTTAGCAATGCATTGAACTCTTCGATATCGTCGTTGCTCTGGAACTCGACTCCATGCTCACTGAAGACTAGTTCTGCTCGGCGAGACTCAACCAGATCACACAAGCGTGTAGCCGCATCTGCCCAACGGAGCCTGCCTTCGTAAAAGGCGCTCTGTGCTGACAGCTGCCAGTTGACGCTGTGCAATAGGCCGGTTTTGTATTCACTGCGCAACGATTCAGGAACCTCCGCTACTGCGGACAACAGTTCAGAAGACGCCGACACCACAATTTTCTCGAAGGCCGCCTGATGTACACCTATAAGTGTTCGGAGTTGCTCGATTGCCGTCAGCGAAGCTGATGTCCCATCGGTTGTTTGGAGCCTTGATTGGCTCAGCACCTGATCAAGTGCCAGACTTTGTTGTTGAGTATTCAGGGCTTGTGCGGCCTGAAATCCCACTGTGGCATATTGGTTCGCGATGGAAATGAACTGAGCGGCGGATGAGGGCATCAATGCATCCCAACGAAGTAGAGGTGATGAACAGTGTCCGCTTGGAAGTGCGTCCCTTTCAATTGGGGCAAGGGGAGAGACGCACTGTATTTATGAATCACTTGTTGGAGACTCGTTCGGCTCCAACGGATCCTGTCCGGGCAAGCCATTTACGACTATTTGCCATAGAAGGAGCTCGGCAAAGGAGGCCATGATGTTTTCTTCGTCCGGGCCATACGCCCCGGAGTCGTGCTCTGTGTGCCCGCGAAAAACGATGTACTGGCGCAGATCTCGTGCGCCCTCAACCACGCGCACGGCACTGTAGTGATTGCCGTTGATGATCTTCGTGATGGTGGTTTCAGTCTTCACAGTCATGAGTCCCCCGATGTGACGTCGATCGTCGGATTTCCCGGAAATTCCAGCTTCTCTGACAAGAGATAACTTCATCCACCCACTGCACACGCACAAACCCATCTCGCGCCAAAGCGCATGCAGTTGCGGCCCGCAACGGAGCCTGTCGAGAGTTGAAATACATTGCCGTCCCTGTTGATCTTGTCGCCTATGCTGGCAACTGGGTGAGTGCGTCGGGCGCATCGCCCCGCTCCAACGTGGGGGCACTATAGCCCAGTGCGTGCGACACATCAATGGCGCAATGCATGCCAGGCCGGATGCCACGTCGCGTAACCTGTCTACGCGGGAAAATTATTGAACAAAACAGGCTGTAGCCCTCATCAAGATTACGTATGCAGCT
>Ga0138256_10008927_pt1 | contig 10518 bp, 9 predicted proteins | sample KNB2016incub_MG_FD_105486 | JGI IMG/M metagenome (GOLD analysis project Ga0138256, IMG submission 105486) | Active sludge microbial communities from wastewater in Klosterneuburg, Austria - KNB2014incub_MG | ecosystem: Engineered > WWTP > Activated sludge > Unclassified | place: Austria... | reverse complement strand
GGCTCCGAGCGCCTGGGTGCGCAGACGCTGGATGCCACGCGGCGCAAGGATCTCGACGCGTTTCTGGCGGATCGAAAAATCGACGCGGTGGTATCGAGCCTGCCCTACTACTGCAATCCGGTGGTCGCCGCGGCTGCCCGCAAGGCCGATGCGCACTACTTCGATCTCACCGAGGACGTCGAGGTGACGCGCGCCGTGCGACGGATCGCTCGCGGGGCCACGCGCGCGTTTGTCCCACAGTGCGGGCTGGCGCCCGGGTTCATCAGTATTGCGGCTAACGAACTCGCCACGCACTTTGACGAGCCGCGCGCCATCAAACTGCGCGTCGGTGCACTCCCGCAGCATCCTAACAACGTGCTGAAGTACTCGCTAACCTGGTCCACCGAGGGCCTGATCAACGAGTATGGCAACCCGTGCCAGGCTGTCGTCAACGGCAAGCTCATAGACGTGGCGCCGCTCGAGGGACTGGAAGAGATCGAAATCGACGGTACAGCCTACGAGGCGTTCAACACCTCGGGCGGTCTCGGCTCCTTGGCCGAGACCCGTGGCAAGGGTTGTGAACATATCAACTACAAGACCATGCGCTATCCGGGCCACTGTCAACAGATGCGCCTGCTGATGAACGATCTGAAGCTCAACCAGGACCGCGCGACACTCAAGCGGATACTCGAGAATGCTGTGCCGCAGACGCTGCAGGACGTGGTGATCGTCTATGCGGCGGTCGCCGGTATGCAGGACGGCGAATTGCGCGAAGAAAATTACGTCAACAAGATTTACCCGCAGGTGATCGCCGGCCGGCTGTGGTCGGCGATACAGGTATCGACGGCCGCCGGCATCACGGCGGTCCTGGATATCGTGCTGACCAGTCCGAAAAAATACCGCGGCTTCGTAGCGCAGGAAGAATTTCGCTTGCCGGAAATTCTGCAGAATCGCTTTGGGAAGCACTTTGCGTCCAGTGGCTCCAAAGATGTGTCGGGTCAGGTCGTCGTGGCGGGCCACGCCGGCCGCCAGCGCAAGCTCGCGGGCAGCAAACAATCCGCGGTCCATCGCAGTCGCAAGGCTGGAAGCTGATCATCATGGCACTGCATCAGGACGTCTTACGACAGTTGGGAATCACCGCCGAGAATTCCGGCACCTGGTGCGGCGCTGGTGGCTGGCTGGACAGCTCGCAAGGCGCAGTGATCGAGTCGGTGAATCCCGCTACTGGCAAAGCACTCGCGCGCGTTCGCTGCAGCGATGCAGCTGGTTACGAGCGGGTACTCGCGTCCGCTACGACTGCGGCGCGGCAGTGGCGAGCGGTTCCTGCGCCCCGCCGCGGTGAGGCCGTGCGTATCTTCGCGGAACAACTGCGCGCCAACAAGGAAGCGCTTGGATTATTAGTCTCACTCGAGAACGGCAAGATTCGCGCCGAAGGCTTGGGCGAGGTGCAGGAGATGATCGATATCGCCGATCTCGCGGTCGGTCAGTCACGCATGCTGTATGGCCTGACGATGCATTCGGAACGACCGCAGCACCGCATGTACGAACAATGGCATCCACTCGGCGTCGTCGGCATCATTTCTGCGTTCAATTTTCCGGTCGCGGTGTGGGCGTGGAATGCGCTGTTGGCGGCCGTCTGCGGCAACATCTCGGTGTGGAAGCCGTCGCCCAAAACGCCGCTCACGGCGATCGCCGTGCAACGCCTGGCCGAGCGAGTCATGCGCGAGCAGGACCTGCCACCGATCTTTCAGCTTTTTATCGACGCCGGTACAGACCTCGCGACCCGTTTCGTCGACGATCGCCGTGTCGCGCTCGTGTCATTCACGGGCTCGACGCCCGTCGGCAAACAAGTCGGTGTGCGCGTTGCCGAGCGCTTGGGCAAGAGCCTCCTCGAGCTGGGAGGCAATAACGCAATCATCGTCGATGATTCGGCGGACTTGTCGTTAGTCGTTCCGGCGATCGTCTTCGGCGCGGTCGGCACCGCCGGTCAGCGGTGCACCAGTACCCGGCGGGTGTTCGTGCACCGTTCACTCCTCGGCGAGGTTGAGCGGCGGCTGGTCAAGGCCTACTCACAAGTTCGCATTGGCGATCCGACCGATGCGAGTACGTTGATGGGACCGTTGATCGATGGCCGCGCCGTTCGCACGTACCGCGAATCGATCGATCGCGCACGCGCCGCCGGCGGCGTCGTCCTGTGCGGCGATCAAGTGCTGGACCGCGACGGCCACTTCGTCGTGCCGACGATCATCCGTGCACAAAATGACTGGGATATCGTGCAGACAGAGACGTTTGGGCCAATTCTGTATGTCATACCGTTCGACACGCTCGATGAAGCGATCGAGTTGCACAATGCGGCTGCACACGGCCTGTCATCGGCACTGTTCACCGAACGCCTGCGACATGCGGAGCAGTTCTTGTCGGCGGCCGGGAGCGACTGCGGTATCGCAAATATCAATATCGGCACATCAGGCGCCGAGATCGGCGGCGCTTTTGGCGGCGAGAAAGACACCGGCGGCGGGCGCGAATCCGGTTCCGACGCCTGGAAGGCTTACATGCGCCGGCAAACCAATACGATCAATTATTCGCGCGCACTACCGCTCGCACAAGGCATCAAGTTTGATCTGTAACTTATTGATTTACAAAAGTTATTATTGAGAGGAAAGCAAGCCCGGTAGTGTCAGTTCGAGCTTTGCGCCGCCCCACTCGGACACTCCGATCGAGAGCGTGCCGCCATAGAGGTTCACGGTCTCCTGCACCATTGCGAGCCCGAGACCGTGGCCCGGGATGCTCTCGTCAGCGCGCCCGCCACGCCTGAGTACGCGTTCACGGTCCGCTGGCGCGATACCGCCGCCATCATCCTCGATGCTGATCGTCAACGCGTGCCGCGCGTCAGCGTGCGAGTTGATAGTGGCGATGAAACGCACGCGCTCGCGGCACCAGTGGCAGGCGTTATCGAGGACGTTACCGAGTGCTTCGGTGAGATCGGCGCGATCGCCAATGAATCTGACGGCAGGATCCACCTCGACCACGATAGACATGTCCTTGCCGCCATGCACCTTGAGTAATGCCGCCCGTAATTCGCTCACAATCTCGAGAACACTGCACGGCGCAGTTCCCAGCAATCGACCGCCGCTTGTTGCGGCACGGCGCATCTGATGCTCAATGATGCCGCTCATGCGATCGATTTCACCGCTCAACGCGTCCGTCTGTGACGTTCGGCTCACACCTTCGATCGAACTGCGCATCACGGCGAGTGGCGTCTTCAGGCTGTGCGCAAGATTGCCCAGCGTATCGCGGTAGCGCCTGATGCGGGTGCGCTCACCTTCGAGCAAGGCATTCAAGTTTGTGGTCACAGCGACGAGTTCTCTTGGCCAGGCAGTACCTAACTGATCGCGCTGCCCACTTTCGACCGCCTTGATCTCCTGCTCGAGCCGCCGCACGGGCGCTAACACCCAACGCATCAGGAATGCCAAGGTCAGCATCAGCAGCAACGTAAGCGCCGCAAACCAGCTGATCAACTGCTGGCGAAAGCGCCGCAGCTGGGCCTCATACGTCGTGAGATCGGACGCGACGGTGAAAGTGAACCGCCGCGGAGCCCCATCGAGTACCTCCCAACTGATGCCACGAGTCGCAATCGCGAGACGACTCTGGCCCGGTGTCCTGACGATCTCGAAATGGCGCTCGCCAGGTGCGGCGAGCCGCGGCCAAGCGACACCCGATCCTGCCATCGACGGCGAGCGCCACACCGATTCGCCCGATGCGTCACGAATCTCTGCGTACAAGCCGGAGCCGGGCGTTTCGAGTCGCGATTCCAGCGTGGCGGCGGCGCGCATCAGCTTGGCATCCTCGGGCTCCGCCGCTGCGATCAGCGCTACCATCTGCGCATCCAGCAAGTCGCGCAGACTGCGCTCCGCCAGATCGCGGAACACCACGTCCAGTAGCAGAATGGTGAGACCAAAGAACAGGACCAGCGCGACCGACAGCGACAGCAGCAGACGTCGGGTGAGTGATGCGACCGGCATGGAATCAGCCGGCGCTGTCGCTCGTGGGTGCTGCTTGCTGGCGTGGAATGGCGAAGCGGTAGCCGCGACCGCGCAAGGTCTCGATCGGATTCCAGCGCTCGGCGGGATCGAGCTTGCGGCGCAGTCGGCCAATGAACACCTCGATCACGTTGCTGTCGCGCTCATAGTCCTGATCGTAGAGCCGCTCCGTGAGTTCGGTCTTGGAGATGACGTCGCCGGCGCGCAGCATCAGGTGCTCGAGGATGCGGTACTCGAATGTTGTTAGTTCAACGGGCACTGTTTCGACTGCGACCGTCTGCGCACGGGTATCGAGCACGATTGGCCCGCACTCGAGCAATGGACTGGCCCAGCCACCAGCACGGCGCAGTAACGCTTGCAGTCTCGCTAACAACTCTTCGAAATGAAACGGCTTGGTGACGTAGTCATCCGCGCCGGCTTGCAGACCTTCGACCTTGTCTTCCCAGCGCGACCGCGCGGTCAATACCAGGATCGGATAGGTCTTGCCGTCGGCGCGCAGCGTGCGGATCAGCTCGAGTCCTGGCAGCTTCGGCAGGCCGAGGTCGATGACAGCGACATCGAGAGGATACTCGCGTCCGGCGTACAGGCCCTCCTCGCCGTCGGCTGCAACGTCTACCGTGAAGCCGGCTGCCAGCAGTTTGGCACGAACGTCTTCGCGCAGGGTGGCCTCGTCCTCGACTAACAATGCACGCATGGTTTGCTCTGCTCAGAGTACAGCGCCGCTGGCCGCAGCAACACGCACCACGAAGACGCGACCATCGTCGGACAGCAATCGCAGCACGTACACCACTCGGCCTTCCTGTTCAGTAGTCTCTGCGCGCACGACGCGAGCGCGGTACTGTCGTTCGGCCCGTTTGATAGCCTGGTCGATCGAAATTCCCTCGGCATAGCTCGCTGCGGGCGGCGTGTGCGGGCTGATCGCATTGCCCACGGCGACTTTGAGCGGAGCGCTCGTGGCCGCCACGGGGGCGAGCACCGCGGCCGACAGTGCCAGCACGGCGGGCAAGTTTGCCAAGACCAGTCTGAAGCCATGTGTCATAACGCGGCCAATTCTACGGGAGATTGCGGCCCGAAACTGCGCGGGCGTTCACCACCCGCGCAGTCGACTCGCGCTGAGCCACTGACAGCTCGCGAACTAGCGCGCCGGACGAACATCGACCCGCACGCGCAAGCGCTCGCCTGGGTCGTAAGGCAGACGGGTGGTTTGGCGCACACCGTTGTACTCGTAGGTCACGCGATAACCGTCGATCCGCTCTTCCCAATCGTTGCGATAGCGCGTCTCGCAGCGTTCCACGGAGTACTCGCGACCACGGTCATCGTAGTATGCGTCGCGATTGTACGATCGCTGTGTATCACGGCGTGCCGCGGCATCGTGTCCAACGGCGGACCCGATAATCGCGCCCGCGACGGTCGCTGCGCGGCGCCCATCACCACTACCAATCTGATTGCCGACCGCGGCACCGATGATGCCGCCCAGGATCATCGAGCCGGCCGATGGCATCGGGCGCCCCGCACGGTACTGACTGTCGTACGACCCACCGCGGTAACCACCATCGTAGTGAGTTTCCTGCCAGCATTCACGCTGCGGGGTTCGCACGCGCACGCGCGTGCGGATGGGATCGACATCCAATACGCGTGCGTAGTCGTAGCCGTCGTAGCGCGCACTGTCAGGTCGCCCAGGATCGTAGCGATTCGCTTCGTTAACCACTGTGTCGTAGCGACCAGGAACGACATAGCGTCCATTGTCGGCCAGCGCTGCGGAGCCGCCGACGGCCATCAAAACCGCCGCCGCTATTGCCGGCACGCCTGATTTTGCAAGACTCTTACTCATGACTGCCTCACTGACTGGGTCTTCACACCGAGATAGGCGCTATATCGACCGTGAGCACAGCCTAGAGCCGCGTCAATGAATGACTACTGAACCGCCGCTGCGGCACTCAAATAGCGTGCTTGGCGTCCGCCCAAAGCGCTTCCCAGGCCGCAGGTTCCAGCTCATCCAGCTTGCGAAAACCCGCCTCGGCGAGGCGTTCCATGTGGCGAAATCGTCGCTCGAACTTGGCGTTGGCAAGACGCAGGGCCTCCTCCGCATCGATACCGAGATGTCGGGCCCAATTCGCCACCGCGAATAACAGATCACCCATTTCCTCGGTGCGGTGCGCGTGTCCCGCGGCCGCGCCGATTTCCACCAATTCTTCGTCAACCTTCGCGCGCACACCCTCGACGTCGGGCCAATCGAAGTTGACGCGCGCGGCCCGCTTGCCGAGCTTGGCCGCACGTGCCAGCGCCGGCAACGCGAGTGGTATATCAGCTAACACGCTATCGTCCGATCGCGCACTGCGCTCACGCGCCTTGTGCTCATCCCACGCGACCGACTGCTGCGCCGCGGAGCCGATCCTGGCAGCGCCGAAGACGTGGGGATGACGTCGTTCGGGTTTGTCGCAAATTGCCAGCGCGACCGCGTCGAAGTCGAACCAGCAGCGCTCCTCGGCGAGCCGCGCGTGAAACACGACTTGAAACAGCAGGTCCCCCAGTTCGTCGCGCAATGCGTCAGGCTCACCACGGGCTACCGCGTCCGCCACTTCGTAGGCTTCTTCGATGGTGAACGGCGCAATCGATGCGAAGGTCTGCTCAAGATCCCACGGGCAACCGTGCTCTGAATGGCGCAGTTGAGCCATGATCGCCCGCAATCGCTCAACCGGTGTGTTGTTACTTGTCATTCACTACTGGCGGCTGGACTAGCCGGCAAAGCGTGAGCAACATCCCGGCGGTTGCACCCCAGATATGATGCTCACCGAAAGGTATGTCATAGATATCCACTTCGTCGCCGTTGTCGAAGCGACGTTTGCGCGCCTGATGGTTGACGGGATCGAACACATGATCCACTGGTACCTCAAAGGTCGCAACGACCTCGTGCGGGTTCAAGACGAGGGAGTGCGCTGGATTGACCAGCCCTAACACGGGCGTGACGCGGTAGCCACTGACGACCAGATGATCCGGCAAGTAGCCAATCACCTCGACGAGATCCGGCGCGAGACCGATTTCCTCCTGCGCTTCGCGTAGCGCAGCTCCTCGCGGCCCTTCGTCAGCTGGATCGACGCGCCCGCCCGGGAAGCTGACCTGTGCCGCATGGTTCTTCAGTCCCGCCGCACGGACCGTCAGCAGCACCTGCATGCCCTGCGGCCGCTCGATCAGGGGCACCAGCACGGCCGCGTGCACTGGCTGCGCTGGAAAATGCCGAATGAAGCGTTGACTGTGCTCGGCGCTCATGCCCGACAGACACCACTGCGACACATCGTGCAGCGGCGTCGAATCCTTGAATCGACGCACGAGTTGGTCGCGCCAGTCTGTGCCGCGTCTCGCCGTCATTTTGCCGGCCCCCACTGCGGCAGGCCGCCGCGAGTTAGCGCCTCTGGGTCGAGTACGCGCTCGAGCACTTCACGACTGAGGTCGGTCTCCTCGATCGCCACATCCAGCACCGAGCGGCCCTCGGCATACGCGCGCTTGGCGATCGACGTCGCCTTGTCGTAGCCCACCAGTGGATTCAAGGCGGTCGCGATAACCGGATTGCGCGACAGTTGTTCGGCGACGTGCGCGCGCCGCACCGTAAACCTGCCGATCGCCTGCTCGCCCAACGCGCGTGCCGCGCGCGCGGCCAATCGGGTCGCGCTGATCAGGTTGTTAGCGATGAGCGGCAGCATGACATTGAGCTGAAAGTTTCCCGACTGCGCCGCGATCGTGATGGCGCTGTCGAAACCGATGATCTGTGCGGCCGCCATCGCCACCGCTTCCGGAATGACCGGATTGACCTTGCCCGGCATGATGCTGCTGCCAGGCTGCAACGCCGGCAGTTCGATCTCGCCGATGCCCGCCAGCGGACCGCTGTTCATCCAACGCAGATCATTGCTGATCTTGAGCAGCGCGACGGCGAGCGTGCGAACGTTGGCGGACCACTCGAGACTGGCGCCCTGCGATGACAGCGCGGCAAAGTAGTTAGGTGCGGGCACGAAAGCCAGTCCCGTGATGCGCTGCAACTCGGCACAGAAGCGCTGCGGAAATTCGGCGTGGCAATTGATCCCCGTACCGACTGCCGTGCCGCCCTGTGCCAATTGCAGCAAGTGCTCGGCGGATACGCTGAAGCGCGTCACCGTCGCTTCGAGCGCCGCGCGCCAGCCCGACAACTCCTGCGCAAACGTGATGGGCATGGCGTCCATCAGATGCGTGCGACCGGTCTTGGTGAGACCAGCCAACTCCGCCTCGCGTGCGGCCAGCGTCGAAATCAGTGCTTGCAGTGCGGGCTGCAAATCCAGCTGCCACTGCCGGGTCACGCTCACGTGAATGGCGGTCGGCACCACGTCGTTGCTGCTTTGCCCCAGATTGACTTGGTCGTTAGGGTGCACCGTATCGCCCAGGATCTTGCCTGCGAGATGCGCGACCACCTCGTTGGCGTTCATGTTCGAACTGGTACCGCTGCCCGTTTGAAATACATCGACGGGAAACTCGCGATCGTGCTTGCCCGCGGCGACCGCACTCGCCGCCTGTGCTATCGCCGCGCCCATCGCCGGGGGTAACAAACCGAGTGATTCGTTAGCAATCGCGGCAGCCTGCTTGATGAGCCCGAGCGCCGCGATGAATTCGCGTGGCATCGGTCCGCCGCCCAGCAAGAAATTGTCGACCGCCCTTTGTGTCTGCGCGCCCCACAAGGCATCGGCCGGGACGGCAATCTCGCCCATGCTGTCGCGTTCGATTCTGGAGTGGACGTTGGACATGGCAATTGAGGAACGCTGCTCGAAACGGGATGCAAGCCGTTTGGGCTGGGCCTGCGCTATCATGTGCGATTCTAGCAAAGCAGCCCGCCCCATGGACCTCGATTCTCTGACAGCGCTCTCACCGGTTGATGGCCGCTACGCGCAAGCTGCCGATAGCTTGCGGCAGTTCATGAGTGAAGGCGCGCTGATACGCGAACGAATTCGCGTCGAAGCCGCCTGGCTCCTTGCGCTCACCACCGAAGTACCGCAGGTGTTACGTGCGCCGCTCGCTCCCACTGTCATTGATCGCGCTCGCGCGATGGCGACGGACCCCGATACCGCGGCGGCGCTCGAAGTCAAGGCGATCGAGCGCCGGATAAATCACGACGTGAAGGCGGTCGAGTACTACGTGCGGGATCAGCTCGAGCAAGCTGGGGCCGGCCCAGCGGTGCTTGAACTCGTGCATTTCGGCTGCACTTCCGAGGACATCAACAATCTCGCCTACGCCAAGATGCTTTACCGGGCGCGCACGGCGATGCTCGATCGACTCGAGCAGCTGATCACCACGCTGCGCGCGCTGGCTCACAACTATGCTGACGTCGCGATGCTCGCACGGACGCATGGGCAGACAGCCAGTCCCACGACCCTGGGCAAAGAATTCGCCAATGTCGTCGCTCGTCTCGAGCGCGCGCACCGTCGCTGGCGATCGGTCGAGCTGCTCGGCAAGTGGAACGGCGCGGTGGGCAATTACAACGCCCAGGTCGCAGCATTCCCGGAGGTTGATTGGCGTGGCGTCAGTCGCCGTCTGGTCGAATCGTTAGGCCTCGGGTGGAACGAATACACGACGCAGATTGAGCCGCACGACTGCGTAGCCGAATACGCCGATGCACTCGCCGCTGCGAATGTCGTGCTGATCGATCTCGCACGCGATATCTGGGGCTACGTGTCGCTCGGCTACCTTCGCCAGCGCGCAATCGCCGGCGAGGTGGGTTCATCCACCATGCCGCACAAAGTAAATCCGATCAACTTCGAGAATGCCGAGGGCAACCTCGGCGTCGCGAACGCCCTGCTGCGGCACTTCGCCGACAAGTTGCCCGTGTCGCGCTGGCAGCGCGATCTCACCGACTCCACGGTCTTGCGCAACGTCGGCGTCGCATTGGCGCATACACAGATCGCTTGGGCCTCATTCGCCAGCGGGCTCAGCAAGATCGAGGCGGATGTCGAGCGCATCGATGCCGACCTCGCGGGCGCGCACGAGGTTCTGGGTGAAGCAATCCAAACCGTGCTGCGGGCCGCAGGCGTACCGAACGGGTACGAAACACTCAAAGCGTTTACGCGCGGTCGGCGCATCGATGCCGCGATGCTCGACGAATTCATTGCCAGCCTGCCGCTGCCGCCGACCGAGCGCCAGCGACTCGCAGGCATGCGCCCGGCAGATTATGTCGGGTTGGCCGCGGCGCTGGCGCGCGCGATTTAGCGCGGGAGTTCCCCCACAACTGCGACCTGTGGCTCGTTTTCGTCCGCAATGCGACAATCGGGCTCGCCATTCGTGATCTAGCGCGCATCTACCGACAGACGTCGGGTTTATGTTGCCTGCCGCGCGGGGGTCGCCGCGCAGTCGGCACAGGGATCTTGAAGCCAAGATGGCCAGCGGGGAGTTCGAACTCGGGATACTCACTCAGGCAGCTGCTGCGGCAACGCAGCCGCAGATGCCCGTTGTGCCGCGCGAACGTGCCGACGGTACGGTTGAAATT
>Ga0138256_10008926_pt1 | contig 10520 bp, 11 predicted proteins | sample KNB2016incub_MG_FD_105486 | JGI IMG/M metagenome (GOLD analysis project Ga0138256, IMG submission 105486) | Active sludge microbial communities from wastewater in Klosterneuburg, Austria - KNB2014incub_MG | ecosystem: Engineered > WWTP > Activated sludge > Unclassified | place: Austria... | reverse complement strand
GGCGAGGTCAGGAGTGCTAAAGTAAGGATTCCATCTGATTTCTCATAATGAAAAATCTTTATTATTTACCTGGTTCATGGCAGTGGTAATACCCTGTGCAGCAAACATTTCAATCAGTTCCACCGACTTCCCGATCTTCAGTTTTACGAGGGGTTCTTCTTCCTTTTTCCACTTTCCCAGTACAAAATCCGCCTGTAACCCTTTTGGGTAATCATTCCCGATGCCGAACCGGAGTTTGGCGTAATCTTTTGTTCCCAGGCTTTCCTGGAGGCTTTTCAGGCCATTATGTCCCGCATCGCTGCCGGAGGGTTTCAGCCGCAGCTTACTCAGGGGCAGGGCCAGGTCATCAACCACCACCAGTAGCTGCTCCGTGGTCAGTTTTTCCTTGTCCAGCCAGTATTTTACGGCTTTCCCGCTCAGGTTCATATACGTGGTCGGACAGACACAGACAAAACTCTTTCCCTTCCATTTCACATCTGCAACCAGGGCCAGCCGGTCGCTGCGGAACTGTCCCCCGTGCTTTTGCACAAAGGCGTTCACCACATCAAACCCTATATTATGACGGGTATGGGCGTATTCCGCGCCCGGATTTCCCAGTCCGGCCAGTAAAAATTTCATAGTCGTAGCTCAAATATCGGTGATAGCCAATAAAAAACCCGCATCGGTTGATACGGGTTTGTATAATTCGTGTAAAACCTTATTTTTTGGCAGCAGGCTTCGCGGCAGCAGCAGCGGCAGCAGGCTTGGCAGCGGCAGGAGCCGTTGCTTCTTCCTGTTTCAGCTGACGGGTCATTACCACGGAAGCTACCGGAATACGGGGGGAGTTCAGGATCTCGTAATTCGGCTCCTTTACATCTTCCACACGGATATTACCATTCAGTTCCAGGGAATCGATCGGCACTTCAATCTGCTCTTTCAGGAATTTAGGGTAGGTTTTAATCTTCAGTGACTTCATTTTAGTCACCAGTTTACCACCATCTTTTACTCCTTTTGATGTTCCAACAAATTTCACAGGAATATCAGCGATTACTTTCTTATCCTCTACCAGTTCCAGCAGGTCAATATGGATCAGTTTATCATCCACTTTGTCAAACTGCAGGTCTTTCAGGATCGTACGGTAGGTCTTACCCTCCAGTACTACTTCAGCGATCTGGAAACTCGGTGTGTACACAAAATTTTTGAAAGCTGCAGTAGGAGCGTAGAAATTAATCTCCTGTGAGCCGCCATAAATTACACCTGGCACCATGTCCTGAGAGCGGAGTTGTCGGGTGGCGCTTTTGCCGAATCCGGTCCTCAGTTGTCCTTCGATTGTAATTGTTTTCATTTTTTATTGTTGTTTTATAGTTTACTTGTCTCGTCGTTGCGAATGGATAAACAGGCTGGTGATACTCTTGTTCTCATAGGCATTTCTGATTGCTACAGCAAAAAGTTCAGCCACACTCAGCACTTTTATCTTCCCGGTTTCCGTTTCCGTTTTCACCGGAATCGTATCACAAACCACCAGTTCAGAAAGCACACTGTTCTCTATATTCTGATACGCCTTTCCGCTCAGTACCGGATGTGTGATCAGGGCTCTTACCGTACGGGCGCCTTTCTCTTTTAAAAGACCGGCACTTTTTGCCAGGGTGCCACCGGTATCACAGATATCATCAATAATCACTACATCCCGGTCGGTCACATCCCCGATTACCACCATACTCGCAATTTCATTCGCCCGTTTCCGGTGCTTGTCACAGATCACCATTTCCGCATTAAAATAACTGGCAATCTCCCGGATTCGGTTGGTAGCTCCCACGTCGGGGGCGGCAAAGGTAAGATTTTCCAGCTTCAAACTCTCGATATAAGGGATAAAAACTGCGTGGCTGTCCAGGTGATCCACCGGAATATCAAAATACCCCTGAATCTGGGGGGCATGAAGGTCCATGGTAATGACCCTATCGGCGCCAGCTGCCACTAACATATTGGCAACCAGCTTACTACCTATGGCCACACGGGGACGGTCTTTCCGGTCCTGCCGGGCATACCCATAATAAGGAATTACGGCAATTACCTTGTAAGCAGACGCTCTGCGGGCTGCATCGATCATGAGCAGCAGTTCCATCAGGTTTTCGGCGGGGGCAAATGTACTTTGTACCAGGAAAACATAGTCACCGCGAACACTTTCGAGGAAAATCGGGCTGATTTCACCGTCGCTGAACCGCTGGATATTGACTTTACCCAATTTGGTCCCGTAACGTTTGCAGATCTGTTCAGCCAGGTGCTGTGAGCCGGTACCGGCAAATATTTTAGCGTATTGCATGGGGATTTGTATGTGCGGCGAAGATATTACTCTCACCGCAATCACCGCATGACCGCCTCAAAAATATTGAAGTTAAAAACGGATCAGCGCTGTAAACTGACGGTACTGGCAGCCATAACGGGGTTTCCGGCAGGTATTGTTTCTTCCACCTGCTGCACCTTTCCGGTGGAACGGGAGGAAGAGCCGCTAAAACTGTAAAAAAGGGAGGAGCAGATAAAAATAGAAAGCAATAAAGCCACTACATACACTACTACAAAGAAGATGATAGGATGCAATGATCCCATGGGTGTCAGGGTCCTGGTTTTCATGTTCATCAGATTTTAATGAGCTTCATAGAGTGGATGTGGAACGGGCCTGTAACAATACCTTAAAGTGGTATTGACAAGTGTAAAATTATTAACTATCGTTGCTGTATGCAAGAGCACAAGTACCCGATTAATCAATGGGCAAAAGACGACCGACCACGCGAAAAATTACTATATACAGGTGCAGAAAACCTCAGCCATTCAGAGTTGCTGGCTATCCTGATACAGAATGGTACACGACAGAAATCCGCTATAGATCTTGCCAAAGAAATCCTGAAACTAGGCAATGACAACCTGGTGGAACTGGGCAAGTTGTCTGTTAAGGATCTGATGACGATCAAAGGCATCGGGGAAGCCAAAGCCATTACCATTGCCGCGGCTCTTGAATTGGGCCGCCGTCAGCAGGCTGCCGGCCCGCTTACCCGCGACCTGGTCCGGAGCAGCCAGGATATTGCCCGCCTGCTGCAAGCCCGCTTCAGCCATCTCCGGCACGAAGTATTTGCCGTTTTATACCTGAACCGCGCCAATAAAATCAAGCAACTGGAAGTAGTCAGCGAAGGGGGCATCACCGGCACGGTAGCCGATCCCCGTATCATACTCCGTAAAGCCCTCGAGCAGGATGCCGTCAGTCTTGTACTCTGCCACAACCATCCTTCGGGCAGTCTCCGCCCCAGCCGCGCCGATGAACAACTTACCGCCAAGATCAAATCCGCTGCTTCCCTGCTGGACATCACCGTACTTGATCATATTATAGTGAGTGAGGAGGGGTATTATAGTTTTGCGGATGAGGGACTGATCTAGTCGGGAGTCGGGAGTCAGGAGTCGGGAGTCAGGAGTCGGGAGACAGGAGTCGGGAGACAGGAGTCGGGAGTCGGGAGTGAGGAGTCGGGAGTCGGGAGTCGGCGTGATGATGGAAAAGATTTATTAAACCGAAACAACCTTTAAAGAGTAAAAAAACAATAACCTAAAATGGGACTTTATACAGACTTAATAGCATACAGGAAAGGATATGAGCTGGCAATGAAAGTATATCATATTACCCTGAAATTTCCAAAAGAAGAAAGGTATTCATTGACAGATCAAATACGCTGTTCAACCAGATCGGTTTGCGCGAATATCGCTGAAGCTTACCGCCGCAGAAAGTACAGCAATTATTTTCTCAGTAAACTTGCTGATTCAGATACAGAAAATGCAGAAACCCAGGTTTGGATCGATTTTTCATTAGACTGCAAGTACATCACCGCAGATGAGCATTTACTTTTGACCAATTTAAATAATGAAACAGGTAAATTGATCTGGTATATGATGAACAATCCAGAAAAATTTCAAAAATGATTCATCCAAGTACTTATGATCAAATTAAAAATACTTTCCCTAAGGAGGGGCTGTTTACTCCCGACTCCTCACTCCCGACTCCCGACTACAGACTACGATCTACTAACTAAGCCTGAGCAGTAGGTCCCCCAAAATTCATCGGCAGCTGAATCTCCTCCAGGTCTTTAATCGGCCCGTTCAGGGATTCATATTTCTGGATATTTTCCGTTAAGGCTTTCATCAGGCGCTTGGCATGCTGGGGAGTGAGAATGATCCGGGATTTGATCTTGCTTTTGGGAGTGCCGGGCATGACATTTACAAAATCCACGACAAATTCGGCATGGGAGTGGGTAATGATCGCCAGGTTGGCATAGGTTCCTTCGGCCACTTCCTCGGAGATTTCTATATTGAGCATATTGGGCTGATCTGGCTGTTCCATATTAATAGTTTAGCGCAAAAATAGTAAGACCGGCTCAAATACCGGATTGAAGCTTCTATTATCCTAAAGTAAAAGGGCTGTACGTATGACGTACAGCCCTTTTACACAAACTATTAAAGAATGATTAACGGGGTCCGGTATATGCCCATTTCTCATTAAACGTTGTACGGATGAAATCCGGACCGGGGGCACCGGAATTCGGTTGTACCATCAGGTACTTGATCAGGATGTCTTTGTTACCCTGAACCGCATTCACACCACTCGGATCCAGTACGGCACGACGTGTGTTAGAAGCGGCATAGTTGGGTGCTCCGCTTCCGCCAGCTGGTGTACCCAGATTGGTAGCTGCCCTTGAAGGATCGCCATAATAGTTCCAAATGCTGGCAACAGCACCGGTAGCGGGATCAAAATTGATTACCAGACCAAAGCTGCCATATCCGGTATTGCCGGCTGCCGTTGTATTATACAGGGCATGTCCACAGGAACCCCAAATGGTGTTATCTACTACGATACACTGTGAAGCACCGGTAGTAACCAGGTGAGCTTCCCAGGCACCTGGGTTAGCATCTAACCAGGGATCGCTGTAACCAAGCTGATTTTCCCACTGGATCAGGTTCGGGGTGATGATGTCAGTTACAGGGCCGGTTACGGCGTAAGAACCATCCCACTCGTTTTTAGCACCGATTTCCAGCACCATTGATTTGTTTACAGAAATAGATCCATCTGCACTTACAGAAGTAATGGTAAACCCGATTGCATACAAAGAACTCGGGTCGAGAACCGTTGCATTGGGGATGTTGATATAAATCTGCTTGGCAAATTCACCGGCTTTAAACTGGAAGGTATACGTACCACCCATGCCACCCACTCTGGGAGCTTCTGACTCAAGGGTATACCAGGAAGTCGGCATGTTGATATAGTTCGGATTGGCAGCTCTTACAGCGGCTGTATCGTCTTTAACCACTACGGTGGTAACCGTATTCAGGGCTGAATTGTTAGCTGCATCCTTACGGATATCACAAGCAAGTAAACGCTGTGGTGTACCCACGAAGTCAATCGGGTTTTTGTTGATTTCAGCAGGACTCCCACCTCCAACAATCTTTACAAATGTTTTTCCTTCATCACCCAGGGGTGTTACTTCCTTCTTGATACAGGAAGTAAAAGCAACCACGGTGAAGAGCAGAAAAAACAAGGAATATTTCTTTTGCATTGTCTTAGTTTTTTGAATTAACAAGTTGTTTTACTGATCCCACCAGATTTTAGAATCCTGTGTATCACCACCTGGTAACAATCCGGCAGCTGCAGTTACAGCAGCGGTATTGGAACCATAAGATGTTTGTCCGTAAGTATACCTGCGGGGGATTTGTTTGGAACTGTTGGTTGCGTCAATCGCAGGAGTCAGTACAGGGAAACCTGTTCTTCTCCAGATATTCCAGCCACGCTGTCCATCAGGGTAAGAGGCAATAAATTGCTGAATCGCCAGTTTCTGAATATTGGCAGCAGTTCCCGCAGGATTGGATAATACCACACTTGACTGGGTAAAATAGCTGGCAGCCGGAGCAGCCAGACCCCATTGTGCAAAAGATGCATTGATACCCGCCTGATACAGTGAAGTCATATTCTCAGAAGTCCATCCACGGTCAGCTGCTTCGGCACGGGCCAGAAATACTTCAGAAGCAGTTAACAACATTACTTTTCCAGTTTGAGTCCGGTAATCACCACGCAGTACACGGGCCCATCCTGGATTATTTTGTGTCCATGGGTCTACAAAACTGCGTAAGCGTCCATAAGGTACACCCAGGCTGGAAGATTGATTCCAGTCATTATTGCTTACTGTCTGGTCTTCAGTCAGACCTCCAAAAGCATTCTGACGACCATCACCTACTGAAGCCATCAGGGCAGTCATGGTATTACTTTCACCAAAGTCTTTACGACCATCGTACAGTGTATACCAGTTAGACCTGAAATTTCCACCAGGGAAAACCACTTCAAAGTTATCAGCATTGTCAGTGATATATCCGGCGGCATCATTCAAAGCTGCATTAAATTGCTGGGCAGCATAACCACTAGACGCCGGGAACTTTTTTGACATCTGCAGGGCCAGGCGCATCCGCAAGGAAGTGGCAAGTTTTTTCCACTTGGTGGTATTTCCTTTATAGAGAATGTCACCGGTAACAGCGGAAGACGTATTGAATGCAGCTGTTGCAGCAGTCAGTTCCTGAATCAGGGCCGGGTATATATCCGCCTGCTTATCAAAAGCAGGGGTACTGTTACCGGTCAGCGCCTGAGAATAAGGAATATCTCCCCAACGGTCTGTAATTGTTGAATAAATATAGGCTTTCAGAATACGGGCCACCTGCGTCATATTATTGCTGGTGTTGGTATTGATGATATTCTGCAGGTCATACAATGAACCGGAGTACTCGCCTTCAAAATTGATTTGGGGCAAAGAGTACAGGGAGACATCGGTATACTGTGTTTCAGAAAAGTACTGGCAATAGAGACCAGCACGGGTATTGGCGCCATATCCGGCCAGACCGGCTTCCACATTGGTCAGCAGGGCCGAAAGGATAGGACTACCGGTTACACCGGGGTTTACATTGGTATCCCCGAAGTCGGAGGAATACCGCTTACAACTGGTAAACAATAAACCCAGGGCAAGAGGAAGCACCACCAAACGTTGCATGCTTATCTTTCTCATATTAATCATTTTAGGTTTTATATACTTAATCAAAGTCAAATTAGAATCCGAATTTCAGGTTGAAACCCCAGCCTCTTGTACCTGGCATGTTTCCTCTTTCACCACTGAGATCACTGATCTCTGAAGGATCAAAGTCATTGGTCTTAGCATAGATCAGCACCGGGTTACGGGCAGTCAGTGAAAGACTTGCTTTAGTCGCCCAACTCAGGAAACCAATTTTGCTAACCGGCAGGTTGTAACCTAAGGAAACTTCACGGAGTTTGATGAACGTCAGATCATATACAAAGAAGTCCATCGCCCTGTTATTGTATAAACCGTGGAAATAATCCTGGGCTTCAACATAGTAATCAACCGGACGGCCGTTGGCATCCACACCAAACACATGCACACCACCACCATCGGCTACTAAATCACGAATCGGATTTCCTTTGTCATTGGTTGTCGCAGTACGGGCTGTCAGACCAGAATAACTTCCCCACATATCAGACAGGGAGAAGAATTTACCACCGATCTGTCCATCCGCATTGGCAGACAGGATAAAGTTTTTGTATTCAACCGTAGTTTGGGCACCAAAAGTATGTTTGGGCAGCACACTACCATAGTTCACTGATTGATCATTCACATATAAACCATTGGCATCCAATACAGGCTGACCATTGATACGCTTGATACCATTACCGAAGAGCAATCCCCAGTCATATCCAACTTTGTGCAGCATATAAGGGCCAGTTAATCCCCAACCACCATCAATACCAGTGGTTTGGTTGATACCAGGTCCGAGATCACGTACTTTATTTTCAGCCAGGATACCCCAGTTGGCGTTGATCTCCCATTTAACAGCACTATTCCATACAGGACGGCCCATTAACTTGAAGTTCATACCACGCTTGGTGATCAGACCGGCATTGGTTGCGTAACCTGTAAATCCACTGGCACCATTGATGGCCAAGGTGGTAGCGAAATCCTTATCATCACCATTCCAGTAAGTGAAGGAAGTCCCCACTCTGTTTTTCAGGAATTGCATATCGATACCTATTTCTTTCTGGGTGGTTACGAAACCACGGATATTCGGGTCAACCAGTGTGTTCGGCGTACCCATCAGGATATTACCATTCCACTGTACAGAACCAACGGTATAGGCGAATCCGGGATAGGTATAAGCACCGATTCCACCGGGGATCTGTCCGATTGAAGCACGAAGCTTACCAAAACTCAACCATTTGAGATCAGGCAGCAATTTGCTGAATGTGAAGAAAAGACCACCGGCCTTCGATGCAACAAACGGCTTGCTCGGCGGTAAGTCAGACATCCAATCCTGACGTAAAGTAAGATCCAGTCCTACGATATCATTATACGATACTGAACCTGTGAAGAACAAGGCACTGTAACGATAGTCAGAACGGCCGTTTTCTACATTGGGCTGATCCTTAGAGTTGGCAATGGCAAAGAAGTTAGGCACACTCAGACCATTCACGGTATTGGCAGTGTTGCTTTTGATTAGTTGACGGAAGATATCTGTACCGACAGTGGCGTTAACAGCGAATTTATTGAAGGTCTTGTTGTAATTCACCGTCATCTCCATATTGGTTCTGTTGGCATTGGAAGTAGAGGTGCGATAATAACCACGGCATTCGCCACAGTTACCGGTAGTCTGTGTTCCGGATTCCAGCAGATCAGAAGAATATTTGGTTTCGCTCCATACCATGTTGCTTGATTTACGGTATGTACCCTTTACACGCAGTGCTTTAGAAATCTGGTAGCTCAGGGAGATATCACCGAAATAACGGTCAGTCTGGGTCAGGGGCTTAACGAGATCAAACCATTTGTAGAAATTATACCAGTAGTTACCGGCATAAAAGGTTTTCTCATTATTGGGATCGTAAGTAGTCGGATTGTTGTGGTTCCAGCTGGACCAGATGCCAGATGGTGTACGCAGATCCTTCAGTTCCTTAATGATACCCATATCCAGGTTCCGGTGGAACCACTGGTTGAATGAACCGGTAGTCTGGTTAGAATACTGGTCATCAAATTCACCATTCAGGATCTGAGTGGCATAGTTGAAGTTGATGGCAGCAGTCAGCTTTTTGGTCAGCTCGATAGATCCACTCAAATTAAATACGTTCTTTTTCAACCGGGTGGTAGGTACAAGACCTTTCGCATCCACATTGTTGAAACCTAAACGCAGTGATACATTATCCGTTGCTTTAGAGAAGCTTACAGAGTTGTTCAGCACCACACCGTTATCATAATAATCACGGGCGTTATTCGGCTGGGCAACCAGGGAAGTAGTGGTACCGGCATAACGGTGACCATCGTACCAGGAGTACCAGGGAATATATTCCTGGCCTACCATACGGGGACCCCAGCTGGCATCATCAGAATAGTCATGGTAATATTTACCATCCAGTTGTTTCCAGAGTTCCGGATCACCGGCTTTCCAGGTGTACTTAAGCATATCCTGGGTGTTACCACCTGCATATGAGTTCTGGTAGTTAGGGAGAATATATACTTTATCTAACTGAGCACCGAGGTTTACCTCAATACCCACACCCTTTGCAAATTTCTTAGCCTTTTTAAGTGTAATTACAATGGCACCACGTGCACCCTGCGGACCGAAGATCGCTGCAGCAGCAGGACCCTGTAATACAGTAAGGTCTTCCACATCATCCATGTTCACGTCATTAATGTTGGGGAGGATTGTACCATCTACTACATAGATAGGCTCACCACCACCACCAAATCCGGTTTCACCACGGAGACGGAGTGAACCCGTACCGGCATTACCAAGCTTGGCAGAAGACTGGCTTCTTACCTGCAGACCTGAAACTTTACCAGCTAAGGCATTGTTCAGGTTGGTCTGACGGATCGTGTTCAATTGCTCACCGGTTACCACCTGCGTGTTGGTAGAAACGTTCCGTAAGGACTTTTTCATACCATAGGCTGAGGTAGTAATGATTACTTCCTCACCCGTTGTCGCTTTGGATTTCGCCTGGATGGCAATCGTGTTACCGGCTCCAACAGTGACTTCAATTTGCTCAATGTTGGTTCCAGATACCACCAGCACATCGCCGGTTTTGGCTAAAATGCTGAATTTGCCGGAGTTATCGGCGGCAACACCAGTACGAACTCCTTTAAGCCTTACAGATGCGCCGGGCACAGCGTCGCCCTTCTCATCAGTCACAGTTCCGGAGATTGTCCGGTTTTGACCGAATGCTAATACAGAAAAAAGCATTAGCATCGTGAACAGTGATGCAATTTTTCTCATGTTAACGTTAGTTTTTAAAATTAAAAAGCATTGATTATCAGGGAAATCCGATAAATTCTCGAGGGTAAGGATGCTTATCAAAGACAGAAATGCCTTAGAAAATGCTGCGGCAAGTTAATTTTTTTTTTAACAAATAGTTAAAAATGTAGAAAAATTATTGATCCTGATAGTATTGATAATTATTGAAATATGTAACG
>Ga0138256_10008925_pt1 | contig 10521 bp, 12 predicted proteins | sample KNB2016incub_MG_FD_105486 | JGI IMG/M metagenome (GOLD analysis project Ga0138256, IMG submission 105486) | Active sludge microbial communities from wastewater in Klosterneuburg, Austria - KNB2014incub_MG | ecosystem: Engineered > WWTP > Activated sludge > Unclassified | place: Austria... | reverse complement strand
TCAAGGATAACTCTACAGTCATCATTCCAAAAATGAAGAGCGTTAAACCGGCTAGGAAATACATAAAATCAAATCCCATTATCCCTAATTTGCTTGTTGTAAAACTACAAAGCGAGTGATCAAACTACATGATGAGCATCAGCTATTCATACTGTCTTGTTGTCGCTCTGTTCTTTGGACGAAAAAGAACGATTACCTCACTACCGGAAAGGTTATGAAGATTGCTGACATGAATAAAATCGATCAAACAAACAACGACAAACGAAATCGCCGGATATTCTTTTCATAGAAATCCGGCGATTTTATTTGGTTAAATAAACGTCTAAAACAATCCGTTTATTTCTGCATTAATCTTATTTACAATTTTTCCCAGATCTTCAGGATTATCAGCAAAGTTCAAATCGTCGATGTCAATGACCAATAATTTCCCCTGCTCATAGGTAGAGATCCAGGCTTCATATCTTTCATTGAGTCTCTTTAAGTAATCAATGCGAATAGAATTTTCATAATCACGGCCTCTCTTAGCGATCTGATTCACCAGAGTAGGAACACTTCCGCGTAGGTAGATCAGAAGATCAGGCGGAGAAACGAACTTGCTCATCAGGTTAAAAAGATCCTGATAATTATTAAAATCTCTTGTGGTCATCAAACCCATCGAGTGAAGATTCGGAGCAAAAATATGCGCGTCTTCATAGATAGTGCGATCTTGTATTACTGTCTTGCCACTCTGACGAATTCTTGTAATTTGTTCGAAGCGTGAGTTAAGGAAGAAGATCTGAAGGTTAAATGACCAACGTTGCATATCCTCATAAAAATCATTCAGATAAGGATTGTCATCAACATCTTCATAATGTGGATCCCATTTTAAATTTTTAGCGAGCAATGAAGTCAGTGTAGTTTTCCCTGCCCCAATATTTCCTGCAATTGCAATATGCAAAGGCGACAGTTGTTTCTTTGTAGGTGCATACTTCTCTGCTGATTTAGCAGGAGAACTCTTTACAGAAGCTTTAGCTGATGACGCTTTGCCCGAAGTTTTTGCCGGTGACTTTTGGGCAGTAGGTGACTTTGATGCCATGGATCTTGAATATTTTGATTATTTGTTTGTGTTTCTTTCCTGATGCGAATCTAAAAAGAATAAAAAGTCAATGAGTCATTTGTTAATAAATAAAGTTGCTGATTCTCAATCCTGACACATTTAAGCTTGCCGTGGGAAGGCAACAGAATCTCCCTTTCTACGAAGGTTTTCAAGTGAATAGCAAATAATTTTTCTTCATAAGTATATAATAGTTCATTCTCAATTATCTGAAACCCTGATTCAATCTTGATAGGAATTGTTTTAAAATAAGTTCCATATCTGTCAAAAACGAAAATTCCTTGAACAGGATCATTCATATAAACAAAGCCGTTATTTTCTACGAGAAAATTAGGATTTACATTCAAAGCTGTCAAACTGAGAAGGTCACCACTCTGATAAATAACCTGCAGATTAAGATCGATTTTTTTTAGTTGAAAGTCCTGACGATCAAATATCCAATAACCGCCATACATTGAATTACATGCAATGACCGCCTGTTGAATACCAAGCTGGCGTAAATGAATTGTAGACTGAACGGCAAGCTGAGCATTAAGAAGAATCAACCTGCTAAAATCAGGATAAAACAACATTAGCTTGAGAGGATTTGTTGCATCCACACTTCTTAATTCTCCTAGCGAACTTTCACTATAATTTGCCTTTGGCGCTCCGGTCGAACTAAATTGCAGTAGCTGATTTCCAAAGATTATATAAGCATTCCCCAAATTATCAGAACTCAGTGTCCTTGCACCACTAAATGGTAATCCTCTGATAATTTTATAATCACCGGCTTGAAAACCAAAACAACAAAAAGAAAGAAAAAATAAAAAACGTTTCACAATTTCATTTTATGTTAACTATGCTTCAACAATGCTAAGTATTTCTTCCACCACATCACGATCATTACTTAAGCGAGGCACTTTATATTGTCCCCCTAACCTGCCTTTACTTTTCAACCATTCATAAAAACTTCCTTCAGCCAATTTCTTTACTACCGGAAGTCTTAAAGCTAGGTCCTTGTACCGTTTTGCTTCGTAATCCGAGTTCAAAGATTTTAATGCATTATCTAGTACAACCGTAAAATATTCAAGACTTATTGGAGCCTTTTCAAATTCAATCAACCATTCATGTGCGCCATTGTCAGCACTTGAAAAATATACCGGAGCAACAGTATAGTCTTTGATGGAAGACCCTGTTTTCTCACTTGCAATTCGAATTGCCTCATCTGTGTTTTCAATAATCACCTCCTCACCAAATGCATTAATAAATAATTTGGTCCGTCCGGTTATACGGATGCGATATGGATCTTTGCTAGTAAAACGGATTGTATCACCTATTACATACCTCCACAAACCTGCATTGGTAGTAATAACTAATGCATAATTTTTATTCAATTCAACCTCAGAAAGCAAAAGAGTTTTAGGATCCTCTTGCCCATACTCTTCCATCGGCATGAACTCGTAAAACACTCCGTAGTCAAGCATAAGCAACATGTCCTCCGCATTTGATTGATCTTGAATTCCAAAAAAACCTTCAGATGCATTATAGGTTTCTAAATAATAAAAGTCTGATGACGGAATCAACTCCTTGAATTGGTCTATGTATGGCGTGAAACTTACGGCACCATGGATAAATAATTCCAGATTAGGCCAAACCTCAAGTAAATTTTTCTTCCCGGTCACTTTTAAAACTTCCTTAGCAAGTACTAGTGTCCATGTAGGAACTCCGCTCAAACTAGTTACATTTTCCTTTAAGGTAGCCTCAACCATTCTATCAATTTTCTCTTCCCACCGATCCATTAAAGCAATAGACAACTCCGGCGTACGTATCATCTGCACCCAGAACGGCAGATTTTGCAAAAGAATAGCAGAGATATCTCCATAAAACGAATCATTGCTTTCTATATTGAGCTGATGACTCCCTCCTAAACTCAAGCCTTTTCCTGAAAACACTTTTGTATCGGGTCTGTTGTTACAATAAAGCGAAAGCAGATCCTTTCCACCCTTGAAATGACACTCTTCCATCGCCTCAGCACTCACAGGAATGAACTTGCTTTTTCCTGCTGTCGTTCCGGAGGATTTAGCAAACCATTTGATGTCAGAGGGCCATAATATGTTTTGTTCTCCTTTCATCAATCGGTCTATGAAAGGTTTTGTTGATTCATAATTCTGAATCGGAACACGATTTTTAAAATCTTCTATTTTACGAATAGACTTATAATCAAAAGCTGTACCCCACTCTGTATTCCTTGCCGTGTCAACTAACCTCATGAACCAGTCTTGCTGAACATCATGTGGGTATTTGATAAAAAGCTCTATCTGATGAATGCGCTTTTTCATCAACCAACTAAGTATGGAATTTATAATCGCCATCGGTCAATATTTAACCTGAACAAATAAACTATGCGGACATGGCCTCTATTTCTTTATTAATCTTCTTTACCAAACCCTGCAATACTTTTCCGGGTCCAACCTCTATAAATTGAGAAGCGCCATCAGTAACCATGTTTTGAATAGTCTGTGTCCATCGTACAGGAGCAGTTAGTTGACTGATCAGGTTTGCTTTTATTTCAGCAGGATCCGATACAGGCATTGCGTTTACATTTTGATACACCGGACATACGGGCTTGTTGAATTTGGTTGAATGTATGGCTCGTGCCAATTCCTCCCGTGCAGGTTCCATAAATGGTGAATGAAATGCTCCACCAACACTTAACACCAAGGCACGCTTAGCTCCTGCTTCTTTCATCTTCTCACAGGCTATATCAATTCCTTTGATAGATCCTGAGATGACTAATTGCCCCGGACAATTGTAATTTGCTGCAACAACAACTTCACCTGCATTATTTATTTCTTCACATATATCCTCGACCACCTTATCATCAAGATTCAGGACAGCTGCCATAGTGGATGGAACGATTTCACAAGCCTTCTGCATTGCTCCTGCTCTAACAGCTACCAGCCTCAGGGCATCTTCAAAACTCAATGTCTTATTAGCCACCAAAGCGGAAAACTCGCCAAGCGAATGACCTGCAACCATTGCAACATCACTTGTATCAGTTAAAGTTTCGTGTAATATCACCGAGTGTAGAAAAATTGCAGGCTGCGTAACTCGCGTTTGTTTTAATTCTTCATCAGTCCCACTAAACATGATATCAGTGATCCTGAAAGCTAAAATATCGTTGGCAGATTCAAACATCTTTTTCGCTACATCATTGGAATCATATAATTCTTTACCCATCCCTGAAAACTGCGATCCTTGCCCCGGAAATAAATATGCTTTCTTCATGTTTCTTGGTTTTGCGTTCAGCAATATAAGCAGGGATAAAATCTTATCAAAGCATAAAAAAATATCTTTCAATCATGAGCAAAAAAAAGCCCCGGATCAAATCCGAGGCTTTAGCAAGATTACTCAATAGATCAGTCTCTCCGACCTCCAAAAATTCTTAACAATGCGAGGAACAGATTGATAAAATCAAGATACAAAGTCAGTGCACCCAAAATACTCATCTTTGCAGTTGCCTCAGTTCTTGCTTCTATAGTAGTTCCAATATTCTTTAATTTCTGTACATCGTATGCAGTTAGTCCTGTAAAAACAATAACAGCAATGAAACTAATGATATAACTAAGTCCATCACTTTTCATGAACATGTTCACCAAACTGGCTATTACTATTCCAATAAGAGCCATAAAAAGCAAGCTTCCCATTTTGGTCAGATCTGTTTTAGTAGTATAACCTACCAAAGCCATTGTACCAAACATTGCCGCAGCAATAAAGAATACCTGATAAATTACACTTTGTGTATAGGCAAGAAAGATGAAGCTCAAACTCACTCCCATAATTATAGAATACAGCAAAAACACGCCAGTCATAGCCGTTGCAGAAAGCTTGTTAAATCCCATCCCCATTAAGAGGACCAAACCAAGCGGAGCAAACATTACCACATATCCTATACCGGACATTCCGCCACTTTCTTCATTAATCAGGTAGCTCATATATGACATGTCGGTTCCAAATACATAAGCTGTTACTGCCGAAATGGCCAATGCAATGCCCATCCATGAAAATACACCTGAAAGAAATGATCGGGTTTGTGTAGCACCTGCCAAGCCGGGTTGGTTACTCAGGTTAAAATTCATATTATTATTGTTGTTGTCCATTTTTCTTGAATATTTCGTTTTACAAAATTAGGCTTAATTTGATTTCTGTATGCAATTTACATAAAATCAGATCCCAAATTAATTGCTTGTACCTTAAGCAAATCTCCTGCCAAAGATGCTTTTATGAAAGATTGGCAGAAATCAATCTAAAAAACTCCGACCGGGTCGTATCATTTTCAAACTCACCCGTAAATGCAGATGTTGTTGCTACCGAATTTTGCTTTTGTATTCCTCGCATGAGCATACACAGATGTTTTGCCTCTATCACTACAGCCACGCCAAGTGGCTTGAGCGTTTCCTGAAGACAATCTCTGATATCCATGGTAAGACGTTCTTGTACCTGCAATCTACGTGCAAAAGCATCAACTACGCGAGGGATTTTACTCAAGCCGACTATAGAGCCGTTGGGTATATAAGCTATATGTGCTTTCCCGAAAAAAGGTAGCAAATGATGCTCGCAAAGTGAATAGATTTCAATGTCCTTAACAATTACCATTTGCCGGTATTCATCCTTAAAAAGCGCAGATCTTAATATTGCAGCCGGATCAAGGTCATAACCATGAGTCAGAAACTGCATGGCTTTAGCAGCACGCTCAGGTGTTTTATGCAAACCTTCACGGCTCACATCTTCTCCAGTTCCACTTATTATGGAACTATAATGACCGGAAAGTTTCTTGATTATTTCCGGATTGTACTGATCAACTTTGGCATATCCATCCATGTCGTTTTCTTCCAGCATTTTTTTGTCGATACTCATAAGAAAAGTTTATAGTCCAAAATATTCAACCGTATTTTTCTCAGTCTCCTGAATTTTCACACTATGCAGTTTGCAACCAAGCGCAGCAATAGGTGATTCTATCTGCTTCCATATTTCTACCGCAAGAACTTCAGTAGAACTGTATTTCCCCTTCATAAAATCCACATCCATATCAAGATTTTTATGATCAAGCTTGTCCAAAATAAAGCTCTTCAATACAAGACTGACCTCAGAAAGGTTAGTCACAAAACCGGTCTCAGAATTTATGCTTCCTTTCACTGTGACCCAAAGAATATAATTGTGTCCATGCCAGTTTTCGTTTGAGCATTTACCAAAAACCTCTTTGTTTTTTTGTTCAGACCAATCGGGCCTCGAAAGCTTATGAGCTGCACTAAAAGTCTCTTTTCGCGTTATATAAACCATTTTCTATTGATAATGTTTGCAAAGATACAAGATTCATTAGAAGAAGAATTCATTTCCACCCTATCTTTGTGACATGGAAATACTTCTGTCTGCCGCCACCGAAGAAGAAATAGCCCCATTAAGGGACATTTGGTTCAGAAAGCACAAGGTTGAGTTCCTTGTGACCGGGGTAGGCATGGTGGCAACAAGCTTCTCCTTGAGCAGGGCCTTTGCCGAAAAACCTTATCAGATGGCGCTAAATACAGGATTAGCAGGAGCATTTGACAGAAATCTTAAACTCGGAGAAGTTGTCAGGGTTACTGAGGATATAATATCTGAATTAGGAGCAGAAGACGGTGATGATTTTCTCACACTGAAAGAAATGGGACTTAAGGGTACTGATATCTTACTTAACATGGATGAAGTGCTATTAAAAGAAATGAACGAATTTAAGAAAGTGAGAAGTATCACCGTTAATACTGTTCATGGAAACGAAATAAGTATCAAAAATATCCACGAAAGACTACACCCCCACATCGAGACCATGGAAGGTGCGGCTTTCTTTTATGCATGTGGCCGGAATAATATTCCTGCCATACAATTAAGAGCCATTTCTAATTACGTCGAAAAAAGAAACAAGGCCAATTGGGATGTTCCTCTGGCTCTAAAAAGCTTGAAACGAGCAGTTGCACTCCTGCTTGAAAAAATCTAAAAAATAACGGATGGACCCTACGACTCTATCAATAGGATTTTCCCCTTGCCCCAATGATACTTTTCTATTCGATGCTTTAATCCATCATAAAATAGATACAGAAGGTCTCAAATTCGAGCCTGTATTGGAAGATGTCGAAAGCTTAAACTGCAAAGCTTTCGAAGCAGTTCTTGACATCACTAAATTGAGCTTTTATGCCTACGGCTTTGTGAGCAATGAATACCAACTCCTCGACTCCGGAGCAGCCTTAGGCTATGGTGTAGGCCCTCTTCTGATCTCTAGGAAAAAATTTAATGACCCCCTTAATGAAATAAAGTCTGTCGCTATTCCAGGTAAGTATACGACTGCTAATTTTTTGTTCTCTCTTTATTTCCCTGAACCGGTATCAAAACATGAAATGCATTTCTCAAAGATTGAAGATGCAGTACTGTCGGGAGAAGTTGATGCCGGTGTAATAATTCATGAAAACAGATTTACTTATGCATCAAAAGGACTAAACAAAATAATAGACCTTGGCACAAAATGGGAAGAAGTTACCGCATCGCCAATTCCTTTAGGAGGTATCGCGGTTCGAAGATCACTTAGTCAGGATCTAAAATTAAAGCTCAATTCACTGGTTAAAAAAAGTGTTGAGTACGCAATAGCAGATCCGCAATCATCGGTACATTTCGTAAAAAGTAATGCCCAGGAAATGGATCCTGCTGTTGTGAAAAAGCACATAGATTTATACGTTAATGAATCATCAATAGATATAGGCAACAAAGGCCGTGATGCTATCTATAGACTATACCAAAAGGCCGAACAAATGAATCTGATTAAAACACTTAAGGAGCCTATATTCCTCAAAGCGAAAGAAATGCAGAGCCAGATTTAAATGCAGAAATCTTAGCCTTCTGATAACGGACCAATCTTTTGTTCATTCGGATGTTTTCTGTTTCCTTTACATAATAAATATCAAATTAGCATTTAAATTATGATCGTTGTTACAGGTGCTGCAGGTTTTATTGGAAGTTGTTTGGTGAGAAAACTGAATGATGAAGGATTTAATGACCTTATTCTCGTTGACGAGTTCAGCACTGCAGAAAAGGCTCCTAATCTTGTCGGAAAAAACTTCAGCGCGAAAGTGCACCGTAATACATTTCATACTTGGCTAAGAGACAATCAGAAAATGGTCCAGTTTGTTTTTCACATTGGAGCAAGGACCGACACAACAGAATTTGACAAAAATATTTTTGACGAGTTGAATCTAAATTACACTAAGGAAATATGGAACCTGTGTGTTGAATTTGGGATCCCCCTAGTCTATGCCTCTTCTGCCGCAACTTACGGTGAGGGAGAATATGGTTATAAAGATGATCATTCATTAGTAGACAAACTTACACCCTTAAACCCTTATGGAGAATCAAAAAACGATTTTGACAAGTGGGCTCTCACGCAGGAAAAAAAGCCGTACTTCTGGGTGGGATTGAAATTCTTCAACGTGTATGGACCAAATGAATATCATAAAGGAAGAATGGCATCAGTGATCTTTCATGCATTCAACCAGATCAAAAAAAATGGAAGTATGAAATTGTTCAAGTCTCATCGTCCGGACTACAAAGACGGAGAACAATTAAGAGATTTCGTTTATGTGAAGGACGTAGTAGAGATCTGTTATTTCTTTTTACATCACCGAAAAGATTCAGGCTTGTATAATCTTGGCTCCGGCAAGGCAAGAACTTTTCTTTCACTCGCAAATAACACCTTCAAATCGCTAAACCTCACTCCCAAAATTGATTTTATCGAAACCCCTGAAGACATACGGGGTAAATATCAATACTTCACGGAAGCCGACATGGGAAAGATCAGGAATATAGGTTATGACAGAGATTTCTTTACTTTGGAAGAAGGAGTAGCTGATTATGTAATCAATTATCTGGAAAAAGATACCCGATGGTGATATTTTAACAAAGTGAATTAGATTTCTATCTATTTCAACGAGAACAATAACTAGCTTCTAAATTCTTTTCAACTTTAAAAGCTGTACGTATATCCAATCCCGGATATAAAATCTCTCGTCTTGTTTTCACGAAGATCTTTTTGAATGAGATGGAAAAGATTCAAACTACTTCGTCGGTTAAAATCATAATCGATTCCAACTTCATATCTAGCCTTGTCGAATATATGATCATCCTCCTTCAGGTTATCTATTACATAATAGTATTCTGTTGCGAGATAGGGTGAATATTTTTTACCCAGATCTAACTTCACAGCTAATTTTGTTCTGGTATACCATTCAGGAATTTTACCATTCTCACTGGAATGAATACTTTCAACCTGACTTTGTAGTCGTTGACGCAATGTTATGGAAATTGGCTTGAGCTTCTTTTTATACGATAGGTCAACATAAAACCGGTGCCTTGTACTATAATATGTGAGCTGATTTTTTGACGTCAACCTGTAATTCACAGAAACTTTAAATGCAGGAATAAACTCATAGTCTACTCCGGCATCTGTGAAAAATTGCTCTATCTCAGAAACATTCTGATGCATCCGTATCTGTTCCGACAAACTAACAGACATCCTACGAGTCACCTTATGCTTAATAGTCACACTCGACCATAAGCCTGCATCATCCTGCTGAGCTGTAGCCGGAATTACTGACAAGGCAAAGCAAGTGCCGAGTAAAACAAGAAGACGAAATGATGTTTGCAATTCGATATCCTTTAATTCCTATTAGCCCCTGTCATCACCACCGGTCCAATTATCCTGAGGCTGATCGCTTTCTATCTTAACGTTGGACTTATTTGCGGTATCCTCATAATAATAAACTTTCACGGAAGCCACATCTTTGAGGAAGTCAATCTTATTCACACTGACCTTATGAATATCAAGGCCGGTACGGGCTCTAAGATCCTCCATAAGTGCAACATAATTTTCCGGCTTAATCATTTCTATCCTTTCATAAAGAATCGATTTTACCATCTCATTTCTAACCAACCAATTTCCATCCAGCATGTAAGTGAAGCCAACAAGAATAAGGTTGATGATGATTAATTCAAAATATGTTGCTTTACTAACTGCACATATCAGTCCCATCGCAATAACGATAAAGAGGTAGGTCATATCCTTTGTACTGATCCCTTCCGTTCTATACCTCAACATGGAAAACACGGCAAAGAGTCCGAATGCCGCCCCCATTGACATATCTACCTTATTCAAAAGGTAGGTTATGATGAAAATGATAATATTGAAAAGAAAGAAGGTAAAAAGATAATCCTTCTTCTTATAAATTCGAAAGTAAATTAGACGAACAATAACCAACATCGAAAGGATGTCAATCAATAGTCGCCAAAAAAACTTATCGGATAATTTGTCAAATAATTCGAATGATGCAATGTCGTTCATGATGCTTTTAGAAGTTTGTTCAGATATAATA
>Ga0138256_10008923_pt1 | contig 10522 bp, 7 predicted proteins | sample KNB2016incub_MG_FD_105486 | JGI IMG/M metagenome (GOLD analysis project Ga0138256, IMG submission 105486) | Active sludge microbial communities from wastewater in Klosterneuburg, Austria - KNB2014incub_MG | ecosystem: Engineered > WWTP > Activated sludge > Unclassified | place: Austria... | reverse complement strand
GATTCGGTAACTCTTTACGGAAATGATCCTGACTGGCGCCCGGATATTTATGGAAAAATCGGAAATTCAGGTGTAAATATTTGTTGTCTTGCCGATGCCAAAAAACTTTATTCAGGATTTGATCTTTCCTCACCTACAACTTCAGTCTCAATGACTATTAATGGTCCGGCTCCAATGTTGCTTGGCTATTTTATGAATGCCGCCATTGATCAACAATGTGAAATTTACATTCATGAAAAGGGATTGGAGAAAGACGTTGAACAAAAGATTCAGGCGATCTATAAAAAGAAAGGTGTCAAGCGACCTTCCTATCAGGGAGAACTACCTGATGGGAATAATGGTCTCGGTTTATTTTTGCTTGGTGTTACGGGTGACGAAGTCTTGCCATCTGATGTTTATGAAAAAATAAAAGCCGATACACTGATGAAAGTCAGAGGTACCGTGCAGGCTGATATTTTAAAAGAGGATCAGGCCCAGAACACTTGTATCTTTAGTACGGAGTTTGCTTTGCGAATGATGGGTGATATACAGAAGTTTTTTATCGATCAAAAGGTTCGTAATTTTTATAGTGTATCAATCAGCGGATATCATATTGCAGAGGCCGGTGCAAACCCTATAACTCAGTTGGCTTTTACTCTCTCAAACGGATTTACTTATGTTGAGTACTATCTGAGTAGAGGAATGCATATTGATGATTTTGCTCCTAATCTGTCATTCTTCTTCAGCAATGGTATTGATCCGGAATATGCGGTTATTGGAAGAGTAGCAAGAAAGATCTGGGCTAAGGCAATTAAGATAAAGTATGGAGGAAATGAACGTTCCCAGATGTTGAAATACCATATTCAAACTTCCGGACGTTCGCTGCATGCACAAGAAATTGACTTCAATGATATCCGCACAACATTGCAAGCCTTGTATGCTATCTATGATAATTGCAATTCACTGCATACAAATGCCTACGATGAAGCAATCACCACTCCGACAGAGGAAAGTGTTCGTCGGGCAATGGCAATTCAATTGATAATTAATAAAGAATTGGGTTTGGCCAAGAATGAGAATCCTTTGCAGGGTTCTTTCATTATTGACGAGTTGACAGAATTAGTTGAAGAAGCAGTATATCAGGAGTTCGACAGAATAACCGAAAGAGGTGGAGTGTTAGGTGCTATGGAGACAATGTATCAGCGCGGAAAGATCCAGGAGGAATCTTTGTACTATGAAACATTAAAACATAATGGTGAGTTTCCTATTATCGGAGTAAATACTTTTTTGAGTTCCAAAGGTTCTCCGACTGTTTTGCCCCGCGAAGTTATTCGTGCTGAAAAAGAAGAAAAAGAATATCAGATACATATGCTTGAGGAGCTGCACAAAGGCAATGCAACTCAATCACAAGAAATACTTTCCAAAATCCAGCAGGCTGCCATTCACAATAAAAATATTTTCGAGCAATTGATGGAAGCAGCCAAGCATTGTTCGCTTGGAGAAATTACTCACGCGCTTTTTGAAGTAGGAGGAGAGTACAGGAGGAATATGTAAATCAATATTGGATGGATACTAATCAGGACCGGAAAAGTCAGCCGAGCCTATTGTCCTGTTCTGACAATTGCTAAATCTGTTCCGGACTTAAACAATTAACATCCCTCCATCTACTACGATGCTTGTCCCAGTCATGTAAGTAGAAGCATTGCCGGCGAGAAATAAAACTGCATTGCCGATATCTTCCGGTTCTCCAAATCTTTTTATCGGCAGCATTTGAATAAATCCTGCAGTTTGTGCCTCGAGTGCTTTCATTTGTTCAGCAGTAGGCTTTTCTCCGCTCATCACTTTTGTCCCCGGCGTGTTAACGCCACCCGGGGAAATGTCATTCACTAAAATTCCATAGGGTGCAACTTCCTTAGCAAATGAACGGGTAAACATTTTTAAAGCAGCTTTTGATGAATCGTAATGTGCCAGATTTGGTGCTGCCGGTTTTATTGCATCAATCGATGTTATGTTGATGATCCTGCCACCCTTTCCTTTGTCTTTCATGACTAATGCAGCTTCTTTGCAGAGGAAAGCCGCGGACTTCAGATTCAGGTCGATCACTCTGTCCCACATCTCTTCATCCATTTCAAGCATAGGTCTGTATTTAAAGATTCCGGCATTATTCACCAGTATATCTAATCCACCATATTCAGCTACTGCCTTTTTAATAAGTTCAGGTAGTTTTGCTATGTTGGTCAGGTCTATTTGAAAATATGAACAGGATGAGTTGATCGATTTTAGTTCATTCATTGTTTCATTGGACTCATCAAGAGAAACTCTGTCGGCAACCAGTACAGTAGCACCCGCGTTAGCCAGAGATATTGCAATACCTTTTCCAATCCCCATGGCGCCCCCGGTAACGATTGCAATTTTTCCTTTCAGTCCAAATAATTCTTCAAGATAATTTTTCATGTCAATTTAATTTAAATGCCAAATTAATCATGCAAGTGAAATTGGTTTATGATGAAAATCATTGAAATAGTCGAATCGACATGACTCTTCCCTGTGAATAAAAATCACTAAGGCAAAAAAACTAAATTGAATTGAAAAGCTTCTGGATAAAATTAATTATCCGGGATTAACGAATCAGGCTGACAGCGCCATTCCGTTCATCAACATTGCCATCGGGAAAAATTATTTTAACGATGTAAACATACACGCCTTCAGCAGCGTCGTTACCACCTTTTGTTTTGCCGTTCCAGCCTTCTGATAAAGAATTCCAGGTTGCAATTTCTTTTCCCCAACGATTGAAAATTTGTCCCGCCACCCCAAGATTTGTTTTATTGGTAAATACATTGAAGTATTCGTTCTTCCCATCATTATTTGGAGTGAATACATTAGGGATTGTGATCTGCGTATCGTCATAAACATAGATGGTGATCTGTGCTGTATCAGTACATCCAAGTATATCAGTTCCGGTGAGGATGACATTGTATGTTCCATTTGACTGGAATGTGTGCTGTGCATTGTTTGTTGGAGAAGAAGCACCATCTCCAAAGTTCCAGATGAATGTGTTGCCGCTCACAGAGGTGTTGGTAAAGTTAACATCAAGAGGAAATGCCCCGCTTAATGTATCTGCCAGCAATCCAACATTAAGATTACTGCTGCCAATAATTACACTGCTCATGTCAGAACCGCAACCATTGCTTGCTGTTACGCTGTAATTACCTCCTGAGTTGATCGTGATTGTTGCTGTCGTAGCTCCGGTTGACCATAAATAAGCTGATCCTCCAGTTGCAGTGAGCGTGATTGTTTCATTCGGACATACTACAGCAGGTGCGCCACTGATTACAGCCAATGGCACAGGGTCCACAGTTACAATTTGTGAAATGGTATCTGTTCCACAGCCATTTGTAACACTTAGTATATATGTATTTGCCGTGCTTGCAGTAATACTGGCATTCGTTGAGCCGGTAGACCATAAAAATGGGCCGACGCCTGTTCCTGTTAATGTGACAGAACCTCCCTGACAGAAATTAGTTGGTCCGCTAGCGGTAATATTTGCAACAGGTAATGGGTCAACTGAAACAGCTTGTGTTGCTGTACTGGTTCCACAGCTTCCTGTAACAGTAACTGTATAGGTATTTGAACTATAGACCGTAATTGATTGAGTAGTGTCCAGCGTTGACCAGGAATAAGTGTTTCCGGCCGAGGCGGTTAAAACTACTGAGTCGCCGGCACAGAATGTCGTTGGACCACTTGTGTTAATACTTGCCGTTGCTCCACTTCCAATAGTAATTTGTAAATCTGTATAGGAGGTATCATTGCATAATCCGATAACCCCAAATCTTAAGACATCATTTCCCTGAAATCCCGGGTCCGTTTGATAGCCGGTGCTTAGTTGAGTAGCGTTCGCATAAGATCCGGCTCCTCCTGTCCAGAAATAGGAGAGGAAATTTCCTGATACGATGTTCGCCGTTACAGTAATCAAGTCACCGTTACAAACTGTTGAACTGCTTGCTGACAAGTTTACCTGTAATGCGGATATAGGTGCCTGACAGCCCGGATTTGTATAGGCTGCATTGCCGGCGAAATCATAGTTTACGGTACTCCCATCGGCTGTTGTTTGTGTTCCATTTGCATCAACAAGTAATGATGCGTCATAATCTACCTGGTCAGCACAAAAGCCCGTGAAGGACATACTCAATGTTCGAACAGCTGTGGTTGAGGAATAATTCTTGAAATGTCCTTGTGTATTGCCTGTACATTGAAAAATCATGTAAAGTGTATCTGTTAATCCTGCAAATGAATTAAAAGTAGGATCCATATCTTCACTTGTAACAACAAGAACAGATGACCCTGCAGGAAGTATACCTCCGACGGGTTCCAATATTATTCCACAGGCTTGTATGGTGGCATTTAACTGCGCAACCTTGGATGCAGTGTTTGCATTCTGACAAATATTTCTGTAGGGATTGTTTGGCCAATTGATACTCAGGTCTGCTGTATTCATATCAGCAGGACCGATGATAAATCGAACCATTTCATTTGCACCTTCCGGATTACCACAAGCATCAACAAGAATGCTCTGAATTTCAAAACAAGTGCTTGGTGTTTGTGCTTCCATTCTCACCGTTGAAATGAGAAGAATAATAGAAATTAAACTGTACCTGATCTTTGCCATTTTGCCGAATTACCTGAAAAGCAGATTTCGAATCCTTGTTTTTTTACTTTAAAACTGGATTTTACATCAAATCCTCAATGAATATACAGCAAAAATGCGGAATTTAAACGAGATAATAAAATGAACATTTTGTTAAACCATCATCCGGTCAAATGAATTGGATTGCCTATAGATGCTTTAATGCCTCCCGTTTACTCAGCGGTTTCAAATCATGTTCTTTTACAAATTTTTTGACGATGGCTGCATTAGAGTAAGCCAGTTGTCTTAATGACCAACCTATTGCTTTTTGGATAAAAAACTCTGATGAAGATAAATGTGGAGTGATTGATTCAAACAAGAGTTGCACGTCTGTATTGTACTTGTACTTTAACTGAAAAATCATTGCACTTCTGTTCATCCACATGTTTTTACTCTTTATCCATTCAGATATTTTGTTGTTTTTATGAGAAGGAAATTTTACGAAGTAAGAACCTGTCAAGGTTGATGCCAGAAAGTCTACTGTATCCCACCATGACTTTGTTTGAATAAGTTTTACAAAATAATCAATGCTCTCCTCAGTCCATTGTTTTTTATTTTTAAATAAAAGTTCCATTGCAACGTATTGAAATTCCCTTTCATCTTGTTTCCAAAGCCAGGTTGCAGCTTTTTTTTGTTCAGACCAGTTTAAACCCGACATGCTTTTGAGCCATGGTTTGACAATTTTTTCGCGAACAGGTTTTTGCAAGCCCATGCACTCAAATTTATTTTTTAAATAGGCGGACATGTATTCCACTTTCGATGGATCTCCTGCTTCTATGAAAGCTTCCCGAAGTTCCGTGAGTTTGCTTTCTATATACATGTTATTTCTTTTAACTTCCTGCATGCCGGAGTGGAATAGATTATCAAAACATTTAGAACTTGTTCTCAATCCCGGAAAGGATTTTTTTGGGAAGTTTTGATTTAATTATCTCATAAGAATTGCTGATTAGTTTTTTCCATTCTTCGCTGCTCAGGTTATTAATATCTGAAGTATGGATCCATTTGTGCCTTGCAAGGTAGGGGGCAGGTTGAAATCCTTCACGTGCGGAAAGGATTTCAAAATCATCATCATTGGTCTTGAAGGAGGCAGTAATAGGGATCTGTTCAAGTCCTGTGATGAAAAACATTTTTCCTCCAACGTTGAAACATAAGTGATTTTCCCATTTTATATCTTCTGTGACAGCAGGAAATGAAGTACATATTTTTCGAAGCTCTTCGACGTTCATTTATTTAACAAATCAATTATCAATGATTAACTTTTTTGACTTACTAAAGTCAGCCCCATTAAGTGTGACGGTGTAGATTCCCTTGCTAAACGAAGTTAAAGGAATTTCCAGGCTGTGATAACCGGCAGTTCTCTCAGCATCCTGAAGATCCGACCATACTACTTTGCCTTGTATGTCCGAAACAAGAATGTCTACTCTTGATTTTTTGGGAAGGAGAAATTGGATGCTGGTCTTATCTCTTGCAGGGTTAGGGACCGGAGCGTATAATTGTACAGTACTTACGATATCCGTAAATGCAAATTCGTCAGTACTCAGAATTATCGAACTGTCCTGGATAATATTTTCATCGCCCGGCAGATATCCTGTATAAGCAAAGTAAATTAACATCATCTCATCCGTTGTCGATTCGCCAAGGCTTACATTTTGTGGAGGACTATTGGGGTTATCCGGGTTGGCGGAAGTGTTATCATAGTATGCAGAAGAGTAAAGGGTTGTTCCGGCAGGTACATGAAGAACTCTTTGAAAGGAATAAGTGCCTTGCCAGTGAAAGTCCCAATTTGGAATATGAATGAACGGTATTGTATCCTGTGTTGGAGTAATTCCAAAGGAAGTTATGCTTCGTCCGATAAGATGCATGTGTGGACCAACGGCAAGAATGCTGGCATCGAAAGGTAAAGTATAATGCGCTGTAAAAGTTTTTGTGCTGTTAGCGGGGATAAACAAGGGACCGTTATCAAGCTGATAATGATTCAGTGGTGGATTGATTGAAATTTCTCTCAGTGGATTGCTGCTCAGTTTGAAGCGAATTTCTGTGCTGTCGGTTTGGCCTGTGGTTCCTCCAGGGTAATGCACCTGAATTACGATATTTGTATTTGCCGATAGCTTTATCCCCATGCCGACCGGTAGCCTCGAAACTTGTTGTCCGGGAACCCATATTCCAATCAGCTTAGACGCGAATGATCCAGTCCCGCCAAAATTAGTATAGCCCGGGCCGGGATCTGCTGCATCAAGTTGTGCCGGTACTGAGCTTGAGTCTTCATAAATAAGTATGTGATGAACGATAGCTCTGTTTCCGGGAAGTGCTTCAAGTTCTGTGATGTATTGATCAGTGCTTAGTCCTGATGGCATCACAAAGCATCGGTACAAATCATTTACTGTGTTGACGGCATAAGCAGGCATTCTGCTGATCAGATCAGGATTGGAAATTTCCGTAAGGCCGTTATATATTGGTGGAATTGGAGCTAGTGCGGTATCTCCCGCTTGTGCTCCCTGTGCCACCCAATCCAGAATGTCAGTTCTTTCCTGTAAGGTAAGCAATCTTTCATGTGCATATCTGGAGTATTGTGAATCCGGCGGCCATGGCGGCATTTCACCACTGAGTATCACATCTTCAATATCCGCACTGCTTGAGTTTGCATCATTATATGTCATGAGTGAAAAAGGTGCGATTCCGCCATTATGATGGCAGCTGGTACAATTGGAATAAAGAATATTTGCCACAGAGTTTGACCAGGTTACCTGGCCATAGCTGAACATTGGAAATGTTAGCAGAATAAATATCAGCTTTTTCATGTTGGTATGATTCTATGCTTTTGATGAATCTAAATTACAAATTCCTTTACTAATTGATAGCCTTGTTCCGTTCGATCTTCTTCTGATTGAAAAATACCTGCCCGGATTAAAATAATTCCGCCATCATACAACGGGCTCCGCCTCCTCCATGTGATTCAATGGTAGGCAAAGGAGTGTGAATTATTTTGGTGTATTTTCCAATTCTTCCAAGTTGCTCTTGCGTAAATGACTCATAGGCCCGGGATGACATCACTAAAAAATTTTCTCCATGGCCATTCGTAAGTTGAAGACAGTTTCCGCAAAAATTATTCAGTTGATCAAAACTTATCTCGATTATTTCATGTCCTGTCTCTGTTAATGATTTTTTCAGCAAGCGCAGTTCATCGGTATCCGGAATAGCAGAAGTACACAAAATGCAAAATCCCTCTCCTATCGTCATGAGGACGTTTGTATGATAAATTATTTTTCCACCTCGGTCATAGGCGCTAAAGGTGATAGTTTCATATTCGGTTTTTTTACTCCATTCATAAAGAAGGTTTGAACTTGTTCTCTCTGACAGAGCTGCATATGCCCGGTTGTTTTTATTGTCGAGTATTATACTTCCTGTTCCTTCCAAATACAATCCCCGATCTTCGTTTCGGCTTAGGTCAATCAAAGTAGGATACTTTGCATGTAAAAATTCTATGATGGATGTTCTTCTTTCAAGGCGCCTGTTTTGTGCCATCATTGGATATAAAATCATGGATCCGTTTGGATGCGTTGAAAACCAGTTATTCGGAAATATAGCGTCCGGTGTTTGGAGGTCATCCGTAATTTTTATTAATTCTACTGCTATTCCATGGTCAGTCAGCAATTTTACTAAGCCATTAAATTCAGCCATTGCCAATTCCTGAACCCCATCGCTTTCCATGTTTTTTAATTGGAAATTATTATCCAAAGCCGTCTGTGGATTCGAATGGAATTCATTTGGTTCTACAAGCAGTACTTTTTTGGCGAGAGCCATAATCGAAATTATTAATTTTTTATTGTGTTTGAAAATTCAGTTTGCCTCAGGGGAAGGCGATGGAATTGTGACTTAAAAGCAATTTCGGTACGCTTGGTAAGCCTGGGAACAAGATAACAGATTTTTAGAGATAATCTTACAGTCTTCACCATGACTGAAAGCACTAATTGAATTGGAGCGTATTATAAATTGGAATCCATTCAGCATTAGTGAACATTTTTATCTATGGAATGTTACAGTTGTTACATATAGCGACTATCAGAACTCCAATTGCTTCTCAGAGTTGTATTCTTAGAAAAAAGTTCTACTATGAAAAATGAGCCGGTTGTTACGTACAATCATATGCAAGAAGATGAGCCTAAAACTTACCCGATCCAAAATGATTTGGAGGAGGAAAGACTGCCCATCAGTCTATACATGATTTTAGTTGTAGATGCTATTCTTGTATCGGCGATTGTATTCTTCTCTTTCACGATTATTTTCTGACTTAAGCTATTGATTTAGCTTAAAAGGAAGTCCGGTTTGGCCGGACTTTTTTATTTTTCAAGGTTCTTGTTGTTTTTTAACCAATTATAGCGAGGATGCTTCGATGATTTATTGGCGATATCGTTTGAAATGCTATTTTTGCTTTCTTATAAATCCCCAATAACTATGCGTCGACTACTTACTCTTACTTTAAGCTTATTTGCATTCTGCCTAAGTTCTCAGGCTCAAATTTCTCTCGTGCCATTTACTTCAGGTTTGGCCAGCCCTGTTGATATCAAGAACTGTGGTGATGAACGAATCTTCATTGTTGATCAGCCAGGCTACATTTATATTTTTGACACGGCAGGAAACCAACTCAGCACGCCATTTCTTGATATTCATACTAGGGTAAAGTATGGAAGTGAGCAAGGTTTACTTGGATTAGCATTTGCCCCTGATTATGCTGAAAGCGGCTATTTTTACGTAAACTATACTGCACAGACAAGAGGAAACACGCGGATTTCCAGATTCCGTGTAACTCCGCTGGATTCTAATATCGCCAACGATTCAAGTGAAGAAATTCTTCTGGAAATCTGGCAGCCTTATTCCAATCATAACGGTGGACATCTGGCTTTTGGCCCTGATGGTTATCTGTATGTTGGCACAGGTGATGGTGGTTCAGGCGGCGATCCTGAAAACCGTGCACAGAACCCTGACTCTTTACTTGGAAAAATGCTTCGTCTGGAAGTAAATCCTGCATATCCTGGTTATAAAATTCCTCCAACTAATCCATATTTGTGTAACGGTCAGCAAGGTCGTGATGAAATCTGGTCCTTAGGATTGCGTAATCCCTGGAGATGGAGTTTCGATCGTTGCACCGGAGATCTTTGGATTGGTGACGTAGGACAAAGTGCTCAGGAAGAAATCGATTTTCAACCCGTTAGATCGGTAGGCGGATTGAATTACGGTTGGAGATGTTATGAAGGTACAGCTACTTATAATACTTCAGGCGGATGCCTGCCGATAAATAATTACGTTGCTCCGGTGACAACTTATAGTCATTCGTTTGGATGTTCAGTGACAGGAGGATATATATACCGTGGAGCACGTTATAACGATATGTTTGGCAAATATTTTTATACGGATTACTGTACTCCGACGATGTACACACTGGAAAGTGATGGTATGGGTGGTTTTAATAAGACAACCTTAGGAACATTGCTCGGCTCATCGTATTCTTCCTTCGGTGAGGATAAGTGGGGAGAACTATATATCGCCTCTTTGGGCGGATCTGTTTACAAATTCATCTCTAACGACTGTACTCCGGTAGCAAGTATAAATTGCAATCTTGATACCTTGGGCGATTGTGGTTATGGATTTGCAAAACTAAGTGTTCCTGCCGGACGAGATTTTGCTTATACCTGGTATCACAATGGAAATTTGTTGTCAGATGACAGTAGTGAAGTGATTGCCACCGTAGCCGGTACCTATGTGGTAGAGGTTACAAATCCTACAACTCTCTGCAGTAATTCAGACACTATCGAAGTTGTAATGGGTTCGCCGGTTAATCTGGCTATCGTCGGATTAGATACT
>Ga0138256_10008922_pt1 | contig 10523 bp, 3 predicted proteins | sample KNB2016incub_MG_FD_105486 | JGI IMG/M metagenome (GOLD analysis project Ga0138256, IMG submission 105486) | Active sludge microbial communities from wastewater in Klosterneuburg, Austria - KNB2014incub_MG | ecosystem: Engineered > WWTP > Activated sludge > Unclassified | place: Austria... | reverse complement strand
GAGACCCGTCTCCGTGTCCCGCTCCTTCCCCGTGAATCGCTTCGATTGGCCCACGGGCGCCGTCCCGCACACCACGTACGTCCCTCCAGACGGGCACAACTCCTCCCCAAACGGCAGGTAGTCGTGTCTCTCCAGGACCGTCCCCGATCCCTCCGTCACCGCGCGTACCGTCCCCAGAGCGTCCAGGTGGTAGTACTCCACCACCTGCCCCTGGGCCCAGGCCGCGGGCGCAAACAACACCCCGAAAAGGACCCCCAGCGCGATCCGCGTGACCGTCTTCATCGCTTTTCCGATCATGGCCATTTCGCCTTCCAGTATCCCATTTCCACTCACGGTTCCGAGACCCCTCACCACAGGTTCACCGAGCCCACCACCAGCCACACCGGGTCCGTCGCCGTGAACGGCACGAACTGCCCGGTACCCAGATACGCCGTCCCGATCATGAACCACACCGAGAAGATCCCCGTAGGCGTCGGGTTGTGCCACAGGAAGTCCGCCTTCCCGTCGATGTTGAAGTCCGTCTTCGTCCCCACGAGCTTGTACGCCTGACTCGTGCTCTGCGTCGCCGTGTACGGAATCGTCCCCGTCACCACCGCTCCGTTCACATCCCAGGCGACGACCTGACCCGTCGCCGAATCGTAGAGCGCCAGCTCATCGTCGCCGTCGCCGTTGGCATCCACCGAAGAGACAACCCGGAGCGTCCCTGAGCCCGGCAGCAGTGTGCCGAGGTCGTATTGTCCCAGGAGTGTGGCGTTGTCGTGCAGCATCACTCGAACGACTCCCGTGGTCTGGTTGTAGAACACGACGTCGGCGGCGCCGTCGTTGTTCGCGTCGAACGTCGTCGCAACTCGCCAAGGCGGTCCCATGGTGTACGGCAGGAACTGGAACCCCTTCAGGTTGTCGCCGTCGATGTACCAGAACAGCATGGAACCCGTGTTGACGTTGTGCCAGAGATAGTCGATCTGCGCATCCTGATCGAAGTCCGCCATCGCCCCCACTGTCCAGCCCGGATCCGTCGCGAACGGCGTCACCCAGTTGAAGCTGTCGAGTTCGTTCCCGTTCTTCATATGCCACCGATACAGGCGATTCGTGGAGAAGTTGTGGAACATCAACCTCGACCGATGCGTGGCGCCGTCTTCATTCGTAATCGTGCCCTGCGCCTGATCGTCCGCGATGATCGCATCGCCTCCAGCGTTCGAGAGATTCACGTAGAACTTCTCGAAAGTCTCCTGCGTCGCATCACCGTTGATGGTCACCGGGATGGTTTTGACCGTTTCTCCGGGCGCGAAAGTGAGAGTGCCGACATTGCTCACATAGTCAGAGCCAGCCGTCGCGGTGTCGTCGGCCGTCGCGTAGTCGACCGTGACCGCCGTCGAGGCCGCCGGAGTGAGCGTCGCGCTGAAGGTCACCGTGGTCGTCCCGCTGTTGCCTTCCTTCGTCATTCGGTCGCCAATGGCCAGTCGGTTTCCGTCGTCGGCCATGATGGTTCCTACCCCCTGCCCGTCCTGGATGTTGGCCCCGACAGGGTTCGAGAGATTCACGAAGTAGGTTTCGTTCGCTTCTAGATCCGAATCACCGACTACGGTCACTGTCGCAATCTGCGACAGGACACCCGGGGCGAAGGTCAGCGTGCCAGAGCTGGCGAAGAAATCGGCCCCCGAGGTGGCCGTCCCGGGGGCGGTCGCCCAGTTGACCGTAACCGTCGATTGCGATGCCAGTGAAAGGACCACGAGGAAACTGGCCGTGGCGTTGCTCCCCGAAGGGCCCTCTGTGACCGTTACATCCGTCAAGGAGAAGGACGGACTATCGTCGTTGAGAATCAGCCCGGTCGCCTGCCCGTCGACGATCGATCCACCGACCGGGTTCGAAAGAATCACCTGAAACGGGTCGTCGCCCTCGACATCGAGATCGCCGATGATGGGAACGGAGAAGGTCAGCGTCGTCGTCCCCGCCGGGAACACAAGCGTGCCCGTCGTCCGTTGGTAGTCCAGACAGCCTGACGCCGGACACGGCGCACCCCCGTCGGTTCCGTACTGAACGCTCACCGTCGTCGTCGGGACCGGGTTCGCCTCGACATAGAACATGAGTGACCGAGGCGAACCGGGGTTGCCCTCCTGAGTCTGCTGGTCGGCGATCGTGAAGCCAGGGTCATCGCTGACGATCGTGACGGTGTGAACACCTTGTTGCCCCACCGAGACGCCGGGCGCGGCCTGCAGAACGACCGTGAACGCCTCGTCGCTCTCGTATGCCGAGTCATTGATGATCGGCACACTGACGGTCCGAGTCGAGTTCGTCGCCGATCCTACGGCGAAGGTCGCTGAGCTTGGGGTTGCCGCGCCGAAATCCGCTCCGGCGGTGGCGGTTCCGCTGATCGCGGACAGTGGGATCGACACCGGGCAGGTAAGAGGGCCGTTGGTCGTCGTCAGCCGGATGGTCGCCGTGACGCTGGAGGTGGTCTCCTGAACCGTCTGTGACGCGTTGACGAACTCGACCGCAATGGGATTATCGGTAGGGCGAACGCCGGCAATGAGGCGGCCTCCGGCGTAGACATAGGACCGAGAGGGGCGCGCCGTGCCGGCGCAATCCACCTGATACTCCGCGAGCAGCGCGTTCGCAGGACCGTGGACATAGAGATTCGTCTCTGCAGGACCAGAGGTCGGCGCCACGACCTTGCCCTTTCGCAAGTTGTCCAGGTCGTACCAGTAAGTCGTTGTCGCGGCGCTGGTCGTTGCCGTTCGCATCATGTTTTCCGAGGTGTGCGTGTAGGTACCCCCCGGATCGCCCGTGAGGTTCCCCCTCGTGTCATGCGAAACGGAGCTGCCGTCGATCGTCAAGAGCCTCAGCGTCGACCCGCTGTACGTGTACGTCCCGGTGGACCCCACCGTCGTCTGCGAAAGGCGATCGCCGTTCGGCGTGTATGTGAAGCCACCCGCGCCTGGCCCGTTCGTGATCGCCGAGAGTCGATCCAGACGATCGTAGGAAAAGCACTGCGTGAGGCTTTGAGTAGACGAGCAAGGGATCGCCTGGCCCGGCGAAAGAAGAGTCTGGGTCGTCCCTTTGACGTTTCCTCTGACGTCATAGGCGTAGGTCGACGAGAAGGCTCCCGTTGATACCGTTCGCGGCCTGTAGGTCAAAGGATCGTAGGTGAACGTCTGAATTGGAGGCGTGTTGGCCTGGCTCCCGCCCGGATCGAACTGGCTGATTGCGCCGGAGGGATGGTACTGGATCCCGTTCGCGTAGAAGTATGTGCCCGCGAGATCCTTGACCGCCCTCACGCGGTTCGCTGCGTCATACTCATAACGCGCCACCACGCCGGAGGGGTAGACGATGCGTTCGAGATTGTCGTTGTTGTCGTACTGGTAGTCCGTGACGAACTGGAACGTCCCTGGCGCGCTCGTATCAACCGTGTCGGTTCTGGAGTCGAGGCGGTTGTTCCCGTCGTGAGGCCTCGACGAGACAATCCGGGGGCTCACATCGCTGCCGGCGACGCCTACCGTGAAGCCGGTACGGTTGTCCGACCCGTCGTAGCTGATGTCGGAGACATCATCGAGTGAACCGGGACGGTCGATACTGGTGAGCCGGTCGTTGTTGTCGTATCCGAGCAAGGTAGTCCCCGCTGGGTCGGCCTTGGTCCACAGTCGGCCCGCGGCGTCATAAGTGTAGGAGATCAGGCCGGCGATCTCAGGATGCTCCTCGCTCTGAAGCTGGTTCTTGGTGTTGTATGTGAAGGTCCGCGCCACCTGACTCGAATTCGGAAAGGTAACGGTTCGAAGGCTGTTAAGAGCGTTGTACGTGTAGGTGGTCGTTTGTTCCAGCTCGTCCGTCACACCGGAGCCGGGCGAATAGTCGAGCGTGACGGAAACGAGACGCCCCTTGCCAGGATCGCCAAATGCCTGCCACACCTGGCGGGTCTTCCGCGCGACCTCGTCGGTGATGGTCACGGAGATTCCGTCGTAGGCCCGCGACGTGGAGCTGGCGTCCGGGTTCAAGGTGGTGGTCAGGCGGTCCAACGCGTCGTAGGAAAGGGTGGTCCCGACGCTGCCGCTAGCGGGCGAGGCGTACGGCAGGCTCTTGAAGGTGACCAGTCCGAGCGCATTGATCGTCGTTTTGGTCTTCACTCCCGCCGAGTCCTCGGTTGCGACGGGCCGGCCGAACCCGTCAAGTGTGGTCTTCAAGAACGTGGTGAAGCCGCTGACGTTCGGTCCGCGGGTGGTCGTCACAAACTCACCCTCGTTGTCGTAAGTCGTCACGGTGTTGTTTCCAAGCTGCGGATCCACGACGGTCTGACGGAAGAGGCCGTCGTAGCTGAATGTGGTGGTGAATCCTCGACGGGTCTCGGACTCGACCGTGCCATCGGGATTGATGACCCTTGTGGTCTGCGTGCCGGAAACGGGCGGTGTCGTGTTCTTCAGCGAGCCCCAGTCGTAAGTAAACGCGGTCGGGTGTCCGAGCCCATCGGTCCGCGAAGCCCGATCTCCCTGCGCGGTTGGCGCAAACGTCGTCGTGAGGCCGAGAACCGTCTCGCTGGTCTGGAAGCCATTCGCGAGGTTCCAGCCGTAGCTTCGGGTGGCGAAGGACTCACCCGCGACCGCAACCGTCTCGCTCTCGACGCGATCGACGATGTAGGGCGTGAAACCGTATTTAAAGGTCTGGATGGTCGTCCTCGTCGGCCCAACTATGCCTCCGACGGTCTGGCGCTCTGCCACCTGATAGGGCCGGCCATAGTCGTTGAAGGAAGTCGCATGGTAGGCGTACTCGGTCCTGAAGGACGACGATCCAACGGAGATGGTTCGAGAATCGATCAGTTGAAGATATATGGGGCTGTTCGGGACCCCAAGGGCCTCACTGGCATCGGAGATCCTTTCCGCGAAAGCGGGGGTCCGCCAGACGAGCGTTTCTGCCTTGGCCGATGTGGACCCCACTTTCACCTCCCGAAACTCTGGCAGCCCGATCTGCCAGGAGGGCACGCCCGAGAAGTTGCTGCTGCCGACGCCCTTGAAACGTTCGATCAGCCGCCGCCCGCCCGGTTCGTCGATATAGGTTTCGTTTCTGGCGCCCCCAACCGGCTGGGCATAGGAAAAGGTCCACGTCCCGGGCACCACAGCCCGGCCGCCCGTGATTCGTGTGCGGACACCGAGAAATCGGACATCCGCTACGGATCCGAGGCGCGACTGAAACTCCTGATACGTGTAGTCGATTGTCCCTCCGTTCGGCGTCGTAATCTTCCGGAGCATGTGTTTCGGATCCGCGGAGGTGTAGAGAAAGGTCCAGGGGCTTCCCTCGGGCGGCTGGACGGCGGTCAAGAGCGTGAACGTCGGCTGCCCCGAAAGCGCCACCTGCGTGTATATCCAGGTCCTCGTCCTTTCTCCGGAGTTGTACGTCATGCTCGTGAGGGCACCCGTCGTCCCATTTCGCTGGAAGGTCACCGTCCTGGTCTGCGCTCCGAGGGTCTGCGTTACCGACTGGATAGCTTCACCGACAGGCGTCGGATAGGAAACATCGATGCGATTTCCAAAGGGATCCTCCGTCCGCGTCACGAGGTGTGCCTGACCCGCGCTGAGATTGCCGATCGCGCCAAGGGTGTGGACTATTCCGTTTGGCAGGCGAACCTTGCCGGTGGCGCTGTCATACTCCCAGAAGTCCCGACTGATGAACTGACTGGAGACTCCAGAGAGCTTCCGATAGAACTGGTGACGGGACCCATCGGGCATCTCGAACGATGGGTAGTCGGTTCCTTGGCCCCAGAGGCGGCCGAAATGCAGACTCCACCCCACTCCGGCCCAAGAATCCTCGGAGACGACACTCAGGCCATTCGGGTAGCCCTGATAGATCTTGCTGTTGTAGCTTCGTTGAATTACAAGATCCAGGCCCGCCGCCCCTGGGAGCACAAGATCGGTGAACGTGAGCAGAAGGTTGCCGGTGAGAGGGTCGACGTGCTCGTACGGGAGGGGAGAGAACGACTCGCGAGTCAGGGAGAAGCCACGCTCCGTGAAGAGACTCTGAGCGTCGGCCGAGGGTCCCGCGAGCATCAATCCCGCCGAAATCAGGCTCACTGCGGTCCAATTCCCGGTTGATTTCATCCTGGTCCCCTTCTCCTGCGATTGGCTACCGTGTGAATCCGAGGCAGATCCTGATTGGATTCACGTCGATCTGTCAAGAGGCAGTTCTGAAACATCTGGGGTGCGGGGGATGCATACCGAGAATCGAGAACCGAAACGTGAGGGAGGCGGGCAGACTCGCACTGCGCGGAAGCGCTCGATGACGGCGTTGCGCCAGCCACGGGCCGCGACCCATCTTCGAGGGAAGCCCCCGAGTCCCGATGTCCGCTTCGGCGTGGCTGGGCGCGCCTAGCCTCGGAGAGCGGTCAGCGGAAGCGGGGCGTGTAGCGGTTGATCGAAGAGTAGGGGTCGGGCCAGGGCAGGCGCACCCCGAAGTCCTGGGCGGCGTGGCGGGTCCAGTACGGATCGTAGAGGTGCGCGCGAGCGAGGGCCACCAGGTCCGCCCGGCCCGCGGCCAGGATCGTGTTCGCATCCGCGTACGATGAGATGGCGCCCACGGCCATGGTCGCGATCCCGGCTTCATGACGGATGCGATCCGCGAAGGGCGTCTGGAACAGGCGCCCGTAGCGGGGGCGCTGCTCAGGCACGGTCTGTCCCGCGGAGGCATCGATGAGATCGCAGCCGTGCTCCTTGAACGCCTTCGCGATGGCCACCGCCTCTTCGGCCACGATGCCGCCATCCACCCAGTCGGTGGCGGAGATGCGCACGGTGAGCGGCTTCTCCGCCGGCCAGGCTCCCCGGACCGCATCGAATACCTCCAGGGGATAGCGAAGCCGGTTCTGGAGCGATCCCCCGTACGCGTCGGAGCGATGGTTGGTGAGGGGCGAGAGGAAGCTCGCGAGCAGATAGCCGTGGGCGCAGTGGAGTTCGAGAAGGTCGAATCCGGCCTTGCGCGCTCGCCGGGCCGCCTGGGCGAAGTGGCCCTTGACCTCCGCCATGTCCTCGGCGGTCATCTCCCGGGGGATGCGCTTCGCCTTGGACCAGGCGATGGCGGACGGGGCGAGGAGATCCCAGGCCTTCTCGGACGGGAGGGCTTCGTCTCCCTCCCATTCCAGCGTCGATGCGCCCTTGCGGCCCGCGTGGCCCAGCTGGATCCCGATCTTCGCGGTGCTGCGCTTGTGGACGAACTCGACGATCCTCTTCCAGCCCTTGACGTGCTTGTCGTCGTAGAGGCCGGTGCAGCCGGGGGTGATGCGGCCGTCGGGGGTGACGTCCGTCATCTCCGCCATCACCAGGCCCGCGCCGCCGATGGCCCGGCTGCCGAGGTGGACGAGATGCCAGTCGTCAGGCATGCCGTCCTCCGCGGAGTACTGGCACATCGAGGAGACCACGATCCGGTTCTCGAGAACGAGATCGCGCATCTTGAACGGAGTCAGGAAGGGCGGCGCGATTCGGCGGGTGCCGCCCCTCGAGTCGCGCTCAGTCAGGTGCAGGAGGGGTGCGATGACGCCCGCCTGGGTCTCCGACTCGACCGCGAACCAGGCGTCGATCTGGGCGATGTAGCCGGGATCGCGCTTGCGCAGATCCTCGTGGGTGATGCGCAGGCTCCGGGTCACGAGGTTGAAACCGAACTGGATGGGCGGCGTTCCCATGTAGCGCTCGGTGTCCTCGAACCATTCGAGGCTCGCCTGGGCCGCGCGCTGGAGACTCTCCACCGGCCCGCGCCGTTCGCTCTCGTAGCGGGTCAGCGCCTCGGGAATCGGGCCGCCCGGAGCGAGGGCCGCGGCGAGGGCGATCGAATCCTCCATGGCGAGCTTGGTGCCCGAGCCCACCGAGAAGTGAGCGGTGTGCGCGGCGTCTCCAATGAGGACCATCGAGCCGTCGTGCCAGCGCTCGTTGACCACGGTGGGAAAGCGCCGCCAGATCGAACGGTTCGGGATGAGCTTCTCGCCCTCCAGTTCCTCGCGGAAGAGGGCCTCGCAGTAGGCGACGGTGGCCGCTTCGTCGGTCTCGGAAAGACCGGCCCGGCGGAAGGTCTCGTCGGTCGCCTCCACGATGAAGGTGGAACAGGGATTCTCCCCGTTCGGATGGGTCTCGTACTGATAGGCATGGGCGCGGAAGAGGCCGTGTTCGTTGTTCTTGAAATAGAAGGTGAACGCGGGAAACCGCCTGGTGGTTCCGAGCCACACGAAGCGGTTCTTCCGCTCGTCGATGCGAGTGCCGAAACGGGCCTGGGACTCGGTGCGCAGGAAGCTCGCCACACCGTCTCCGGCCACGATGAGGTCCGCGGGGGGCAGCTCGGCGCGCGACCTGATCTCGACCCCGTTCCGGATCTCGACCCCCAGGCCGAGCGCCTCGTTGCGCAGGATCCTCAGCAGGGTCGAGCGCGCCACGCCGCTGAAGCCGTGACCGGTCGACCGGAGGCGCTCGCCGCGGTAGTGGACGTCGATGTCGTCCCAGTGATGGAAGCTCGCCTTCAGCCGCTCGATGGTGGCGGGATCGGCGTTCGCCAGGTTGTCCATGGTGGCGTCGGAAAAGACCACGCCGAAGCCGAAAGATTCGCCCGGGTGATGCCGCTCGAAGAGGGTGATGGAATGCGACGCGTCCTTCTTCTTGAGCAGGATGGCGAGGTACAGGGCCGCGGGGCCGGCGCCGACTCCGACGACCCTCATGTCTTCACCGGCTTCAGGAGCTGGGCGGCCACCAACAGGTGCTGGATCTCCGTGGCGCCCTCGTAGATGCGCAGGGCGCGCACGGAGCGATAGAGCAGGTCCACCATCGACTCCTTGAGGACGCCGCGGCCGCCGAGGATCTGGATCGCGTCGTCGACCACGGCCTGGGCGTTCTCGGTCGCGAAGGCTTTCGCCATCCCCGACTCGAGGGTCACGCGCTCGGCGCCCTTGTCCTTCTCCCAGGCGGCTTCGTAGACGAGCAGGCGGGAGGCGCGCAGGCGGATGGCCATGCGCGCGATCTTGTCCTGGATCAGCTGAAGGTCGGCGAGGGGCTTGCCGAACTGGCGTCGGGCCAGCGCGTGTTCGATGGCTTCGTGGAGGGCCCGCGCGGCCATCCCGCAGGCGGCCGCACCCACGGTGGCGCGCAGTCGGTCGAGGGTGGAGAGCGCGAGCTTGAGGCCTTCGCCCTCCTTGCCGACCCGCGCCGACTCCGCCACCCGGCAGTCGCGGAACGCGATCTCTCCCAGGGGATGCGGAGCGGACATCACCAGCGGCCGCACGAACTCGAGTCCGGCAGCGTGGGAGTCGACGAGGAACGCGGTGATCGACTTCGGGTTTCCCCGCTCGACCGCGGCGAAGACCACGTAGAAGTCCGCGAGCCCCCCGTTCGAGATGAGCGTCTTCACTCCATTGAGGACGTAGGCGTCTCCGTCGCGCCGGGCCAGGCAGGCGATGCCGTGGGCGTCGGAACCGGCCTCGGGCTCGGTCATGGCGAAAGCGCCCATCTCCTCGCCCGCGATGGCCTCGTGGGCCTGAGCCATCTGGAGAGGCGTGCCGGAGAGCAGAAGCGGCGTCGCGCCGAGGGCCTGAAGGGCGAAGACCGCGTCGGCGAGCGGCGAGTGGAAGGCGAGCTCCTCGCGGAGCAGGCAGCAGCCGCGGTAATCGCGCGCCTTGATCGGCTCGAAGAGACCGGCCTCGCCCATGAGCTTCAGGAGGGCGCGGGCCTCGGCCCGCCCGTCGACGTCGTTCTCCGGCGGCTTGCGCGACGCGAGAACGTCGCGGCCGAAGGCCCCGGCCTTCTCCAAAAGCGCGGCGTGCGACGGCTCGAGAAAGGCGCGGATCGGCTTGAGATCGACGCTCATTCGAACTTCGGCTCGCGCTTCTCGAGGAAGGCGCGGTGCGCCTCGGTGAAGTTGGGGCTTTGCATGCAGATGGCCTGAAGCTCGGCCTCGTTGTCGAGGGCGGTGCGGAGGTCGAGCGCGGCCTCGCGATTGAGCGCCTGCTTGGTGACGCCCGTGGCGAAGGAAGGCCCCTTCGCCAGTCTTTCGGCCAGGGCCCGGGCTTCGGCCGCGGCCTGCTCAGGCTCGAAGACGCTGGTGTACAGGCCGATGGAATGCGCCTCGGCCGCGCTGATGAAATCCCCGAGCAGGAGCAGCCGGCGCGCGTGGGCTTCGCCCACCAGCCGGGGCAGGAGCCACCCCGCGCCCATGTCCGCGCCGGTGAGGCCCACCCTGGTGAAGAGGAAGGCGATCTTCGCGGTGGTCGAAGCCACCCGGAAGTCGGAGGCCGCGGCGATCACGGCACCCGCCCCGGCCACGGTGCCGTTCAGGGCCGCGACCACCGGACGACGGCACTCCCGGATCGAGAGAATCAGTTCGCAGGTGATCCTGGTGAAGGCAAGCAGGTCCTCGATCGGCTTCCCGAGCAGCGCGCCGATGATGTCCTCGACGTCGCCGCCGGTGCAGAACGCGCGGCCTTTCCCGGTGATGATGATGGCGCGCACGCCCGGCTCGGTGTCGAGGGCCCGGAAGGTCGCGGCCAGTTCGCGGTAGACCTCGAAGGTCAGGGCGTT
>Ga0138256_10008921_pt1 | contig 10524 bp, 5 predicted proteins | sample KNB2016incub_MG_FD_105486 | JGI IMG/M metagenome (GOLD analysis project Ga0138256, IMG submission 105486) | Active sludge microbial communities from wastewater in Klosterneuburg, Austria - KNB2014incub_MG | ecosystem: Engineered > WWTP > Activated sludge > Unclassified | place: Austria... | reverse complement strand
TCGTCGTCGAGCAGGACGTTCACGTTGTCCGTGTTGCCGCAGATGTCGTCGAACAGGCGGCTGGCCTTGGCGTTCAGGCCCGGGCTTACGAGATCGACATCGAGGTCGGCGTTGAAGCCGTGATCGATGTCGAGGACGACGTTCACGTCGTCGACCTGGCACTTGGCCGGGACGGTGACGCGCAGCTTGAGCGTCGTGCGACCCGGATCGGCCAGCGGCAGCGGGCAGTTCGCACACGCCGCCGTGAACGTCTCGGGGCACTCGCCCTCGTTGGCCGGTCGGAACACCTCGGGGAAGCCGGGGCAGAGCGGCGCCGGGCCGAGGAAGAGGTAGCCCAGCGCGGCGCCCTCGACGTCCTGCTCGCGGAACGGGATGCCGCGCTCGCCGGCCGCCTCGTCGCCGGGCACGTCCTCGCCGAGGTGCGTCTTGCGCCGCTCGATGGCCACGGCGCCGAGGCCGACGAGGTTGCGGACGAACTGGCCCTGCTCGTCGAAGACGTCGTGCTCCCAGAAGAAGGCGCTGATGATGGCCGAGCCCTTGTAGCCGTTGTGGACGAAGCCCCACGTCTGGAGGTCGATGTACTCGACCTGCTTCTCGTTCAGCTTCTGGCAGACGTAGTCCAACAGCCCGTTCTGGTCGTACAGGTAGATGACGAGGTCCGTGAAGCCCGGCTTTGGCACGACGTTGGCGATCGCGAGCTCGCTCGTCATGCCGGACTTCTCGAGGTCCCGCAGCAGGGACGGCACGGCGATCAGGCCGACACCGCTCTCCAGCCCGCCGGCGTTGGCCCCGATCTGCCAGTCGTAGACCTTGTGCTCCGGCAGCAGGTTGTAGGCGATGGCCTCGGTGACGCTCGTGCGCGCCGAGTCGATGTACTTGATCAGCGTTGCCACGGCGACGATGTTAGGCGACAGGATGTTCGGCGCGCCGGGCGTGACCCACTCCTGGCTCTCGACGCGGATCGAGCCGACCCAATTGCCCGGCAGGTCGGCGACGACGGGCAGGAAGAGCGTCTGGCTGCCGCGCGGGCAGACCCAGTCGACGAGTGTCGTGATGATGTCGCCGCCGCGGTCGAGGAAGTAGACCTTGATCTTGGCGGCCGTCACGGCCGAGAGGTTCTGGACCTGGACGCCCGTGTCCCAGCCCTGGTACTCCGAGTACATGAGCGGACCGAAGACCACCTGGCTGCCGTCGGAGGCCACCGAGCGCTTCGGGTCGAAGGTGTAGTTGATCTCGCCCGGCTCGCCGATGTACGTCATCAGCACGTCGTGGCCGAGGATGTCGACCGCGATGGCCAGGGGCTGCGTGGCGCGCAGCCAGGCATTGCCCTGGAAGTCCGGCCCGACGCAGTCGGCGGCGTTGAACTGGTAGGTCTCGCCGGCCGCCAACGTGAGGATGTCGCAGATCGAGGCGCGGATGCAGTCCTCGCGCCCCTTGAACCAGATCTCCACCGACGAGCAGCCGAGGCCGCCGTTCTGGATGTACAGGATCGTGTTGAAGCCGCCCGCGTTGGCCTGCACGAGCGGCACGTAGTACGTGTAGCCGCCGTACACCGGGTCGAACTTGCCGAGGTGCGAGCCGGCCATGCCGTTGTACTTGCTGGTCACGTCCACGCCCGGGGTCGCGTCGCCCGGGCACGTGCGGTGGACGTCGGCCGCCAGGATGCCGCGCCCCTGGGCGATGTTCAGCGGGACGCCCTCGAAGACGAGGCCCTCGTTGTAGGCCTTCTTGAAGCGCCGGTAGTCATCGGCATCGCCGACGACGCCGAAGAAGAGGGTCTCGCACAGGAAGTCGGCCACGATGTCGTCCTCGCCGACGTCGATGCCGAGGAACGAGAACTGGCGGCCGCTGAACTTGAAGAGGATGCCGCCCTTGGATCCCGTCGGGATCTGGGCGCCGATCATGTTCCACGTGCTGCCCGGGCTCATCAGACCGGTGCACTCCACCTTGAGCGGGCCGGCGGCCTGCGGCGGACAGAAGCCGGGCTCGGCCCACGTGATCAACGCCGCCTTGACGATGTCGTCGCCGATGTTCTGGACCTCGATCCAGGTGGTGCAGACGTCGTCCTGCCCGATGAAGTTCAGGATCGGAAGGTGCACCTGGCCGCCGAGCTGGCGGTTCGGGTCGACGGTCGGCGGGCAATTCACGGTGGTGCACGCGCCGAACTTCAGCATCTCCTCGTTGTCCGGCGCCTCGTCCAGCGAGTAGAACAGCGTCGTGCCGATGCAGGCCTCGGTGTCGAAGCGCGTGCCGCCGGCGACGCGGACCTCATACGTGATCGAGAGGACGTTGTCCGGTGCGCCGGCTGTGCCGGGGATGTCGCCGCGCCAGATGAGCCGGTTGGACTCGACGCTGCAGCTGCCGTTCCGGCCGCCGGTGAAGAAGCATGAGCCAGCGACGCCCTGGAGCACGGGCTCGAAGGCGGCGATGATCTCCACGCCGATCGCGTCGCCGTCGCCGGTGTTCGTGATCGCCGTCGTGACCGAGAGGTAGTCGCCCGGGCCGGTGCAGCCGGCGGGGTCGGTGATCGTCAAGACGGCGTTGCTCTGGAGGAACTGCGCCGTCGCGGCCGCGAGGCAGTTGGAGACGTGCGCGCCGAAGCCGTCGAAGGTGTCGACGGCGAAGCCGTCCCACTCGACGGACGGATCGAAGACGTCGCCGCCGTTCGTGTCGCCCTGGCAGACGTCCACCTTGCGCCGCAGCGTGTTGTCCTGCGTGCCCTGCAGCCCGGTGCCCCACTCCGTGCCCGGATCCACGCCGATCTGGCCGAACGCATCCACGAGCGTGCCGCCGACGCCGCCCTTGCGCAGCGCGATGGCGTCGTCGCCGTTCCAGTTGATCGCCGTGGCGTCCAGCTGGTCGGCGGCGGCCATGAGCGCGGCGCCGGACTGCGTGTTGGCGACGACATACACGTCGCCGTTGGCGATGACGCCCGTCAGCGCGACGGACGCGGTCGGCGCCGCGGCGCCGTTGGAGTAGAGCTCGATCACCCAGTTGCCAGCGGCCAGGTTCACCGGCGCGCCGGTGGCGTTGTAGATCTCGATCGCCTTGTTGAAGCTCGTCCCCTCGGTGTACTCCGAGATGAAGAGGTCCGGCGCCTGGGCGAACGCCGTGCGCGGCGCGAGCGCCAGGGTCGCGGCAACGGCGACGGCGGCGGGCAGCGCGAGCAGGCGGGCGAGACGGTGTGTGCGGGCCATCAGGCGGTCTCCGTGCGGCGATCGAGGCGACGGGCGCAGGTCGGCGGCGCATGGGCGACGCGCCGCGAGAACAGGCACGCGGCAGCGAGCCGCGTTGCGACGTCCTATAGAACGGGGGGAGAGGGGGGTCAGATACCGGCGGGACGTTAAGCATCTTTGCGGAACGGAAGCGTCACGACGGAAGCTTCACGGACCGTCCGCACCCCCGCTCGCCCGCGACGCGAAGACCTCGCCGTCACACGATCCCGCGACCAGCCACCAGATGCCGTGTCCCTCGCGATCGATCTCGCGCCGCCGCAGCGGAATGCCCACCGTGCCGGCGGACGCTTCGATCGTCGCGCCGCCGAGATCCACACCCCGCATCACCGTGAGCGCGGTCAGCTGGACGCGGTTCGCCGCTTCGGCTTCGACCTCGTCGTCCGCGTCGATCCGACCGTGGTCCCAGTACCATGCGCTGACGACGGCCGCGCCGCGGAACCCGGCGCCGAGGTAGGCGAGCGCGTCGAGGTCGATCTCCGTCTGCTCGCCTGCCGACAACTTCGAGCAGACGTATTGAACGAGCCCGTTCGCGTCGAACAAGCCGGTGCGCAGCGCCGTGAACCCGGGCGCGGCGACGGCGTTGTGAATGACGATCATCGTCGAACGCCCGTCCAAAGCGCGCTGGACGGACGGGAGGGCGATCAGGCCGCTACCCTCTGCGCCGCCGGCCAGCATCGCCTCGCCGCCCAGCGACGCGCCGCCCTCCAGGGCGACGATGCGCGCCGCGCCGTGCCAGCCCACCGGCAGGTCCCCGATCACCGCGAGGTCGTAGGTCGCGCTGCCGCGCGGGCAGAGCCAGTCCGTGAGCGAGGTCCGGACGGCGCCCGAGGGGTCGAGGAGCGTCAGCCGGATGCGGGCCGGGGCCGACGGATGGGCGTTCAACACGACGATGTGCCGTGCGCGGTCGCTGTCGTCGTCGCCGACATCGTTGCCGTTCGAAGCGTAGGGCACGGCGATCGTCGGCCCCGTCGGGCGCGGCGCCTCGCGCGCCGGATCGAAGGCCGCCAGGAGCGTGGACGGGACGCCCGCATACGTCGACCGTTCGTCGCCGAGAATGCGCTCGGCCACAACCGCCACCGGCTGCGTCGCGCGCACCCACATCGCTCCCGCGGCGTTCGGCGGCCCGCAGTCGGCGGCGTCGAAGTGGAGCGTCTCGAGCGGCGCAAGCCAGATCTCGTCGCACAGCCGGGCACGGCCGCAGCCGTCGTGCGCGGCGAACCAGACGTCGACCATGGCACAGCTCAAGCCCGCGTTCTGGACGTAGAGCATCGTCGTCCCGCCGTCGACGCCCGGCGCGCCGTCGCCGCCCGTCACGACGTGCGCGTCGGGCGCGAAGACGACGTAGCCGCCTTGGACCGGGTCGACATCGCCGACGCGGTTGAGGGCGACGGCGTTGTAGCGGGTGGTGGTATCGGCGCCGCGGGTGCGGAAGCCGGGGCAGCGGCGGGTGACGGTGGCGGAGAGCTGGCCGGAGCCGGCGGCGGCGGCGAAGTCGATGCCGTCGAACAGCAGACCCGATCGGTAGGCTCGAAGGAAGCGGCGGGAATCGTCCGCGTCGCCGAGGAGGCCGAAGAACGCAAGGTCGCAGAGCACGCCGGCCATCGTCCAATCGTCCTGAAGCTCGGCATCGGGCCAGGGCGGCGTGTACGGCTGATTGCCGAACCGAAGCAGCACGCCGCCCTTCGACCCCGTGGGCACCATTGGGCCCGAGAACGTCCACGTACCGCCCGCCGGCAGGGCGCCGCTGCACTCGACCTTCAGCGGCCCGGCCGATTGCGGCGGGCAGAACCCCGGCTCGCCCCACGTGACCAGCGCGACCCTGGCATCGTCGGCGCCGAGATTCTGGACGTCGATCCAGCTCTCACAGACGTCGTCCTGTCCTTGGAAGTCGAGGATGGGGAGAAGGAGTTCGGCGCCGGCGCGGTGGTAGGGGTCGAAGGGGGCGGGAGGTGGTGTGTCGGCGCGGGCCGTAGTGGGGTAGACGATATGGGCGGCGGCGAGGATGGACAGGAGGCCGAAGAAGGCGCGCAGGCGACGGCCTGGGAGGTGGAAGATTTGGGTGGGCGACGGAGGGATGGTTCGATTGCCCATGTTCTGACTCCTGCGGCCCAGCATCCTCCCCCTCCCCCACGTCCGGGGGAGAGGGTCGGGGGATGAGGGCCTGCCGGTCGGGAGTCGAGGCATTCGGCTCAGCCCTCCCTCCGCGGGAGCGTACGATATCACCACCCTCCCACTCCTGCGACCGCCCCCGGCGCTTGCGACCCCGCCCCCGCCCCGTTATCCTCCCCACACCTCATCGCGAGTCATCGCCTCATCGAGTCATCGCCTCATCGCCCCGTCGCCCCGCTGCCCGTTCGCCACCCGCTCGCCAAGGAGCCCCGCGTGACCGACCCCTCCGAGGCCGCCCGCCGCCTGATGCGCACCCGCGCCGACATCGACCACGAGGAAGCGACGGTCCTCGCGCCGTACGCCGAGCGGTCGGCGACGAGCCGGGGGCGGCTGCACCCGAGCGAGCCGCATGCGTACCGGTCCGAGTACCAGAAGGACCGCGACCGGATCGTCCACACGACGGCTTACCGGCGGCTGCAGTACAAGACGCAGGTCTTCGTGAACTATGAGGGCGACTACTACCGCACGCGGCTCACGCACACCGGCGAGGCGGCGCAGATCGCGCGGACGATCGCGCGGGCGTTGCGGGCGAACGAGGAGCTGGCGGAGGCGGTAACGCTGGCGCACGACCTCGGACACAGCCCGTTCGGGCACTCCGGCGAGGTGACGCTCGATCGGCTGATGCTCGAGCGGATCGGGCTCGACCCGGCGGACGGGGCCAACAAGGGCAAGGGCTTCAACCACACGCTCCAGAGCCTGCGGGTCGTCGAGAAGCTCGAGAAGCGCTGGCCGGGGTTCGACGGGCTGAACCTGACGTGGGAGGCGCGCGAGGGGATCGTCAAGCACGCCACGGAGTACGATGCCGTCGGCCTCGAGTGGATGCAGCCGTACGAGCCTGCCTGGCGATCGTCGCTGGAGGGCCAGATCGTGAACTTCGCCGACGAGCTGACGTACAGCGCGCACGACCTGGACGACGGGCTGCGGAGCGGCATGATCGACATGAACATGCCCGAGCTGAAGCGCCTGGCGTTCTGGCAGCTCGTGTCCCACGGCATCGACGACGACGACCCGGAGCTGCGGCGGCACCGGATCATCCGCCGCGTCGTGGACGCGCTGATCACGGACGTCGTGACGGCCAGTGCGGAGCGGATCGCGCGCCACGCACCGCAGAGTGCGGACGACGTGCGGCGGGCCGGCGAACCGCTGATGACGCTTTCGTCCGAGATGCAGGCGATGCAGCGCGAGCTGAAGGATTTCCTGTACGCCAACCTCTACCGCCACTGGCGGGTCATCCGGATGTTCCACAAGGCCGTGCACGTGCTGGAGACGATGTTCGAGTCCTTCGAGCACGACTACCGCCAGCTGCCGGCCTCGACCGCGGCGCGCATCGTGCGCGCCCAACCGGACGTCCGGGCGAGCCGGCCGCTGGCGCCGGAGAGCTACCGCGTGATCTGCGACTATCTGGCGGGGATGACGGACCGGTACGCGCTGCAGGAGTATCGTCGGTTGGTCGATCCGTTCGAGCGGGCGTAGGCCGATGAACCGCAGTGAGGGGCGTCGTGCGTGGGGCTCGGTTCGCGCGGTGTCGCGCGCATGACGATCGACATCTGGCAGTCGATGTTCATCGGCGCCCTCCAAGGCGCCACCGAGTTCCTCCCGGTCTCGTCCGACGGCCACCTCGTCGTCATCCCGGCGCTCCTCGGCTGGCCGCACCCGAGCCTTACGTACGACGTCGCCGTCCACATGGGCACGACGCTGGCGGTGCTGCTGTACTTCCGGCGCGATTGGGTCCGGCTCATCGCCGGCGGTTGGCGGGGCTTGCGCCTCGGGGCGCCGTGGCGGGACGCGGACGGGCGGTTGCTGTGCGTCATCCTCGCCGCGAACGTCCCGGCGGGGCTGGCGGGGATCACGTTCAAGGACTGGTTCGAGGCGCAGTTCAGCGTGCCGCGGTTGGCGGCGGGGCTGCTCATCGTGAATGCGGTGATTCTGGTGGCGGCCGAATGGATCGCACGGTCGAGGGCGGGTGCGCATGGGGGCGGGGAAGCCGGTGCGCCGGCGGACGACGTGCATCGCGTCGGGTTGGCGCGGGGGCTGGCGATGGGCGTCGCGCAGATCGCGGCGATCCTCCCGGGCATCTCACGATCCGGCACGACGATCGCGACCGGGCTGGCGTTGGGGGTGACGCGGGAGGCGGCGGCGCGGTTCAGCTTTCTGATGGCGGCGCCGATCATCGTGGCGGCGGGGCTGTTGCAGGCGGCGGACGTACTGGGGGATCCGGCGGCGGGGGGGGCGATGGAGCCGGGCGGCATCGTCGTGGCGGGGTGCGTGGCAGCGTTTCTGGTCGGGATCGCGGCCATCGCGGGGTTGCTGCGGTTCGTGCGGCGCTCGCCGCTCTACGTGTTCGCGGGATGGTGCGTGGGGGTCGGGGTGATCGGGTTGTGGCGCCTTTGATGACCGACGAAGATGCGCCCTCGCCGCTGTCGTTCGGCAAGCTTGCCCTGTCGTCCATGTGGGCCCAGCGCTTCCCCAACCCCGACGACCTCCGCCCGTTCTTCGACGCCGGCCGAGCGATGGGCTTCGAGCGCTTCGAGCTGACCCACACCCACTCGCCCGCCGCCCTCGCCTCCATCCCGTCCGACGTCGTCATCGCCTCCGTCCACCACCCCTGCCCCGCCGGCCCTCCGTTGCGCCCCGGCGACGACGCGACATCGCCCGACCCGGCGGAGCGGGCGCGGTGGGCGGACGCGCTGCGGCGGACGATCGACACCGCCCAGCGCTTGGGCGCGACGGCCGTGTGCGCCCACCTCGGCTCGGCGCACGACGAAGGCGTGCGGAAGCTGTGGTTCGAACTGCACAGCCGGTATCAGGCGGGGCAGTCGGGTTCGGAGCGGTATGTCGCGGCGCTGGGCGAGCTGCGGGATCGGCTGGCGGCCGTGGAGCCGGCGGCGATCGAGCGGGCGGTGGGGGTGCTGGCGGGGGTGGTGGGGGACTTGCGGGGGGCGGGGGTGGCGCTGGGGATCGAGACGGGGTATCACGCGTGGGAGTTGCCGACGGCGGGAGGGATGCGGCGGCTGCTCGAGGGGGTTGAGGCGGCGTCGACCGGCGCGGTCGTCGGCGACGCGGCGGTCGTTGGGGCGTGGCTGGACACGGGGCACGTGGGGGTGCAGGCGCACGTGGGGACGGCGACGTTCGAGGGGTGGTTTGGGGCGGTGGCGGGGGTCGGCGGGCGGTGGGTGGGGGTGCATTGGCATGACGTGGTGGGGGTGAGGGATCATCTCGTGAATGGGGTGGGCCAGCTGGACCTGCGCAAGATGGGGGCGCTCCTCGAACATGCGGCGAACGGCCGTCCAATCCGTGAGACGCTGGAGGTCGACTGGTACTTCGCAATGGACGAGATCGTGCGTTGAGGGCGGGGCAGCGAGGCGTTACTTAGGCACGGATCAGGACGCAACGCACAGCGGCCCAGGCTCGCCAGAACCTGGGCCGCTGTGCCCTATCGCGGATCAGCCGCGGTGTTGTCGTGTGATTCCTTTCAGGACACCGGTAAGCACTCGCTCCGCACGAACGCATCCTGCGATGCGAAGGCAACCTGTGGGGATCGAGGTCAAGGCTGAGTGCAGAGAGTGATAGTGTTTCCCATGGGCGATGGCGTATGGCCGGCAGGCAACTTGATCACCTCACTCTCCGGCGACGTCCGCCAATGTGCGATCGCGTTGTAGTTGATCGCGTTGCCGTTCCCGGTGGTGAATCGGATTGCAGGGTGCACACCTCCACCCGTGCAAGTGATCGCATTGTCGAAGATCGTGTTACCGTTCGTCGTTCCGCCGATACTTGGGTAGCTCATGGATGCGATTCGATTCCGCTGAATGCTGTTGTTGTCGGATCCACTCGCGAGATAGATGCCGTAAGTACCGTCCCACATGCTGTTCAGGCGTATGGTCGAGCCAGTAGCGCCGGAGAGACGTATCCCGAAGTCGTCCGGCGACGAGATGTCGTTGTCGACCACTGCGTTTCCGGCTCCACCGACAAGCTCGATTCCGGTTCTGAGGTATGGACCCTGAATCGTATTTCGATTCAGACTATTGAAGTCTCCGTTCAAGTATGCTCCGACAAAGCAGTTGTGAAGCACGTTGTCCGCAAGACCGGCAGACGATCCTGGCTCCCCCTTGACGCAGAATTCACCGTGATGCACATCATTGTCGACGATGGAGTGACTACCCGCGGCCAGATAGACACCGATTCCACTCTGAAAGTTGCTTCGGATGAGATTCCCGCTAACAAAAGCACTAGATCCAGACAGCCTTACGGCGATGAGGCTTGACCCGTTGAATCCATCTACGTGGCTATCCTCGATGCGGTTGCTGTTGCCGTCAAGATTGACAATCGTTCCCATGGACGATGCGTACAGGCAGGTGAGGGCGACGTTCGCGGACGAGGTGATATCGATCGTTCCTGGCGCCGCGTTGGCAAGAAACGCGATGTCCGAAATCGTAACATCGGTCAGGCCGGATCCAACAAGTGCGAAGTTGCCAGTCGAAGCTACCGTGGTCGGACCGCCGTTCACGTTCTGTCCCGCCTGGCCGCCATTGCCGATAATCGCCAGGGCGCCAGGCCCGGCAGGGATCACTAGCGGCGACGACCCCATGTCGTACGTTCCAGCCGGCACAGCCACAGTCAGGTCCATCGGCTGCAGTGCCGCGAACTCGACGGCGTCGCGCAACCCCTGTGCGGTCATCGGGAAGTGCTGAAGGACAAACGGTACCCACGTCATGCCGGGCGTGTTGTACACCATGATCGTCTCGCCAATTACGCCTGCACCACAACCCTCGGATTGCGCATGCGTCACCGAGGTCTGTCCCATGGCGGCGGCCAAAGCAAGTGCAAGAGCGGGCACGATGACAACACGACGCATCATGCGGCGGATCCGGAACTGCAGACCGTCGGCTGGGTCGCTGACAGCAACGTGATGGGCTTGAAACATGAACGGGCTCCTTGTAGTGGGTTCGAGTTGAGATCGCGGATGGACGGCTGGGGCCGCGATGCGAATCGCGTCCGATTGTCTCGTCGGTCTCATGCCGCCGATCACGCTGCGACCAGCCTACCCTCCCCCCCCTTTCCCCCCCCTTCCCCCCCCCCCCCCCCCCCCCCCCCCCCCCCCCCCCCCCCCCCCCCCCTCCCC
>Ga0138256_10008920_pt1 | contig 10524 bp, 5 predicted proteins | sample KNB2016incub_MG_FD_105486 | JGI IMG/M metagenome (GOLD analysis project Ga0138256, IMG submission 105486) | Active sludge microbial communities from wastewater in Klosterneuburg, Austria - KNB2014incub_MG | ecosystem: Engineered > WWTP > Activated sludge > Unclassified | place: Austria... | reverse complement strand
AGATTTCATTGATTGATCCTTAAAATTAATCAATTCCAGCTATAGAACTTTTGGGATGTTTTTTACCGCAGACACGCGGAGACGCAGGGGAATAACCGGGAAGGCGGGAAGAATTTTCCTTTTAAAATTTTAGCAGCTTACCATTAATCAACCCTTTGGAACTTATTGAACTTTTTGAACCTCTTGAACAAACCCTTAAACCTTAAACTATTAAACCTTTAAACTTCGCATTACTCCTCCAAACTCACCTTCCCCTTCCCCACCTTCAACTTATACCCCACTCCTACTTTCAATGCATAATTCTCTGTAGCATGGCTCACTGGAAAGCCAAAACATACCGGATAATCGTATTCTTTCACAGCATCAAGAATTATTTCATAGACAGTTTTTCCGAACGGTCTTTCGGTGTCTTTCATTTCTGTAAAACCACCAACTATCAATCCAGCTAACTTATCCAGTTTACCATTACGCTTCAATTGCAATAACATTCTGTCAATGCTATAGAGATACTCACCAAGGTCTTCGATAAAGAGGATTCGACCTTTGGTTTTAATATCAGAATCTGTTCCTGTACAATGTGCTAATAAACTGAGGTTACCTCCTACCAATTCACCGATGGCTTCCCCTTTCCTGTTCAATTCGTGAACGGGAATAACATAATTCGCTTTTTTCCCTTCGATTGCCTGATGTAGTGATCCAACGAATTCATTATCGGCACCACCGTCGTTGAAAGCACCTGCCATTGGTGCATGCAAAGATGCAATCTTATAATTTGTATAGATATGGTTATGCCAAACGGTAATATCACTGAACCCGATGATCCATTTGGGGAACTTCTCGAAACGTTTAAAATTCAGCTTATCGATAATTCTTGAAGATCCATATCCTCCCCGGGCAAAAAGAATCGCTTTTACTGTTGGGTCATCCAAAAATTGCTGGCAATCCTTCAATCGTTCTTCATCCGTACCAGAAAAATAATTAGAAGAAGCGCTTCCTAGGGTGGCCCCAGTCTTCACTTTATACCCCCAGCTCTCTAATGTCTGGATACAGGCAAGTGCCCTATCGTAAGACATAAACCCGGCAGGACAGGTTATGGCAATTGTATCACCCGGTTTCAAATAAGGAGGAATGGTTACCATGAATGCGTATTTTACTGCAATTTACAATATGACAGTAATCAAGCCGCTTTCCTGATGGGAATCACGGAATAATCTTGCCGCTACTGTTACTTTTACAATTCTATTCAAAACGATTTGCTATGCATGGAATTCAACCCATTGTTCAATTAGCCCGTACCCTGGGCATTGGCGGCGAACAGGTAACTACTTACGGAAAATATAAAGCAAAGATCAGCCTGCCTTTTATTGATGACACGAAAATTAACGCATCCAAATTAATACTGGTCACTTCTATCACCCCTACTAAAGCTGGAAATGGAAAAACCACCAGTTCCATTGGTTTAGCAGATGGTTTACATCGTATTGGTAAAAGAGTGATGTTAGCATTACGGGAACCCTCTCTTGGACCCTGCTTTGGCATGAAAGGTGGTGCTACCGGTGCCGGTCGCTCGCAACTGGTTCCTGCAGAAGAAATAAACCTGCATTTCACCGGTGATTTCCATGCTATCAGCGCCGCCAACAATATGCTGGCTGCCCTGCTCGACAATTACAATTATCACAACCAGGGATCATCCGCTGAAATGAAAGATATCTACTGGAGAAGGGTGATGGATGTAAATGACAGGTCACTCCGATTCATCATAACCGGTCTTAACGGAGGAAAGAACGGGCTACCCACCGAAACTGGATTTGATATCACGCCTGCTTCTGAATTAATGGCAGTGCTTTGTCTTTCGAAGACTATGGAAGAGATGCATGAGAGGGTAGATTCATTGTTACTTGGCTATAGGGCTGATGACACTCCATTTACTGCAAAAGATTTAAAAGCCAGCGGATCGGTAATGGCATTACTAAGAGATGCCTTCCTTCCAAACCTTGTACAAACTTTAGAAGGAACACCTGCATTGGTTCATGGCGGACCATTTGCTAATATCGCCCATGGATGCAATTCACTGATTGCAACAAGGACTGCTTTACAACTTAGCGACTATGTTCTTACAGAAGCTGGATTCGGAAGCGATCTTGGCGCAGAAAAATTCTTCAATATAAAATGTCGTACAGGTGGCCTCAATCCAGCATTAAGTGTTTTAGTAGTAACCACTCCATCAATAAAACTTCATGGTGGAGTAAAGGCTACAGACATCAAAAAACCTGATGTATCAAGCATTTTGAAAGGCATGAAGAATGTAGCTAAGCACATAGGGATTCTGCAATCATTTGGACAGAAAGTGCTTGTTGTATTGAATCGTTTTGATACGGATACAAATGAAGAAGTGAAAGTAATAAACGAGTGGTGCGCAGAAAGAAACATCGCTTTCGCTCTCAATAATGCTTATGCAATGGGAAGCGAGGGCAGTGAAGATGCTGCTAATATGATCGTAGCAATGACAGAAGAAAAACCAGCGCCGCTGAAATTCACTTACGAGTTGGAAGATAGCATTGAAGAAAAATTAAGAAAAGTGGTTACGGGCATTTATGGTGGAAAGGATATTGTGCTTGAGAAAAAAGCACGTCAACACCTAAAACGAATCAATCAGCTTGGGTTAGGAAATCTGCCTATTTGCATTGCAAAGACACAATATTCATTCACTGATGTACCTGAACAAATATCGGTTTATGATGATTTTATCATTCCTGTCGATGACCTTATTGTAAATACAGGTTCAAGATTTATTGTTGCGGTATGTGGTGAAATGATGCGCATGCCAGGATTGCCAGAAACACCTTCTGCCAATAACATTGATGTAGTGAATGGAAAAATTGTTGGTTTAAGCTGATTTTATTTCAGATAGTGTAGCAATATCACTCGCTACTTTTAGCCGATGCCTGACACCGCATTTCAGGGCGAAATTGTTTTTTTGATGTCCTACTGGGAAATCAAAACACACTGGATATTTATAGGACCCGATTTTTTCAAGAACAATATCTTGTAAGGTCTTTCCAAATTCTTCCCCAACATCATCGGTTTTAATCTTAAATCCTCCAACAATTAATCCGGCGAGTTTATCTAGTTTGCCAGAACGTTTGAGATTCCAGAACATCCTGTCGATACTGTAGAGGTATTCGCCAGTATCTTCAACAAATAAAATCTTACCTGCAGTTTTAATATCAGATTTACTTCCTGCCAAACTTTCTAATGTCTTAAGGTTTCCACCAACTAATACTCCTTCTGCCATACCCACTCTGTTTTTTTCATTAGCTGGTATTTCGTATTGCATTGATTCACCCATCAAGGCCTTTTTTATAGATAGAATGGTATCAATTTGGATTGGTTCGGCTTTTGACCAATCATCCGGAAAACTATTGCACATTTTAGAATGTATGGAGGCTACTCCGTAATTGCGGTTAAGGTGTGAATGCAGTACGGTGATATCACTAAACCCAATGATCCATTTTGGATGTTTGAGGAATTTTTCAAAGTTGAGTTTATCGATTATGCGAACCATACCGTAACCGCCGCGGGCACACATGATGGCTTTCAGACTGGGGTCGTCGAGCATTTGTTGGAAATCGGCTATTCTTTCAGGTTCAGTGCCACCAAAGGTGAAATCGCGTTTTCCTATGGTTGTTCCAATTTTGGCTTTTAATCCCCATGAATCGAATTGTTGCAAAGCGGGTTGAATTCCTTCCAGGGTAATAAAACCTGCTGGTGAAGTGATACCGATAGTTGCTCCTACCTTCAGTTTTGGAGGTACAGTGTATGTCAACTCATCTTCTTCATCGGCATTTTTGGTAAATACAGATAAAAAGGGTGATGCCAGCAAAGCGGATCCGGAGGCCAGGAATCTTTTTCGGTTCATGAAACTAATATAGGGATTATCTGAGATTGTTTTTTACAAGTGGAGATGTCATCTTACCCCCAAGATGACATCTCGGGGGTAAGATGACATCTCGGGTTGTAGAAAATCACTATTTTACACCAATATCCCAATATGTACTTCAGAATCATCCAGGCTACTATCCTCTCCCTTGGCTTAATCGGCTGGGTATTATTTATGCTGCTTGTCAAAAAGAAAGCCTTCAAAGAAATCAAACACGATTTTTTCGCCATCGTCTTTTTTATGGGTTGCTGGATTGGCATCTATTATTGGATGACCCACTAAAAAGGCCTTGCCATCATTGGAATCCCACGCTTTGGGGCTTTCCCTTTATTAAGGTATTTTTGTGCCCGTTTAGGCTAAAACCTGAAATTCAAGCACAATTAGATGAAGCAACCCAAAAGATACCTGATTACTTCCGCCCTGCCCTATGCCAATGGACTAAAACATGTTGGCCATCTGGCTGGCGCCTATATCCCTGCCGATATCTATACCCGCTACTTGCGCGCGCAAAAAAGGGACGTAGTTTTCGTTTGCGGAAGCGATGAACATGGGACCGCCATTCCTATCCAGGCTACTAAAGAAGGTACAAACCCTCAAGCTATTATCGACAAGTACCATGTTGCCATGAAACAGGATTTTGAAGACCTGTCCATCAGCTTCGATTTCTATCATCGTACATCCGATCCCCTCCACCACGAAACCGCTCAGGAATTCTTTACTTACCTGCATGATCGTGGTGAACTGGAAACAAAGGAAACCGAACAGTACTTCGATGAAACCGCACATTCATTCCTGGCCGACAGATATATAAAAGGTACTTGCCCCAATTGCGGCAGCGACCGTGCTTTTGGCGACCAGTGTGAGAATTGTGGAAGAACATTGAGTCCAGATGAACTCATAAACCCTGTAAGCACCCTTAGTGGAGCTACACCCATCAAGAAAAAAACCACTCATTGGTATCTGCCATTAGGAAAACATGAAGCCTTCTTACGCCAATGGATATTGGAAAATCACAAAGATGATTGGAGGGCAACAGTAGTTGGACAATGTAAAAGCTGGATTGAAGGTGGACTTCAATCCCGGGCCGTTACCCGCGATCTCGATTGGGGTATAAAAGTTCCCTTGAAAGAAGCCGATGGCAAAGTTCTATATGTTTGGTTCGACGCACCGATTGGTTACATAAGCGCTACCAAGGCATGGGCCATCGCGAATGAAAAAGATTGGAAACCTTATTGGTACGATGCCGATACGCAATTGGTACATTTTATTGGGAAAGATAATATCGTATTCCATTGCATCATCTTCCCTGTAATGTTGCAATTGCATGGCAATATCTTACCTACCAACGTACCAGCTAATGAGTTCCTGAATCTGGAAGGCGATAAAATGAGCACCAGCCGTAACTGGAAACTCGAAATGCGCGATTACATTGATGATTTTGTGAAGAAAGATAATGGTGGGCCACAGTGTGTTGATATGCTTCGTTATTACCTCACACAGATTGCGCCAGAAACAAAGGATAGCGAATTCACCTGGAAAGGATTTCAGGATGCAGTGAACAGTGAACTGGTATCTGTATTTGGAAACTTTATCAACCGCGCATGGGTCTTGATGCATAAACTCTGCGGAGGTAAAGTACCAAGGTTACATGAAGAATTGCTGGATGAAAAAGATAAAACCTTAATTAAAGACATCAGTACTGCAAAAGAAAAAATCGAAAAGCTACTTGAAGAATACAAATTCAGGGAAGCACTATTCGAAGTAATTGACCTTTCAAGAAAAGGCAATAAATATATGCAGGAAAAAGAGCCATGGATTGTTGCCAAAAAACTGGCCACTAACCCTGAAGCTCAATTGCAGATTGATAATTGTCTGCACCTATGTTTGCAATTAAGCGCTAATCTTGCCATCCTTATCAACCCCTTCCTGCCGAATACGGCACAGAAAATGACCTATATGATGAAAGTGGTCGACAAGATGTTGGATTGGTCAAATGCAGGCAAGATAAAATTGCTGAGCGTTGGATACAGCCTCAGGGAACCACAATTACTTTTCAGAAAAATCGAAGACGAAGAAATAAAAGCACAAATGGACAAACTAAAAGATGGATTGCAACAGGCGCTTGCTAGTCAGGCTGCAGCAGCTATTACTCCAACAAAACCTGAAGCATCAGTAGAAACCCTTAAATCTATCATCCAATTTGATGATTTCGCAAAAATAGATTTGAAAGTTGGCACTATTGTGAGTGCTGAAAAAGTGGAAAAGGCAGATAAGTTACTTAAACTTTCAGTGGACTTGGGCTTTGAAACAAGAACCATTGTGAGTGGTATTGCACTCCACTTCCAGCCTGAAGCCATTGTTGGCAAGCAGGTTGTGGTGGTAAGCAATCTCGCTCCGCGCAAAATGAGAGGAATTGAAAGCAATGGCATGATATTGATGGCAGAAGACAATACAGGCAAACTGCATTTCATTGCCCCTGAAACAATCATAAATTCAGGTGCTGGTGTAAGCTAAAAGGCCAATAACCGATTGTAAAGCCATTCTTTCCATAAAGAATGGCTTTTTGCTTTACAAACTGTTGGGGTTTGCGCTTAAAAAACTAAATTGGGGGTAATTGGCTACAGAAGGAAATGACTATAAAAAAGCTAGGATTTCGTCTCTTAAAAATCTTCTCCATTTTCCTTGGGGTGCTGCTACTATTAGCCTTCCTCATCAATATCTGGTTTCGTTTTTATGCTGAAAAAACACTGGAAAAACTGGTGTCAATTGAATCGAAAGGAAAACTTACTTTAAAACTTAAAAATGTAAGTTTCACTTATAGTCTTAACGAATTGAACCTGGATGATATCCAAATAGAATCGGTAACCGACTCCTCTTCAGTAGCATCATATCAGTTTAAAGTAAAAAACCTGAACATCAGGACTAAATCTCTATGGGATTTCGCCCGTTACAAGAAACTTGAAATAGACAATTTTTCTATAAGTGAACCGGAAACAACCATCACTCTCCTGAAAAAAAAGACGAGCTCTAAAAAAGAAGTATCTCTTCCGGAAGAAATCGGACAAGTATATGATGGAATACGAAAAGGACTAACCTTATTACAAGTAAAAAGATTTGAAACGAATGAAGGAACCTTCTCTTTACATAACAACATGATTCCTGATTCAAAACCAATCACTGTTTCGCATATTCAACTTATAGTCGATAACCTTAAAATAGATTCAGCTGGTGTCGACAACAAAGACAAATTTCTCAATTCCGACAGCGTTATCGTAAGGATATTCAATCAGCAATTCACAATGCCTGATGGGAAGCATAGTTTAGGATTCAGCCGATTCCGTTTCAATTCTGGATTAAGGCTTATCGAAATCGACAGTTGCTCTTTTAACCGATTGCCAAATGATGAGAACACGTCCTATTTCAACCTCTTCTTTGACACATTGAAATTGGTAAACCTTGATATGCTAAAATTATATCAGGAAAACAAAGTACAGGCAGATTCTGCTTACTGCACCAATCCAAGCTTCACAGGGTTTTTGGCTTCTGTGGCAAAAAAAGATACCACCAATACATTAACCAAAAAAATATCAGTTAAGAAACTATCTGAATACCGTGATTTGCTTTTCGATATAAAATACGTTGGTATCCTAAACGCCCACCTTAACTTATCAAAACAGATAAACGACAAACAAACTCACTTTAAATCAGCAAAGAATGATTTTGTAATTTATGGGTTCCGGTCGTCCGACACCACCACAGGTAAGCTAAACATCGATAGCATCAAACTCAATCTGGTGCAGAATGTATTATATACCGCCGACAGCACTTACGCCATACGTTTTAAAGACATCGTTATCCGAAACGACCAACTAATTCTTGATAGTCTGCAAATAAGTAATGAAAAGTATTCCAAGAATGCTATTAAAAGACACCACAGCATGGAAAAATTCGTGCTATCTGGTGTTGATTGGGCAGAGCTGCTGTTCTTCAGTAGGGTAAAGGCAGAAAAAGCAACACTTTACAGACCTATTGTTAACAGAAGAAATGTATTAAATGTAGATTCAAAAGCTCCTTCCAACTTATTCGCGCTATTAAATAGTTACTCCGAAAAATTCAGCCTTAATGAATTAGAAATAATAAATGGAGACCTTTTATTCCAGTTTTCAGCAACAAAATCAGTTAATCTTGAAAATGCCAACCTTTTAGTATCAGTAAACAGGTCACTGAATGCAACCACTTTTGCAACCATTGGGAAATCGATTCGAAATCTGAATTTCAAAAAAGGGAAATTTGTTATTGGCAATATCACAATGGAAGTGAATAAGGCGCAATTCAAAGGTGGCACCGAAATACTTTCAATAAAGGAATTGCATCTTAAAGAAGCAAATACAAAAAACGAAGCAACACTAAGTAAACTATCTGTTTATAATCCCATTTTTGATGAACCTAATAATAAGATAGTTGTTGGCGGTATTAGATGGGAAAAAGCCACAATAGATTGGACGGCTTCTTCTACTACCACAAAAAAAGACACTGCCAAATCGCCATCCGTTGAAATACAAAACATTGATGGCTTTAATTTATCTCTCAATATTCACAAAGAAAATAAATCAATTTCAACTTTTATAAACGACTTGCATATTGATAAAATCAATAGGTCGGGTAAAGAAAAACCCATACTTGAAGGATTGTCACTTACTGGCAAAAATGTTCGTTTCTCTGAGAAATCAACTGTTGCAGCAATTCTTAGCTTTTCAGTGAAACAATCAAACGAATTCAATTTTGACGATATACAGTTTGAAAAAAACACAGCTACAGATTCTATTTATGCTACTATACCTTCCATAAATGTTTCGGCAGATATCAATTCATTTTTAGCAGGGAATATTGGAGGAAATAGCATTACAGTAAACAACCCCTCAATCCGTATTTGGAAAACAGGGCTTACCGTTACAGAAGCAACATCTGTTGTAAAACCATTTCCAGCCCTTGACTGGAAAAAACTTGTTGTTAATGACATGAAGCTCTACCTGATACAAAATAAGGATGAGCATAGAGATACATTGAAAGGCCAATTCAGTATTACACTTACGAATGCACAGACTACAAAAGATAAAAAAGGCAGTGTACAGTCAATCAAATGGGAAAGCGATTCAATATCTCTTCACCAGGAACTTAAGAAAAGTTTTGTATCATCTTATGTTCTGAAAGCATCATTTGAAAATATCCAATTCAATTTGATCAATAAAAAAATAGAATGGGAAGGATCAATAAAAAGTCTTGATACAAAAGAGTTTCTTTTTACAAAAAACAGTAATAATGATAGTTTGCTTGAAATAAGAGCAAAAGACCTTGGCATCAACAATTTATTTATAAGAGAAAAATCCATAAAGGATTTGCAAGAACTTATTAGTAAAAATAAAAATAGCCAGCTGTACAGCAGTCAAATTTCTGCGAGGAAAAATTCTATAACTGGCAACCTTTATAATTTCCAATATAGTGCTAAATCACAACGTCTAAGTATTGATTCATTAACAGTAATACCTGTGCAAACGAGAGAAGAATTTGCAGCAGAACACCCATTTCAATCAACCTACCTTCAGGTGCATTCAGGTCCTTTGGTTATTGAAAAACCAGATATAAACCATTTAATTTCTGACACTACCCTTTATATAAAATCAATTTCAATACAAAGGCCTCAGATTAGCGCTTATAGGGATAAGAACAAACCATTTGAACATGGCATCATAAAACCATTGCCAGTAACCATGTTGAAAAGCATTGGCATGCACTTTAAGATTGATACCGTAAATGTTACAGATGGGGTATTACGCTATACAGAAAGATCAGATAAAACACAGGATACAGGAACCATCTTCCTAACCCGTATAAGCGCATCGCTTTACCCTGTATCAAACATGTTAAATGGACCTACAGATACATTACGATTAAAAGCCGAATCCTACCTGATGGGTGTCGCCAAATCAACAGCACGATTCAGGGAATCTTATTCCGATTCATTAGCTGGATTTTATTTAAGTCTCCGCATGTCACCTACTGATCTAACCATATTAAATCCAGCACTTTCACCATTATTATCAGTTAAACTAACCAGCGGATTTCTTGATACCATTTCTTTACGCGCTGTAGGACGGGAATATCTGTCACTGGGTGAGATGAAGATGTTCTATCATAAACTGCATGTACAATTCCTTAAGAATGGAGTTGAAAAGAAAACACTACTAACATCCCTGATGACATTTGCAGCTAATAGCTTTGTTGTAAAGACGAATAACAAAAAGCGTAAAGGGGTGATTTATTTCCCCCGTGATCGTGAAAAAGCCATTTTCAATTATTGGGTAAAAATGGCTCTGAGCGGAATGGCCAGCAGCGTGGGCGCTAAGCATAATAAAAAAGCATTGAGACAGTATAGAAGAGAATTGAAAGCCAGGAACCTTCCACCTATAGAATGGGATAATTATTAGTTTAGATCACCCTGAATTCGTAATAAAGTCCCAACCTCCTTCCCTAAATCCCTTGATTTTCAGCCTTCCAAACTCATAATTTCTCAGCCTCAGGCTTTT
>Ga0138256_10008915_pt1 | contig 10527 bp, 3 predicted proteins | sample KNB2016incub_MG_FD_105486 | JGI IMG/M metagenome (GOLD analysis project Ga0138256, IMG submission 105486) | Active sludge microbial communities from wastewater in Klosterneuburg, Austria - KNB2014incub_MG | ecosystem: Engineered > WWTP > Activated sludge > Unclassified | place: Austria... | reverse complement strand
GACTCAACTGAGCATCATTTTGTTCTTGAACAAATTTTGCTAAAGTATTTAGGACCGTTAACTCCTCAATTATATATTTTAATAACTCAATACCTTCTAATAATCCAATTTTAGTTCTTTCAGTTGAATGAACTTCAATTGGAAGTAACATTAATTTTGATTTCAAATCAGAATTTTCAATGAAAGAAATCAAATCATTATTATTTGAATAATATTGGACTATATCTTCTGTTGGAGAAATACTGTACTTATCTATATCCTTTGATATTGTAAATTGTGAAAAGAATTCCTTTTCACCTTCAAATTGAACCCAGTCTAGAAAATCATTTATTGCTAAAACTTCAAATGCTACGATTTCTGTCAACAAATCTTTAAGATTTGAACCTTTGCATCCTAGACCGAATATTTTTTTGAGCACAAGGGAAGCATAGATTGGCAATTTCTCACTTGATAAAGTTTCAATAATTGTTTTTACATTTAGATATTTGTCTAGTGATAATTTAGTCAAACTATCGGGAAAATATACCGTTGAAGGCATTGCAAACAAATTATTATCTTGTAAGTAGAACCAAGGCACTTGTTTATAATCTATATCATCTGCATCTTCTGGTATTTCTTTATGGAGTTTTAAAATATAATTGTAAAATACTTCTATATTAGAATGGTCAATATTATTTATAAGTTCATTGAACATTGCGGAATTACAAAACACTTTTTCTAATAATTCATCTTGCTTTATGAGTAAGTTTTTAAATGTTTCGGACAAAGCTTTTTCTTCCAATTCATCAATAACAAAATCACTAAGCCAATTTGGTAAATTTTGACATGTATTTGATATTAGTGAAGCTAATGGTTTTAATGGATTTTCCTTTCTCTTAGATTTGAAAAGCAATAGACTTTCTGCATATTTAGATATTTCCACTTGATGTAATGCTTCTAAAAAAGAGAGTAACTTATTTTTTTCTACTGGAATAAGTTTATCAAGCTCTTTAGCTGAAGCTATATGTTCGTATAATTTTACCTCATTATTTAAATAAGTGTCTTGTTGGAGTATGGCTGCATATATATGTTTGTAATCTTCTACATCTATATAGAAATCTGAAAGTATGAATCCCGTTTTTTTCAACAAACTTTCAATGTCTATTGTTTTACTGGTTTTAAAAAGGAAATTATCAATAATTAGAGCCTCGTTTAAGGATAAAACAGTTTTGTCAATTCTTATAAAAGGTAAATCACTAATCCAATCTGCACCTGTATCATTTTTTTTGCAAAAATTATCTAGCCAGTTTAAAAAACTCAAATATTGATCATCATTTGCTTTATCCAATATGATTTTTAAAGAGTCAATGTTACTTTCTTCTTCGAGTGCTTCATATAGTTGATCAGCATTATATCGTTCAATATTTAAATAATTTCTTTTTATGATAGATTTATTTAAACTGATGAAAGGAAGCTCTTTTTTAGAATTTGAAACCTGAGCGAAAAATTTTATTCCAAGTATTTCTGAAATGCTTGTTTCATCAATAATTATTTCATCACATTTCTTTAATTGACCTTTAGCACCAATAATAAAACTAACATTTTCAAGGGCATCATTTAATCCTTTGTTAAAAGCTATATTAATTGAGGCAAGCTCTTCATTTTCTTCGTCTAATAAACTTTCAGGTAGCAGATTTAAATAGCTTTTTGAGTAAGTATAAAAGGTTTTTCCGTTATTTACATTTCTTACACTTCCTAGTTTTGCTATCCATTCGATACATATTCTGCCCAGATGATAAAAAATATAATGGTTCCATTTATTTTCAATTTGAATAAATTCTCTATCGGTTTTACTAACAAAATCAGCATTTACTAAAAAAGGAAACCCGAACCTTTGGTCAGATGTAGGCAGATAGTTAAATAATATAGAATCTTCTTTATCTAATTTTTCGATCTGAGTTTTATTTATTTTAGCTGCTAATGAAATTATTGTTTTGTCCAATCTCCCTAGTTTTTCTGGGATATTCTCAAGCTTATTTCCTTCAGAGTCGAAAAATTCAATTTTACCCCCTTCAATTTCTCTTTTATTGAAATTTAATCCTGCTTTTAAAAAGTCATCATTGTCAATTTTAATTTCGAATTCATCTTTGAGATAGGATGCAATTAATTCCTTATTGTTATATACACCAAGATTATTAAAATCTTCTTTAACAGATATATCAATTATCTTTTCACTATCTATATTTTGATTAATATATTTGAACTGTTTTGTGTTACGCAGAAATAGCAAAAAACGGGGTTCTTTTAATAACCCTATTATCATACCATTATAGTTTTTCTGGCGTAATATATTTTCACCAATTTCTAGTGCAATTGCTACTTGATAATTAGAAAGAAAATTAGAAGTTTTTAATTCATTGTTTAAGCTGTTTTGCTCTACCCAGATGGGTTTAATTTGCCAAGGAATTTTATCAATATTTGTAAATTCAAGTTCACGACCCTTAAATTCGTTATTGAATTCTTTTCTGGCATTTGTATTTAAACTATCAGAATAACCTTTGTATAATTTATAGAAATCATTATAAATAGGTTCTAATTTATCAAATTTGAAATGATAAGCACCTGAATTTATATACACTCTAGTAGAATCAGTAAAAACTGACTTAAAACCAATTCCTTTATAGCCAGTTTGCGTTTGACCTTTTGTTTTCGTGCTCTTAGCAGCATCAGCTATTGCCGATACATCTTCTCTGTCAAAAAATTTACCATTATGAAGAAATAATAGATGGTTTTTTAGTAAATTAATTTCAATATTAACAGGTTTATTTCCGTCCGGCATATCATCCGCGTTTTGAATTAATTCGAAAATAAAACGCTTGGTATGAGTGTATAATTCTAATTCATTAAGTGTTAATTGCCCTGCAATAGTTGCTGCATCACTTGGAGTATGGCCCTTTTTATAAAACCACTGACGGATAAAATCTTCAGGAGAAGTATGATCATCCTCTCTAATGTAAACATTTTTTATTTTTAAGGCATAAGGATTTGTCTTTCTGTTCTCATCATCTTCTAGTTCAAGTTCTACATTATAAAATCTCCCGTCTTCAAGTCCTGAAATTACATTTCCGTTAAAAAAAACTTTTCTATTGTATTTTAGAGTTTCGTCTTTTGGATAAAAAATTTCTCTATCGTTCACCAAAAAATCTTGAAATTTACCTCTATGTGGATTTATAAATTGTCCGTTTTGTTTTCGCGGTATAATAAATTTTCCTAAAAATATTAAGTCATTCGTTCTCCAGACTCTTTTTAATGTAGCAATCGCTATTTCTCTTGAAATCATACCACTATTCTATTAATTAAAAACATTCTCAAAATGTACCCAAGCCACTTTATAATCTTCAACCCTATCACTTTTACCAATTGGAGCATCATACAGAACTTTTTCCTTAAAACTAAAAGTAACTTTTAAATACTCAATAATAATAGATTGCTTTAATTCGTAAGCCTATTGTGTAGTGGTAGCATTATTTATATTGTTATCATTTCTTCAATAGAAGAATTGATATAAAATTCATTCGAGAACTCCTTGTCAAAAGCCCTTTGTAATTCATAATTTTCATTTACCTGGTAGAAATAAACACTAAATGGAATCTGATTTTCACCTACGTTAATATATTGATTCTGCTTTGATACTAAACCAATAACCTCTTCATAATCAATATTCTTACACGGGTATATAAAACCAGAATTCACTACGTCATATTTACTTGTGTATAAGGCTAAATAAGTGATTAACTGGAATCGATCTTCTCGATTAACGCCTCTGTCTTTTCCTTCTAAACGGAAATGTTTGTATTTAACATCAAATATTCCAATTTTGTTATCTCCATAATCAATTATGACGTCTGGAAACAACTTATTTTCATCTATCCCATTCGGTATTTTAAACTCTGTTTTATTTTTTTTATGGAGATCAAATTTCTGTTTTAATACTTTTCTGATATGATGTTCAAATAATAAGGAAACATCAAAAATAAAAGCCGAAAAATCACTTTTTGGGTTGTTATAACTAAGAAAATTATCCTCAACAATATTTTTCGAAAGATCAAAAACCTCGTTATACTTTAAGTAATATGGATTCCTAACCTGAACTGCACTATCAAACTTACCTCCGTTATTGAAATGAACATTATCATACGCTCTTTTTATTTCGACTACATCCGAAATAAGATTATTGTATTTCGATTTCGCAACCTTAGTAATAGCTTGCTTTATTATCCTATTAATATTATTTTCATAGCTGTACTCCTTAAAAACACACGTAGTCTTACCATTAAAAAAGGGTTTCTTAATAAAAGAGTTAATGTCTATAGACCCTCTAATAGTAGGTATTTCTTCTGATATAGTCTTATAGTTTTTATACATACCCATAGTAAATGCTTTTTTTAATCGCATTTTCCAATACAAAATCAATATCCATTCACCTAGGCCTAAATCATCATTTTTCCCTCCGAAATTTTCGAGTTCTATAAAGCCACTGGTGTTAGCTATCATATACTCCAAAAAAGAATTCCCAAACCTACAGTTGATATTTAACTGATTCCCCTTATAAATTAATGAACCAACAATATTGCCTGTCTTTATTTTAAAAGATTCAAATGAGTCGCCAAGTATCTCAATTATTTTTTGATCTTGGTTTGCATCAAATTCTTCATCGCGGTTTATAAAATTAATCTTTGAAGTTGACAAATCATGAGACTCAATGTTTTGACGAATTCCCTTGATAAAATCCTCAATCCCATTTCTTCTTATTGATTGATGACTAATTTTTCTATTATACGTGGAGCAATTGAAATCTTCATTTAATTCAATAAAACTTGCAATATTATCAAGACGATAATTATTATCAGTAATATGATTTTTGAAGAATTCAGAAGCTACCATACTTAAAAACAATCTTGTTTAAAGTGATTAATTTTTTCAGATGATTTCTTTTCATCTCCCATACCCCGTAAGTACTCTTCCAAAAGTGGTTGGATAAAATTCCCCCATAAAAATTCTTTTGTTTTAGCTAGTGAATCAAATCGATCTTCTTTCATTTTTCTTAATTCTAAAATATAAGATTGACCTATGCGATAGTTCTTGTCTAAAATGTCATCATTTTCAATTTTATCATTCAGAATTTTTAATGATTTTGATAGCGATACACAAGTATCAACTGACCATCCATTTTTAGTTAACTCCGAATAAATTACTGAATAATTAGGATGCACTTCTTCCCACATAAATCGTCTTCTTAAGGCGAAATCAAAAGCATCTACTGAGCGGTCAATGTTATTCATAGTCCCTATAAGATAGATGTTTTGTGGCACAAAGAACCAATTTTGATTGTCTTCAAAATAGAAAGAACTATCATCGGTTTCTGATTTACATAAATGCGCATATTGCGTTTTTATTTTACCTTTAACACCTCTATATTCTAGACTCAGCATCAATTCTCCAAAAACTTTTGAAAGCTCTGCTCTGTTAATTTCATCAATGATAAAGAAAGCGGGTTCTATCCAATCTTGAATGGTTAATTCTTCGGCTATTACTTTTTCGTCACATTTTAATATATTCTTTTGACCAGTTGTAAGATCTTTTAGTAAAATTTGTGAAAAATCATAATCTACTTTTTTGAATTGTGGATTCAAGAGAAAACCATCGGTCTTATACAAAGTCATTTCTAAGGAGCTATTGTCCTTACAAAACTGCTTAAATACACCATTAAACAATTTCAAGTTACCATTTTCAGTCGGGCGAATTCCTTCGAAAAAATCTTCGTAAGAATAACTCGGGTGAAATTGAACAGTTTGGATGTTGTATTTTTCTGCTAACGATTTTCCTGTTTTTATTCTATGTAAGTCGATATGTTCGCGTGCTTTAATATCGGAAATAAACGTTTTTCCCGTACCTGGCGCACCATAATATACAAGTGCTTTTTTCAAGTCCAAGTCCTTGTCAAGCATATAGTATAACTCCCATGTAAACATTTGTCTTAGAGCATCATCATCAGTAACGATCAAGGCACATAATGCATGGTGTTTTTCAATATCAGTACCTTGAATCGAAATATTTAACTTCTTTTTGATGGCGTTAACCAATCTATTTAATTTTTCAGGAGCATCTGGAGAGCCAAAATTATTTGGGAATAATGTTCTTATGAATCGATTTTTTACCGCATACAAACTTCGATCGATTGCTAATAACTGGTCAATAAGCACATTAACCGAGTTAATATCGTTATCTAGTAATATGTCAAAAATCAATGTAGCATTTGCGTTTGCTTTAATCTCCTCTCTATGAGGGTTATTTTCTGTACCCCAAACTACACCTTGTTTTACATCTCCAACACCATTACCTTGCAAGAAGATGTATCGTTCTAAAAATTGTTCAATAGTATTGATCTCATTGTTTGAACAGTTTTTAAAAACTTCATTCAGCTTTATTTTTTTTTCTTCTTCATCCAGCGCTTCGAAATTTTTTATAAAAACTAGCTCCTTTTTTATAGCTTGGATAATTTCAATATATTTCTTTAATGAGAGGTACCAATCCCAGCTTTTAGGACTATAATGTTCCACAAAATATTCAAAATACAGTTGTAATTTATTTTTTCCTTCTCTTTCCATAACTATTTTTCTTTAAAAACCTCTTCTAAATGCGCCCAAGCCACTTTATAATCTTTTAAATTTTCAAATTTTGATTTTATTCTATCTGGTTAGGTTAAAAACAAGTTTTCTTAATACTTCTCCTTCTTCTGCTATTTTTTTACACTCAGCAATTTTATCTTCCCATTCCCTTGAATCTCCATCTTCCATTTTAGCCATGGCATGTAGTGCATTATTTCTCTTCTCTCTCCATAAATCCAATGTTCCCTTATTAAATTCAACTAAATCAATTAACGATTTGTCTGTCTCATTTTTCCCAATTCCTTCTTGAAGTTTACCTAAAGTTTTAAAAGAATATTTATCACTCCCTGTTAGAAAATTTAATCTACTTTCCAATCTATCTGCAATTAAACTTTCACAAAGTGTAATTGCCTCCAAATAATACCCATTTTCAATTGATGTGTTGATTCTACTAATTGAGGCTTTGTAAGTGCGGTAACGTTGCATCCCGACTTTATTATGTGTTTCTGCTGTTGCTCTAATTTCTTTTTTCTTACTCATTTTCTTTATCTTTAAATACCTCCTCAAAATGAGCCCAAGCCACTTTATAATCTTCTACACGATCACATTTATCAAAAGGTGCGTAATAGATTAAATCTTCTTCATTATATAACTCGTTTTTAGCTTTAAAATATTTAAACGTTTCCCCTAGTTTCATGTTTTTTATATCATTCCACTCACTTGTAGAAACACCTATACCTTTTAATCCTTGAGCGTTATTAGTATAAATTATATTCCCTTTTGTATCATAATAAGTATTGTCCTCATAACTTTGTAGTACAGGGAATTGAACATTATAAATAAGAATCAATTCTTCTAAACTTAAGCCGAGTGCCATAGCAGAAATTACATCAATTTCAATTAATGCATTTCTTCTTTCATAGAAATTTCTAAGTGGTATTTTTCTCGACCATTTAGAGTCTAACGAGGTGAAACCTTTAATTCTAGAATCATTTTTAGACCAACTTTCTTGTTTAAAATAATCATCAAACATTTCTTCCCAAAGTTTTGCATATGATTGCGTTAAACAATTAAGTAAGAGTACTCGAACTTTAAGTTTTTTTCTGAATTCTGGTTTGATTCCAATAGGAAAATATTTTAATTTTCCATCAGTTAAATTTGCTGCACCAATTGATTTTACAAAGAAATCCAAAACTAATGAACTCGTCAATCCAGCGAATTCCACAAGATCAAATTGATTTTTGAATATCACAGAAATAACACCATTAACATGTGATACTTTTGGCGGTAAAATAGCCGATTGCAGAGACCTTTCTCCCGTAAGACTAATCATTTTACTCATTCCTACCTTATAGGAATCAACCCAATTTGTTTTTTCGTCAACACCATTAATAGCACTTACAAATTCTTCTATAGTAGACGCTAAAACATAGTTTGTTCTCGGAACAAATTTTTCATCTATTTCTGTTAATAGAATATTATCGAAATCTTGATTTTTTTCACAAATTTCTCTTGGTGTTTTGTATAATGGATTTGCTACAAAAAAATGTGGGCCATTATAAATTAATTCGTATTCATTAATATCTGGAAAACAAGTTTCTCTACTTATAAACTTACCAATATCATTAGTTTCGTGCCAACACTCTACAATTTTAGTTTTTTTATCAGCTAGTATTCCTTTAAACTCACTTAGTCTTTGTAAAACAGAAAGTATTTCTGTTGAATGAATAGACACTAATTTAGTTCCCTGCCAGTTATCCGAATTTTCAAATGTTATTGAAAGAAGCTTTAAAATATAGCTATCAATTTCAATAATCCTATGCAAATGAGCATCTATGTTCCAAGTATATTTACCTTGTTCTGTTTTCTTTTTAATTCCACCAGGCAAACCATAACCTTTATGAGAGAAACAAGCATCAATAGTTGCTGGGTGAAATAAATTATGTATTGATTTTATTTTTATTTCATTATTAAGCCCTGAATAAATGTTTATACTATATATATTTTCATGATGAATATCGAATAATTTTAATTCATTTTTAAACTGATAATGATATACAAGTCTTTGATAAATTTCTGTTCTTAACTTAAAACCATTTGGATCATCATATATTGATTCAGGATGTATTAACCCTACAAAACCTTGTTTACTAATAAGGTGTAAAGTATTTACGATTACTGACCTGTATAAATCAGTTTGCTGACCTTTAAGTAAATCATAATTTTGAGTAGCATTCATAAATTTAGCAGAAGACTCGGAACCAATATACTCATCAAAATATGCCTTTTTAAGAACATCTTGTTTAAAATATTCAGTTCTTCTTTTTGCTACTACAGGTGCTTTTTCTTTTCTAATATTAATCTCTGGATAAACCTCACTCATTAATGCAGATTCCTCAAAAGTCACTTTTACCCAAGGTGGATTCCCAACAATCACATCAAAACCACCACGTTCTTTAAATACCTCAATAAATTCTAATTGGTTATGAAAAAATTTATATTGGTCTGCCAGTTGGTTTACAATTTTACTACGCTCGTTTTTAAATAAAGAGTCTGGGTTACTTTGTAAAGCTTCGCCTAATTTTTTTAGGGTGGCTGTTTTATCTTTACGGTAGCTTTTAAGGGTGTATTGTTTTGCAGGTTCTTCAAACAAACTACCTTGTTTAAGGGTTGGTTTGGGTGCTAGTTCTTCTTCTATTTCTACTTCATCATCTTCTAATAAACTTAAATCTATGTTTATTATTTTCTCGATATCATCATACCATTGTTGGCGTGTTGGTAGTTCTTTAGCATCGCGCATGTCCCAAAACCATAAGGCACACCAATAGTCCATAATAAGTTTTAGTTTGTAATACGGTGCATTGGTATTGTTACGTTGTGCAGCTAGTTGTTCCTTTTCATCGTAGCTACGCAGTCCTAATTGTCCTTGTTCATCATCTTCATAAGCCCCAAAAAAACCCCCTTTGGTTTTTGTTTGTGCATTAATGCTAGCTTGAAACTTGTAGTGTTCTTCTAATAACAAGTCAATAGCTTTCGAGAGTTTTTGTAAACGTAGGTACTCATCGCCATTAATAGGTGTGCAAAAGTCGCTTCGCCATGAGCTCACGTGTTTTGCTTCTGTATCAAACTCGTCTTTTAACAGTTTAATACCAGAAGAAGGTACCATGTTTTTATCTGGTAGCAGGAAATGATAAATTTCATCTTCCTTACGTTGTAGGGCTTCGTTCGGTTTAAACTGTATGTGCTTTGGTGCTTTGTCCCACCATTCCTTTTTAATAGGTTTGTTGCGTTGTGCTGTGGTTCCTGTTTTGGGGAACTCTACAATAATAACTTTCCTTTTATAAACCTTTAACCAAGCACCCACTACGGCATTACCAACCCCTAAACGGTAGCCAAAGAATGGGGTTTCCATATCTTTATGAATCACGTTTAACCAAAGTGAGAGTTTTCCAAGCTCAATGGCTGTTGGGTTTAAATCGACGCCATAGGTATTATTGGTAGCGATGTAAGCTTTTACTTTTTGTAATTCTTCACGGAATTTTTCGGGCGATATTTTTTGTTTTAACTCTTTTTGGCGGTAGCTTAAATAGGCTTCTGCCAGTTGGTTAATCAATTCGTTATGAAAGGCTGCTGCACCCATAGCCGGTTCTAGCAATTTGAGTTCTAATAACTCTAGTGCTTTCATTTCGCCAGTTTCTACCTTTTCTAAAATAGATTTTAAGCTGTATTTAACCGTGCATTGTGTGAGTACTTCCGGTGTATAATACGAAGCCGATTTTTGCCGGTCGCGACCACTTAAGCGGTACACAAATTGCCCTTTAGGGATAACGACTTCTTTGTTTTTATCTTTTAACACTTCATCATCATCAAAATCGTCTCG
>Ga0138256_10008914_pt1 | contig 10527 bp, 10 predicted proteins | sample KNB2016incub_MG_FD_105486 | JGI IMG/M metagenome (GOLD analysis project Ga0138256, IMG submission 105486) | Active sludge microbial communities from wastewater in Klosterneuburg, Austria - KNB2014incub_MG | ecosystem: Engineered > WWTP > Activated sludge > Unclassified | place: Austria... | reverse complement strand
GGCAGCAGCTGGGGTGATTATGATAATGACGGACTGCCGGATCTTTGCGTTGTGAACTGGTATAATAAAATAAAATTACTCTATCACAATGACGGTAACGGTAATTTTACTTTTCAGTCCTCTGCAGTGATGTGTAACAATCCTAGTTATTCAGAGACATGTAGCTGGGGTGATTATAATAATGACGGACTTGCAGATCTCTTTGTGACAAACAGCGCCGGCACCAATCATAGAAATTATTTATACAAAAATACGGGCAGTGGTAATTTTGTAAAAATAGATACCGGAATTGCTGTCAGTGAGATCGGTAATTCACGGGGCATGAACTGGGTGGATATTGATAATGACAGAGACCTTGATATTTTTGTCTGCAGGGAGGAAGGGCGCATTTCTTACTTGTATAAAAATAACGGCAACGGTTATTTTACAAAAGTTACAAATACTCCTTTGACTTCACAGGCTGGAGATTCATGGAGCGCAAGCTGGGGTGACTATGATAATGACGGTGACTTAGACGTTTTAGTGGCAAACAGAGGAGGTCAGGGTAACCGCTTATACCGGAATGATGGCAATTTTACTTTTACACAAATTACCGACGGACCTATGGTTAATGATCCCGGATACGGTTCATGCTCCGGATGGGGTGATTTCGACAATGACGGCGATCTTGATATGTTCATTGCACAGGCTTATGTTCCGCCAAACTATGATCAGAAACTTGTGAATAGACTTTATAAAAATCTTCTTATGGAAACAGGTTCGGCTTCATTTGAAAAAATTACTTCCGGTCAGATCGTCAGCGACTCCGGTTATTCATACGGAGTTGCATGGGGCGATTATGATAATGACGGTGATCTGGATATTGCAACAGCAAATACTTTCGGTGAAAATCAGAAAAATGCCTTATATAAAAATGAACTGGTCAGCAGCAATAAATGGATAAACATAAAATGTAAAGGAACTCAGACAAACAGATCCGCCATCGGAACAAAAGTAAAAGTCAAAGCTAACATCAATGGCAACCCTGTCTGGCAGATGCAGGAAATTGACGGTCAGTCAGGCTACTGCGGACAGAATCTAATTTTGCATTTCGGATTGGGAAATACAACTGTTATAGATTCTATAAAAGTTGAATGGCCTGCCGGAACAGATCAGTATTTTACGAATACAGCCGTAAACAGGTCTGTTACAATTACGGAAAACGGAAACTTGATTTCAGTTAATGAAAGTAATACCGCTGTAATCAAAAATTTTGAATTATTTCAGAATTATCCGAATCCTTTCAACCCCTCTACCGTTATTCGTTTTTCGTTAAGCGAAAATCGTTTTGTATCTTTGAAAGTATTTGATGTACTTGGAAATGAGGTCAGAACTTTGATTAATGGAATTCAAAGACCCGGAAGTCATGAAGTTACTTTTGACGGGAAAGAAATATCTTCCGGAATTTATTATTATAAATTAATTTCAGGTGAGTTTTCTGAAACAAAATCCATGATTCTCGTAAAATGATAATAGAAATAATAAATGATAATTATTAAAAAATGAAATGAAGATATGAACAGCTGAAGTCAATATTTACCTTTTATATTTATAAAAACCGATGTACCATTTGCATCGGTTTTTTTATTTTGTCACAGGTTTATAGCTTTCAATATTCCTTATCATCCCGTTAAAAATAAAATAATGAATCGGAAGGATCGAATACCAGTAAAACCTGCCGAAAAGTCCGTAAGGCCTGAACGTTGCAGTTTGTTCTAATAATTCTTTCCCGTTAAATTTCTTAATCTTGAATTCAAGCCAAGCCTCTCCGGGAAGTTTCATCTCTGCATAAAGAAGCAGTCTTTTATTATCTTTATCAGCTATAAGCACCCGCCAGAAATCCAGTGCATCACCTGCTGAAATTATATTTTTATTTGTCCTGCCTCTTCGAAGACCGACTCCGCCGATCAGCTTATCCATATATCCTCTGATCTTCCAGAGGAAATTCGCATAATACCAGCCTCTGTTCCCTCCGATTGACCATATGTTATCCAGTACCTGCTCCGACGTGCCTGAAATATTAATTTCTTTTTTATCGCTGAAACATCCGTATCCGGGAACTTCTACAAATTCCGACAGCCGGTTATATTTTGAACTGGTAATAAGAGAATCTTTCCAGCTTGACAAAACCAGATTTTGTTCTATTTTTTCAAAAGCAAGTTCCACGGATCTTTTGAAATCTATTGTATTAATTCCGAGTATGTCCTGCAGTTCATTATCTTTGCAGACAATTTCAATCTTCATGCTGTTTACAAGATTCACGGCAAGTTTATAGGAAGTGGATGATACGAAATAAAGCCAGTAAGAAGATAAACGGGGTGTCATAACAGGAAGAGTGATTATCAGTCTTTTGAGTTTTCTTACTTCAGCATATCCCAGAAGTATTTCCTTATATGTTAATATTTCAGGTCCTCCTATATCGAAAGTTCTGTTCATGCATTTTTCATTAAGTATCACACCCGTAAGAAATTTTATAACATCACGTATTGCAACAGGCTGTGACCTTGTATTCAGCCACTTTGGAGTGATCATCACGGGAAGTTTCTCAACGAGATCCCTGATAATTTCAAAGGATGCGCTGCCCGATCCGATAATTATTCCTGCCCTTAATATTGTTAAAGCTGTCTTACCTTTTTTTAATATATCTTCTACGTTTTTTCTTGAACTCAGATGCTTTGACAGTTTCTTCTCATTTGATATTCCGCTCAGAAAAATAACCTGCCTGCAGTTTGTTTTGTCAATATACTCCGAAAAATTCCTCGCTGACTCAGCTTCAAGCTGCTCAAATTCCTTTATGGAAGATGACATTGAATGAATGAGAAAGTAAGCAACATCAATATCTGCCGGAGCAGAATCTGCATCAACTTTCTTCAGAAAATCAACTTCAAACAAACTTACATTGTCCTTAAAATATTTTTTATTATCAAACCTGCTTTTGTCTCTGACGCAGCAGATCACCTGATGTCCCTGTTCGATAAGTACTGGCAATAATCTTTTACCTATGTATCCGTTAGCTCCTGTTAAAAGTATTTTCATAATTGTTTCTCTGTTTCGAGATAAAAATAATAATGATCTTTATCTCTTTTATAACCAAGTTTATCATAAAGATTCTGAGCCTGCGCATTCGTTTTTTCTGTTTCGAGAATTATTCCTTTTGCTTTTGTCTCAACTGCAAACTCTCTTGCCTTTTCCATTAATGCTTCACCAACTCCCATTTTTCTGTAGTCTGTATGAACGTACAGGTCGTTAAGAAGCCATAACCTCTTCATTCCCACCGATGAAAAAATAGGATACAACTGAACAAACCCCATTCCTGAAATATTATTTTCATCTAATGCCCAGAATATAACAGACTCATTGTTATCTATTCTGGCGCATAAAAACTCTTTAGCTGAATCCGGGTCAGAGCTTTGTTTATAGAACTGTCTGTAAAGATCAAAGAGAGGAGTGATAAGATCTAAATCTTTTATAGTTGCTTTATTTAATATCATTGAGGTTTGAATATTTTATTGATTAATATTATAACTATTTCAGCTTTTTATAAATAGCCTTAGCTACATTCTGCCCGTCAAGAGCCGCAGAAATTATTCCTCCGGCATAACCTGCACCTTCACCACAGGGATATAGATTTTTGATCTGAACGTGTTCATAAGTTTCCTTGTCTCTTGGAATTCTTACAGGTGAACTCGTTCTTGATTCCAGACCGACTAAGTAACCTTCTTCTGTAAAATATCCTTTCATCTTCTTTCCGAATTGAATCAGCCCAAGCCGGATTCTTTCAGATATTTTGTCAGGCAGTAAGTCATTTAAATTTGAGCTGTAAACTCCGGGAATATATGAAGTCTCGCCTAATGAATCTGATAAAGTCCCTTTTACAAAATCCGTCATTCTCTGTGCAGGCGCTTTCTGTGAGCCGTCGCCTGCTTCAAAGAATTTTCTTTCAAGTTCTTTTTGAAATTCAAGTCCGTCCAGCTCTCCGTGTTTATGGTAATCCTGCAGGTCATCTTTATCTATTGCCGTCACAATTCCCGAATTTGCAAACTTCGAATCTCTTCTTGACATGGACATTCCGTTTACTACAATTTCACAGGGAGCTGTTGCCGAAGGAACAATTAATCCGCCGGGACACATGCAGAATGAAAATACTCCTTTCCCGCTAATCTGTGCCGTTAATTTATAGCTTGATGCAGGAAGAAATTCACTTCTCGGATTCTGCTTGTATTGTATCTCATCTATCAATGCCTGAGGATGCTCTATGCGGACACCGACTGCAAAAGGTTTTGATTCGATCCGTATCCCTTTTTCGTTCAGCAGATAAAATATATCTCTCGCCGAATGACCTGTAGCCAGTATAACTGCGTCTGCAAAATATTCATCTTTTTCATTAACTATCACTCCGAGTATCGAATTATCTTTAATTAGCAGATCAGTAACTCTTGAATCAAAATTGATCTCTCCTCCGTAACGCAGTATTGTTTCACGAAGATTCTGAACTACACCGGGAAGTTTATTTGATCCGATGTGAGGATGAGAATCTACAAGTATGTCTTCATTTGCTCCGTGTTCGACGAATATCCTCAAAGCTTTATGAATGTCTCCGCGCTTATGAGAACGGGTGTAAAGCTTTCCGTCTGAGTATGTACCTGCCCCGCCTTCTCCGAAACAATAATTTGAATCCGGGTTTACCCTGCTGAACTGCTGTATATCTCTGAGATCTTTCCTTCTCGAACGCACATCCTTTCCCCTGTCATAGATTACGGGCTTGATGCCGCTCTCTATCAGCTCAAGCGCAGCAAAATATCCCGCAGGACCGGCGCCGACTATGATCACTCTTTTATTTCCGGAAACGTTTTTATAATTATCCTTAATGACTGGTTCCGGAATAGGTGTTTCATTTATATAAACTTCCAGTATAAGATTTACTACGGGAGTTCTGCTGCGGGCATCTATGGATCGCTTTATTATTTTAAAGTCATAATTGTCACTAGCTCTAATATCACATTCAGCTTCTGCGATCTCGGATAATATTTTATTATCTGAAGCATCTTCGGGTAAGAGAGTTAATTCTAATATTCTTTTCATGATCTTTGTTCACTATTTATGTGAAAAAAAAATTTTATTCATTATTCAATTCTTCTTTCTGTTTTCTGCTTAATCCGCTTACAACAAGTTCATAAGAATGGTCAGTAATAAATTTCAGTTCCCTGTCTGATATTCTACCTTCGAAGTTCACGGTATTCCAGTGTTTCTTATTCATGTGATATCCCGGCTGTACTTCCTCATACATTTCCCTGAGCTCTACTGCGCGCTCAGGATCACATTTAAGATTTACGCTCAGCGGCACATCATAAGATGTAATTGCAAATATCTTCCCTGAAACTTTAAAACAAATCGTCTCTTCCCCGAAAGGAAAATCCTCAGTCACGCCTTTCATTGACAAGCAATATTTTCTGAATGATTCTAAATTCAATTAGTCAGCAGTTAATAGTTAGTAGTTAATAGTTAGTAGTTAATAGTTAATAGTTAGTAGTTATTAGTTAGTAGTTATTAGTTAGCTGTTATTTCCCCCGGAATAGATAATTATTTACAATTTAAAATTTTGTCAATTAATAAATATCAACAAAAATCTATCAATTAAACTATAAACTATAAAACTATCAACTGTCAACTGTCAACTATTAACTGATTCCATCCATTTCCTGACTTTCACCGGCTTAAAGTCTTTCATTTTCCCTATCAGGTTCTTTGCATCTTTATCTATTACAATCATATCAAGATTATTTTTATTTACAAATTCCTGTTCCACGCTGTTATTTATAAAATCTATCAGTCTGTCGTAATATCCGTCAATGTTAAGAATACCTATTGGTTTATTATGAATACCAAGCTGAGCCCAGGTCCACGCTTCGAAAAATTCTTCCAAAGTTCCGATACCTCCTGACATAGCGATGAATCCTTCCGAAAGTTCGGACATCATGGCTTTCCTTTCGTGCATGGACTTTACGATCCTTAATTCCGTAACTTCCCTTAATGCCGCTTCTCTGGCAACCAGATCTTCGGGAATGACACCAATAACTCTGCCGTTATACTGCAGAACAGTATTGGCAAGTTCACCCATAATACCTAAATTCCCTCCTCCGTATACAAGAGTTATATTTTCTTCAGATATTATCTTACCCAGCTTTTGAGCAGCCGTAAGATGATTGACGCCTTTTCCGGAAGATGATCCGCAGAACACACAAATACTTTTCATTTTTGAAATTATGTTTACATAGGTTTGATTCTTCTTACTTTCTTTAAAAGCATGGAAATAATAAATGATATTACGGAACCGCCTACCAGTATGAACAGAAGCTGCTGAATTATCTGGATATTAAGACTGTATTGATATCTGATGATCGTTACGGCTGCATTAATTTCATCTCTGCCTGCATTATTCTGAAGCATGGATTTTTCAGTTTCAGCCGCAAGATAGTTTACATAACCGGGGTTTATGTATTCATAGTAGACATAAGTAAATACTACGACAAGTACGGCTATTATAAAAGTAATTACTATTCCTGTTTTGAATGCTTCCTGAAATGTGATGTAGCCAAAGTTTGTTTTATATCTTTTCTCTCTTATGCCAAGATAAATTCCTATTACCGGAATTATCGCGGCAACTATTCCAATATAAGAACCCAGCTCATGATAATTCGGAACTAACAAAGTGTATTCAAAAACCATCCATACAAATAAAAGAAAAGATGAGAACAGTCCGTACTTTAGTTCAACCATTTTCGAATTTTATTTAATAAAAAAGCTAACCTGACACCGGTAGGTTAGCTTATATTTAACCTGATTGTATTTGAATTCCTGCTGTCAAACGATTCAGTCTTCTTTAACATCCTTAAGCAGCTCTCTTGCATATTCAGCATCCTCAGGCATTACCTGAAATACGACCGGACCAGTTATAGGATTAAATCCGGTTCCGATCACTCCTACACCGAACAGGTCCTGTACCCCGTCTCCCTGAGCAAGATATTTTATCTGTGCTTCATCAAGCAGTGATTTTACTACTGCTACTATAGCTTCATTGCCGGTCTCGAAAACAGTTACCAGTCTTTCGTGATCTTCTTTTTCATGTTGTGCTTTGTTCATAAGATTGATTTTAGTTTACTTCAATCTTTGAAAATAATTCATATTAATCAATTTAATTTTATTTGCTCATTAACTATGATAAAATGATGGAATGAATACTCTGATTTTTGTTTTCCTTTTCTATACGATATAAAATATTACCCGAAGCTATTCTGTTGTATAAATGTCGTTTTGAAAATTTTATATCTTCTGACTGATAAATCATTTTGTATTTGAATATTTATGTGTAATTTTCCTGTAATGTTAAAATCGTTAAGCAGATTGAATATGTATTTTAAAAATTTTTCAGAATTAACTGTCACAGACTTCATTTAGAATTGTCTATATGTTAAAAGATAATCTGAATTTCAAAAAAACCATTATGACAAATCCATTCATTGAACAAAATGACACAGATTCAACCGATCAGGCTCTGGTTGAATCCGCAGTTAAAGGCGACAAGAAAAGTCTTGAACAGCTTGTAAAACGCCACCAGGCCTGGATCTATAACATTGCTCTTAAAATGGTCTGGGATCCCGTGGATGCTGAAGATGTAACTCAGGAAACTCTCATAAAAATAATTACAAAGCTCTCCACTTTCAGGGGTGACAGCAGCTTCAGGACCTGGGCTTACAGAATAGCTGCTAATCATGTAATTAACATGAAAAAAAGGAAAAAGGAGTTTGAATATACTTCATTAAGGATCTACGGCAGCAACATTTTGAATTCTCCCGATACTGATTTGCCGGATCAAAGCAGTGTCCCTGTGGATGTAGACCTTTTAATTGAAGAAACAAAGATCGGCTGCATGAATGCAATGCTGCTTTGTCTGGACAGGGAACAGAGGCTTATATTTATTCTGGGTAATATGTTTAATGTGAATGATGAGGTCGGCAGCGAAATACTTGAAATGACAAAGGTTAACTTCCGGCAAAAACTTTCACGCGCAAGAAAACAGCTTGCAAATTTTATGACTGACAAATGCGGACTGATGAATAAAAATAATCCCTGTCACTGTGCCAAAAAGACTAAACTGATGATGGACGCGGGTCACGTAAATCCGGATAACCTGCTTTTCAGCAAGAACTATGTTTACACAATAGAAAAAGTTGCGCCTGAAAAAGCCGGTAAGATGAATGATCTTTTTGAAGAGAAAGCGACAAAACTCTTCAGGGAACACCCGTTTCAGCAGTCACCTGATTTTGTAAATTCTCTTAATCAGATCCTGCAAAGCAGAGAGTTCAGGAATATCTTCAATATGAACTGAGCTTAATTTAAATTTAACTCAGAGATATTTTCTAATACATTTAATTGACATTTGGAAATCACATCTTTTCAAATGTCATTTTCATTAATCATTGTTTTCTTAAAAACTATCCTGCGGAACCTGCCTTTCACTCTCAATGAAGTATATTTCAAACACGAGTCAGCAAAAAGAAATAAAAGAATAGTAGTTGTAAAGTATCGCTAAAAACGTCGCATATTAGTTTCAAATGACATTTCGGTCAGATTATGTAAATTATTCAGTCCACACTGTCACAGAGGTGAAAATATAGTGTCAAAGTAATTAAAGAATTCATTAACACACTAAATTAATTCATCATGAAAATTTTAAAACTTATCTGCATTATCATTCTTGCATTAAGTATGTCTGCTAAGGCAGCTATCAGGAATGTACCTGCGCAGTATTCTACGATACAGAGCGCGATCAATGCAAGCATAAACCGCGATACTGTTCTCGTGCAGCCGGGAGCATATTTTGAAAATATAAATTTCCGCGGAAAGAATATTGTTCTGACCAGTAAATACTATCAGAATAATGATTACTCTTATATACAAACTACAATTATTAACGGAAGCACTCCTCAATTTCCTGATTCCGCAAGCTGTGTGATATTCAATCATAATGAAGATTCTACTACGGTCCTGCAGGGTTTCACTATCACAGGAGGCAGAGGCACAAAATGGACTGATGAGCATGGCGCTGGATTATTCAGGGAAGGCGGCGGTGTCCTTGTTGCTTATTGCTCTCCTGTAATTCAGAATAATATCATCACCGGTAATCACTGCATTGAAGGCGGAGTAGTAAGCACAGGAGGCGGCGGTTTAAGAATTGGTGATTGTTTCGGCAGGGTTTATAACAATCTTATTATCAACAACAGCGCAAGATACGGAGCGGGAATCGTATTGAATTACTCAGGTGGAGAGTATAAAAATAATGTTATATGTAAGAATTTCGGGTCGAGAGACTATGGAGCAGGAACTGCCATGTGGCTGAACAGTAATTATTCAAGACCGCGCACAATTTATAACAATACAATCGTTTCAAATACTGCAATTACAGGCATTCCGGGGATATTAGGATTCAGCGGCGTACAGGCAAATATTATGAACAACATTGTCTGGGGTAATACATCCCCATCAACGGTATTGCAGATATCAGGAAACGGATTGACAGTAAAGTATTGCGATGTGCAGGGAGGCATGACCGGAGCCGGAAATATTGATGCATATCCGGAGTTTGATACGGTTAACTATTATTTAAAAATTATTTCTCCATGTATCGATAAAGGTGACAGCAGCCTGATCTACAATGATCCGCCGGATCCGGGTAATCCTCTGAATGCCAAATGGCCCTCTCTCGGAACTGTCAGAAACGACCTTGGCGCATATGGCGGACCGGGAAGTAAAGTAATTGCAAATAGTGTTACTGGTGTACATAGTTATAATGGATCAGTTTCTCCTGAAGGATTCTATCTTTCTCAGAACTATCCGAATCCGTTCAATCCTGTAACCGTTATTCGATACTCGTTATTTAATAATGGTTTTGTGAACTTAAATATCTACAGCTCACTCGGTAAAAAAATAGCGGTTTTGGTGAATGAAAAACAGAATGCGGGCAGTTATGTAGTTGAATGGAATGCTAATGAACTTCCAAGCGGGGTCTATTTTTTAAGGCTTACGACCGGTGAACTTTCTGAAACAAAAAAAATGAACCTGATCAAATAACTATGATGCAATGATTGAATGATGACTATGAAAAAATATTTTTTACTATATCTGAGTTTTTTAGAAAGTTGCATTCTGGAAATATTGCTGAGACTTTACTTATGAAATAACATTAAAAAAACTTTACCACGTTGTTCTTTGCAATAAAATAAAAGCCGGGATGAGGGTTCCCGGCTTTTCAATGTTCAATGTTCAATGATCAATGTTCAATGTTTAATATTTAATGTTCGATATTCGATGTTCGATGTTCAATGTTCAATGTTCAATGTTCAATGTTCAATGTTCAATGTTCAATGTTCAATGTTCAATGTTCAATGTTCAATGTTCAATGTTCAATGTTCAATGTTCAATGTTCAATGT
>Ga0138256_10008912_pt1 | contig 10527 bp, 7 predicted proteins | sample KNB2016incub_MG_FD_105486 | JGI IMG/M metagenome (GOLD analysis project Ga0138256, IMG submission 105486) | Active sludge microbial communities from wastewater in Klosterneuburg, Austria - KNB2014incub_MG | ecosystem: Engineered > WWTP > Activated sludge > Unclassified | place: Austria... | reverse complement strand
TCTGCTCAAGCACCATCCCTGCAAAGACAGCATCAAAGGTAAGCAACAAAGAGCCGCCTGGAATCATCACTTCCTCGCTGAAGTCCTGCTTTTTAATTGACCAAACTTCGCGCCCCCTCTGGGAGGGAACCCGACCTGAGGACAGGTCGGGCTACGTAGGCAGATCTGTCCTCAGATCTGCATCCAATCGCCGATCGATTTATGCAGTTCGCGAAGGCACTGCCCGCGACAATTCTTCGACTGCAGCAGGAAAACAGATGAATTAAGGCGGATTCCTGTTCAGAATTCACGTTTGCCAGTTGTTCGCTGTCAACCGATGTCCAGTCGCTTGCTTTCGAGGGCCGTGAAATGTTCTTCAGTTCCAGAGTTCTGAAATCCTGCTTGCGCGCTGTCATCTCAGCGATCCTGGTCGGTATTTCATTCAGCCAGTGTGACAACATCTTCGCGGCACCTCAGGATGTCGTGACTCAACCGCCTGTTGACGCTCCGAGCGCAAAGATCGAGATTGCCGACGAGCCGAAATCTATTGATCCTGCGACTCTGATGAACCCGCGTCTGGCGGCACCGACGACGATCGAATTTGACGGCGTCTCGATGAAGGAACTTTATCGCTGGCTCCAGGAAGAACAGAAACTCAGCGTCTCGGTCGATGCCGCCGCGATGAAGGAGAAAGGAATTTTGTCGAGCGAACTGGTAACCGACAAACTGAACAACGAACCGCTGTACCTCATCCTGGACCGCCTGAAGTCGCTGGGTATCGGCTGGTATGAAGAGGACGGTGATCTGTTCCTGACGACGACGGACGCCGCCCGTCACACAATGATGACCGTATCGTACAACCTCGGCGAACTCCTGGATGCCGGATTCGAAGCGGAACGAGTTCTGGAATGCATTTCTTCCGCCACCGGCAGCACATTGATTGAGAACGGCGATGAAGACGGTTCGGTTGTATTATTGGGTGATGTCGTGTTCGTCCGACAAACGCAGCATGTGCAGCAGGAAGTTCGCGGACTGCTGGCGGGGCTGAAAACGCCTGCGCGAAGGACGCTTACTCTTGATCCGCCGCAGCATGCGGCACTCCGCGAAAAGCTCGTCCAGAAGTTTTCACTCACCCTTGAAGAAGTTCCGCTGAATGAAGCCATTGAAGAACTCGCTCGTGTCTCCGGCGCCGACATTCGGCTGAATGCGGCTGAGTTGAAGAAAGCGGGTGCTCGGGATCGTTCTCCGGTCACCATTGACATGGTGGATCAGAAACTCAGTCTCGTGCTGCAGTCGGCCCTGTCCCAACTCAAACTGACATGGCTGCTGCAGGATGGCGTGATCTGGGTGGTGGAAAAATCCACTGCGGAATCGGTAGTGCGAACCGCTATCTACGACGTGCGTGATTTGTGTCGTGACGAAGAAGAGTCCGAAGCGCTGAAATACGCCCTGATGGAGCAAACAGGAGGCTCATGGCGGGAAGACGGTGAATACGGAGTTCTGATGTTCGCTCGCCCCGGAATCCTGATCGTGCGGCATACAGAACAGACGCTCGACAGTGTGCTGCAGTTGCTGGAAAACTACCGCACCGCGTTGCGGCAATCGAAACCAAGAAAGCAGGCAGGCCCTGATCCGAAGGAAGTGATCACGTACTATTACCGCCTGCCAACGGACATGGCGCAGGATCTGCAGGTCCGCCTGAGCGAACTCGTGCGGCCCGAAACATGGAAGTCCGAAAACAAACCGGATGCCCCGGGAACCACATTATTCTCAAATCCACCTCGGATCTTCGCGACGCCTATGGCCGAACGCCTGTTTCGTCAAAAGGAACCGCTCCCGCTCCGGCACCCGGACATCTCCTTGTCGTCGATAATTCGGTGCTGATCATTCGGCACATGCGGGAAGTGCATGAGGAAATTGACATGCTTCTGAACAAGTTGACCACCGGCGAACGCCCCATGAATCTCCGTGGAGGATTCGGCGGAGGCGGTCAGGGTGGCCAAGGCGGATTCGGGGGCGGATTCTTTGACGTGCGCTGATCAATGATCAATGTAGCCATCACGCTCCGCCGTGATGAGCATTTTTAACTGGACTCTGTTTCCAGCAGCAGCGTGTCATGTCCTCGAACGCTGGCACTTGTGGGGTCCTCACGGGGACCGTGACGGCTAATTTGAGCTACTTGCTTCAATGCTTTTCGGTCAGAAGTTCATCAACCCAGCGTATCACAGTCTCTGATGCTGGCCCGGTTCGCGTTTCGCCGAATAGGTCCGAGGCTTCAGTTCGCTGCAGATTGAACTCGATCGTCGGAATTCCACGTTGCCGCGCGACATCGACCATGCCAGCCGCTGGATAGACGACTCCGCTGGTTCCAATCGCCACAAAAACCTCGGCCTCCTGAAGTGCTGCTTCAATTTCGTCCAGAAAATAAGGCACCTCTCCGAACCACACGATATCCGGACGCAGGATCCCTGCGTGGCCGCATTCCCAGCAGACATCCGTCGGAGACAAATCCGCCGTCCATCGCGATTTCAATTCGCACTGTTCGCAGCGAATCTGCAGAAGTTCTCCGTGCATGTGCCACACATCGTTTGATCCTCCGCGCTCATGCAGATCATCGACGTTCTGTGTGACAAGCGTCACGGCACCTGGCCACGCTGCCTGAAGTCTCGCAATCGCCCAATGAGCGGCATTCGGCAGGCAACCCTGAATCGCCGTTCGTCGCTGGTTATAGAATCGATGCACAACCTCCGGATTACGGCGAAATGCAAATGGAGTGGCCACGTCCTCGACCCGATGCCCCTCCCACAATCCTCCGGCATCACGAAACGTAGGAACGCCGGATTCGGCTGATATGCCAGCGCCTGTGAGAATCATGATGCGATGCAAGGGGAGTCTTTCAGGTTTAATGTCAGCTTCACATTCCGCGTGAAGGGATTTTCTGTTTGAACGTTTTGAGCAATGTGACCTACCATATCATACGACCGCTTGTACCGGGCGGCAGTTCAAATCAATCGGACATCGTCCGGGAGTAATCGTGCTGCGTGGATCACAGCAAGAATGGTGATTCGTTCAGCACCGACTGACTAAATGATTCGATAGGGAGAATGAATGACTTCTCGAACCGACGGCGAGTCATACTCCGGCACAATGTGTCCCGCTTCGGGGAGGGCCGCGATTCCAACAGAGGTTCTGGTGAGGCGATCCACCATCCTCAAAGCGTATTGTTCTGAGTCAGACGCAATGTAATCATGAATCGCCTGAAGATGACGAACGGCCGATTCCGACCATTCCGCGATCATGATTTGAGTCCAAATCGAGCTCGAACACTCTCGACAGATTCAACTCGTCCCGCCTTTGCATCTTCCAGACCGGATTCAATGCATTGACGAACGTAGATCCGCTCCATGATGTCATCCCAGGTAGCATTTTTGGGGAGTGAATCAATGAGTCGATGCGCATCAGCTTTGACGTCGGTTCCAGCGGGAATGGACATACCCAAACTCTCAAACAAGTCAATTGCGGACAGCCAAACAACGGTGCCAGTATATTCTTCCATCCGGCGGATGGAAACAGAGATCTGATCAGCCCGTCTCATCAATCAATGCTGAAACAAGAACTCCTTGCTGTTGATCACGGCCCAGGCGACGTCTTCGAGAGAGCGGGTGCGGTCTTCGTTGGATTTGATGTGGTTTTGTGCTGTTGCCTGTTCTGCGGGAAGAGGAGGGCGGCTGAGGGCGGTGAGGTAGAGCAGGTCGATGATTTCTGCATCGGTCTTGCCGCCGACGATCCATTGATGAACACTGCCTGCGTCGGATCGCAGCTTGTTGTGAACGGTCGGGCCGTTGATCAGCTGCAGTGCCTGTGACAGATTGCTGTCGGTGGAGCGTTCACATTCGCATGGCAGTTCGCGCTGAGGCTGGCCGAAGACCTGCAGGAACTTGTGGCCTTCCGGCGGATCGACCAAATCAACGGCCTTTGTGCCGCCAGGCATTCCGGCGAAGTCTTCCTGCTGGCCAGTGACCGCACAAATGGAATCCAGCAACTGTTCGGCGGTCAACATGCGAGTTGTTGCGTGGCTGAAGTAGATTTCGTCGTCGGCGTTGTACTTGTTGCGCTGGGAACTGAGTTGATACACACGACTGTTCATGATCGTGCGAATCAGATGGCGTTCCGAGAAACCGCTCTTCAGAAGTTCCTCGGCAAGGTAGTTCAGCAGTTCCGGATTGGACGGTGGATTGGAATCGCGGAAGTCATCCACGGGATCGACAATCCCTTTACCCACGATGTGCCCCCAGATTCGGTTCGACAGCGAGCGGGCAAAGAACGGATTGCTGTTGTTTGTCAGCCAGTCAGCGAAGACGACTCGACGATCCTGATCGGCAGAAACATCCACATCACCTTCGAGCAGCAGGCGGACTTTCATCTGCTTGCCGGTGCGGGGCTGAGTCACTTCGCCTCCCGCCTTGACAAAGATCATTTCATCATCAGGCAGTCCGGTTTCTTTGCGGCCCACGCGAGTGAACGCGGCAGCGGTGCCGTAGTAGTCGTCCTGAGTCCACTTTTCGAACGGATGATTGTGGCACTTGGCACACTGGATGCGAATCCCAAGGAACAGCTGAGCGGTGGTTTCTGTGGCATCGATTTCATCGCGGCTGGCTTTCCAGTATCCGGCGGCGGCATTCTGCTGAGTGCTGCCGGTCGCAGTGAGCAGGTCATGGGCGAACTGAGTCAGGGGCACGTCGTTCTTCACAACGTCATACAACCAGCGACGAAACTTGTGGACGCCGCTCTTCGTCAGTCGCTTGCTGTTGCAGCGAAGCAGGTCCGACCACTTCAACGACCAGAAACTCGCGTGATCGTCGGTGAGCAGCAGTCGATCAATCACAGCGGCCCGCTTGCTCGGCGACTCGTCAGCATGGAATTTCTGAGATTCTTCAAGACTTGGCAGGCGACCGGTCAAATCCAGCGTGGCGCGACGAAGGAAATCCGTGTCGCTGCAAAGTTCGGACGGCTGAATTTGTAACTGCCGGAGCTTGTTGAAGACAAGCTGATCGATCTTGGTGTCTTCCGGCGGATTGGGCCACTGGAAGTCGGGGCGTTCGGTCAAAAACGTGAGCTGTGTCGTCGAGACTTTATCCAGATAGCGAGCTAAAACAGTCACTTCGCCCCGGCCCTGATGCGAAACGACACCGGATGCGGAAATCAGGCCGATGCTTTCGTCAGACGAATCGAACGCGGCCAGCGCCGTGATGTCACGAGCGGTGCCGTCACTGAAGTATCCGTTGACAATCAACTGCTGCCGGTCCGCGCCGTCGCGGAGGACTCGCGGCGCGGGCAGCAGTTCGATTCTTTCAAGGGAGGCAGATCCTTCGGGATCGATCTTCATTCCTTCGGCGATCCATTGTCGCAGAACAGAATGGCTTGGATCTCCGTGGTTCAAACGCCGACCGCCGCCATGCGCGACTTCCATCAGCGGTTTGCGCAGCATCAGACTCTCATCCGGATTCAGCACATTCGTGCGACGATTGAAGTATTCGCCTCGCAGCGTCACCAGGTCCACGGTCGAATCGTAGCCTCGCAGTGACAACCGAAAGCCGCCTTTCCCCGATGGCGAACCGTGACACGCTCCCATGTTACAGCCGGATTTGGTGAGCGAGGCGAGAATCTCATTGTTGAAGGAAACGGGGGAGGGCGTTTCAAAATCCATGACCGTGACTTTGGCGGCAGCTTCCTGTCCGCCGCGAGTCACATGGATCGTAGTCTCGCCGTTGCCTTTGGCTTTGACGATGCCATTTTCGATCACCGCGACAGCTGCGTCATCGGATTTGTATTCGGAGACGTTGGTAATATCGTGGATCGTTGCCGCTTCGGCGTTTGCCGTCACGATCAACTGCTGAACGCCACGCGGGCCGTGCAGAGTGATCTCAGCGGGCTGGATTTGAAGCGATGTCGTTGGCAATTCGGCGGCGAATGTCGCAGACGCAAGACAAAGGACTGTCGAGAACAGGCAGGTAAGACGCATCATGGCAGGACCTTCGAATTCTATGTTGCGTGTTTGAAATCAGGGAGGTGGGATAGTCGTCGTTCGCTCCGCGAACGAATCGAGAACACGATGCGCTCACCATTTCGTTCGCGGAGCGAACGACGACTATGAACTACTTCGGTGTCACTTCAACATTGATTGCAGGAACAGGAAGAACGGGTTCGGCTTTGTCCTTTTTGGACTTGCCCTGGAAGAATACAGAAAATGGACCGACTGCTGCGTCGGCGGCAGCAGCGATTGTTACGGCAAGCTCACCAGCCGCCATCGAGCCACCGGTGATGGTGATGCCGGGAGGCAGTTGATCGGCAGGCGTTGCCAGAGCAATTTCAATCGGGACTGTCCATTCCGCCGTCCGAGTGGATTTGATTGTCACAGTGGCGGTCGATCCCTGAGCCAGCGTCACAGTCGCGGGATCTGCTGTCAGTGAAAACTGCGCCGCTGGCTGAACAGCGACGAAAATGTCCGCCCGCACCCGAGCACTTCGAAACGCCTCTGCGTCGGTCTTCTTGGGCGGTGGTGGAACGAGCTGAAGTTCTGCCGGTAGAATCATCGAACCGTCCGGAGCGGTGATGCGAAAACTCACTGGTCCCCAGTCAGCATCGGAATTTGTCGCCGCTGGATCAGCCGCTGTCAGCACGACTGGCGCTGTACTCTGTTTGGCACCCAGCCAGAATGGAGCCATCTGAATCGCCGCAGGCAATCCAACAGCTTCAACTTTGAGCGGTCCGTCGTACTGGATGCGGCGAACAGTGAGCGGAATCGCCGTACTGCCGCCACGAAACACGTTGATTCGATCAGCCGGGGCGGTAACACGCAGGGCAGGGCGATTGCGGTACACGTCCAGAGCATACGTCCATTCAACGCCGCCACGACCTGCGATCTCAGAGACCTTCAAGAAAAAATCGCCAGCCTCCGGAAGTTGAAATGACAATTCCGCGTCGCGAGGTCCAGCATCGTCGTTCTCCGCGAGCTTGCCACCGTCAGCGTTATAGAGTTGCAGCAGGATGTCCGTCGGGCTGCCGACTTCGCGAGTCCGCGCAGTGACGAGAAGAGGCGTCGCTTCCGTCACTGTGAATTTGAACCAGTCGATGTCGCCTTCTTTCTGCAGCGTCCCGGTGAGCATCTGGGTCTCGGGGGCGACAGTCGTGGCAGTCGGGCGATCGTCGTTCGGCTCTGTTTCCGGCTGAGTCGCGGTGCCGGTCAGCAGGACGTCAGTCATGGAACTGGCATCCGCATCCGCTGTGCGGAATGTGACAGGAATCAGCGAACCGAACGCTTCCAGGGCAGATTGCGGAGACGCTTCACTCACGACTTCACCGGTTGTCCCAATCAACGACACGTTTTGGCCAGCCTGGGCGACTCGAGGCGAAGTGGTGCTCACCAGCGAAAACTTTCCCAGACGCAGATGAAAGAAATGACGGACTCCGCCGGAGTAGCGAACATCACGAACTTCGATGCGATATTCTCCGTCGGTGGCTGCGGTGAACTGTAACTGAGTGTCCCCTTCGGCTCCGGGCATGTCGTCTCGATACGCCACTTCGCGACCGTCCGGTCCAGAAACAATCAGCACCGGATCCAGGTCGGATCCAAGTCGGCGCGCCAGGATTTCAATGCTCACGGCCTGGCCAGCGGTCAGCGTCACTCGAAAGAATCTCGAACGCACCGGATTCAGCTGCCCGTTAATGCAACAGGGCAATGTCAGCAACTGCCCCGTTTTGTGGTCTTCGCTTTCGGGAGTTACAGCGATTGACGGAAGATCATCGATGACAACAAATGCCGCCTCGGAACAGCCGTGGTTGGTCACCATTCGAGTCGGATAAATACCCGGAATCGCGTCTGCCGCGATGTTGCCCTCGAACACTACCGGTTGATCTTTCGTCAAATCCTGTCCCTCTTTTGGCCGTAGGACTCCAACTGCCGTCCAAAGACCCATCGCTCCGACCAACTGCTTACCGCTGACCACGACCGATGCTGCCTGCCCCGGCCGCAGATCAGTGGCATCGATTCGGTCAATCACAGGATCCTGTGATCGGGCCACGGAGGCCAGCGAGATCGCCAGGATCAACGCTGTCAGCGTCGAAAGGACGAAGCTTCGGAATGAAAAGTTCAGAGTGCTGTAAACAGCCATTGCGGTAGGTTTTTCTGAAGAACACATGGCTGGGAAGGCGCGTAGGAAGGAACGTCAGTCTAAGCCGGGGCCGGGGTGTCGTCAAAGTGAAACGCCGATTTGAATCCAGGTTGCCCGAATCGTCGCGGAAAATTCTGGTTCCGTCGAAACGAATTCGAATGCGAAGGTGGTGCCGGGGCTGCGCGGCGATATACTCTTTTCACGCCTTCGATCGTGGAAACTGCGATTTTTGGCGATCTCTAACTGCCGTCCTGGTCGCGTCACTCGTCGTTAATGCTCGTCCTGATTCCTCGGAGAATTCTCCATGTTTGTTCATCGACTGCTCATCACGTCCATCCTGCTCGCGGCCTTTGTCGCGACGACTTCCGTTGCCAGCGCGACGTTGCCACCCGAGACGAAGAAAGAACTCACAGATTTGATGAAAGAACTGAGAGAGGTGAGCAGTCTTGTCAGAAAAAAGGAAGTTGATAAGGCGAAGGAAATCATCAAAAAGGCGGAAGACCGCCTCACCGAACTGGCAATCCCGGAGGATGAAAAGGACCGCACACTCAGTACATTCAAGAGCGCCCTTGAAAAATCTAAAGGACTGATCCCCGTCAGCTTCGAACACGAAGTTGCTCCGATCCTGAAAGACAAGTGCATAGAATGCCACGGCGAAACCAAAGCCAGTGCCAACCTGCGAATGGATACCTTCAACGGGATTGTCAGAGGTGGACAGAACGGTGTGCCCGTGGCTCCGGGGCAGCCTCAGCGCAGCATGCTGGCGCTGCGACTGGTCGCGCCGGACGATCAGCAGCGCATGCCCAAGGGGGGCGCGAAACTGCCGGACGCAGACATTATGACCGTGGCGCGCTGGATCGAACAGGGCGCTGCATTTGATGGGGCAGATCGAGATGCTCCAATCGGGGAATCAACAGTCGAAAAGGTCGAGCCGCCCAAGCCGGTGACAGTTGTCATGGCCGACGGGTCTGAAACGGTGTCGTTTAAGGATGATGTCGCTCCCTGGATGGTGAATATTTGCATGGGATGTCATTCCGGAAACAACCCGCGTGGAAAATTTGGATTCACCACATTCGAACAACTGTTGCAGGGCGGACCCACCGGCAACACGATCGTGCCCGGCAAGCCGGATGATAGCTACATGATCGATTTGGTACTCCGGCAGGAACCATTGAAAATGCCAGCCGGTCAGGCGCAGCTGAAGAAGTCACAGGCTCTCGCACTTGAAAAGTGGATTGCCGAAGGCGCGCACTTTGATGGGAAAGATCCCAAAGCTCCGCTCCGCAGTATCGTCCCCACGGAGGCCGAGCTTCAGGCGGCAGCGATGGCAAAAATGTCTGACGAAGAATTCGCAGAGCGACGCAAGACGGAATCTGCGGCCATGTGGAAACGCGTGTCACCCAGAACAGAAGGTGCCTCAGCGACGTCCGCGAATTTTTACTTTTACGGGACCGTTTCTGAAGATCGCCTGAAGCATCTAAGCGAAGTGGCTGAGGCTCATCTTGCGGATCTTGCGAAACGTTATCCGCTGTCGGGAGGCGGGCAGGCATTCCGAGGACGGCTGGCGGTGTTCGTCACGAAAGATCGGTTCGACTACGAAGAATTCAATACGGTGCTGATGAATCGCCGGACGCCCAAGTCAGTCTCCGGACATTCTGTCATCAACGCGAACTTCGAAACGGCCTACATCGCGATGCATGATGTGGGCGATACGGAGTCGGCCAGTTCTCTGACGACCGAGCAACTCATGAATTCGCTGATCAGCCAGTCGTTTCTGGCCCGCGATGGTTCAAATCTGCCGGACTGGCTCAAGCAGGGCTTTGGCATGATGGAATCGGGACTAACACCGGATTCCGTCTATGTGAAGGCTATTCCCGGTCGTGCCGCGCAGGCGGTTTCAACCATCACGGATGCCGCCAAACTGTTCGACGACGGCACACTGGCTCCGGAAGAAGTCGGTGAAGTCGGCTACCTTCTCGTGAAGTTCCTGCAAACTCAGGGCGGCGCGGCTCGATTCCAGCAACTTGTTGCGGCGCTTCGCAACAAAGTGAGTCCCGCTCAGGCCGTGCAGCAGGTCTACAACACGCCGCCCGCTCAACTGGGTCAGTTGTTCCTGAGCAGCGGAAAGTAGCGGAAGTGCCATTGTCTGGCTGGCTGAACCTTCCCGCAACTCCGCGGCGATTTGCGTCGTGGAAAACGACGCCTTTGTTTCACGATCGGTGACTCAGTTATACTTCACGCGGTCAGAAATAAAGCTGTGGATTTTCTTGCGATTGTCCCCTCTCCCCCGCAATTGATTTTCCAACTTTCCACGTTTTCCACGGGGGAGAGGGCTAGGGTGAGGGGGAAGAATCAACTGTTTTCTGGTTCATCCGAT
>Ga0138256_10008910_pt1 | contig 10527 bp, 9 predicted proteins | sample KNB2016incub_MG_FD_105486 | JGI IMG/M metagenome (GOLD analysis project Ga0138256, IMG submission 105486) | Active sludge microbial communities from wastewater in Klosterneuburg, Austria - KNB2014incub_MG | ecosystem: Engineered > WWTP > Activated sludge > Unclassified | place: Austria... | reverse complement strand
GTTGATAATATAAGGTTACCTTATAAAACACAGGCAGCAACCTGTGTTGGAAAATGGGCAGGTAAAGGTACACCCTGCGGTGTATGAATTTTACAAATCCTTTAGTGAAACGGGCTTACTGGGTTTTGCCTTGTTTTACACCTTATTTGGGGTAATTATTGGGCATTTGGCAGATAAATACAACCGTCGTAATATTATTCCTGCCCGCATTGTGGATGCCGGACAGGAAGTGGGTTTGATAATGGAATCGCTTATGGCCGCCATTGCCCACAAACAACGACTGCGCGATTTTCTGGAAGGCCGGGCAAAGAAGGTAGGGGAATAAAAACAAAAGGGCAAAGTGCAAAAGGCAAAGTAGAGCAAGTTTGTACCTTAAATTTATAGCGAATATCTATCTGTGCAGTACGGAATTAACGCATAAGTCGCCAAAAAACAGGGCTACATCTCCACAATAAAAATGGGTTGCAGGGTCGTAACTACTTTGCAGCATCATAAATGAACTTGAGTAGGTGTGCAAAATGGGAGTGTTCAAAAAAGTGTGGCACACCTCACGTAATTGATTGATAATGAAAGTTCAGTTGAAGGCGTGCCACACATTTTTGAACATTCCCTGCAAAATTGGTTTAGACTAAATTTTTGCAAATGCTTGATCATCAACACTGATAACAGATAACGAATAACGGATAACTACCTAAGATGAAATATTTTAACAAATCCATACTGCAAATCCCAACCCTGCTATGGTTGTTGCTTTTTTCTGTTGGCGTCGCCGCACAAAACGCTTCTGTGAAAGGTAAACTGACAGAATCATCTACAGCCACTCCGCTGGCTTACGCCAGTGTCCGCTTATACCAAATGCCCGAAAAAAAATTAGCGGGCGGCGCTTTAACCGACGAAAAAGGGCTGTTTAACATCGCACTGCCCCTGGGTGTTTTTACGGCGGAAATAGAGTTCATCGGTTTTGAAACCATTAAAACGCCGGAATTTTCCCTGACAAAAGAACATCCCCAGCACGATCTGGGAACCTTGAGGCTGGCCGCTTCTGCCACGACGCTCGACGAAGTAGAAGTAACCGCCGAAAAAAGCAGTATGGTACTGGCTTTGGACAAAAAAATATTCAATGTCGGAAAAGACCTTTCCAACGCAGGCGGTTCGGCCACCGATATTTTGACCAATATTCCCTCTGTCACGGTTGACCCGGAAGGCACCGTCAAACTGCGTGGCAGCGATAATGTGCGTATCCTGATTGATGGCAAACCCTCCGGCCTGGTCAGTTTCAAAGGCAGCAGCGGCCTGCAACAACTACAGGCGAGCATGATTGACCGTGTGGAAATTATCACCAACCCCTCCGCACGTTACGAGGCGGAAGGCTCCGCAGGGATTATCAACATCATTTTGAAAAAAGACCAGAAGCAGGGCTTTAACGGTTCCATCGAACTCATCGCCGGTCAGCCTACCAATTATGGGGCCGCAGCCAACCTGAATTACCGCCACCGGAAAATTAATTTTTTTATCAATTACGGCTTTTCCTACCGTGTTTCACCGGGCGGTGGAACCATGTTCCAGGAGCGTTTTGTGGGCGACACCACTTTCCTGCTGCGACAAACCACCGACAACGAAATGACCGGGCTAAACAACAACATTCGCGGCGGACTGGATTATTTTTTCAGCGAAAACAACATTCTGACAGCTTCTTACCTGTGGCGCCGCAGCGATGCCCGGCGACTGTCGGACATCCGCTACGAGGATTATCTCTACAATCTTTCCACGCCGCTCGGTTATACCCTGCGCCAGCAGGATGAAACGGAAGACGAACCCAACTCGGAATACTCGATCGTTTACAAAAGAAAATTCGGGAGCGAAGGACACGAGCTGACCGCCGAAGCCAAATACCTGAACTATTGGGAGCGCTCCGACCAAATGTTTCCGCAGCAAACATTTTTCCCGGACGGAACGGAAGACATTTCAAAAAATATTTTCCAGAGATCGCTGAACGACGAATACGAAAACCAGTACCTGCTCCAGGTAGATTATGTGCGACCTATCGGCAAAGACGGCAAATTCGAGACCGGCCTGCGCAGCAGTTTTCGCGATATGGTGAACGACTATATCGTCACTGAAAAAAATGCCGACGGCTCTTTTACAACCCTTCCCGGATTGGATAACTACTTCATTTACAAGGAAAATATCAACGGCGCCTATGCTATTTACGGCAACAAACACCAGAAATTCTCCTGGCAGGCAGGCCTCCGGGCTGAACACACCGATGTGAATACACTCCTCCGGGAAACAAACGTGGAAAACCCGCGTAATTATTTCAACTTTTTCCCCAGCCTGCACCTGACTTACGAACTGCCCAAAAACAACGCCATCCAGTGGAGCTACAGCCGCCGCGTGCGCCGTCCGGTGTACAACGACCTGAGTCCCTTCGTTACTTTTACCGACAGCCGAAACTTCTGGAGCGGCAACCCCGATCTCAACCCGGAATTCAGCGATGTGCTGGAACTCGGACACATCCGGTATTTTGATAAAGGTTCGTTCTCATCCTCGATCTACTATCGGCACACGGAGGACAAAATTGATCGTATCCGGCAAGTCGACGACGCCGGAAACGCCACCACCCGCCCGGAAAACCTGCTCCGGGAAAACGCTTTCGGGGTAGAATTTACTACCGGTTATTCGCCCAAAAAGTGGTGGAAATTAGACATGAATTTCAATTTTTTCCACGCCGAAATTGATGGCAGCAACATCGAAACGGCTTATAAAACTTCGACATATAGTTGGTTTAGTCGTGTAACCTCTAAATTTATTCTCCCCAAGAATTTTGATTTTCAGGTGCGCGGCAACTACGAAGCGCCGCAAAAAACGGCGCAAGGCAGCCGGAAAGCCCTGTATTTTATCGATCTGGCCGCCAGTAAAGACATTTTACGCAACAAAGGCACGCTGACACTGAACGTATCCGACCTTTTCAATACACGCAAAATGCGCACCGTTACCGAGGGCGACAACTTCCGAAGCGAAAGCGATTTCCAGTGGCGGCGGCGACAAGTGAATCTGACATTCAATTACCGGATTAATCAAGGCAAACAAGTGGCCAAAAAGAAACCTGCGGGCGCTGAAGAATAAATGTGATGAAGAATTTGAAAAAAACGCCCTTTCTAAAAATCCCGACTATCAAAATTGACATCCTGAAGGAAGTCAATGAAAGGGGCGTTATTGTGCTTAAATCTGCCATCAATCTCAAAAAAAGGCCCTATCGGATGACAGCGCGCCTGATGCATTGGGCCAAAAAAACACCGGACAAGGTTTTTATCGGGCAAGTGATGCGTTCTTGTACCCCTATTGAGGGGGTGATTCAAAGTCACCCCCTCAATAACCCGAGTGGCAACATGACCGTGAGTCACCCCGTCAATACTGCAAGGACCTGGCAAACCCTGACCTACGCCGAAACCTATGAACAAGTAAAAAGCATCGCCCAATACCTGCTCGACAGCCGGGTTTCAACCGAAAAACCGTTGGTGATTTTATCTGAAAACAGCATCGAACATGGTCTGCTGGCTTTGGCAGCTTTACATGTCGGCCTGCCTTATGCTCCGCTCGCCCCGGCGTATTCGCTGCGTTCGACGGATTATGACAAGTTGCGGCACACGATTGACCTGCTCGATCCGGGGCTGATTTTTGTCCAAAATGGCCGGCAATATGAAAAAGCCCTGCGCGCCGTTGCCGGACAAACGCCCGTCGTGGCCGTAAACGATCCACTTGAACACCATCTCGTTTTCTCCGATATATCAGGAACAACGCCGACCAAAGCGGTCGATGCAGCTTACCAAAATATCCAGCCCGAAACCGTCGCTAAAATCCTGTTTACTTCCGGTTCGACCGGGTTGCCCAAAGGCGTCATCAATACGCACGGCAATATCACGGCCAACTGGCAGCAAATAACGCAGAGCTTCCCCTTTATGGCGAACGGCGGACTGACGCTCATGGACTGGCTCCCCTGGAACCATACTTTCGGCAGCAACCACAACTTCGGGCTGACCCTTTTCAACGGCGGTTCGCTATACATCGACCACGGCAATCCAACGCCCAAAGGCATTGAAATAACCTTGCAAAACCTTCGAGACATCGCGACCACGGTCTATTTTAATGTGCCGAAGGGTTTTGAGGAAATCCTTCCACACCTTCGGAAGGACGAAGCACTGTGCAGGCATTTTTTCAGCAACCTGAAAATGTTTTTTTATGCCGGAGCAGGCATGCCGCAGCACGTTTGGGATGATTTGGAAGCGCTCGCCTTTCAGACAACCGGCAAACGCCTGCTGATCGGTACCGGTATGGGAATGACCGAGGCAAGCCCATCCTGCCTGTTCAACGTACATTTTGGTAGTTTTTCGGGTATGATCGGGGTGCCGGTGCCGGGTTTGGAAGTAAAACTGGTACCCGATGGCGGCAAACTCGAAGCCCGTTTCCGGGGCGCCAATATCACCCCGGGCTACTGGCGCAACCCGGAAGCCACGGCCAAAGCATTCGACGAGGAGGGTTTCTATTGTACCGGTGATGCCTTGAAATTTGTTCATGCCGAAGACCCGAACGCTGGGATGGTTTTCGACGGGCGTATTGCAGATGATTTTAAATTAGACACCGGCACCTGGGTCAATGTCGGCGTTTTAAAAGCAAAACTCATTGCCGCAGGCAGGGGATTGATTCAGGATGCTGTGATTACCGGCCACGACCGGTCGTTTCTCGGCGCCATCATTTTTCCCGAGTTGAATTATTGTAAAAAATTAGCCGGCCTGGGTTCGGACGCCGATATAAAAATAATCGTTCATGCGCCTGCTGTTTTGGAGGCCTTGCAAACCGTTTTAAATGATTTTTTTCTCCAAAATACAGGCAGTTCAACGTTGATCAAACGGGCGGTTTTCGCCGATTTCAGCCTCTCCATCGACCAAGGCGAAATCACGGATAAAGGCTCCATCAATCAGCGGGAGATATTGGCTAACCGAGCGGAATGGGTAGAGCTGTTGTACCAGAATCCCCTTTCATTTCCGGTTTTAGAAGCGCTTGAAACATAGAATTTCGCTGTCTTTCCACTCAACTTTTTTATAAAAATGAAAAAAACAATTCTTTTACTTACCATTTTGTCAAACAATGTTTATGTTTTTGCACAATTAGTCTGGACTTTGTATCCCGGTCATTCCAAAATCGGTTTCACGGTCACCCACCATATGATCTCTGAAGTGGACGGCTATTTCAAAAATGCTTATCATGTCGGCGAACGCCTGCCTCTTGTTAGCGTTTCAGACGACATGGAATTGCGCATTTTAGGCAAATTCGACAAGTCTTATTGATCCACTATTTTTTGTAACAAATTTTAAAAGCATAAAAATGAAAAAGAAGATTCTACTCGCGCTTTTAGCCGTTTTTGTCGTCATCCAGTTTTTCCAACCTGCGAAAAACGACTCCGATGACCAATCGTATCACATTTCCAAAAAATATGAAGTTCCTGCGGACGTGGCTACCATCCTGAAAGGCGCTTGCGACGATTGCCACAGCAACAAAACCGAATATCCCTGGTATGCCTATGTCCAACCTGCGGCCTGGTGGCTGGCCGGCCACGTCGATGAAGGCAAAAGGAAGTTGAATCTTTCTAAATTTACTTCCCTGAAAGTGGCCTTACAAAACCACAAGTTTGAGGAAATCGTAGAAATGGTGGAAGAAAAAGAAATGCCGCTGAAATCATACACCTGGATGGGCTTGCACTCCGAAGCAAACCTGTCTGATACGCAACGCCAGACGCTGGTCAATTGGGCAAAAGCGCAAATGGACACTTTGAAAGCGCATTATCCGGCAGATAGCCTTATTTTAAAAAGGCCGGGCGGACCGCCGCCGCCGGCCAAGTAAAAAGGGGTCGGCACCTTCAATATCGTGCGCCTCGCAGCTGCGGCCATGCAGCACAACGAACCCGGAACAAGCGGCGAGCAGGGTGTCATCATCACGACTGCCTCGGTAGCGGCTTTTGAAGGGCAGATCGGCCAGGCGGCATATTCGGCTTCCAAAGGCGGTATTGTCGCTATGATTTTACCTGTTGCCAGGGAACTGTCCCGCTTCGGTATCCGGGTTATAAATATTGCGGAGGCGACGTTTACTAAACTTAAAAAGTTTAGTAAACGTCGCCAAACCGAATGCACAAAACCTGGCGGCGCGAAGTTTCCATTGCCTTGCCCTTTACAATTTTGCCTTTTTGCGTCGTACTTCCATTTTTTATCCATCGATAAAAACTCAGATCATGTTGAAAGTAAAAAATACACTGTTTCTCCTGACGCTCTTTGCCGTATGTAATGGAGCATTCAGTCAAAACGCAGATGTTGTTTTGGTAAAAAACGCAGGCGGACAAACCCTGGGTTATTCCCCCGCATCAGGTGTTAAAATCTTGACGGACAATGGCCTGTCATTCAAAGACTTGAACAAAAACGGCGCACTTGACCCCTACGAAGACTGGCGTTTGTCGGCCGACCTTCGTGCCAGGGATCTGGCCGAGCGCTTGTCCATCGAACAAATAGCGGGATTGATGCTGTACAGCCGGCACCAATCCATCCCGGCGCGCGCCGATGGGTATTTTGCAGGCACCTACAAAGGCAAAAATTTTTCCGAAAGCGGAGCCAAACCGGATGATTTGACCGATCAGCAAATCGTCTTTTTGTCACAGGATAACCTGCGGCATGTGTTACTTACCACTGTTCAATCGCCGGAAGCCGCCGCCAGGTGGAACAATAAAGTGCAGGCATTGTGTGAAGGACTGGGGCTGGGTATTCCGGCCAACAATAGCACCGACCCACGGCACGGCACAGTCTCCACCATGGAATACAATGCCGGGGCAGGCGGACAGATTTCGATGTGGCCGGGCTCTTTGGGTATGGCCGCATCGTTCGATCCAAACCTCGTGGAACAATTCGGGCAAATAGCCGCCGCAGAATACCGGGCCTTGGGCATCGCAACCGCCCTTTCTCCGCAGGTGGATATCGCTACCGACCCGCGCTGGAACCGTGTGAGCGGCACTTTTGGCGAAAACCCGAAACTTTCCGCAGCAATGGCACAGGCTTATTGCGACGGTTTTCAAACCTCCAAAGGCGCCCAGGAAATTAAAAATGGCTGGGGTTATGCCAGCGTCAATGCCATGGTGAAACACTGGCCAGGTGGCGGTTCCGGGGAAGCCGGCCGCGATGCGCATTACGGCATGGGCAAGTTCGCGGTATACCCGGGCGGCAAGTTTGCCACACATTTTATCCCCTTTACCAAAGGCGCTTTCAAACTGAAAGGCAAAACCAAAATGGCCTCGGCTATCATGCCGTACTACACCATTTCCTGGAACCAGGACACTAAAAACAAGGAAAACGTAGGTAATTCCTATAATTCCTATATCATCAACGACCTGCTGCGCAAAAAATACAAATACGACGGCGTAGCCTGTACTGACTGGAGCATTACAGGCAATAAAACACAGATGGACAACTTCGTGGGGGGCAAACCGCACGGCGTGGAACACCTGAGTGTTGCACAACGGCATTACAAAGTGCTGATGGCAGGCGTAGATCAGTTTGGCGGCAATAACGAAGCGGCGCCCATTCTGGAAGCCTATAAAATGGGCATGGCCGAACACGGCGAATGGATGCGGGCGCGGATGGAACAATCTGCCGTGCGTTTGCTGAAAAACATCTTCCGGGTAGGGTTATTTGAAAACCCCTATCTGGATGTGGAAAACACCAAAAACACCGTTGGAAAACCTGAATTTATGACTGCCGGCTATGAAGCACAGTTGAAATCGATGGTTTTGTTAAAAAACAAAAACAAGGTATTGCCTTTAAAAACAGGCAAAACGGTGTATGTCCCCAAAAAATACACCCCGGCGGGCCGGAATTTTCTGGGTGCTCCCATCCCGGAAAAAACAGATTATCCGGTCAATATGGATATTGTTAAAAAATACTTTAACACGACGGAGAATCCCGACGAAGCAGATTTCGCCCTTGTTTTTATCAACAATCCCGATACCGGCAATGGTTATGATTCCACGGATATTCGCAAAGGCGGTAATGGCTATCTGCCCATCAGCCTGCAATACGGCGAATACACCGCGACGGATGCCCGTGAAACCAGTATCGCCGGTGGCGATCCTATGGAAAAATTTACTAATCGCGGCTACAAGGGAAAAACAGTGAAAGCCAAAAATATTACGGATTTGGGCATGGTAACGGACACCTACCGGAAAATGAAAGGGAAACCTGTCATTGTTTCTGTAACAATGGATAACCCGATGGTTTTTAACGAGTTTGAAAAACAAGCCGACGCCATTTTGATCAACTTCCGCGTTCAGGATCAGGCGTTGTTAGACATATTTACAGGTAAAACCGAACCATCGGGGCTGTTACCCATGCAAATGCCTGCTGATATGTCTGTTGTTGAAAAACAAGCCGAAGACGCACCCCACGATATGAAATGCCATACGGATACCGAAGGCTCCGTGTACGATTTCGGGTTTGGAATGAACTGGAATGGGCAAATTAAAGACGCGCGAACCAGGCGATTCAAAAAGAAATAACATAGAACTCGTGACGATATTATTCCCGGGGTTTGCCGGAAGAGCAGGAGACATCGGTATGAATGTGCTGAAAATGCCAAACATCCGCTATAATTTTGCGGGGGTGTCTCATAGTACGGGGCCAAAAAAGAGAGCCGAATTTTATTTTTTATCGAGTGCTCAACTTTCCAGGTTTTAAAAACCTGGAAAGTTTCTGGTAGCGAAAACGAAATAAAAATTTGCACTATTTCTGATTTTGATACTTATGAGACAACTACATCTTTCCAACATCTATTAACTACTCAATTTAAATTTTTTTCAATGTACAAGGGAACCGTTAAATTTTACAACGAGTCCAAAGGTTATGGTTTCATCGTTGAAGAGGGCACCGGCCAGGAAGTTTTTGTGCACATGACCGGCCTGGTAGATAAAATCAGGAATGGCGATAGCGTTACGTTTGAGACCAAACGAGGCAAAAAAGGCATGACTGCAGTGGAGGTGAAAGTAGCGTGATTTAAAAGGGCGAAGGGCAAGGGGCAAAAAACAAAGGGCAAATTTTGCCACTCATCCTATTTTTGCCTCTTGCCTTTTGCTCTTTGTCTTTTTGCCCCTTGCCCTTTGCCTTTTTTTCTACGGATGAAACGTAAACGTATAGTTGGCCCAGAAATTCCAGAGCATGACGACTCCGGTGGCCAGTAATTTGGAAGGGTAAAATTTCATGCCCTGGCGTTCCGTAAGCAGGTAGATCATGCCGTTGTTGAGCAACAGGCCGATCAGAGCGATCACTGCGAATTTGCCGAATTGAATGGCTACATTGGGGTCGTGACTCTCAAAAGTCCAGATTCGATTCAGCATATAATTGCTCAACACAGCGCAGGCAAAACCAGTACTGTTGGCGACGTATTTGTTCAGTCCGATACGTTCCTTGAGTAGCCAGGTGACGCCAAAATCAACCACTACGCCGGAAGCGCCGACTACTCCGAATTTGAATAATTTGAAAAATAATTCCCGCATTTTTCAGCACAATGTGGATAAGCAGCTTCACTTAAGAAGGCCAAAGGTATTTTTAGTTTTCCATTTTCAAGCCTTCCACGAAATACATCGCAATTTCACCTTTGTTTTTTGCTGCCAGTTTGCCCCGGTAGGCGCATTGGAAATGATGCCGGATCCGTTCATACGTGGTTTCGGAAACATTAACCTTTCCTGCCACGCCGCTCTGTTCGAGCCGGGCGGCAACGTTCACCGTATCACCCCAGATATCATACGCAAATTTGTGGCTTCCCACTACGCCGGCCACCACCGGGCCGGTATGAATGCCTACGCGCATTTCGAAAACAGCCTGCTGTTCGGGCGATTTTTTTAACATCAGTTGCTGAAGCCCTTCCAGCATTTCAAAAGCGGCGCTGACAGTGTCGATTGGATGTGTATCATTCTCCATTGGAAGGCCTCCGGCGCACATGTACGCATCTCCAATGGTTTTTATTTTTTCCAGCCCATGTTTGGCGATCACCGCATCAAACATCCGGAAACACTCGTCCAGTATTGAGATCAACATTTCCGGCGACATCGTTTCGGCAATGGTGGTAAAGTTTTTAAAATCCGTAAACATCACCGTAACGGATTCATACCGAACGGGTTGCACTTTATTATGCAGTTTGAGTTCGAGGGCTGTTTTTTCGGGCAGGATGTTTTTGAGCAAGTTGTCGGCACGTTCGCGTTCGAGCTGGATGGCCCTGTTTTTGGATGCCAGCTCGCTATTGGCCCGGGCGCGAATGCGGTTGCGGTTAAACAACAATGCTGCCAGCAAAAGCAGCAACACCGCGCCGCCCAGCAGGGCCATCTGGCGGGTTCGCCCGGTTGCCAGCTCCGCGTCGCGCACCCGCAATTCGCGGCGTTGTTCTTCGATTTGCTCCTGTCTTTTTTGATCCGTAAAAACCGCTTCCTTGCGGACAAAGTCT
>Ga0138256_10008909_pt1 | contig 10528 bp, 7 predicted proteins | sample KNB2016incub_MG_FD_105486 | JGI IMG/M metagenome (GOLD analysis project Ga0138256, IMG submission 105486) | Active sludge microbial communities from wastewater in Klosterneuburg, Austria - KNB2014incub_MG | ecosystem: Engineered > WWTP > Activated sludge > Unclassified | place: Austria... | reverse complement strand
GATGCCCAGTTCGTGGGTCACCCGCTTCCGCTGCATGCGGTAGAAGAGCTTCACATCAACCCGGAAGTAGGGGTCGTACTGTAATTCGTTGGTGCGCGACTCGTCCCGGATATCGCGGCGCTGCTCCACGGAAGCATCGAGATCAATGGGCGTATACCGTCGACCACCGGCGAACGTCCCCTTCAGATCCACCGAAATATTGTTGCCCCGCTTGCCCACGTTCCACTCCCGCCCGGCCAGTGCATTGACCACATAGCCTGCATTGAAAGTGGTACTGCGCCATACCATATCACTGGCACGTGCCTCGCTCTTGAAGAGGCTCACGGTGAACAGGCTGTAGAAACCCTTGCTGAAGGTCCGTTCCACGGTCAACTCAATACCGTAGTTGCGGCCGTTGCCCTCGTTCACCAGATCGTCCTCCGTTGGCGTGCCGAAGTCAGCACCGGTGTTGAGCATCGTGAAGCTGCTGCTATCCCGTTCAACGGGCACCTCGAAGAGCCACTGGCAATACGTTTCCAGTTTCACTCGCCAGTTAGCGCCGAGCCTCCGATCATACGCCAGCACGCTGTGGTGGCTTCGCGTGAACCCGAGATCCGCGTTGGTCGTGGGCGACCCATCGGGCCGTGAGTTGAAATACACCGGCAATAATTGCAATTGTGAATGCAGGCCATAGGCAACGGACCATGTCCCAACGTCAGAAGGTTTGTACGACAAGCCCGCTCGAGGCTCGATCACTGCCGCATTCGACAAGTCGTGGTATTGCCCGTGCAAGCCGATGTTCAGCGCGAGCTTCTCGGTGAAGTGATGCTTCCAACTCGCGTATGCCTGACCCAGCAACTGGGTACCAGCACCGGACTGCAGTATATCCCACGCACCACCACCCGCAGAGTCCAACCGGTAAAGCTCCTGCATGAAGGAAACATCATAATAGTTCACTACCACTCCGGCTGTGATGGTGTTCCTTGCGTTGATCTTGTCGCGGAGTTGCAAGTGGCCCACGTAAGTGCGCTGTTCATTGTCACTGTTCCAAACAGGATCCCGGTCCAGTAACGTGATCTCGTCAGGCGAGCCCGTGCTCCACGTGAGCGAATCGACGTTCGTCTTCTCCTGCTGATAGGTTGCGGCCACCGTCAGCTTCGTGCTGATGTTCTCATTGTACCACTTCGTCCACGAAGCCCCGGCAATGCCGGTGGCGTTCTTGTTGATGATGTCCTGCGTATCGGTACCGAAGAGATCGTTGTCGTTGCGCTCGCTGAAATCGGTTTCACTTCCCAACAGGTCAACGCTGCTGGCACCAGCCAGTCCGAAGAAGGTGATCCTGTTGCGGCCCTTCATCGGGAAGTTCAACTTGAAACTCAGATCTTGGTATTTCGGCACTGCGGCACCCGTCCCGAACTCCAAACCCACTGCTTGGAATGCTTGCAACGTGCTGTAGCGATAGTTCACCAAATAGCTGCTGTGACCGGCACTATCGATCGGGCCTTCGGCTCCCAGTTCGAATCCGTTGAAGCCGATCTGCGTCAGGAACTCATGCTCCTGGTCGTTGCCGTTGCGCATGTTCAGGTCGAACGCTCCGCTGATGGCGTTACCATAGGTCGCTGGAAAAGCACTGGTCATGAAATCGCTTTTCGCAAGCGTATTGTTGTTGAGCATGCCCACCGGCCCGCCCGTACTTCCGAAGCTGTTGAAGTGGTTCGGGCTGGGGATATCCACCCCTTCCAAACGCCAGAGTAATCCACTGGGTGAGTTACCTCGGATGATGATGTCATTACGCCCATCGTTGGCGCCACTAACTCCTGCGAAGTTGGTGGCCATGCGCGCAGGATCAGCGCGACTTCCGGCGAAGCGTTCGGCCATGGCCGCATCGAATGTGCGCGCGCTAAGGGTCGTCATTTCGTTGTTCAACTGATCGCTTGCGGCATTGCCGCCCTTCACTATGGCATCGGTGAGTTGTTTGGCTTCCGGCTCCAATTCGATGTCGAGCACCAGCTCCTTTGCGCTCAATACCATCAGCGGCGTTGTTACCAACGGCTTGTAGCCCATAACGGCTACCTGAAGCACTTGACGACCAATGGGCACATGGCGCAGCGTGAAGCGGCCTTCCGTATCGCTCTCGGCTTGCATCATTGGTATAACATCCTTCACCGCCACAACGGCGAATTCAACCGGGCTACCGCTCTCGGCATCGAGCACCCGACCTCGGATGGTCTGTGTCGGGGTCTGCGCGAACAGCGGCATTGAAAGAACGACGACCATTAGTAGCGCCCATGTTCTTGCGAGGCAACTCGGGGCCGGGGTGTTGATGAACTCCATGTCTTTGTCTTGATGGCACAAATGTTCCGCGGTCATGGTAAGGTCAGCGTTGACTTGAGTTAAGAAATCAAGCGCTGTGATGGGCGGTCGGTGAATGGGACGACCAGCCATTGACGCTATGAGGTGATCCGACAAGTCAGGCAGCGACCGGCTTCCGCGTCAATCGCGCACGAATGCGGCTCAAGCTCTCCGGCTTCAAACCCAAATAACTGGCGATGTATTTCTGCGGCACCCGGGCCATCACTTTCGGCCGTTCCTTTATCAGTGCGAGGTAGCGTTGCTCGGGTGTATCGAACAACAAGCTCCGTGTACGCCGTGAACTTCCGGTGAAGATGTGTTCGGCGATCAACCGGCCCATTCGCTCGGCCATGGGACTGCTCGCGTAGGTGCCTTGCAGATCGGCATGGTTGAATCGTACAAGGGTGCATGGCTCCATGGCTTGCAAGCCGACCGTGCTGGGTGTGCGTGTCAAGAAGCTCTCATACTCTGTAGCGTAGTTGCCCTCGAAGAAGAACTGCTCCGTAAGATCCTCACCATCGTGGATCCGATAGGCGCGCACGAGGCCCGTACCGAGAAAACACACATGATCGCATACGTGGCCGATCTCCAGTAAGTGCTGCCCCTTATTGAACGAAGCCGGTTGCATGATACCCGCGAAACGCGTCCATTCATGCTCGGGCAGCTTCACCAGTTGATCGCTGTATGCGCGGAGTTGGGTGAGCAGTTGCTCCATGCGCCGAAAGTAGCAGCTACCCAAAACGCGGACGGCGGCCCCATTGCCGCCGTCCGCGTCCCATTCCAACCCAACCTATCATCCTGTGCCGAGAAGTTGTTTCACAATGGAAGCGATCTGGCTGCCATCGGCTTTGCCGGCCATGCGCTTGTTCGCTTCGCCCATCACCTTGCCCATGGCGGCCATGCCGCTGGCACCAAGGTCCGCGATCACTTTCGCGACTTCCGCACGTACATCCCCTTCGCTCAGGCGGGCGGGCAAATATGCTTCGATCACCTTGGCCTGTACCTCTTCCTCTTGGGCGAGGTCCTCCCTACCCTGTTGCTTGAAGATGGCACCCGCCTCCGCGCGTTGCTTATGCAATTTGCCGAGGATCTTCATTCCCGCTTCCTCACTGATGCCCTCGCCTCCACCCTCCTTGGTCAACTCCAACAGGATGGCGCTCTTGATCGCGCGCAAAGCATTCAACTTGTCCTTGTCCTTTGCAAGCATGGCCGACTTGATGTCAGCGTCGATGCGGCTTTTCAGATCCATGGGCGATCAATCCACGTTGTCGTGGAGGAACGGATTGTTTTTCTTGATCTCCGTACGGCGCTCGCCGTTCTCGTCGGTCCCTTCGCTCAACGTGTAACGGCTCACGTTGCTTTCCGTGCTGCGCGGGCCGTCGGTGAGTGTGAGGTTCTTGCGCTTGTAGGCGGGCTCGCGCTCCAGATCGGCCAAGCCGTTCGGGCTGCGCAATTTCAGTGTCAGCTCGCGCATCTTGGCAATGCGGTCCTCCACCCGCATCTGGTGCTCAGCCGGGGCTAAGCGGTCGTTGCGCACGGGTTCCGAAGGCTGCTGGTTCTGTACCGGATCGGGCGTCAGCTGATGCACGATCTTCTCCGGTGCGGGCGCTGGCTGCGGAGCCACGGTGCGCTGCTCGTTGGTGATCTCGAATTCGAAGGTGCTTTGGGTCAGCGGCTCTTCCGCCTTAGGCGCTGGCGCTGGCTCCGGTGCTGATGCTGGTGCAGGTGCTGCAGCGCGCACAGGCTCAACCACCTTCAAGTACGGCTCGCTGATCTGTGGCTCCACTTTCGGTTGCGGTGTCTCGACCTTGGGCATGGGCGCTTCCGCGCGTGGCACTGAGATCGCCACGGGATTCACGATCGGCTGCGTGATCATGGTGGGCACGTCAGCGGTCAGTGGCGTGACTTTCCGCTCGGGCTTCGCCGGCTCCAAGGTGGCCGCATCGGGTTGCACACGGAAGCCCGTCGCGATCACCGTTACGCGCACCTTTTCTCCCAACGTCGTGTCCTGGCAGTAACCCCAGATCACATCGGCGGTACTGCCCGCGGCATCCTGGATGTGATCGGTAATGCCGGTGATCTCGTCCATCAGCACCTCTTTGTCGCCGTAAGTGATGTTGAGCAGGACGTATTTGGCGCCGCTGATATCGTTGTCGTTCAGCAGCGGTGAAGCCAGTGCTTCCTGCGCCGCGCGCAATGCACGGTCCTCGCCCGCGCACTCGGCGCTGCCCATGATGGCGACGCCGCTGTTGCTCATCACGGTTTTCACGTCCTCGAAGTCGGTGTTCACCTTGCCGGTAACGGTGATGATCTCGGCAATACCGCGTGCTGCGGTGGTTAGCACATTGTCCGCGTGGATGAATGCTTCACCGACGTTGAGGTTGCCGAAGAGCTCGCGCAACTTCTCGTTGTTGATCACGAGCAACGTGTCCACAGCTTGACGCAGTTCCTCGATACCGGCGGTCGCTTGTTGCTTCCGCTTGCGGCCTTCCCATGAGAAGGGCATGGTAACGATGCCGACCGTGAGGATGCCCATCTCACGCGCGATGCGCGCGATCACCGGACCCGCACCAGTGCCCGTGCCGCCACCCATACCGGCGGTGATGAATACCATTTTGGTCCGCGTGCCGAGCAATTGACGGATCTCCTCGATGTTCTCCTGCGCGGCCTGGTTGCCGCGCTCGGGAATGGAGCCAGCACCAAGTCCTTCGGTAAGTGCGATGCCCAATTGCAGCTTCACCGGAACGGGGCTGATATCGAGCGCTTGTTTATCGGTGTTGCAGATGATGAAGTCCACGCCCTTGATGCCTTGGGCGAACATGTGGTTAACGGCGTTGCTGCCACCACCGCCCACGCCGATCACTTTGATGATCGACGACAGTTCTTTTGGGAGATCGAATTTCATGGCCTTGGGTTTGGTCGAGGGAGATCGTTGGTTTCCCGGCTACTTCGGGACCTGTACGAAAGTCCGGTTATGGGAATGGTGCTCTGCGTGGTGCTGGTATGTTCTGTCAACGTGCCAGTGTTCACTCGTGATCGTCGTCGAGTATGCCCTTGGCACCTTCGAGGACACGGGTAAAGAAGTTGCCCGCAGTACGGCTGCTATGGTCCTTGACTTTCGGAGCCGCCACTTTCTCTTCTTGGGGTCGGCGGGCCAAGTGGTCGAAGCCCTTCATCATGAGACCCACGCCAGTGGCGTAAAGCGGGCTGGTCACATCATCCACCGTGCTGTTCGCCAAGTGCTCGTTCGGGTATCCGATGCGGGCCGGAAGCCCTGTAACGTACTCGGTGAGCTGCTTGAGATGCTTCAACTGTGCACCGCCACCCGTGAGCACGATACCCGCGATCATCTGGTTCTCCAATCCGCTGTTCTTGATCTCGTAGTGCACCTGTTGGAGGATCTCCTCCATGCGGCTCTGCACCACCTCGGCCAACATGCGCAGACTGATCTCCTTCGGCTCGCGGCCGCGCAATCCTGGAATGCACACCACCTCGTTGTCGCGGTTCTCCGCTGCCAATGCACTGCCGAACTTGGTCTTCAACTGTTCAGCTTGGTCGCGCATGATGCTGCAGCCTTGGCGGATGTCGTCTGTGACGACGTTGCCACCGAAGGGGATCACGGCGGTATGGCGGATGATACCGTCGAAGAAGATCGCGATGTCCGTTGTGCCACCGCCGATATCCACCAACACCACGCCGGCTTCTTTCTCCTCCGCGCTCAGCACCGCATCGGCACTGGCCAAGGGTTCCAGGACAAGCCCTGTCACTTCCAACCCGGCCCGGTGTACGCACTTATTGATGTTGCGCGCCGCCGTGATCTGACCCGTGATGATGTGGAAGTTGGCCTCCATGCGGATGCCGCTCATGCCGATGGGATCCTTGATGCCCTGCTCATTGTCCACGATGTACTCCTGGGGCAGCACATGGATGATCTCCTCACCGGGAGGCATCACCAACTTGTGCATATCATCGATCAAGCGGTCGATGTCCTTCTGCTGGATCTCATCCTCCAAGGTGTCGCGCGTAAGGATGCCGCGGTGCTGCAGTGAGCGGATGTGCTGACCGGCGATGCCCACATGCACCGAGCGGATGTTGATCCCGAAACTGTCCTCAGCGGCCTTCACCGCAAGGATGATGCTGTCAACGGTCTTCTGGATGTTGGCCACCACGCCACGCGTCACACCGTCGCTGCGGCTCTGCCCTTTGCCAAGGATCTCGATCTTTCCCTGCTCGTTCTTGCGCCCTACGATGCAGGCGATCTTGGTGGTGCCGATATCCAGGCCGGCGACGATGTCCTGATTGTTGCTCTCCATGATGGATCAGTGTGTTGGCGTTGTGGTTGGGTTGCGGTTGGTGGCGATCACCTGGTCGGCGAATCGCAGGTCGATGCGTTGGTATCGGCGCCAATCGCCATTGGCTATGCCTTGCTTGTAGAACACGTTCAGCTTGGCGAGGTGTTGGTGCAGTTTGTCGCCGAAGCCCACTTGCACGCGGCGCGGACCGACACGCGGGATCAGTTCCAATTGACCGTCGGGCAGCACCGCGATCTGGTCGATCATGGCATTCCAGAAAGGATCGGACCTGAGCGTGAGGACGGCATTGAATACCAAGGCTGCGCGTGAGTTGGGCGCAGTGGTGTCAGCCACCAGCACATTGCGCACACCGGTGGAAGTCGCCGGTTCGAACACGTTGCCCACGGCCACCGGCACACGGGCGGTCCACGTGTCGCTCACCGGCATGGTCCAACCTTCCTTGTCGATGTAGAAACTGTGACCGTTGGCATCGATCACGCGAACGATCGGCTCGCGTTGGCGCACGCGCACGTGCAGCTTCCCGTCCAGCGTATGATATGCGTCGGCATCGGCTACACTAGGCAGGGTGCGCAGATGATCCTCGATCTGCTTGATCGGCAATTCACCCAACGCCATACCGGTCACCGGTGCCTCATCGTTCACCTGGGCGCGCACTGCATCGGCATCCAGGAAGTGCATGTCCGAACGGCCGTCCACATCGATCACGAGCTCGTTGCATACAGCACTGTCGTTCGTGGCCTCAACAAAACCAAGGGCGGTAAGCAGCAGCACCGCGCCGCCGATATAGGCGACCGGGCGCAACCACTTCTTCGTCCCTTGGGGCTTCTGGCTCATCGCTCGCGCTGGTTCAAAAGGTTCACGATCGCGGGTACGCTGCGGTCGATGTCGCCTGCACCAAGCGTCATCAGCACATCGATCCCACGACCTTCGAGTTCCTTCAACAAATCTTCCTTCTTCACCAGTGCTTTGCGCGCGATCGGCACGCGTTCTAACAACCAAGCACTGTTGATGCCCTCGATCGGCTCCTCCCGGGCCGGGTAGATCTCCAGCAGGATCAGCTCGTCCAATAGCGCCAAAGCACTGGCGAATCCATCAACAAAATCGCGGGTGCGCGTGAAAAGATGCGGCTGGAAAATGCCGGTGACCGAGCGGCCGGGATACATCTCCCGCGCACTGCGGATGGCCGCCTCCAATTCCTGCGGATGGTGTGCATAATCGTCCACATACACGCTTTTTGTGCCCTTGAACCGGACATCGAAGCGTCGCTCGACGCCTTTGAAGGAGGCCAGTCCTTGTCTTAAACGCTCTGGGGTTACGCCCAATTCCAAAGCGATGGTACTGGCCGCAACGGCGTTCTCCACGTTGTGGCGACCGGGCATGCCCAACGTGAGCCCGGGGATCGAAACACCGCGTGCATGCAGGTCGAAGTGGTACGCCGAGTTCTCCACGCGCACGTTCATGGCGTACGCATCGCTCGGCTCCATCAAGGTGTACTCCTTCACATTGGCATGGCGCAATCGGCCGCTCAGGCCACGTCGCGCAAGCACGGTACCGGTGCAGAGCGCAGCGAACTGTGCGTACGCTTCGTACATCGCCTCCGCCGTTCCGTAGATATCCAAGTGATCGGGATCCATGGCCGTGATGATGGCCTCGCTCGGACGCAATTGCAGGAAACTGCGGTCGTACTCATCGGCTTCCACCACGTTCACGACGGCATCGTTGTCGAGCAGGATATTGCTGCGATAGTTCACGCTGACGCCACCGAGGAATGCGTTGCAGCGCACACCACCTTCGCGCAGCAAGTGAGCGAGCATGGTGCTCACGGTGGTCTTGCCGTGTGTACCGGCAACAGCCACCGTGCGGCGATCCATGGTGATGAGCCCGAGCAACTCCGCACGTTTGACAATGCGTGCACCGCGATCCTGCCAATACTTCAGCAGAGGGCTCGACAGAGGCACTGCTGGCGTGCGCACAACAAGAACATCCTTCGCATCCGCGCTCCGGAACTCATCCGGTATCAGGCGCGGGTCCTCGGAGAACATCAAGTGGATGCCCTCGCCTTGCAACTGACCGGTGATCTCGCTGGGCGTGCGGTCATAGCCCGCCACGTTCGCGCCGCTCCGACGGAAATAGCGCGCAAGGCCGCTCATGCCGATGCCGCCGATGCCGATGAAGAAGAGCGTTTGTGCGTTGTGGGTGTTCATTGGCGTGCTAGGCGGATGGTTTCCGCAGCGATGGCTTCGGCTGCATTGCTCATGCCCAACGAGGCCATGGCAATACTCAAACGTTCACGGGCGGCTGCATCGTTCATCAACTCGATGATGCGCGTGCCCAGTTCCTCCTCCGTGTTCTCGTCGCGCACCAGAACCGCTGCCTGACGATCGGTAAGCGCACGTGCATTCTTCGTCTGGTGGTCCTCGGCGGCCGTTGGTAATGGCACCAGGATAGCAGGCAGTTTCACCAAGCACAATTCACTCACACTGATGGCACCTGCACGCGCAACGACCAGATCCGCAACGGCATACGCAAGATCCATATGCGCAACAAAGGCGCTCACCTTGCAATCGGCAAAGCCAAGGCGCGCAATAGCTGCTTCCGCTTGTTGCAGATACGTGGTGCCCGTTTGCCAGATCACCTGGATGTTGTTCTCCTTCAGCAGCGGCAGCGCAGCTTCGATGCCCTTGTTGATACCACGCGCACCCAGACTTCCGCCGGTGACGAAAAGCACCGGCTTGCCTTCGACCAGGCCGAAGAACTCCATGCCGCGCGGACGCTTGCCGGTGAGGCGGACAACATCCTGCCGCACGGGGTTGCCGGTGAGCAGGATCTTCTCCTTCGGGAAGTACTTCTCCATGCCAGCATAGGCCACGCACACACGGTCCACACGCTTCGCCAGCATGCGGTTGGTGGCACCCGCGTGGCTGTTCTGTTCCTGGATCAACGTGGGCACGCCCATGCGTTGCGCCGCAGCCAGCGTAGGCCCGCTTGCATAGCCACCCACACCTACGGCCACGTGTGGTTTGAACTCGCGCACAAGGCGGCGTGCCTTCAGCATGCTGCGCAACAAGCGCAGCGGAAGGCCGATGTTCTTCCACAATGCATTGCGCTGGAAACCACGGATCGGAAGGCCCTCGATTCGATAACCGGCCGCCGGGACTTTCTCCATTTCCATTTTGCCTTCGGCACCGACGAAGAGGAACTGCGTACCCGCCTCACGCTCCTTGATCGCATTGGCGATCGCTATCGCGGGGAAGATGTGGCCACCCGTGCCACCTCCACTGATCATCACGTTAAGCGAGCGCGGGTTCTCCGGCATGGCCTTGTGTTGAAGTGGTGGAGGGACGCGCTTTGCGCGGAGCATCGGTCCCGCTTTCGGTGGTCGGTGGCTCAATGCTCCGGCTCACACTGAGTACGATGCCGATCGCCAAACAAGTGAACCAGATACTGGTGCCACCCATGCTTACCAGCGGTAACGGTTGGCCTGTCGTTGGCAGCAATCCAACGGCCACACCCATGTTCACCATGGCTTGCAGCACAAGGTTGAAACTGAGGCCCACGGCCACCAGCGCGCCGAACGGCTTCTCGCACTTCGCGGCCAACTTGATGCTGCGCCGCATGAGGATGAGGTACAACAACAACAAGCCGATTCCACCGAGAATACTGCCGTACTCCTCGATGATGAAGGCGTAGATCATATCGGAGTAGGGGTGCGGCAGGAAATTCCGCGAGGTACCACTGCCCGGACCGTTCGGTAGGAAGCCACCCGAAGCGATGGCGATCTTGGCATGCTCCACTTGGTAGTTGGCATCATGATCCTCCACACCGAAGGATTCGATTCGGCCCACCCAAGTGTCCAAGCGAGGCAGAAGGCCAGGTGTGGTCTT
>Ga0138256_10008908_pt1 | contig 10528 bp, 7 predicted proteins | sample KNB2016incub_MG_FD_105486 | JGI IMG/M metagenome (GOLD analysis project Ga0138256, IMG submission 105486) | Active sludge microbial communities from wastewater in Klosterneuburg, Austria - KNB2014incub_MG | ecosystem: Engineered > WWTP > Activated sludge > Unclassified | place: Austria... | reverse complement strand
TTCAGGTGACGCAGAAAAAGTCCGAAACTCGTGCGATCGTCCACACTGAACGAAGTGAGCTTCGTGACGCGCTTAGGCAGGAACTAAAAGCGCAGGGTGTGAAGGAAATTATTTCACCGCCCGATGTTGATGGCTGTATTGCCGCGATTGTGCAGAATGCCGGCATTCCTCTAATTCTCGATTGGGAGGCTGGTGCAGCCGATATTGTGCGAATCCTCGCTGCCTCGCGATCTCATTTTAAAATAGATACTCGCCCAACTTTTTTGGTCGCATCGCAAGTCTCAGAAGCAATCATTCAGTCTGCCTATGAATACGGCGTTTTGCACGTTCACACAGGTGAGATTTCCCGTCAGGCAATTAAAGAGGGGTTACAGGACCTTCTCACAGCAACTCCCGAAGAAAAGCATATCTCCAGCATCCTTTCCAGCGTCGCGGAAGCGAGGCGACGGAATGAATGGGCGGTATCAACCCCACTTTTGTCCAGTCTCGCTGAAAAACATCCGCAAAACGCAATACTCCAATGTGAGTTGGCAGAGAACCTCATCCACGAGCAAAAGTGGACTGAAGCAATACCTTTGCTGGAAAAGCATGCACGCGGAGAACGCCCAGACGTCCGTGCGCAGCACCTATTGGCAAGGTGTCTGTTGAAGGTTGGACAGGGAAACGAGGCAGCCAAGCTCCTGCAGAGCGCAAAACTCCTTAACCCCTTCAACGTGGACCGTCTCGTGGAATTAGGAGATATTCTCCTTTCGCAGGAAAAAGTTGAAGAAGCCAAGGAAGTCTTTGACGAAGCGCGGACTATTGCACCACGTAGGGGTGACGCTACAGTTGGGTCGGCAAAATGCAGCCTGCTTCAAGGTGAAGTCAATGAAGCACTGGGGCTACTAAAAAACATTTCCGGTCCGCAGGAACTTGCTGCAATTTTCAACACAACCGCTATTCTGGCAATGAAGCACGGCAATCACGAAAAAGGCATGTCCCTCTACCAGTCGGCTTTGAAAGCTGTCGGACAGGTCCCACATTTACAGTCCCGGCTCCATTTCAACATGGGAATAGGGTACAAACGCTGGAAGAAACTTACCGAAGCGTTAGCCTGTTTTGACAAGGCTCTGTCCGTTGATCCGCAATATGATAAGGCAAAAAAGTACCGGGATCTTGTAGCGAAGGCGGCTGCGTCTCCGCCAGCGGTAAATGTCAGTGTGTCTTCCGAGATTACCGAAGAGACCTTTGAATCTCACGGTATGGATCCCGGACCAGCCAAGGTTGAAATTGCCCCCTATTCCCTTGATGAAGACGATGATTTTTAGATTTTCCCCGGGCACTAACCTTTAATCCTTCATGATAGAATGTCCTCGGACCATGCAGCGGGATTTTTCCGTCTGTTCAAAGTCGGGGAGCCAGTCTTGGCGAGGATTCTTGAAAAGTACAACCGCCATTCTCCACTGACCGCCATTCTTATTGGTCTAACGGTTCTTGGTCTGACAAGAGCCAAGCCTGTTCTCGCCACTGTGCTTCCGGAAAGCTACGGAATGATGGTGCCGGAAAAAGGTCGACCCGTTGTCGATCCGGAACTAGAAAAATGGCTTAGAGATCACATGGAAGTTCAGCCACTGGCAGAGGCTGGAACTAAGAGAGTTGAATCGCTCCAAAAGCAGGGAGATCGCGTTGCTGCCGCCTACGCGAAGCAGTATTTAAACCGGGAACGCAACGTTCGTGACGACAAATTAAATGCGGAAAATCTGGCGCTGGCGCGTTTCGAGATTGAAGAGTTCAATAAAAATGCCGGTAGCGTGTCAGCGTTCCCATTGCTTCCCTATCTCCTCAGCGAATTGACAGAAAATCCAGCGATTTCAGATGATCAGAAATCGCTTCTCAACACCGCCTTGCGCCGAATGGCTCCTGAGAGCTGCCCGGTGAAAAGATCTGTCATCAGATCGATGACTCGACAAAACATCAAAGATCTAAGTTCCGATGAGCTGCTGGCATCGATCAACCTAATTCAGTCATTTTATTCTTCGCGGTTTAAGAAGCAGGCATTTGAAGCTTTTTTGACGGCGCTTCCGGCCGAAAAGCGGCCAGAGGTACAAGAGAAACTGATTGTCGCTGTTCGGACTGTGGATGGTATTGCGAGAAAGTTCCCCTGGATTGACCCGGAAAAGAATCAATTCTCAACGGGCGGGGGCGGCGATGTCTATTCCAACATACGGCGTCTGGCTGGCAAGCGCCAATGCAAGCCGGCAGAAAACGAATTTAAAACTATTCTTTCCGAAGACGCACCTGCCACGTCACTGACCGCCGCTATCGCCGCTGGTACAGCGATTGACCGCTGTCTTCGCTCGAAGTCCGGACTGTCGTCAAGTATTGCTTTTTGGCGGGGTGTCTTGCCCGCGTTTCAGAAGAAGTTCCTGTTCCGCGGGCAGTCATCTGTTGAACAACGGATAGCGATCCTGGAATGGACCAGCGAAAATAACGCCGAAGCTAAAAAACAGCTGACAAAGATCATGAGCGAGGCGGCAGTTGAGAAGGACCTCTATGCAGAGGCGAAGGCTTTGTACACCCTTGCGCGTATTGAAGAGGATGAAAAAAATTACGCGAGTGCCTCAAGTCTGTATGGAACGTATACCGACCGATTCAGAGATCAGGATAATTTCGAATCCGCGTTTATGTCGGTTGTCACACTGCTTGCTATGGAAAACCGCTGGCCGGAAATGCTTAAGCCATTAACGGCAATTATTTCAGATCAATCAGAATTACCCCAGGATGAGCGGTCTACCGGTGCTCTTTCTTTTGCGCTTTTTTGGGCGGGGCGTACCCACTTCGAGATGGGGAAGCCAGAGCTTGCAATTGAGATGTGGAAGCGAGCTGCTGCCGAGTACTATTCAACTTTTTACGGTGCGCTTTCCCATTTTCTGATCGAACGTGATTTGTCGGAAACATTTGCTCTGGAACCCTCGCGAACTCCACCCTTCCGCGCGGAAACATTGCGCTTGGCTTTCAGTGGCAAACAGCGCGCGATTTTTGATCGGGCATCTGCGCTTCTTCGGATGGGGAGAAAGCCGGAAGCTTCTTGTGAAATCTCCGAGCTGGATGTCTCGGAGTTTTCTCCAGAAAAAGTTCTGGCGAAGGCGATGCTTCTCCATGCGGCGGGTGACTGGCTGGATGCGATTAAGTTGTTTGACGGCTTACCGAGAAGCTTCAGAAACTCCTTGCCCTCCGGTGTAGAACGGATTCTGTTTCCTCTTGGATATTCAGCTGAAATCGTCGAGCATTCATCCCGTCTGGGAATCGACCCTGATCTCATGTTTGCATTGATCAGGCAGGAAAGTGTGTACAATCCAAGAGCCCAATCACTGGTGGGAGCATTGGGACTGATGCAGCTTATGCCGGCAACGGCTCGGCTGGAAGCCGGACGGTTGAGCTCAGGATATCTCACGCCGGTCCGAAGGAAAGAGCTTAGTCGTGCGGTCGGATCGGCGAAGGGGATTCTGGCTGCGGAAAATAATATCGCTCTGGGGGTCCATCATTTTCACCGTTTGCTGAACAAGTACAAAAGCCCGGTTTTTGCACTGGCAGCGTATAACGCATCTCCGAAAGCAGTGGAGAAATGGCTGAAAACCATGCCAAACGACGATCTCTTAGTGTTTATGGAGCGCATTCCCTATGCCGAAACAAGGGCCTATGTAAAACTGATTTTGAGAAACTACTTCTACTACAAGCGCTGGTACCCCGATGTAGCCGGTCGGTCACCAAAAACCGAGGTTGCTTCTGTCCGAGGCAGGTACAGATATCTGCAGGATTTGACCACCCGGTTTGGTGGAAAGAACAAGCCTCATATCGACCGTGGAGAAATCGGTCAAACCGAAGTTACGGCAGCTGACGAGGAGTCAGAAGTACAAGAAGATGAAAGCGGTGGCGATGAAGGTGACGCAGACAGCGCAAGTGAGGCGAATTCCCCACTTGGCGAGGCCTTAACGCCAGTAAGCGCCGGGGCCGCACCTTCAGGCCAATAGTTGTGCTCCCGGTTGATTGTGTGGAGCGGACTCCTGGCATTCAACGGTCTTCAGGCAATTGTTGTAGATCGCCTGAATCATCGGGACCTTTTCGAGGTTCACGCCGAATCTCTGGGCATTGTAAACCTGTGGTACAAGGCAAATGTCTGCCAGAGAGAGTGATCCGCCGACACTGAAGGTGCCGGGTGGGTTCGCGTACAGAAGCTGTTCGTAAGTGTGCAGTCCCCTTTCGATCCAGTGACGAGCCCATTCGGTCTGAGCGTCTTTGTTTTGCGAGTGTCGTCGTTGGGTTGACATGTTCTGGAGTGGCTGCGTTCCGGATACTATCGTCTGGCAAAGTTGTCTGACATGCAGCCTCTGCAGAGGTCCATTGGGCAGGAGCGGCCTGTGGCGCCAAGTCTCTTCAATGTATTCGAGCAAGGCCATCGACTCGCCATAACATTGTCCATCGATGAGAAGTGCCGGCACAAAGCCACTGGGATTCAGCCGCATGAAATCGGGGGATTTGTGGGCATCGTGAAGCAGGTCCACCGGGCTGTGTTTGTACGAGACCCCTTTCAAAGCAAGTGCCCATCTTACCCGCCAGGAACAGGACGATCGCCAATAGTGATAAAGGGTCAGATGGGGGCTGGCGGCGGCTGTGTCCTTTGTTTTGCGTTGATCATCAGGTTTCGCGTTCATAGATCAAATCCCCTTCACTTTAAGACGCTCCCCGATTCGGGAGCCATCGACAAAATTTTGCGAGCGATAAGCCAGCACGATGACGCCTTTAGCAACGGCGTGTTTGAGCCCTTCAGACCATTTTGGGTCAATGTGGTCTGCAGGAGCGAAAAAGTCGCCATCCGGCCGATTGACCAGAAAAAAAGCCACGGCTTCATGTCCGGCTTTAACAACTTCAACCAACTCCTTCAAGTGCTTCAAACCTCGCTCGGTCACAGCGTCTGGAAACGAGATGCCACCATCATGGAGAAGTGTTGTGTTTTTGACTTCGATGTAGCATTTATGTTTGCCACCTGCTGAGCTAGCCAGAATGTCAATGCGGCTGTTGGTGCCATACTTGACCTCGCGTTGCAAAATCGAAAAATTCTTTAATTCAGGGATAATCCCCGCTTTAAGTGCTGCTTCGACCACCGCGTTGGGGCGCGCAGTGTTGACTCCGATCAGTCCGCCGGTTGTTCCGGTGAATTCCCAGGTATAATGAAGTTTTCTTTTTGGGTCGGGATTATGAGAAACCCAAACGATGTCACCAGGGGATCCACACGTTTTCATGCTACCGGTATTGGGGCAGTGAGCCGTAATGGTCTTACCAGCATCTGCGCAATCCTGCGTTTTTTCGAGATCAATGTCCGCAAAGAAACGTTTGTAACGCTGACGTAGCCTTCCCTTGTACACCGGTAAGGTTACCGGGACAAACGCGGCGTCCCGCAGGTGGACGGGGCATGAATGAGCTTCATGACTGTCAATTCCACGCGGTGTTGGTTCAGTCATCGCTTTCATCCGTTGGATCGCGGCCATCGGCGAGGGAATTGAAAATCGAAACGTCTTCCACCTCAACAGCATTTAACTTTTCAACGCTTTGTAACTCAAATCCATATTTGCTCATTTTAGCGGAATAAATATGGTGTCGCTCGCGCAGCTGCCTAAGGGTATGGCGATAGGCCATTCCGATCAGCTGAGTTCTGATCCGATATCGCATGGGGGAGCCTGCCATAAGTTCAGCGCACTCGTCGTCCGGTTGAAATACAATAAAATCAACATCGGGATAGCGTTCGGTCAGGTGTGTGAGGGTTGCCTGAAAGCGGGTGTAGACCAGGGCTTTCACGGCCTGAATCATGGCATAAACGCCGCCTTGCTTGTCGACGGAGCCCGGGATCAGTGTGGCCAACGGACGCAAAGGGTCAATAATAAAAACAAGCCTGCATCCGCGTTCGACCACGAGTTCGAGGTTGCAGGTCCTTGTCACCTGCCCGTCGATAAACCAGCGACCGTTGATGATGGACGGCACAAAGAAAGGCGGCAGGGCGCATGAGGCTCGCAGTGCTTCGCTGATGGGGACGTTGGCCCACGGCTGGCGGCCAAAAACAACGTGTTCAAAGGAATCCTGGTCTGTTGCGCCGATGTAAAGTTCGCAGTCCAAACTGCCGAACGCATCCTGAACGCCAAATGACTCCACGGCCACCTTAAAATATTCTTTCAGCGCTTCTCCCTTAAAAAATCCCGTCGGAATACTGCGCAGGGTTTTGTTGATCCATTTTTGCGGATCGATTCCCCCCCATGAAATGGATTCAGAAATGACCCTTTTGGCGATGTCCTTTCCGGCGAGGTCAAAAAGGGTGCCACTGGTCATCGGGGGCAGAGTTTTGCTTTGCCGGTGCAGGGCTTTGATGACTTCCAGAGTAGGGACCTTACCAGCGAGAAGGGCTGCTCCTATTGATCCGCTGCTAACGCCGGAAAAGACATTTAGACTTCGGAGCGAGCGACCCGTCAAGGCGCGTTCCATGGCGTAGATCGTTCCGACCTGAAACAGAAAGCCTTCGATACCGCCGCCACTTAGCGCCATTCCGGCTTTTTGATCACGGATAATCCCCTGCGTCAGAATGGTGTGTATCCACTTCAGAACGGTCGAGGTGTTTTTTGGTGAGATGCAGACGTTTCGGACCTGGCCTCTCCCAAGTTCGAAAGTACGCATGGCTTGATTTTCACCCGAGGCTAAAATGGCGACGACCCGGCTCATCGGAAATAGAAAATCAGGTCCCCAAAGCTCGGCAAATGCGGCAACGTCGTCGCGAATCTTTCTGACGGCATCAGTGGCTTCAATCCCTCCCTCGCCGCGCTCGTCGTAGATGAGCAGATCCACCGGGTTTTGCCGAAGATGGGGTGTGATGGCGTCGAGGTCAGGCAGCAAATGGACCTGCAGAGTCAGGTCACCGATCAACGGGTGTTTGAGTCGATATCCGAGCCCCACCGTTGCCCGATCTTCAAGCGGAGCAGCGTTAAGCCGGGCTAGTGAGGTTCTGGTTAGCTCAATTTGAGCGGGCGTTGCGACATAAGCGATATGGTTAAGTGACACGAACGATTCCTGCCTGATTCAGTTTGGGTTATTCCGCGCGGAACTCCCTGATCCTTGAGATAAGCGTTCCCGGCGTTACATAACCCGAAATATGATTCATTTGCGAAAGATCCCCGGAAGCGGGCACCAGCGTCAAAGTCGGCAGGCTCTTGATCCCATATTTTTCCTGCAAAGCATCGTTCGCATCAGTGGACTCTGTGAGATCGAGCTTCAATAGCACCCATCCCTGGGCTAAAACGTTGATGACTCCCTGGTCGGCGAAAGTCGTGACATCCATTTTCTTACAGGCCTCGCACCACTCTGCCCAGGCGTCGATAAGAACTGGTTTTCCCGACTTCTTCGCCTGTGCAAACGCTTCGGCTTCTACTTTGTGCCAGGTCAATGCGGCTTCCGCACCTGATGATTTCTGTGTCGCCCACTGTGAAGAGGCGAAGATACCTATCGCGAGAATGGTCGCCGGCACCACCATTGATTGCTTATTGTTTTGCAACACCGGCAGGAGGACCCAAACGAAAGTCAGCAGAACTCCAACGGAGCCAGCGACCATGGCAATGATCGACCAGAGTCCGCTCAGGCTGGTCAGTATTCCATAGGCCGGAATGCGCAGATAATATAGCGCCAGAGCAAACATAACAGCGGCAAAAACCAGCTTCACTGTAACCTGAATCCGGAATGATACTTTTACTTTCTTAACTTTTGCAGCGGCACCGCCCAGGAAAACGTAGGGCAGGGCGAACCCGAGGCTATAGGTCATCAGCAGGAAAACCGATTGGGAGATGTCCTGATTTTTTGCCGTGTAAGCGAGCAAGGCCGCGAGAATGGGGCCGGTACAGGGTGCAGCGACCAGCCCGGCACCTGCACCCATCAAAAACGTATTGAACATCGAGGGTGCGCCAGACCCCAGGCGTGACCCCATGGCTTGTAATTTCGAAAAATTTCCAAATCCAAGCATGGACATACCGAGTAGAAACATGACAGCGGCAAAAATAATGTTGAATGTCGGGTTCGCCATCAGACTTCCGAACATGCCACCGCTTAACGCCGCAAACATACCGAGCCCGGTATAGGTGACCAGAATCCCAGCGGCATAGAGTGAAGCGCCAACGATTGGCTTCGTTGAATGTCCGCCGAGGAGTCGCATCGTAATGGGAATCATCGGTGCGACACAGGGCGTTAGATTCGTCAAAAGTCCCCCCACAAACGCCGCGATCAGGATCATGACGAACGAAAAGCCGCCACTTGCCAGCTGCCTGGCCCATCGGGACTCCAGGTCTTCTTCATTTTCGGGAGCGGCGTCGATGATCGGCACATCTTTGCCCAGCGGCTTCGCGCTGGCGGCAGAAGTCGCTGTGTCTTTATTCTGATCTGAAACTGTGTCGGCCGTTCGTAAAAATGCCGGCGGAGTGAGGCGCTCCGTGTGAGGGAAAAGACAGATAATTTTGGTGCAGGCGATATAAGTGATGTCGAGGGGAAATGAAGGTTGATTAAATCCCCGCGGACCATTGAAGGTCAGCGAAAATTCTCCTCCGCCGATAGCCTCTACTTCATGCCCGGTGATAGGATCGATGATCGTCTCTGAGGTGGGCATGACGATCCTGGTCAGCGCGAATCCGAGAGGACCAACAAATCTGATTTTGTCGGCATACAAAGTAAATCCCTGCTCGGTTGTTAACCTGACGCCAATCGTTACCTCACCCTCGGCTGAGATGCTTGCATTGTCCGCGGTCCATTTGACCACATCCCCGGGGCGGATGTCTGATGAGGGCTTTTGCCCAGGTGACGGCAGCTCTTTGAGCAGAACGTTTTCTGTCGCTGTGGCACGCAATGGGGACATACCCAGGGTCAAAAAGAATAGCGACAGGGCTATGGTTAGGTGCTTCATCACTGTCGATCCACTCCTGACTGATAATAGGTAATGATCCCTGAATACCCAGCTACTGAGTCGGTAACTCTGATCGTATCAAAAAAATCAGGTAAAATAAGGCTTTATCTATCTCAGCTGCACCCCGTTGCCGAAAGTCCCTATGCTCCCTAACCCCTTAAAACTACTTGACGGAAGCCGCCTAATCCCGTAAAAATCAGCGCTCCTGACTCAAGAGGATTCAATTTATGAGCGAAATTTCCAAGTACGACGTTAAGTGCAAGCTGAGAAAAGGCGATGACGTAATCGTCCTCACTGGCAAAAATAAGGGTAAAACCGGCAAGATTGACCGGGTAGACCGCAAGCATGACCGCATTTATCTCGCGGGTGTTAATACGGTAAAACGTCACACGAAGCCCAATATGGTAAACCAGGAAGGCGGGATCATCGATAAGGTCGCCGGACTGCATATTAGCAACGTTGCGTTAGTTGATCCGAAGACCAAGAAGGCGACGAAAGTCGGGTTCAAGGTCGAAGGCAGCAAAAAAGTACGCTTCGCGAAGGCTTCCGGGACTGTTCTCGCCTAGGGGCCTCCCGGATTTCGCCTACTTGCTATGACCGTCGTAGCATTTTTCTACATCTTCTTTGGTGAAATACTTGCCTTTACACTTGGTGCAAACATATTTTGCGCCGTCGCGGCGGTATTTCTCTGACTTGGTTTTTTCGTCCTTTGGATTCATGCTCGCGACGCACCAGCGCTCAGGGTCGTGCCTTTGGTGGAGTTGGGACTGAAGGGCTGCGATGATTCTGCCTGGGCATCGGTGACAGCTAAACGGCCGTCAATGGTGGTCACAAAAGCGCTGTCGATGCGTTTGGAAGATGAACCGATGGTCGTCGCCTCGTTGTCGATCAGCGCTGCCTCGTCTCCGTGCAGGAGTGCTGTTCCTACGATGAATTCCGGGGTGATGGGTGGGGTGCTTTGAGCATAAATACTCACAGGCAAAAACCAAAGCGACGTCGCAATCGCAGAGCGCATACATTTCATAGAGTAGGGCCTTATGGGCAAAAGAGTTGCCTGAAAAGGTTACTTGTTACAGTGTATTAGGTCAATTTTGATCACAGTAGTCAATGACTTCCGCACTCTTAGCCACTGCGAAAGTGCAAAAAATACATTTTGAAGGGGCACAGTTGACATTGATGTTATCGACGACCTTGAGGATTCCGTGCGGCAAGCGATCGCCGAGGTTGGCAAGACGCACCAACTGGCGGAAGATTGGATCAACGACGCAGGGTTCTTCTCACTTCGTAGTGGGCCCTTCCCTTGGGAAGGGTGAGTTTGGAGGCGCCGATCGGAATCGAACCGATGAATAACGGATTTGCAATCCGCTCCCTTAGCCACTGCAAAAATGTAAAAAATTGATGACGAAAAAGCTCGTAACTCCGAATTGTCGGGTTTTTGCGGATGAATAGGTTTTTAAGGCTTTGTGGGCCTATTTCTCCTAACGGTCAGGTACAGTGGCGGTAATAATTAAATCTTTTTGGAGATTTCAATATATTGAGGATTTGGGATCGTTTTGGGTATTTAGG
>Ga0138256_10008906_pt1 | contig 10531 bp, 6 predicted proteins | sample KNB2016incub_MG_FD_105486 | JGI IMG/M metagenome (GOLD analysis project Ga0138256, IMG submission 105486) | Active sludge microbial communities from wastewater in Klosterneuburg, Austria - KNB2014incub_MG | ecosystem: Engineered > WWTP > Activated sludge > Unclassified | place: Austria... | reverse complement strand
GCGTCGGAATCGTCGGTGACGATTCGCATGCTGGCGTTGTAGTTCGTCAGCGAGAACGACGTATCGAAGAGCATCGTGTCGCCGATCTCTCCTTCAATGCGACGTACGAGCGTCTTGCCAGACGCGACGGAAGTGTTGAGGATTTCGTTGTCGCCCAGCAGTGGGGCAACTGCCAAATCGAGCAGGCGGAAGGCATAGGGGCGGAGGCCGCCTGTCGTGTTCGTCGCCTGAATGGTGTAGGTGCCCGATTTAGTCAGGACAATCACCTTGGAATCGCCCGTGACCGAGGTAACATCGGCGGCTCCCATCAGCGACAAGGTTACGGCGCTCGTGGCTCCTTCGCCAGCGAGCATGTCGATCATGATTGGTGTGCCGGCTGAGGCATTGAAGGTGGCAACGGTCGAGTTGCCCGACGGGGCCTGGCCGATGTAATCGACATTGAAGCCGGTGTGCGCGATTGGCGCTTGGAAAGTGCGCTCGGCGGTGTAGTTGTAGACTTCTTCGCCGGTCGCGCTGGCTGCTGCTTGAATCTCGACAACCGTGTTGCCGGCCTCCCACAGGCCGTAACGTCCGCCAAATGTTTCTAGTTGAATATCTTGCCCGGCGGGGCCAGTGAGCGAGTAGCTAACTTTCTCCGAGCCGCCTCCCATCAACACGAACCGCTCGCCGCGAACTGCGGGGAGGCGATAGAAATCCGATTCCAGGTTGGTTACGGAACCGGAAATGATCGTCCCATTTTCCAGTGCAGGCAGGTCTGCCACGTTGTACATTCGGAAGGCGAACGACCCCAGCTGATCGCCACGGACGACGAGTTTCCAAGTCCCCGTTGAATCCAGCAACTGGGAATTTGCTTCCGTGATTTCCACTCGTTCGCCGGCAGGGTTCACGAGCCAAAATCGCGTAAGATCGCTGGCAGGAAGCAGGCTGTCAAAGATGACTTGTTGGTTCTTCGTGCCGGCAAACGTGTAAGCGTTCTCCTGACCGAACGAAGTGATGTTGACGTTTGTCGTTCCACCAAAATTGAGCGTGTCCGTGGTGACCACCGGTGCACGAAGCACGAAGTTGTAGGGTGTTGGCGTCGAGTAGTCCGGTGGCGAGAAGACGAGGTAATAGCGACTTGTCTTGGTTAATTGGAATTCGGTATCGCCATTATTGGCGACAAATCGCTGGCCTGCCTCCTGCCCATACCTGTCGACCATCCTCCATGTGCCGATGCGTGTCTCCGAGGTTGGCAGCAAATTTTCCAGAAGCAGCGTCTGTCCGGCGCTTCCTTCAAAGCTGTAGAAGAGCGGACCGATTCGCGGATCAATGAATCCGCTGCGAGTGTCAAGCAGATTCAGTGTTTCCGCGGTAGTTGTATCAAAAAAAGCAACAGCAAACTCCCCCGGAGCTTTGCCGGTCAATTCAAATCGATAGTGGCCGGTAAAAGGAGTATCGAAGACATCGAATCGATCTTGCAGCGAATCTGGGAATCCGGAGACCACGGTATTATTGGGATTGAATAGACGGATCGTGGGACTTGGATCGTTAAAGGTGCTGGGGAACTTCATCGGGACAATGAGCAAGTCCTGGTGCTGCAGCATCGGGAAGATGAAATTGTGCTGCTCTTCGGTTTCGCTGATGGTTCCAGTGAAAGTACCAACCTGCGCCAGAGTTTGAGTTTCGGTGAAGCCCAAAACCTCTGGCTTGAGAGCGAACGACTCGCCTGGCGGAACATCGATATAGATTCTGATCCAGTTTGTCTTGGCGCCTGGTGCGAGTCCGGCAGGACTAATCACGGAATCAAACGTGAAGTAAGGAACACCGCCGGTTGTGCCCGATGGGTTAAAGGCAACGGTCCCTGCACTCAAGCCCTGCAGCAGAAACGCGCCATTGTGGACGACGATGGGTGTATTGTTCGCCAGTCGGGCCTCGGCAGTGAATCGCCCTGTGGCCGAGTCAAACGAAACGTTCTCGATTTCGAGATCGAGATTGGGAATCGAATAGTAGGAAGAAAGGACTGCTGCATTGCCTGGCAGTGCTGGAATGCCGCGTAGCGGTCCCTCGGAACGTGGCACGCCCAGTGGATCGATGGTGTTCGTCCAGGGAGTGATCAGCACCTTCGACCCATAGTCTGCGTCGACGTTGAGCAACTGTACACGCAACTGAAGCGTGTTCGTGCTGCTGAAGCTGGAGAGGTCGATGCTCAACAGCGACCCATCCCATTGAACCAGACCGTTTTGGATCTTGGCGTCAGTGCCAGCCAGCGAGAACAGGCTGGTACTATCACTGCCGGAGTCTACTACGGTTTGCCCCGTGGCCGGATCGTACAGATAGACAGAGAGAATGTCCTCGCTGGAGGCCGTCGTATCGGTACCATCAAACTGCGGCTGAATCTTCAGTTGATAGGTGCGCGAGCCGGCGGGGATGGAACCAGCAGTAATGGTTACAGCAAATTCCGATGCCGTTTTGCCGACGGCCTCTTCGAGCGTGTACGAAGGGGCTGTGGCAATATTCAAGTAGTTGATAACAGCCAGCGCATCGAAAGCGGAAACCTCATCATTGCCCGTCGCGTCCAAGAATGGTGCAGCGGCGGGCTTGGGAGCGACCAACGAATGGTTGCTATTCAGACTCAGTTCGTTAATCACCTCCAACGCATCGAAGGCGGTGATTCGGCGATCGTTGTTGATGTCCAAGGCATCAACAGGGTTACGCCAATCGACGGCAAACATCTGGCGCGGTTCGAGGGCTTCCAACAGCGAGCGACGAAAGGCGCGGCGGCGGACGTCCGATGGCCTACGTTTTGAGGAGCTCATGCGCGGGGTCTATCTGCGGAGGAGTAGGAAGAGCTTAGGGTTGCAGTGCAACCGCAAAGCAGCAGTTGAGGCAGGCTGCCGCTCACATGCGAATGCCTATTCTCATTAGATAGGCATCGCATTGCAATCTTAACTTAGCCGCTCTCTCCGCCAAAATCCTCGATTTGGTAGGCGTCGCAGCGAAGAAAACGCGCTAATCTTGCTTAGCATTGCCGAACTCGTCCGAGGTCTCCCCGGCACTCAATCAGAACCGGGTTTCCCGCAAGGAACCTGCTAATTCGTGGCCGAAGCACCTGAGAAGCCCGCATTCGGGGACAATCACTTGACTGCTTTGATCACGAACGAAATCGGCTGAGGCTGACAGGCAGCGGCCAGTTCCTTTTCGAGCGAGTCGATCGTTGCCTGAGCCTCGGCCAGCTTGGCTTCGTCCTTCGCCTTGCTCGCATCCCGCCAAGCCTTATTCGCCTGGTTTTGCAGCGTGCCGATCAGTTGCACGACCTTTTGTCCTCGCTCACCGGTGGCGGCTTCGCCGGCAGTGGCCAGGTTCCAACCTGCGGCCAACTGCAACGTGGTGACTTTGGCCACTTCGTTGCCGTCCATGCTCACGGTGTAATCGCCGGCCGGCAATCCAGTGACTTGGACCGTGTACTGCGAGAGATCGGCAATCGAAGGGAGAATCTCAAGGGCCGTTTTGCAACCAGCGGGAACGGGCCAAATGCCCCGTTCATCGTGGCGTGTAAAGGACAATGTACCACCATCAGCTTTCACGTCCGAGATCTTGCAATGTTTGCTGGCGACAACTTTTCCCGATGCGTCGATGGTCGCCGAGCTGACTTCTTTCTCGGCGCCGAGTCCTTCGAGAATGACGGCGGCCATGGTCAATTGGCCAACGGGACCGGGGTGAACTGCATCGCCTTGTAGACTCAACTTTTGAGTGTTATCTTCGCGGCGGTTCTCGTGCCACAGTTTGATCAGGGGATGATACTGGTCGACCATCACCACCTTCTCTTCCGCCGCCAACTTGGCGAGCGCTTCGGTGTACGGATGAATCCGGCGGCAACGGTCGCTCTTCCAGTCATCCATCTTGCTGCCGTCGTTCACCGGGCTCGACGAGATCAGCACGGGCGTAGCCTTCACCTCACGCACACGATCGATCAGCTTTTTCATCCCGGCGATGTACTTGGTCGGGTCATCTCCAGCCCCCACATCGTTCATGCCCAGTTCAATGCTGATGATCGTCGGCTTGAAGGCAGCCAGATCATAATCGAACCGCGCGAGCACGCTCCCCGTCGTATTGCCGCCGATGCCCGAGTTGCGGAACTGCAACTTGTGGTTGGGGTAACGCGTGCGGTAATACGCTTCGATGTAATTCGAGTGTTGCCGTTGGGCCGTGATGCTGTCTCCCGACATCACCCACAGATCACCTTCCTTCACCTTGAACGGCTCCGCGGCGGAGGAAGCCGAAAGCGATAAAAGGTAACCGAACAACAACAGACTGGACATCAGCATCGAACAGCGTCGCATGGGAGATCTTTCGTCAAAGAGGTGTTTTCATCGAATCGCGAGCGCGCCAGTATTGGCGAGATCGCGCGGTGCGTCAAACAGCTGATGTTGCAGTGAAAAACATCGGCTACTTTTTTGAGGCCCATACTTGCACCAGTTCGCTACATACCTCCACAGCGGCCACCATCTCTTCGAGGCAAGTCCATTCGAGGGGCGAATGCGGGTTGTGTTCGCCGGTGCTGAGGTTCGGCGTGGGCAGTCCCCGCTCCGTGAGTTGCGAGCCATCGGTGCCACCGCGAATGATGGTCAGCTTAGCTTCGCGACCGAGACGCTGATGGGCTTCAACCGCATAGGCTGCAGCGCGAGGTTCTTTTGCCAGACCATCGCCCAGGTTGCGATATTGCTTCTTGATGTGTACCTCGACCTTGCAACCTGGGTGTTCTGCTTCTACTTCACGAGCCAACTTCTTGAGCAGATCGCCCTTCCCACTGAGGTCGGCCGTATCAAAGTCGCGCAGCAATACCTTCAAGCTCGCTTCGGCAACACCGCCGGTCAGATCGTAAGGATGCAAAAAGCCCTGACGATCAGCGGTCGTTTCCGGCGAGTGCCCGACGCGAGGTAAGCGATCGAGGAACGTCCCCACTGCACGCAGGGCATTCACCATGCGCCCCTTGGCGATCGAAGGATGAATGTTGATACCGGTTACCTTCACAGTGGCCAGATCAGCGGAAAATGTCTCGACATCAACTTCGCCCGCTCCGCTCCCATCGAGCGTGTAGCAGACTGTCGCACCCAGTTTCCGCAAATCGACATGGTCAATACCGTGGCCGATCTCTTCGTCGCAGGTGAACAGAATTCTAACCGGACCATGTTTCAACTCAGGCTGCTCGAGCAGATGCTGAGCCATTTCCATGATCACCGCAATTCCCGACTTGTCATCGGCGCCGAGGAGCGTCGTGCCGTCGGTCGTGACGAGCGTCTTCCCCTTCAGCGAATCGAGTTCCGGGTTTTGCTTGACGGTGATCACGCGCGACGTGTCCGCTGGCAGTGCGATATCGCCCCCCGCGTAGTTGCGAATCACTTGAGGCCGCACGTTCTTGCCGGTGGTCTCGGGAGAAGTGTCGACGTGGGCATTAAACGCCACAACAGGTGCCAATTTCGTCGCTTCTGCTCCCAGCGTGCTCGGGACAGTGGCATACACGAGTCCTTCCGGCGTGAACTCGACATCGGCGAGTCCCATTCCCTTCAACTCATCCGCCAGCAACCGCCCCAGCACCAATTGCCCCGGAGAACTGGGATACGTCCCGCCAGGTTCACCGGCGGTCGTATCGAGTTGCACGTACGTGAGGAATCGCTTCAGCAGGCGTTCGGGTTGGATCATCGCAGACTCGATTTCGAGAGGTGGCATTCCATGGATTGCTGGCAGTGGAAGCATCTTAATCGTTCGGCGACCTGAGCAAGGAGATAGGGGAGGCAGCAAACTGCCAGCCCGTTCTTTCCCGGCGAGGCCCACTGGAATATTCCAACTTTCGCAGTCACTTCAACGATTTCCGTTGACGCAAACCTCGTGACATCAATCTCTTGCGACGATTATTCCAGGAAATGATTCGGCTGGAATACTCCAATATTCCAGGACGTTTTGAACGACTTTGATCCCGCCAGATCTGACATTTCACTCATTTCCATTCTTCGTTCCGACCAAGTTTTCAAAGAACTCCGCACCTCATATTAGATACTTCTGTCGTGACTAGTCTGGTCACGAAAAACTCGGGTTTCCAACCTTTTACGCTGGCATAGCGCCCCGTTTCTGGGTGGCTGTTGTTTTGTACTGAAAACACAGCTGATGCTTAGCCGCGGTTCATCGTCCTCCCCTCTGCTGCCCAACCGGTCTCGCGGTAAAATGGTGAATTCCCAATGCACTAGCCACCGCCAACGAGAGCCGGGTCATGCGATTTACGAAGATGCAAGGAATTGGCAACGACTACGTCTATGTGAATTGCTTTCAAGAGCCTTTCCCCAAAGATGCCGCGGACCTGGCCAAGCGAATCTCGGACCGGCACTTTGGCGTCGGCAGCGACGGCCTGATTCTGATCTGCCCAAGCAATCAGGGAGCCGATGCCTGGATGCGGATGTTCAACGCCGATGGCAGCGAATCGGAAATGTGCGGCAATGGCCTCCGCTGCGTGGCAAAGTACGTGTATGACCACGGCATCAAAAAATCCCCTCAGCTTCGGCTGCAAACCGGAAACGGCATTCTGACCGTCGACCTGGAAGTGAAGAACGGAAAAGCCGAACGCGTTCGTGTGAACATGGGTAAGCCCATTCTCACACCCGAAAAAATCCCCACCAAGTTGACCGGTGAGCCGCCGGTAAACGTCAAGCTGGAAGCCAACGGCCGGCAGTTCGACGTGACCGCCGTCTCGATGGGCAACCCTCACTGCGTGATCTTCGTTCCCGAAGCAACCGATGAACTGGTTCTCGGTTTTGGTCGGCACATCGAGCATTCGCCGCAATTTCCCAAGCGGGTGAATGTTGAGTTCGTGGAAGTGCTCGGCCGAGGCGAAGTTCGGCAACGAACCTGGGAACGAGGTTCGGGCGAAACGCTGGCCTGCGGAACCGGCGCGAGTGCCGTGTGCGTTGCCGGTGTCCTCTCGGGACGAACCGATCGGCGGATTGTAAACCATCTCCTCGGTGGCGATCTCGAACTCGAATGGAACGAACAGGATGGCTGCGTCTACAAGACCGGCCCCGCCGTGGAAGTCTTTTCGGGTGATTGGCCGGAGTCCAACTAGTGGCCGTCAAGCAATGGCTGTTTTCCGACGACGAAGAAGAAACGCCGAGTGCAGCAGCGCCCCAGGTGCCACTGCCCAGTACTCCCGCGCCGAAAGCTAAGTCGACGCGTTCTCGTGCAACCGCACTGAAAGCGGAGAGCAAGCCCGAGCCTGTGGTTGTCGAAACCATGATGCCCGAGCCGATTGCGCCGCCGGAACCCGTCGTGCTGAGTGTCTCGCAGTTGAATGCGGCCATTCAAGGAACGCTCCAGGCCGAGTTTTCGTCGATCAGTGTGAGTGGCGAGATTTCGGAGATCTCGCGGCCTCATTCAGGGCATATTTACTTCACGCTCAAAGACGATAGCGCGCAAGTGCGGGCCATTTTGTGGCGCACTTCGGCACAGCGACTGAAGTTTGAACTCGAAGAAGGTCAGCAGGTCATTTGTCGCGGCGATATCGACGTCTACGCTCCCCGCGGCACCTATCAACTGGTGGTGAAGCACGTCGAACCGCAGGGGGAAGGTGCGTTGCAACTGGCCTTTCGTCAGCTGCAATTGCGACTGGCGGCGGAAGGGCTATTTCATCCGGCACGCAAACGTCAGCTCCCAAGATTTCCGCGGCGGATCGGTTTTGTGACCAGCCCCAGTGGCGCAGCCATTCACGACTTCGTGCAAGTCATTCGTCGCCGCTTCAAGGGAGTCGAGTTGCTGGTCATTCCGGCCAAGGTTCAGGGGCAAGGTGCCGCGGCCGATATCGTCCGTGGCATTCAACTGGCCAATCGTCTGCAACCGCCGCTCGATGTGCTCGTCGTCGGCCGCGGTGGCGGTAGCATCGAAGACCTGTGGTGCTTCAATGAAGAGCCCGTCGTGCGCGCCATCTATGCCTCGCACGTGCCGGTAGTCTCGGCCGTTGGCCACGAAATTGATGTCACGCTTGCCGATCTCGTCGCCGATGTTCGCGCGCTCACACCGACGGAAGCCGCCGAACGCGTGGTTCCTTCAGCTAGCGAACTGCGAGAGCAAATTGCCACCTTTGCTCGCAGGCTCAAGAGTTCGCTAGTCACTCAGCTGAGCTCGGCACGTCGCCACTTGGAACTGCTGGCCAATCGCCGTGTAATTACGCATCCGCTCGATCGCCTTCGGGAGCGCTCTCGCCGGCTCGACGAATTGGCAGCGAGCATGGAGCAAGCGATGCGGCGAATAATCAAACGCCAACGCGAGTCATTGATTAGCACCGCCGCGAGACTCGAATCACTCAGTCCATTGCAAGTGCTCACCCGCGGCTATAGCGTCACGCAAACGACCAGCGGCGAGATCGTGCGGCGATCTTCGCTAGTTGCTATCGGCGATTCGATCATTACCCGGCTGCAGCATGGCGAGCTGGTCAGCAAAGTGGAATCCGTTCAAGAGCCAAAGGAGTAAAACCATGACTAAGCCTACAACCAACAAGGACGAAGCGATCGACGAACCCGATTCGTTCGAGGTTTCGCTCGCTGCCCTGGAAAAAATTGTTCACGGGCTGGAGGACGGCCAGCAAGGTCTGGGTAAGTCGCTGCAACTGTACGAACAGGGGATTCAACACCTGCAGCGGTGTTACACGCTCCTTGATGCTGCTGAGCAGAAAATTGAGCTCCTCACGAGCGTTGACGAAGAAGGCCGAGCCAGCACGCAGCCTTTCGAATCCACTAGCGGGGATCTCGCCGAGAAAACCGGCACGCGCAGTCGCAAACGTTTGTAAAGGAGCCCGGGCTTCAGCCCGCGTCGCAGCAAAGAAGTGTCGGCTAAAGCCAACACTACAACGGGCTGACTTACTTCTTCGAGTGCCGATTCACTAGCAGTTTCTTGCCGATCTCGTTCTTGAACTGCTGCATGATCGAGTCTTTGTCGATCGAGCCGATGATTTGCGTGACGACCGTCTTCGGTCCTTCGGTGCCCCAACTACTGCCGTTTTCGAAGTAGAACTTGGCCGCTTTGCCGACGATGTACGTGCCGTAACCCGCGGCAGCTCCTTGCGGCAACGCGGTAACGAGCGTGCCCCAAAGAGGCGTGAGCGTTTTGAAGAACCACATGACCCCATGCGTGGCGACCACGCTGATGGTAATCCCCCCAGCGGCCGTGCCAATCGCCTTCGCCAGTTCCTGCGCGTGCTTGGTCGACATCTGCAGGTTGTAGACTTCAGCCAGATAGACAATCATCAGCCCGTCGAGTGCCAGTCCGCCGAGCACATCAGCCACGGGAATGGGATTGAGACCCACGGCCACTGCCTTCATGCCTGCCATGCTCCAAATAATCTTCTCGGCGTGCGCGTTGCGCAATTGCACACGCAGGGCGGCGACCTTGTCGCTTTGATCGGAGGCATAGAGGGCGGCATTGAGCGCGACGAGTGCCAGCCCTTCTTTCTCGAGCAGTTGCAGGATCTTCGCTTTGACATCCTCGACATCGGGCCCCGGGCGACGCCATTCGCTCCGCTCGCTGCCATCGGCAGCTTGAATGATGTATTCCTTCTCGCGCGGATCGGCAGCAGCTGTGACGATCTGATCGGTGGGCAGGATATCGCGCAATCGCTCAGTAAGGACTTCGCGTAATCGGTTTCTCTGCTCACGGCTATACAGGTCGATCTTATTGAGAATCAGCAAGATCGGTTTGTGAAAGGTCGTAAGTTCAATCAGAGCGGTGTATTCGGTCTCGTTCAAGTCGGAATCGGTAACGAACAGAATAAGATCAGCCCGCTGGGCCACATCGCGGGCCATCTCTCCACGGGGACCACCGCCGACTTCGTTGATGCCGGGAGTATCGATGAGCACGACCTGCGAATCACCGAGCCCGGGAATGGTGTAACCAGCACCTTTCCAGGTGGCATGCCAGACTTCTTTCGTCCAACCACCGCGCACGTCAACGGCTGAAACTTCGCTCCCCACCAGCGCATTGATGAGCGCGCTCTTACCAGTGCTGATCTCGCCGAAGATCACAATTTCGACGCGACCGCTGAGCATCTTCTCTTGCATCGAGCGCAGCCCGGCGAGTTCGCCGCGGAGGCGAGACTTTTCTTCTTCTGTGCAACCCTTGAGCTTGGTCAACGTTTGTTCGACCGAAGCGAGAGCGTCATTGTAGGACTGTTTGGCGGACAAGTTCTGGATTCTGAGTTTTGAGTTGAGAGACGGGAGAGCCGGACAGGTTTGCTAAGGCTTGGGATTGCCGGAAAGGAGTTTATCGCGGGCAGTTTGGACGAACTTGATGAGTTCGGTGGGAGCAGTGATGCGGCGCCATTCTTGCAGAGCCAGATTGGCAAGCCCTTCGCGAGGCTGTTGCATATCGGCTTGAAAATAGCCAATAAACACGCCGCCAATCCAGCGCGTGACGAGAGCTTGAGTGATGCCCTGCAGTGCTCCCCCCGCAATGGTACCTGCGAGAGGGATAGTCTTCAGCATGCCGGCAATACCCGCGGCGAGCGCGGGCGCGGCGG
>Ga0138256_10008905_pt1 | contig 10531 bp, 9 predicted proteins | sample KNB2016incub_MG_FD_105486 | JGI IMG/M metagenome (GOLD analysis project Ga0138256, IMG submission 105486) | Active sludge microbial communities from wastewater in Klosterneuburg, Austria - KNB2014incub_MG | ecosystem: Engineered > WWTP > Activated sludge > Unclassified | place: Austria... | reverse complement strand
TGCACAAATAGTATTGAAGGCAGCCGCACTTACCAATGATGCAAATCATATATCAGGCCCTTCCAGAGACGGTTCAGGCTTGTTTCAGGCGATCCAGACCTGTATGAAAAAAAATAGGAAGTTACCGGATATAATTAATTTGCATGGGACAGGTACATTGTTCAATGATGATATGGAAGCGATAGCTATCCATCGGGCTGGATTATCAGATACACCGACTTTCGGATTAAAAGGATATTGTGGGCATACGCTGGGTGCTGCCGGTATTATTGAGTCGATATTAACATTAAGCGCTATGGTAGCCAATATTTGTCCTCCCACAATTGGCTTTCAGCATAGTGGAACACAGTTTCATTTAAATATAAGTGATCAGGAGAGAAAGATACCTTGTAATGTTGCCTGGAAAAGCACCTCTGGATTTGGTGGAGGGAATTGTTTACTTGTTTTTGAAAAAAATTAAGTTTGGAATTATTTATCGATCATATTAATGAACTAAGATACTTTACCGAAAGTGCAACAGATTTAGAGCAGGAATTAATTTCTGAATATAAAGTTTCAGGAATTCAACATCACAAATTTTATAAGATGAATAATCTTTGTAAAATGGCCTGGCTTCTTGGACGCAGATCTATTGATTCATTGAAAAAGAATATTTCATTGCCCCCATCCGGTAAGAATGCTATCATACTTTACAATTATTGCTCATCTCTGGCTTCAGATTGGCCGCATGCCAGTATGCTCTCGAAGGGGGGAATGAACAGGGTCAGTCCATCAGTTTTTGTATATACACTGCCGAATATTGCCAATGGTGAACTGGCAATTGATCTAGGTTGGACTGGTTATACCGCATTTTTGATCGGTAGTCCGGAAATGGATATTTCCTTGATCTATGAACAGATATTAATGAGTTTTCATCAATTTGACATCGACTTAGCCTTGATAGGAATGATAGAAGTAGGAACAGGTATTGGTGAAGCGTATGGCAGGGTAGGAGTAGTAGCTCCATTTCTAAATTCAACAATCCAATTTGATTTGGAAAAAGCAAAATCACTATTTTTGCACGGATAAAAATAAAATTATGGCGATTACTTTGGCTGAGGAGCTCAGAAACAAATTACTTACCCGTTTGAATATTCAATACATAAAGCCTGAAGAAGTTGATCTGGATGGCCCGATATTTGGGATAGGATTAGGGCTGGATTCTATAGATTCATTGGAGTTGATTATCATGCTTGAACAAGAGTATGGGATTAAATTCAGCAATCCTGATGAAGCAAAAGAAGTATTTGCTTCGATAAATTCAATCGCCAAATACATCGAATCTCATAAGCAGAATGCCTGATAGCAGGATAGCAATAACTGGAATAGGAATCACTTCAGCACTGGGGATGAATGTTCAGGAGAATTTGTATTCACTGCGGCATGGGCTCTGTGGCATAGGAAGGATGGATATTTTATCATCCAGACATGGTGAAGAGTTACCTGTGGCAGAGATCAACTATACAAATCAAGTACTGGCACGAATGACTGGTTTGAAGCCTGAAACGCCGCGAAGTGTATTATTAGCAGCTGTTTCTATTCGGGAATGTCTTGACAGGGCAAAACTGGCAGGTTCTGATATTGAAGCATTTTATTACGGTACCACTGTCGGCGGAATTGATCAGTCTGAGAAACAGGTACCTGCATACCTTAAAGGTGAAAGTGTTGATTATCAAATTTTTACTACGCATGATAATGGAAAAAGTGCGGAGATACTCAGTGCTGTTTTTGATATGAATTGTGTGGGAGCTACCTTATCTACTGCCTGTTCTTCTGCTGCGAATGCAATATTGAGTGGTGCGGAGGAAATAAAATCAGGAATGGCAGATACCATATTAGTCGGTGGAGCTGATGGGCTGAGCCTATTTACTTTGAATGGTTTTAACTCATTGATGATACTCGATCGTAAGCTTTGCCTGCCATTTGATGCTGAGCGGCAAGGATTAAATCTTGGCGAAGGTAGTGCTTTCCTGATACTGGAGTCTGTGGAACACGCCTTAGGCAGAGGGGCAGAAATATTGGCATTGGTTAGCGGCTGGGGAAATACAAATGATTCCCACCATCAGACAGCAAGCTCTCCTGAAGGGATTGGCGCTGGTCTGGCAATGAAAAAAGCATTGGCAAAAGCTAATCTCAGTTCGGCAGATATATCTCATATCAACGCACATGGTACAGCTACAGTTAATAATGATGAGTCTGAGTTGAATGCTTTGTCCGCTGTTTTTGATATAATCCCACCTTTTACTTCCACTAAGTCCTTTACTGGTCATACCTTAGCTGCGGCAGGAGGTTTAGAAGCTGTTTTTTCAGTTTTGTCATTACAATATGGTGAAATGTACCCTACACTAAGATTTCAAAATCCTATCAGAGATAATATTTGCCCTGTTACTTCACTTACCTATCGTAATCTTCAGCATATTCTGTCAAATTCATTTGGATTTGGTGGAAACTGCACAGCTCTGGTATTTTCAAAATACTGCCCTTCATGAGTTGTTACATACATAGATCATTCCAGTTATCTGCGAAGCATTTGGAGGCTAATATGTCCCCACAAATGACTGATCCGGATTTTAGTGAACTGATTGATGTCAGATATATGCGACGTATGAGTCCACTCTTACTGATGGGAGTTTATAGTGCAATGAAGGTAATTACAGACACTGATGATGTCGCGAGTATAATCAGTGGTACAGGTTTGGGATGTATAAAGGATACTTATACATTTCTGACAAAACTTGTGGAATTGGATGAGCAGGGTGTAACGCCGACTGCGTTTATTCAATCAACACATAATACATTAGCGGGTACACTAGGTATATTGTGCAAGAATCATGGTTACAATATTACGTGGACTCAGAGTTATTATACGTTCTATTTTGCATTGCGTGATGCGATCAGGCAATCAAAACTGGAAGCAGATAAACAGCATCTTTTAGTAGCAGGTGATGAAATGACCGATGAGGTTCGGCAAATTATTCGACAAATGCCTTGTGGGGACAATAGGATAGAATGGATGCCCTGTAGCAGTGCATTTCTATTGTCTTCTGCCATAAAAGATGATGCTGATTGGATGATTCAGGATTCACACTTACTGACAGTAAGCCAATTTGAGCAATTGAATCTTAAAAACTTTGATTGCTGTATTAATGCAAATTCATTCTTGCAACAGCTTTTGCCTGATAATGTGATTCAATTCAATTTGCGTAGTGGAACTCATTTTACACTGGATGGTGCAGCGCTTGCCTATGGCATTGAGGTGGCAAATGCAAAGGAATGGAACTCTTTTTGTGTTTTAGGAGGTGATCAGCGGAGAGTTCATTTTTTGACGGTAAGCAAAGCCTGATGGTCTGGTTTTTAATTATATTAATAGCATCTATCGTATTATTAATTTTCCTGGCTGCTATGGTGTTACGATGGCAGATTTTTATCAGTGTGACTTGTAAGGTGAGTGATAATGCAGTGTTATTGACATTTGATGATGGTCCCCATCCGGAATTTACCTCGAAAGTACTCGATCTGCTTCGTGATTATGAAGTTAAAGCTGCTTTTTTCTTGGTCGGCGATAGAGTAAAAAAATGTCCCGATGTAGTTCGTAAGATTGAAGCTAACGGCCATATCATTGGGAATCATTCGTATGCTCACTCAATTTCAAATACATTTTCTTCTTCAGATGCAGTTAAAAGTGATCTTTTAGCTTGTAGTAAGGCTATCGAAAAAATAACGGGTGAGAAGCCTGAATGGTATCGTCCACCTTTCGGAGTAACAAATCCTTCGATCGCTTCAGCAATTAAGCGTACAGGTATGAAGGTAATGGGTTGGTCATTGCGTAGCTACGATACTTTATACAAAGATTCAAATAAATTGTCTGAGTTTATTATTCATCGATCGAAGCCGGGAGATATAATTCTGTTGCATGACGATCGCAAACAAACATTGGAAGCACTCCCACTGATATTAAGAGGGTTGAAAGAAAAAGGATTGATATAAGTCTGTATTCCAGACATGGATTAAAAATTGATTTTAAAAAAGAAGAGCCTCGTAAAGAGGCTCTTGCTTTTGTCAGTAAATTGCAATAATGCCATTACAATTTTATGTATTTAATCACCTGGATTCTTTGGTTGTTGGCAAATTTAATGAAATAAACGCCGGCAGGGATATTCGATACATTCAGATACATACTATTTGTACCTGGATGCCCATCCTGATTCATTTGAATTAATTGTTGTCCCTGGTTATTCAGAATTGTAATCATCGTATTTTCCGGTTGAGGCAGATTCCATGACAGGTTCAGGTTATCTGTTCCAGGATTAGGATAAGCAGTCGCACCGAAGTCCTGAGACAAGGCTTTATTCTTAACTACATTATTGTATCTGACCCAGGTACCTCGCTCCGGTGCACTGGCGCATTCCTGATCAGCATTATCCGCGATTACACAAACTTCACTGTTGACAAATTCAGGTTCTACGAGATCAACCCGGTTTATTGACCAGCCACCACCATCTACGCCAGCCCCGTCAGAAGCAGCATAAGAAAATCTCAACTTGACATTTTGATTGAGTATATCACTTACATCAAAAAATGAATTGACATATCCACCTGAATTACCACTGAAACCGAAAAGCCCGGGAATTGGATTGGACGCATAAGCTATTTTTTCAAATGGGCCGCCCCGATAGAATTCATCTTTCAAAGGCTTATAAGATAAACCGTCAGTGGTCAGAAATACTGACCCGCCATCTACCTGGGCCTGAGTATTGTATGAATGATTGACTACTAAAGCTGGAGCACTTCCCTGAATTTGGATTCCTTTCTCCAAATAAAGTGAAGATCTGTATTCTCCACCTTCACCTATAATAGAATATACATTTTGTCCATTAGGACCAACACCGGCTTGAAAATTAAAGAAATTATTACCTGTCTCGGCTGTTGATACATAGTTGTCCACGTCATCTTCTTCCATAGGATCTGTAGCTAATAAGTAGGATTTATAGTCATCATCTACCTTTACCTGATATGAAAATGAAGAAGAGGCACCGCTTTCCAATTCTGCTAAATCAAAGCTTACCACATCATTATTGATGGTTCCACCGGATCCAATGACATAAGTAGTATGCTCTGGGACCAAATCAGTTACTTTAACATTTAGTGCTTTTTCAGCTTTAAAATTCGTAATACTGATGTTTACATCGATGGTACCTGAAGGATCCACTTCTTTCGACATTTGTTTGGAGATGATAATTTTATTCTGACAGTAAGGATAAGAAGTAAAATCACTTATATTATCATTTCGGTTGTTTGGATCATTCTGTTTGGCAAAGTAACCCATACCTCTGCGCGCAAAAACATCCCAGATCAAACAAGTATTTGCTCCGCCATTAAGCAATGAATCAGCATCCAATATCGCATCTCTGCCATCGAGCATTCCTGGTCCACAAGGTTGAAGTTTCATACCCTGCATCACTAATTGTACTGCTTTGCTGTTGCCACCTGTTCCTCCGTAAAGGTTGCCATCATCACCATATACTTCGATCATTTTCCAATAGAGATCCCACAAAGTAGTTGCCCAGATCTCACCCAGATAATGTGGTCCCGAACTGCCTACGATGTCATCCATAGTGTGTGGGTTGACCGTGAAATCAGTAGAGTAGGGATAGGTTCGTATTCCTCTGCCTGTAGGTGTTTCATTCAGCGCATAAGTGCCAATACCTCTTGCATCAGTACCTTTGTCGCCCGGTCTCTTTGTAGTTACTAAGGAGAAAAAGTCACTCCAGCCTTCACCCATTTGTTCATCATTATTGAGGCAACTGGAGTTATTGGGTCCACCAGTGAGACGGTTTGAAATCCCATGCCCATATTCATGGGCGATGATACCATTATCCAGGGAGGCGTCTAAAAATTCAGGTCCTGACGAAGCGGGTTTCTCTAATTTAACAACCAGTGAATCACCATTTTCTAATAGCGCTTTCAAGGCATCGCCGGTGGATTTAGTTACAAATGCTGAAGGTATAGTAACTGAAGAAGCATTTTGTCCAGCCCCCATTGAAATGATATTGTTCTCATAATTGACGATGACTACACCAATAGCACCATATTGCTGGGCAGTATACACTTTCTGGCTGAAATCACAGGAACCTCTGTCAATTAGTACAATTTTTCCGGTAAATGAAGCACCATTTTCGGCTTCATTACATCCTGTGTGTGATGACGGGTCATTCAGATCCTTGAGGTAAACCATTTCGCCAGTTACAGGTGATGAGGATACGGATGGCCCAAAGGCTGCAGTACCTATTTCATAGCTGTTTGCTGCTGATGCCGGAAGAAGAACATATAGTTTTTCTGTACTATTTGTCCAAAGGAACATTCGCATGACACCATTATCACCATCATTTGGAGTAGAAAAATCCGCATTATTTGTATTAGTAGTACCATTAGAGAACTGGGATAGTGCTAATACGTTGTCATTTCCAATTCCTTGTCCTGTATAATTAATTTTCTGAAAATTACCAGCGGCTTCATCCAGTCCGAAATGGAATGAAAAGTCATGCATTTTATTTACCATATAAAACAGGTTTATTGCCGCCGCGTCTTTTGAAACTTCAGGCTCAGCATTGAAATCAACAGTTTTATCAAATACTAAACCAGGTCCACCATCTACTCCGCTATCCGGCGCATAATCTCCATTTCCGTCATTATAAGCAAACACATTTGCGCCATTCAGATTTGTGCTGTCCACACCCGGAAGACCATCATTATCATGCCAGCCAAAAGGAGAAGCAATCGTATCTGCGGGATTTACAATCAAATCAAAAGATCCGAAACTGGGAGCTTCTTTTGGTAAATCCAATACCCGGTATTTTGCATTTTCTACAGATGCAGTGCTCAGCACTCCAGGTTGAGGGATGGCTGATGTAGTAACAGTAGATTCTTCCTGACAATCCCACTGATCAGAGTGTAAATAACCCGGATAGAAAGAACAGGCAGTGGTAAGGCTTGTCTTACCAATGATCTGACCTGAATTTGCATCGACAAATACCTGCCACATACTGTGATCGGTTACTGGCATTACATCCATTGCATAGGACAAAACCAATTCGTGATCTCTGACCATATAGGTCAACTGTGGTTTTATCTTAGAACGTCCCAATGCAGGGAGACTAAACCCATTCTTTTCATCAGGTGTATTTCTGAGCTCTAATGTGCTGATATGAAAATATTCAGCTACTTTCTGCACTGATGCTTGTGCATCTAAAAGCTTATTTTGTGCATTGGCAGAAAAATGGCTTAGATTCAAAAACCGAACTGCAGAATGTTTTATATTCCCATTTTTATCGCTAAAAAAAGTTGTCTGCGCATTCTGCACTGGTATGCCATTGATTTCCTGTCCTACATAATAATAAGTTACACCGCTTATCTTATCAGTATAACTATTCATTAAGTAAAAATTACTGCCGGGCTGGCTGTTACAGGCAATCAAAGATTTATCCTTTGAAATATATGCAGATAAATCAAGCGGTATCGATTTATTCTGACCAAAAATTGTAATATTTGTTGCAAATATGAATAATGCAATCAACGAAAGTAGCTTGTATTTCATTCGTAAATTTTATAAATTATTAAACAGATAAAGATATAACTAATATTCAATTGGTATATATATGACAGACAAAATTAACGAGATTATCTATGGGCGTAATCCGGTACTGGAAGCAATTCGTCAGGAAATGCCTATCGAGAAAATCTTGCTTGCTACACAAGGTGAAAAATCATTTGAGAGTGAAGTCAGGACATTGATTAAAGGAAAAAATATTGAATTACAGTTCGCTCCAAGACAACGGTTAAATAAATACACTACATCTAATCATCAGGGAATAGTAGCTATTATTACGAATTTTACGTATTACACAGTGGAGGAACTCTTGCAGCATACGGGGAAAGATCTTCCGCTAATTTTATTACTGGATCATCTGACAGATGTTCGAAATTTCGGTGCAATTGCACGATCAGCTTTGTTATTAGGATGCAATGGTATTATCATCCCTTCGGTAGGTAGCGTCAGTGTCACTGAGGATGCCATGAAAGCATCAGCAGGTGCTTTAACTCAGTTGTCGGTAGCGCGAATTTCCAATTGGGATGATTGTGCAGATAAGTTGGGAAGTGCCGGGATTCATATTCTTGCATCCTCGGGTAAAGCGAAGAAGGAATTGCCTGAAGTAGATTTCAAAATGCCGGTCGCAATTGCGATGGGCTCTGAAAATAAAGGCATTTCCCGCTCATTAGAGAGCAGAGCGGACGGAATTTTTAAAATTCCACAGAATAATCTGTTGGATTCATATAATGTGAGTGTGGCGGCCGGAATAATATTGTATCAGGTTTATGTTTCAAGAAATGGGTAAATTATTTAAATCTTATGCTATTGTAGCGTTTCTGATCTTACTCGGAAGCTGCAAATCAGTTGATTCTGCAAAGCAAACTACTAATGGTGCTCTGGATAATAGTTTGTTATGGAAGATTGAACAAAAAGGCAATCCAAAGGTGTCTTATCTCTTTGGGACCATTCACCTGATACCGGAGAAGGATTACTTTTTTACTTCAGCCATGGAATCTGCATTTAAATCAGCAGACCGGCTGGTGTTGGAGATTGATATGGCAGAATTAAATGATGTGAGTAAGATTTTCTCGATGATGAATATGGCTGATATGCCCGGAGATACGACTCTTCAGGATTTATTAACTGCGGATCAATATAAGGAAGTCTCTGCCAAAATTCAGGAAAAAGGCATTCCAATTGCATTCGTCGAGCGTATCAAGCCACTGTTTATATCTGCATTACTCATGCAGGGTGATGAGGGAGATAATGCCAAAACGAATGTGAAATCGTATGAGTTTCAATTGTTTGGACAGGCAGATTCACTACACATGGCTACGGGAGGCATTGAGACAATAGAAGATCAGATGAAAGCAATTGATAAAGTTCCGCTTAAAGTACAAGCCGAACTGTTGATTCAGTCATTATCAGCAAAGGATAATGATGGATATGACCAAATGGTCCAATTGTATAAACAGCAGAATATTGATTCGCTGGCTATAATGGTACAAAGTCAGGAAAGTGGTATGGATAAATACATGAAATTCCTCCTGACAGATAGAAATGAACGGTGGATTTCACGCATTGATAGTATGATGCAGGGGCATTCTAATTTTTTTGCTTTTGGTGCAGGCCATTTAGGCGGGAAAGAAGGTGTGATCAACTTACTTCGACAGAATGGATTTAAAGTAACAGCGATAAAATGAATGTCGAAGAAATCAGGGAATATTGCCTGGCAAAACCATTTACCTCCGAAGGATTACCCTTTGGAGAAAGTACCTTAGTAATAAAGGTGATGGACAAAATGTTCATTTTAATTCCATTGGATGCACCTGAGTTGAAAATAAATCTCAAAGCTAATGCCGAATACAGTATTGAATTGCGTGAGCAATTCCCTGCTATTATCCCTGGATATCATATGAATAAAGAATTGTGGAATACAATATCTGTCGAAGAACTGAATGATGGCCTGTTTCTTAAAACTTTGATTGACCATTCGTATGAAGAAGTAGTGAAAAAGCTTCCGAAATATAAGCAGGATATAATAAAACAAAACAATTGAAGGTATTAATAGTTGGACAAGGAATTGCCGGGACAGTACTTCACTTTCAATTATTGAAGGAAGGTATTCAGGCTATTGTTGCTGATGTAAAAATGCCGGGTAGTTCTTCGGTTGCCGCAGCCGGTATAATTAATCCATTGACCGGAAGAAAGTTTGTTAAATCCTGGATGTTTGATGAATTGCTCCCTGTCTTTTTAAAGTGTTACAGAGAATTAAGCGAATTGTTAGATTGTCAGATTATTCAGCCACTTGAGCTATTCAGGTATCTCAAAGATGAAAATCAATATTTGCACTGGCAGCAGAAAATGGAAGATGAGAATTATCGCCATTTCTGTTCACCGGAAATAGACAAATTGACTGATAATGATGGAGACTATCTGTTTCGTGTGATGGTGATGCAGGCTTATCAGGTCAATATGAATTTTTTGTTAAGTCGATACCGGGAATATTTGATTGAGAATGATCTGTTAATTAATACAGAATTTAATTACCAGGAAGTCAAACCACATACTGAACGTACATTATATCAAGATGAAGAATTTGATTATATAATATTCTGCGAGGGTTTTCGAATCATGGAAAATCCTTATTTTAAATACCTTCCAGTTATTCCAAATCTGGGTAAGGCTTTAATCTGTGATATTCCTGGGATAAAACAACTAAGTGGTATAAAGAAACGTAATTTGGCTTGTAATTGGGAAGCAAAAGGCCATTGGTATGGTGCTAGTATGGAAGTTTGGAATGGTGATTGGTCTGCACTGGATGAAGCTCCGGATGATTTAGTGGAAGCTTTGAAGGATGATTTCCCTGGAGCTGGAAACAATGTCGGTTTATTGGCTGGGATT
>Ga0138256_10008904_pt1 | contig 10532 bp, 8 predicted proteins | sample KNB2016incub_MG_FD_105486 | JGI IMG/M metagenome (GOLD analysis project Ga0138256, IMG submission 105486) | Active sludge microbial communities from wastewater in Klosterneuburg, Austria - KNB2014incub_MG | ecosystem: Engineered > WWTP > Activated sludge > Unclassified | place: Austria... | reverse complement strand
TCTACGGCTGCCATGCTGCGGCGCATCGTCATCCCGTCAGCCCGATTCCCCAAAACAGCATTGGCTTCATGGTCGCCGGAAATGGGACAGACCATCGCTCGTAAAATCGCCGCAGATCGCTACGACGTGGTGAATCTATTCGGCGGGATTCACGTTTACGAGTATGCAACTCTGCTTGCGGGAATACCGGCGATCATCACGCCCTACGAAAGCTACAGCCTGTATTTGCAGCGCCAGTCACAGGCGAGTGCGGCGGCTACCGGCGGATTTTTGCAGCGTTGGGCGGCTGAAGCCTATGAACGTTTCATGTTCACGCCGTATCGCCGCGTGGTGGTGCTGAGCGAACAGGATCGCGCAGCGCTGCTGAATTTGAAGCCTACACTGCAAGTTGAGGTGATTCCCAACGGCATTGATCTGCGCCAGTTTCCGCCGCCGGATTTGAGCGCGAACCATTCATCAACGATTCTGTTTACGGGCAACTTCGAGTATCCGCCCAACCGCGATGCCGCGCAGCTGCTGGCTGAGACTATTTTTCCGAAAGTGCGCGCTCAAATGCCAAATGTGCAGCTGGCGCTGGTCGGAAATGCGCCGTCTGCTGAAATGCTGGCGCTGGCAAATGAGCAGATTCAGGTCACGGGACGAGTGCCGGATATGGGCGCATACTTACGTGAAGCGCAAATCTTCGCCTGCCCGCTGCGTTATGGCGCGGGGATCAAGAATAAGGTATTGGAGGCGCTGGCCAGCGGCTGCGCGGTGGCCGCAACCCCGCTGAGCATGGAGGGCATTGACGCGCAAGATGGCATCCACGCGCTGATTCGTGAGATTGATCAGATGCCAGAAGCGATTGTGCAGCTGCTGAGCGATTCAGCACTACGCGAACGGCTGGCGGCTAATGCGCGGGCGCTGATTGAAGCAAAGTACACATGGGAACGGGTGGCGAAAGCCTACCAAAAATTATACGAAACCGTTACCATCAGCATATGAGCGCGAAACCTATCCCCAAAACGCTGGTGATGATCCCGGCACTGAACGAAGCAGACAGCATCGCCTACGTGATCGGCAAGATACGCGAGCATGTGCCGTGGGCGGATATTGCGGTGATCAACGATGGCTCAACCGATGAAACGGCAGCGATTGCCCGTGACTGCGGCGCGATTGTGCTGATGCAGCCGTATAACGTGGGCATTGGCACGGCGGTGCAAACTGCGTTCATGTATGCCGAACGTCATGGTTATGACGTGACGGTGCAGAATGACGGCGACGGCCAGCATAACCCCGCCGAAATTCCGCTGCTGTTAGCGGCGCTGGCGGAGGGCGATGCTGATCTGGTGATCGGCTCGCGCTACATTGAAGATCGCGGCTACGTAACGCCCTGGCAGCGCAAGATCGGAATCACGATTCTGGCGAAAGTAATTTCGCTGCTGCTGCGCCAGAAATTCACCGATCCCACGTCAGGATTTCGCGCCTCAAACCGCCGCGTGATTGAATTTTGCGCCCATAATTACCCGTTTGACTATCCAGAGCCAGAAGCGATTGTGCTGCTCACTCGCGCGGGCTTCAAAGTGCGCGAAATTCCGGTGACGATGAACGCGCGCTACGGCGGAATTTCCAGCATCACGCCGTTTCGCTCGGCCTATTACATGGTCAAAGTGATTCTCGCCATCTTGATTGATATGATCCGGAAAAGTCCCAAGACAATTCATTAAAAGGTATTCATCATGCCCCCCCAATCCCTCACTCACTTATCGCCCGTCTGGTCACACATGACCACTATGCAGCCGGTGCGCGGCGAAGGCATTTACCTTTACGACGCTGACGGCAATCGCTTCATGGACTTCACCAGCGGCATCGGTGTGACCAACACCGGCCACAGCCACCCGCGCGTGGTCAAAGCGATTCAAGAACAGGCGGCCAATTTGCTGCATGCGCAGATCAACATCGTGGTTGCGCCAGCAGTGATCGAACTGAGTGAACGGTTAAACGCGATCACGCCCGATAACATTGACTGCTTCTTCTTCGCCAACAGCGGCGCTGAAGCCACAGAAGGCGCGGTCAAACTGGCGCGGCAGGCCACCAAACGCCAGAACTTGATCGTATTTCAGGGCAGCTTTCACGGGCGCACCGCGCAAACGATGGCGATGACCACCTCCAAAACGGTATATCGCGCGGGCTATCAGCCGCTGCCGGGCGGCATTTTCGTGACGCCCTTCCCCTACAGCTATTTCTACGGCTGGGAAGAAGAACAGACCGTTGATTGGTGTTTGGAACAGCTGCATCTGCTGCTTAAAAGCCAGACCGCGCCGGAAGAAACGGCAGCGATTGTGATTGAGCCGATTCTGGGCGAGGGTGGCTATGTGCCAGCGCCGGATCGCTTCATGCAGGAACTGCGCAAGCTTTGCAGCCATTATGGCATTTTGCTGGTGGCCGATGAGGTGCAATCAGGTTTCGGGCGCAGCGGCAAGATGTTTGCCAGCGAGTATTCGGGTATCCAACCAGACATCATGATCATGGCGAAGGGGCTAGGCAGCGGCGTGCCAATTTCAGCGGTGGGCGCACCGGCAGAATTGATGAGCCGCTGGACAACGGGCAGCCACGGCGGCACCTACGGCGGGAACGCGCTGGCTGCTGCCGCCGCCAACGCCACAATTCAGGTGATGCAAGGCGAAGATTTGCCGGACAACGCGGCGCGCATGGGCGGCGTTTTGATCGAAGGCTTAAAGCAGCTTCAGGCGGAATTTCCGATCATTGGCGATGTGCGCGGGCGCGGTTTGATGATCGGCACCGAATTTACGCGGAACGGACATCCAGACAAAGATGCGGCCAAAGCGGTGCAAAAAGCCTGTCAGGAACACAATCTCTTGCTGCTGACCTGCGGCAGTTATGAAAATACCGTGCGCTGGATTCCACCGCTGGTGGTCAATGAAGCCCAGATCAACGACGCATTAGGGATATTTGCTGAAGCGCTGGGAGCGGCGCAGCAAGCGAAGCTTTAAGTAGAAGTTTTATGCGAATGTAAAATTGGCGCTCTCACTTTATACGTCATATACATAACGCAATCCATAAGTAATGGCCGGGATAGCACTGGAGCCATGTGTCGCATTTTCAATTATGAAGTACGTAGCTTCTAGCTCATCGTAATCTCGGCTTTGTATGGTCGCGAACATATCTTCGATAAGTGATCGTATTTGCTCCTCCTCGCCTGACGACATGAACAGACTGACGGGAAGCTCAGAATGATCATTGGAAAAGTCAGCCTCCAAGGGAATGATAGTATCCCACCCCGGACTGCCGGGACTCGCCGCCACATATCGGCTAAATAGTTCGGGGTTACTGAACAGACTATATAGCACAAACTGCCCCCCTAACGAATGCCCAATAAGCGTACGCTCCGCGGGGCTAGCGTCTGTCTGATAATGCGAGTCGATGAAAGGAATTAACTCGTTCCCGATGAATGCCAAAAACTGATCGGGGTTTTCGAGCATGTCGGTAATGCGCTCACCTAGCGGATTTTGCGGATAGCCAATGCCAACCACAATAAGATTAGGGAGTTCTTGAACTAGATTCTCAACCCGGATGAAATCAGTAACCGCCCCAAAGTAATAATTGGCATCCAGAACATAAACAACAGAATAGCGGCGGTTCGGGTCTGAACTACTATAGTTTTCGGGAAGCCCAACCAGAATTTGATAGTCCCTGCTACCTGAAGACATGGCAATAGTTTCAGTGTTCGGAATAACGAACTCCGGGTATCCATCGGGCTGATCGCCTTGTGATTGAATGATCTGCAACGGCAATCCAGCCATGAACAGAATGAGGATCAGTAACTTTTTAAGCCGAAACATGACCACCTCTATTCCCAATATTAATTTTTGATATTATAAGCCCACTATATATAAATAGTTAGAGCGCAGCAAACCCGCTGCGCTCTGGTCACTCCGTTTGATCAAGACAAAAACCCTGCCCATTTTCTGATGGACAGGGTGAGGAGTAATTACATCCCGGCAAGCGTGTCATCAGCCTGCTGCTGCAACGTGGCAGCCGCATCTTCTACCGACATGCCATTGCTGGTCACATTGGCAATCGCCTCGCTGACGAAACCACGAATCGCGTTGTACGAGGGCGCATTGGGGCCATTGTACAGGCGAAGATCGGGGTTGTTCATCAGCGCGTTGCCCTGTTGGAAATACGGGAACAGCGCGGTATTCGGGAACGTTTCTTCGGTCAGCAGATCAACCGTTGAAGGAACCGGATTGAAATAGCCGGAACCTGCCGTCCACGCCAGCGCTGATTCAGGTGTCGCCAGATACTTCAGGAACAGCCAGCTTGCCAGCTGCGCTTCAGGCGTGCCCGGAACCAGGATGATGCCCGGCAAGAACACCTGAAGAATTTCATTGCCTTCGGTGTGCGGGAAGCTGTTCACTGACCATGTACCCTCAAAGCCATTATCATTGTTGGCCGAAAGCACGAAGGTCAAGCCAGCGGTGCTGGAGGCATAGAACGGCGTCAAGCCCAACGCAAAGTCGGTCTGTTCAGAGAAACGCTCGGCGGGAATGTAGCCGCAGCCCTGATCATACAGGTCTTTGTACATCTGGAGCGCCGCTGCTACTTCGGGGCTGGTGAAATTGTAGGCAGTACCGTCGAAAATCGCGCCGCCATTGGCCGCCACCCACGATTCAAGCTGGGAAGCATCGGTGGTCAGTGGGTAGCCATAACGCTGGGTGCCGTCGGCAGTGGTGGATGCAGCCGAAGCGCAGGCGGCGGCAGCGAAATCTTCAATGGTGCGCGGCACTTCGCTGTAGCCCAGTTCTTCCAACAGCGTATTATTGGCAACCTGCACCTGCGCCGACTGTTGATGCGGGAACGCCAGCACCGCGCCGTTGAACGGGTCGGCAGTGAGCGTATTGAAGGTCAGTAAGTCGGTATTGAAGTCGCTCATGTCGAGGCCGTAGGTGGCATCATTGACATATGGGCCAAGATCAGCCGCGCCGCCATCGAGGAAGTAGCTGGCGCCGTCATTGGCATAGCCCGCCACCAGATTCGGCAGTTCACCGGAAACGATGCCGGCGTTCATCAATTCACGCAGCGCGTTGTAATCACCCTGCGGCAGCGCCTCAACGGTGATGCCCCATTCATTGCTGGCATTAAATTCTTCAACCAGCGCGGTCATAGTTTCCAACTGCGCGCCGCTGTTGAACTGATGCCAGTAGACAACCGTTTGCCCGGTGGGATCAACGGCAGACAGGTCATCCTGTGCCATCACCGCGCCGGTGGCCACGGTCAGTGCTAACCCTGCTGCTAGTAACAACTTACGCATGCCTCAACTCCTTTGAGTATCTCGCTGCGAAAATGAGCGTTAATAACGTGCCTTGCAGCTATCCCCGGCGCGTTATCTCTTCCATCGCAAAAGCGCGATGTTCGGGGGCGATCAGGTAAAACATCCGGGTTCAGATCAATACAGAATATACCTCACAACGGCACTAGTCGGGCTATCCCTTCAGGCCGGTAGAGGCAATTCCTTCGGTAAACTGCCGCTGCGTGAAGAAATAAATAATCAAAATCGGGATGATCATGATTACCGAGGCCGCCATTTGCAGATGCAGCGCGGTGGGCGCATCGGTATTCACAAATTTAGTCAGCCCAACGGCCACTGGCCGCCATGCGTCGGTTTGCGTGACCAGCAGCGGCCACAACAGCGCATTCCATGAACCGATGAACGCGAAAATAAGGGTGGTCATCAAGGGCGCGCGCGAAAGCGGCACTACCACTGACCACAAAAAGCGCAGATGGCCGCCCCCGTCAATGCGTACCGCATCCCACAGGTCTTCGGGAATCTGCGCGAAAAACTGCCGCAATAGAAAGATAGTGAACGCCGAGGCCATGAAGGGAATGGTCAGCGCCGGCCAGTTATTGATCCAGCTGATGCCCAGCACCGCATCGCTCAACCGCCCGAGCCAGATCACGGTGAGGTAATTCGGGATCAGAATGGCGACATCGGGGATCATCAACGTTGCCACCAGCATCCCAAAAATCAGGTTGCGCCCGACAAATTTCATACGCGCAAAGGCGTAAGCCGCTGGCACACAGAACAAAAGCTGCCCGACCACCGTGATCGCGGTGATGCGCACGCTGTTCCACATGAATTGGGCGAAATTAGCTTGATTCCAAGCATCAACATAGTTATTGAACTGCGGGCGCGTGGGCAGCAGGTAGCCCAGCGTCACTTCATTGATCGGCATCAGCGATGCGCTGATCATCCAGAAGAAGGGGAAAATTGCTTGCAGCAGCCCGATGATCAGAACGCCATAGATCAGGATACGGCCTATCCGTATCGTCGGGCGGCGGGTTTCACTGCTGGAGACGAGATCATTCAGGGTTGTATTAGCCATAGAATACCCGATCCCGCGAAATGCGATTCTGAACCAGCGTGAAGATCAGGATCACCGTGAACAGCACCAGCGAAAGCGCCGAGCCGTAGCCCATATTCGGCGTGCTCTGGCTGATGGTTTCGTAAATATATACGCCCACTGTATCCACCGACGAAGAGGCGGCAGGCGTGCGTAAAATCCATATCTGGGTGAACGATTGCAGCGTACCGATAATGGTGATCAGCGTCAGGAAGAAAGTGGTCGGCGAAAGCATCGGCAGGGTGATGCGCCGGAAAACGTTCCACTCGTTCGCGCCGTCAATACGCGCTGCCTCGTAAAGCTCGCCGGAGATATTGCCTAGTCCGGCCAGAAACAGCACCGTTGAATAGCCGATATAAGTCCATGAGCTGTAGATGATAATGACCACCAGCGCGAGGCTGGGGCCAGACAGCACATCAGGCACCTGCGGGCCGAAGATGAGCTTAAAGATACCCGTAGGCTCCAACAGCCATTTCTGAACCGGAATCCCCAGCGTCGTCAATAACTGGTTCACCGGCGAGGTAGCGCGATGCGAAAACAGGATGCCGAACACAATCGAGGTGGCGACAAATGGAGTCACATAGGGCAAAAAGTAGACCATGCGGAAGAACGACTGGAACTTGATCTTCTGGAACAGCAGATAAGCCAGCAGCAGCCCGAACATCAACTGTACTGGCACCGTCCCCAGTGTATACATCAGCGTGATGTTGAAGCCGCGCAGCAGATCATCATCTGAACCGGAAAGCAGCATCGGCAGTTCGCCTACAAACGCATAGCCGCCAACCATCAACATGCTGGCAGCGGCAAATTGCAGCATAAAACGCAGGTTTCCCCCGCGGTTCGCACTCCGCCACAGCAGATAGGCAGTACCCAGCATGATCACGCCGGCGCTGATTATGGCGGCCTGCGTCCAGATCGGCAGTTCGTTCCCGGCTTCGCGCGCGGTTTCAATGGCGAGGAACACTTCCGAGACGGTCAATTGCAGCGTGAAGGCGGCGATGATGAGCAAGAAAAATGCGCTGGCGGCCTGCGTCAGAAGCTTTTCAGGACGATCTGATTTGATCGCCCAGAAACAGAGACCGGCGAGGATAACTGCTGCGAAGATGCCTAGAAGCATCCAGTTTCCGGCCTCAACCACCTGCGGAGTCTGAAAGCTGGCGATCAATTCACCGATAAACAGCTCGCCGGAACGCGCCTGTGCGCGCAGCCTCTGGGGAATATCCAGCACAATCGGCAGCCAGATGACGACCCAGTTCACTATCAGCGCCGCCGCGCCTGCCGCTGCCACGCCGGGAATTAAATAGAGATACCGCGCCGGTTGGCCGCGATTCTGTTTGATGAAGCGCCACAGGGTGACGCCGGCATAGGCGGCTGCGCCCGCGGCAATCCAGATGAAAACCACATAGGCAAAATCGCCCAATGCGCGCTGGTAGTTATCCAGCCCGATGAACTCTTCGGGGAAGCGCCGCCACCGGTGCAGGCTGACGAACAGCGCAAATGCCACCGGCAGAATGCCAAAAGTCATGATTAGGGTTAGCGCGGGCGTTAAGAACAGATAGGCGATGATATTTTCACGAATGATGCGCCTACGTTGCCCGCTGAGATTGAACACTGACATAATATAATTATGGGGTTGGATTATAGAAGTCACTGGCAGAAGTGTAGACGATTCGGAGCGCGGGTGCGAGAAAATTGGGCTGATTTTACAAACGCTTAATTTAAGCCGTCGTAAATTAACATTCCGACCGCGCCAATCAGTCCATCTGAATGCCAATCTGCCGCTTTTCGTCTACAATCGAGCCAACATACTGATTTTAGATTGTTGTTTTTGAGGAGCGCATCATGCTGAACGCGGCAGAAATTGCTAAGGCCAATAAGGAATATACGCTTGCCAGTTGGGTGGCGCAGGGTACATGGAATCCGATTCCCATCGAGCGTGCGGAAGGCGTCTACATCTATGATGCCAATGGCAAACGCTATCTCGATTGGTCATCGCAGCTGGTGAATGTGAATATCGGCCACAGTCACCCGCATGTGGTCAAGGCGATACAGGAACAGGCGGCCAAACTGTGTTATGTTGATCCGTCATTTGCCACCGAGCCGCGCGGGCGTTTAGGCGAACTACTCGAAGAAGTGACCCCCGCTAATATTAGCAAAGCCTTCTTCACCAACGGCGGCACTGATGGCGTCGAAAATGCCATGAAAATGGCGCGTATGTACACAGGTCGCCAAAAAATTCTCACCCGCTACAAAAGCTATCATGGCGCAACCTTCGGCAGCATGAGCGCCGGGGGCGACCCGCGCCGCCTCGCTAACGAGCCGGGCGTGCCCTGGATCGTGCGCCTGCCAGACCCGTATGCCTATCGCAATCCGGCTTATCGCGGGCATACGCAAGAAGAAGGCGATCTGATCCTTGCTGAAATGATCGAAGACATCATTCAGGCAGAAGGCCCGGAAAACTGCGCCGCGATTCTCATTGAAGGTTACAGCGGCTCCAGCGGCATCATGCAGCCTTCCGCCGTTTTCTTCACCCGCCTGCGCCAGTTGTGCGATCAATACGGCATTCTGCTGATCTCCGATGAGGTGATGAGTGGTTTCGGGCGCACTGGCGAATGGTTCGGCATTGACCATTACCCCGATGCCAAAGCGGATATGCTGGTCATGGCAAAAGGCATCACCAGCGGCTATGTCCCGCTGGGCGCCGTCGCCGTTTCTAGTGAAATTGCCGCCTATTTCGAAGAACATGTGCTGCATACTGGCCTCACCTACAGCGCCCATGCGCTGGCCTGTGCGGCTGGCGTCGCCACGATTGAAGTCTACCAGCAGGAAGGCTTGATCGAGCGTTCGCGCCAGATGGGTAAGGTGCTGCGCCGTGGGCTGACCGATCTGGCGGAGAAGCATCCGGTGATCGGGGATATTCGCGGCAGCGGCTTGCATCAGGTGATCGAGCTGGTCAAGAATCGTGAAACCCGCGAGCCGCTAAGCGCCTTCAATAAGCCGTTCAGCGACGCGATGAAGACCGTGCCGAAGGCGCTCAAAGAACGGGGATTGAGCACGATGGTGCGCTGGAACTATATCTTCAACTGCCCACCGCTGATCGTGACCGAAGAACAGATTCAGCAAGGCCTCGCCATTCTGGATGACGTGCTGACCACGATTGACGGATTTTACGAAGAGTAGGGACGGAACCCGGTACGCTCAATGAATAGGGAGTAGTGAAAGATGAGGGCATTAAACTCGCAACCTCACCCCTTAATCCCCTCTCCGTGCACGGAGAGGGGAAGCTAAACGTAGTGCAGCGGGGTGAGGTGAAAGATTGTATCCCTGATGTTCATCACTCTAAATAAATATCCCAAAAGACCTGCCTTCGTGCAGGTCTTTTGTTTACCCGTGAACCTTTTGCCGCGATCATGGTAATAGGCAGCAGGAGCGAAACAGCAGCGTGGTCAGCGACGAAATACTGGCGGTAAAACTAAAAAACGGGGATAGATCGGCGCTTGAAATGCTGTTTGAGCGCCACTACGACAGCCTTTTCGGCTACCTGTTTCGCATGACTTTTGGAGATCGGGCATTGGCAGCAGATTTAGCGCAGGAAAGTTTCTTACGGGTGCTGCGGGGTATTCAAACTTACGACACGGCAAGGCCGTTCAAAGCCTGGCTGTACGGCATCGCCACGAACGCCGCGCGTAACGCTGTCGCCAGCGCCGATACTCGCCGCACCGAATCGTTTGAGGCCGATGCCGACTATCCCGATGAGGCGCCGCCCTTCGAGCAAACGCTGCTTGAAGCTGAAGCCGCATCCAGCGTGATCGCCGCGTTACGCCAGCTTCCGGAACACCAGAGAGAAGCGATTGTGCTGTTCTATGACCAGTCGTTCAGCCTCGCGCAAATTGCCGACACCTTGAATATCCCCGTCGGTACCGTGAAATCGCGGCTTTCGCTGGGTGTGAAACGGCTGCGCGAGATCATTGGGGCGGAAAATAGATGACTGACTTTGAGGATCATGATACTGCAAACGAGTCCTTTGATGACTCCAGCGTGCGCGGCTTCTTGGGGTCATGGCAAGCGCCGAAAGCCGATCCTGCTGCAAAGCAAGCGAGTTTGGCGGCGCTGTATCAGGAACTAGCG
>Ga0138256_10008903_pt1 | contig 10532 bp, 5 predicted proteins | sample KNB2016incub_MG_FD_105486 | JGI IMG/M metagenome (GOLD analysis project Ga0138256, IMG submission 105486) | Active sludge microbial communities from wastewater in Klosterneuburg, Austria - KNB2014incub_MG | ecosystem: Engineered > WWTP > Activated sludge > Unclassified | place: Austria... | reverse complement strand
CCATAGCCTGCCAGCAAATCACTTAGTCCGTTATCATTATAATCCTTATTGGTTAGTTTAAGAATGGGTTTAGATACAGAAAGTGACAAGTTTGTTACTGCCTTTTTTATTAGAGGCATGTTCCAGTTTACGTTTTCAAATAACCAGGGAGATCTTATATGTGTAAGCTCCAATGCCGCTCCTTCATCCAGATAAAATTCTGCATTATTATGTAATTGAAGATAAGAGGCCGGGAAATTTTCATCAACATTTCCTTCGATGGCGCTTTTAACTACCGTTGCCTTTTTTTCTCCCCAGGCAAGCAACACAATACGTTTTGCCTGTAATATTTTTTCAACACCCAGTGTTATTGCTTTTCGTGGAACTTTTGATAATTGCCCGCCAAATTCTGCAGCCGCTGCCACTCTTGTAGATTGATCAAGCATCATCAACCTCGTTTTGGAACCGGTTAATGAGCCCGGTTCATTAAATCCAATGTGTCCATTCCCGCCAATGCCCAACAACTGAAAATCAATTCCCCCGAGTGAATCAATTTTTTGCTCATACGCATCACAATATTTTTTTACGGCATCGGGTGGTAAAGAACCATCGGGTATGAAAATATTTTCCTTACTGATATCAACATGGTTAAACAACTGTTCATACATAAAACGCACATAACTCTGTAATGAATCAGGCTGCATGGGGTAATATTCATCCAGGTTAAATGAAACAACATGCTGGAAACTCAGGCCTTCTTCTCTGTGCAATCGTATTAATTCCTTGTAAACCGACTTAGGAGTATTACCGGTGGCTAATCCCAATACACAAGGCAGTCCCTCCGTTTTTTTTCTTTGAATGAGTAGCGCTATTTCATAAGCAACTGCTTTTGAGGCATCCTCTGAATCATTATAAATTTTCACGGGTATTTTTTCGTGAACGAATCTTTTTTTGCTCAGTATTTCTTCCATAACTTATTTATTAATTTTTATTATTTTAATAGTGCAAACGTAAACATCCATTTCACCGGGTTCTGCCAATCTTTTCCTTTGAAAATACCAACAGGGCATTTTACTAAAACAGTATTCCATCCTTTCAGCAGGAAAATTTTTGTGGGTTGCCGGTATTCATATCCTTCATCCATTAATGGGGTTTCTGAATTACCCTTCTGGCCAGCCCGTATCCAAAGTGGAGGTTCAACTAACTTTCCATTTACCCAAACTGAACTTACTTTATTATCCCATGCAGCAACGGGTGGCGAATCGGTTGCCGGTGACCGGGAAAGATTATTAAATCCTATCCAGAAACTTTTCTCCCCTTCTTCATCAGCCCAGATTTTTGCGGTAGCATACCAGGTTGTATTTTCTTTAGGGTCATCAATCGCAGCCTTAATCAATGGTGCCCACCAATGCCGGAGGATAATGGTGCTGCCAACTATTTCCTTAATAGGTTTTATTTTAACATCGCTGAAATTTTTATCCTCTGGTTCAAAAACTTTAGAAAACTCTCCCCCATTGTCGTACGGCCCAAACAACTTCCAAACTAAATCGGATTGCTTTGCATATTGGAATATGTACTGAGAGAAGAATTCTCTTTTATTATCCAGTAGCCGATTTTCAAATGCCGCAAATTCAATTGCTGCCGGCGTATTGGGCCCGCCGATATTGGCAACCCAACCTTTATGCCCACCGCCTCTCCAGCTTCTTTCGGCGAAAGAAAGCATACCAGGATAAACTGGGTTCATGCGTAAAATATCTGTTTCATTTTCCACCCGCCTGTCGGGCCACACACAGATGGTACCGCCTTTCATATTTTTAACTTCCTTTTCCCTATCTCCAATTTGGCGATTAAAAATAGTTACGACTGCCTCCAACGGATCCATATGATTTAGATATAAATGACGGGAGTCTATAAATTCTATATCCGAATTTTCTGCCAAGTGCCCGTTATCATCCATCCACAACTGGCGAATGGTATGCTGTTTAAAATTTCCGCCGGGCTGCCAGCCAATTACTTTTTTTCCAAAACTTTCAATATAGGTTGTCACTTCGGGGACAAAGTCCTTGTTGGAAATTTTCACTTCATCGGCTCCTATATGCAGGTAGTTAACATCGTAAGTTTCTATAAATTCTTTGATAATATTTTTTACAATCACCAAACCCGAATCGCTTTGCATATCTGTTTTCATGGCCCTTTTAAAAGCTGCACTGTGACCGGGCATGTCAATTTCCGGGACAAATTCTATGTGTCGCTCTTTGCAATAAGCAATCAATTCTTTCAAGTTTGCTTCGGTGTAAAACATCCCTTTGTTGCGAACCATATTTTCTGGTGCTGTTAACTGCGGATATTTTTTACTGGGCAATCGCCAGGCAATATCCTCAGTGGCATGAAAATGAAATACATTCAGTTTGTAGCGGCCCATCATGTCTATCTGCTGCTTTAGTAAATTCATTGACATGTAATTTCTTCCAACGTCAATCATATAACCTCGCCATGAAAAAGCAGGCCAGTCGGTGATCGTACAGCCGTTTACATAAACATCATCTCTCATCAGCTGATACAATGTCTGCAGCCCGTTAAAGATTCCGTGAGTAGTATTTGCAGTGATTGTTATGCTGCTCTCATTCACTTCCAGTGCATAAGCTTCTTCAGCAAGCTGTGCCGATTCAACCTTTCCCAGTTTCAGGTGAATATAATTGCCTGATTCGTTCTCCTTTTTTTTAACACTAACATTGAGCCCTTTCAGTTTCAACTCATTTTGCAAAAAGATTGCTTCCGGGAGTAATGCATTGTCATTGATCAGAATAGTCTTACAGTTAAACAATGCAAAATCTTTTTCCGTCCAATTTAATCGCTGTGGCAATGGAAGCAAAGATGGTTTTTGTTGCAAGTCATATAGATTAGGAAATACAATATGCTTCCACAACAAATATGCTTCGCCATTAAGGTGGAGTCCATCATTAGTAAATTGCTCTTTTAAGTTTCCCTTTTCATCAGCAAAAGATGTATACAAATCAACATAGATATAACCTTTCTTAATTGCTTTTTCTTTCAGTTGTTTATTTACCAGCCTTATCTGTTCGTCATTTTTTGTGTGGCCCCCGAATTTGCCGAATGATTTATTTACAGGCAAAATACTTTGCACATACAAATGGGTTGAAGGGCTCTCCTGTTTTACATAATCAGCTATAAGCATCATGTTTACAAGTAAACTATCCGCACTAATGGCTCGTGCCAGATCATTAGTGCCTATAAGCAGGAATATTTTCGCTGGTTTCCTGTTCACCAATTCCTTTAATCGATACAGCACCCCGGCACTAATATCCCCACTGATACCACGGTTTTTTATGTTGATATCATTGAACAATTCACTCCATTCCCCACCATCTGTAATGCTGTTTCCTAAAAATATAATATCATCTTTTGTTAGTGGTAATGCATTAAAAAGCGAAACTCGTTGATGATAATAAGTGGGAAATAAAGAATCGGGATAGGCAGGCAGTTTCACCTGTGCAGATACCACAGGGCCTGTTGCAACAACCAGGCACAATACCAAAAAGTAAAAAAAATATTTTTTCATTTTAATCCGTTATGTGTTCATTGAATATTTTCTTTGCCTCTTTATCATCATACAGATTGATTAACTGCAGCAATTCATTTTTTAATTTCTTTGTAAGCACCCGGTATTTTTTATCTCCGTACAGATTTTTCATCTCAGAAGCATCATTTTGTAAATCATATAATTCCCAACTTTCCACTCTTTTATAAAACCGTATGAGTTTATAGCGACCTGTGCTGATGCCAAAATGCGGTGATACGGAATGTTCACCATTTTCATAATAATGATAATACATGGCCTTTCTACCCTTCGCATTTTCCTTTGTCAACAATGGAAGAAATGATTCCCCTTGCATATCGTCTGGAGCCACTACGGATGCAGCATCTAACAGTGTTGGCGCTATATCAAGGTTCATCAACAGGTTATTATTTTCAGTACCTGGTTTTATAACTCCCGGATAGCGCATTACCATCGGCGTTCTAAAAGATTCTTCATACATAAACCGCTTGTCAAACCAGCCATGTTCACCCAGGTAAAATCCCTGATCAGAAACATAAATTACAATGGTGTTGCTGGTAAGCTGATGTTTATCGAGGTAATCCAATGTGCGGCCAATATTTCTATCTAATGAAACGGCGGTGGCGAGATAATCCCTCATATACCGTTGGTATTTCCATTCGGCAAGTGCATTACCCGCCAGGTTTTTTAATTTAAAATCGGCGATGATTGGTTGGTAATAGGCATCATATTTTTTCCGTTGTGCTGCATTCATCCGCATTATACTTCCTTCTTTATTTTCAGCTTCCTCATTCTCAAACATTTTTAAATCATAGCCCATGATCATCGTTTTGGCAATCGTCATATCCTGCACAGCAGCAGCTTTTCTACCGGCATAGTTATCATAAAAATTTTGTGGCAAGGGGAAAGTTGTGTTATCAAACAACCCAAGGTCTGCGGTATCGGGTATCCAGGTGCGGTGTGTGGCTTTATGGCCAATCACTAAGCAAAATGGTTTTGAAGTATCTCTTTTGTCTAACCATTCTTCCGATACATCCTCCACCACATTTGATGCATAACCATCTATTCTCTTTTTACTTCCATCCATCATCAAAAAATCTGGATTGTAATAACTTCCTTGTCCGGGTAAAACTTGCCAGTATGTAAAACCCTGCGGCTCGGTTTCTAAATGCCATTTGCCGATCCAGGCAGTTTGATAACCGCTCTTCGTAAGTTCTTTGATGAAAGTATTCTGGCTGCCATCAAAACTGGAATGCTCATTATCTTTAAATCCACTTTTATGGCTGTACTTACCCGTAATAATTGTTGCCCTGCTGGGACCACAAATTGAATTGGTAACATAAGCTTTTTTGAAAATGGCTCCTTCATTGGCAATGCGGTCTATATTTGGCGTTTGCATCAGCTTACTTCCGTAAGCACTGATGGCCTGGTAAGCATGGTCATCAGAAATAATCAAAACAATATTGGGCCGCTGCTGAGCATAACTAAGCGATTGACAAAACACAAAAACTATTGTAATTAAAATGCTATTCATTAATAAAAAGATTTTTGTGATACCACATATCCGTTGGGTCGAATGATGGTTACAATCCTTGCTCCATCACCCAAATCATCCACTTCAAAATTTATTCTTTCACCGGGCTTTATATCCGGCAGGTCATAAGCTTTGGTGGTTTTATAATTATCTGTTTTATCAGAAATAAATAATCTATATCCTCTAACGGTATGCTGCGGCAAGCCAATACTGCCAAATACCAGAACATTTAATTTTCCTTTTTTCCAGTTCCTTACCTGTTGCACTTCAACCGGGGATGACAGTTCCCTCAGCACTTTCATGGAAGGCTTTGGATTACCATACATATCATAAATGCCGTGTATCCTTCTTCTAAATTTATTCTCTTCGCTGGTGCCGGGATAATGGGTACGGTAATCTGTCAGGTCAAAATAAATAGCGCCTTCTACATAATCTTTGCTTTCATAAATACCCATGTGGTAAATTAAATCTTCCACCCTTCTTTCATCACCCCCTTTAAAATTTGGTTCACATAAACCAAATTCAGAAATAAAAAATGGTTTATCGGGATAAGACAGATGTGCACTATCGAGGTACATTCCAATTTTTGCAGAAGGTATATCCCACCAACTTCCTCCGTATTCATTCATCATCAGGTAGTCACCTCCGGCTGCTGCATCAGAAACAAAATTGGGGTTGTTGTAAAATCCCTGTGTAAGCGTATTGCTTACGTATGCCGTATGCCTTGACGGATCCAGTTCCCTTGCCTGCTTCAACAAGTCTGCGATCATTTGTTTCATATCAGCATCTCTTGCTCTTAACTCGTTACCTACACCCCAGGAAAATATACTGGGATGATTGTACAGCGTTGTAACCATTTGTTTCATTTGCTGCATGGCAATACTGCGAATGGTATCATTGGCGGGTGTTTCAGGGCCCCATAACGGAACTTCCTGTTGCACTAATATGCCGTTGCGGTCGCAAAAATCATAAAATACATCTCCCTGTTGAAAATGCTGGCGACTGAAAATGCAGTTTACATCTTTCATCAGCTTACCCATCGCAATGATGATGGAATCCGGCTCTGCAAAACCATAATCGGGATTACTGCCTGCCGTCCATTCCACACCCATCAGCTTTACCCTTTCGCCATTTAATAAGGTTTGCCCGTTTACAAATTTTATTTCCCGGAAACCAATGTTGGTAGAAATTTTATCGGTTGTTTTTTTCCCATTCACAATTGTTACTTCCACTTTGTAAAGGTTTGGAAAATCAAAATGCCAGGGATTAACTTTTGGTAAGTTCAAATCAACTACCGCTTCACCATTTATCCAGTTTGGTTTTAGGGTTGATTGTAATACTATATTTTTTGTGGTTTGATTTTCTTCAGAAATATTAATAGCCAACTGAAGATTTTTATTTACTCCTTCATCAAAACCCAACTTTAGATTTAATGAGCCTGAGCCTGCGGCCACATTTAATATTGGTGTAGCATGCAAATAAGCAGCAGACGGCTTATCACTCACTATCAAGGCAACGGGGCGGATAATACCTCCATCGTTTGGCCAGTCGAAGGAACTACCAAATGGTACTTTGTATTTTCCATAGTCGTTATTGCAGGCAACGGTAATAACGTTTTCTTTTCCATATTTGACTTTTCCATTCAGGTTGATGAAAAACTTATTGAACCCGTCGCCAATTTGCTCTTTTACTTTTTTACCGTTGATGTAGATATAAGATGTATGGTTGATGGCGCCAAATTGTAATACAACATTCTTATCCTTCCATCGGGCCGGGATATTTATATTCTTCTGGTACCAGCCCCAGCCATAATGGTTTTGATTTGCTTCCTCCACATTCCAGGTATGTGGCAATTGTACAGTTCTTGCATTTGGCAAATTGCCTTCATACCATTTTCCAGTTAAACCTTCTGCTTTTTTATAAATAGAAAATTGCCATTCTATATTAACAGGAATGGTATCTCTTTGAGCATAAACATTTATATAAATGCCTGATAAAATAATGAGTAGAAATTTGTGTTTCGCTATTAACATGATAATTGCCTATTTAAATTTGTAAATAGTTGTTTGTTTATATACTTCTCCCGGTCTTAAAATAGAATCAGGAAAAGCCGGAATATTCACTGCATTAGGATGACCATGTGTTTCGAAACAATATCCGCTGAATGGACTGTACGTTTCTCTATTCTTACCAATTACCACTGGTATCCATTTGCCTGTATAGAAATGAACAACAGGTTCGGTGCTTAGTATCTGCATATGCAATGCCTCATCACTGCTTAGTGCTTCGGCTACTATTGACAGACTGTCATTATTTTTTGAAGTAACAAAGGTTTGGTCATATCCATCCTCAATGTTCCACTGCTGTATAACCGGTTGCCAGTCTCTGAAATCATAATGGGAACTATCGACAGGTGTTAACTTTCCTGTTAAACAAAATTCTTCATCTTGTTCCAGCCAATGGTTGGCATAGATCTTAGCTTTTTGTTTCCCAACAGATGTATGATTTTTGTCCAAGTTAAAATAAGGGTGGTAAGTAAGATTTACAGGTGTCGCCTTGTTTGTATTTGCTTCTATTTGGCATTGGAAAGATGCCGGTAATAACGAAAAAGTAAAACGGGTTGTAATGCTTCCTGGAAAACCTTCTTCCCCATCGGGGCTGATATACTGCATTGTTATGGACGGATACTGAGTATTGTTTAAATCTATTATATCCCATACTTTTTTATCAAACCCTGCTGCACCGCCATGCAATGTATTATTCCCTTTATTCTTAGTAAGATGAACAATTGTATTATCCAGTTTAAATAATCCACCTTTAATACGGTTTGCATACCGTCCTATAACTGTACCGAAATAAGGATAATTTTCCTGGTAATATTCTTCAAAGTATTCTTCAATTGTATCAAAGCCCAAAACAATATCTCTCAAATTTCCATTTTTGTCGTTCAGCAGCAGTTTCATTAAAGTACATCCATAATTGCTTATAGTTGCTGAACTGCCATCCGAACAGGAAAGTTGGTAAACAAAAATGCTGTGCCCATCTTTTTTAAGTTCCTTTATTATTTTTATGTTGTTACTCATATTCAAATTGATAATTTTTTCTACCAAAACCTAACATACAAGGCCACTGTAATTAATAAAATAACCGAAATTAAAACCCAATGTTGCTTAGATAATCGGAACATGGTAGTATCTACTTCCAAGGCATTCCCTTTTTCTCTGCCTGTAACATCTAATAAACTAACTATTACAATTAATAAAGTGGTAAACAAAAACACCCAGCCCATTTGTATTAAAAAAGGAATTTCAAACCCGCCGTTTCCGGTTGGGTAAGCCGTGTATAAAAAGGTTTCATTCCCTGCAATACCGGGTAAAAACTTATCAAACAAAATGGCTAATAATAACCCGCCAATAATACCGGCAATGGCGCCTTTTGAGGTAGTCTTCTTCCAAAAAAAGCCCAGCAGAAAAACAGGGAAAATAGCCGGAGAAATATAGCCGGTATATTTTTGAATAAATTCGAAACCACCTTTACCGCCAATACCCAAAGAGTCGTTCCAATTAACCACTAAGGCAATTAATAAAGAAACAATCACTACCATTCGCCCCATCCACACCATCTTTTTTTCAGAACTAACTTTATTTACATATTTTTTATAAATATCCAATGTATAAATGGTGGAAATGCTGTTGGCCTTTCCTGCCAGTGAAGCCACAATAGCAGCCGTTAGCGCTGCCATAGATAAACCTCTAAGGCCGGTAGGTAAAAACCCAAGCACTGCTGAATAAGCATTATCCTCCCGGAATTCACCATTCGTAAGCATCTGTGTCTGTATCTCTCCATGCTGATACAATACATAAGCCGCAATACCTGGCAATACAACCAATAATGGCATCAGCAATTTTAAAAAGGCTGAAAACAAAATACCGGTTCTTGCAGTTTTTAAATCAGCGCCGAGGGCTCTTTGCGTAATATATTGGTTACATCCCCAATAATTCAAATTAGCAATCCACATACCGGCGACCAGCATGGCTAAACCGGGCAGGCTTGCATAGTTGTTGATTTGTTGCTGAGATGCTCCGCTTTTTGGTTTATCAAATATCATTGTAAAATGATCGGGTGCGTAATGTAATAACTGGTTAAACCCCGCCAGCGCATCTTTGCCAAAACCAAATTTTTCACTTACTACAGTTAAAGCTATATAAGTAGTGATCAAACCGCCAGCAATTAATACGATTACCTGTATTACATCAGTATAGCCAATTACCTTCATTCCTCCCAGTGTGATCAGCAATGCGAAAACTGCAAGACCAATCATGATCATATGAAAATTTTCACCCCCTGTAAGATTGTTGATGGCTAACGTACCTAAATATAATATAGAAGTCAGATTTACGAATATGTAAAGGAAAATCCAAAAGATGGCCATTACCATCGCCACAGTTTCATTATACCTTGTTTTTAAAAATTGAGGCATAGTAAAAATCCGGTTTTTCAGATATACCGGCATAAAAAACACAGCAACGATAATCAAAGAAATTGCAGCCAACCATTCATAAGATGAAATAGCTAGTCCCAGCCTAAAACCGTTTCCACTCATACCAATAAATTGCTCTGCTGAAATGTTTGAAGCAATTAATGAAGCGCCAATAGCCCACCAAGTAAGCTGCCCTTCTGCTAAAAAAAAGTCTGAAGCAGAATTTTCTGCCGATTTTTTTTTACGGTATATATATAAGCCATAACCGGCTACCAATAAAAAATAAATCAGGAAAACTAAATAGTCTTGTGATTTCATAAAACAGTTTTTTTATTCTTTTTAACCAACATTCGTTTACTATCCTGCATTTCTTTAAAAGTTATTTTCATCTAAAACAGCAGTACCGTTTTTAATGGCTACTCTGTAAGTCGTTAAGTGCTTTCCAGTTTGTTGTTTATATTTTTCAGTAGTTTGTATTATAATTTCTTCTGCTGCTTCTTCTTTTACCAGGTTAATGGTACAACCACCAAAACCGCCACCCATCAGCCTTGCGCCTAAAACATCTTCATTATTTTTTACAGCATCCACCAATACATCCAGTTCCGTACAACTAACTTCGTATAAATTCTTTAACCCTTCATGTGTGGCAAACATCTTTTTTCCAAAGTCTTGCATGGCTCCATTTTTTAAATCTTCACAAGCAATTTGTAGTCTTTTAATTTCTTCTACCACATATTTACAGCGCTTAAAGATCAATTCATCTTTTACATATTTTTCCAGCATGGGCATGGTAACATTGCGTAAACTTTTTACTTGCGGTTCCCCTTTTTGCACCAGAGTTACACCGGTTTCGCATTGCTGCCGTCTTACATTATATTCAGAAGATGCAAGAGAATGTTTTACGCCGCTATCAAAAAGCAAAATAGTTAAACCGTTAAGGTCTATGGGCACATATTCATATT
>Ga0138256_10008902_pt1 | contig 10532 bp, 5 predicted proteins | sample KNB2016incub_MG_FD_105486 | JGI IMG/M metagenome (GOLD analysis project Ga0138256, IMG submission 105486) | Active sludge microbial communities from wastewater in Klosterneuburg, Austria - KNB2014incub_MG | ecosystem: Engineered > WWTP > Activated sludge > Unclassified | place: Austria... | reverse complement strand
TTCGTTGAATTTTTCGCCGAATATTCCCGATTTCGACTGCAAAATTCGCCTTGACAGACAAAAAACTGGCAGCTTTTCCTGCTCCCAAACCACTTTCGCAGGAAGTCTAATCAAAGAGATATTTATAAACATTGAATACGCGCTTTATCCATGATCAAACCATTTAAAAGCAAAAAAGACCTCGCAAGAGAACTTCAAATCCACCCGAAAACCCTCAGCCGCTATATGCAAACGCTTGGCATCGAATGGGGCAAAAAGCCCATGCCCCCGCTGATCTGGCAAAGGGTGTTGCGCGAGTTGCAATGTGACGACGCTTTTGTGGGGGAGACAAAAACACTCAAGCCCTGAAATTCATGGATGCAGTCCGGTGTTTTACCAAATTGTCCGATGTTGTCCTTTTGAGTTGAGTAGGAGAAGCCTTGACCTTTTGGGTACACAAATTTATTTCACTCAAATTGATTTATCATGAGACAAAAAGTAGTTTTTATGGCATTAGTCTTTTCGTTTTCGCTGATTTTTGGATGCAAAAAAACGGGAATGGAATCCTCGGAAAATGGCGCTTTTGAATTGCCAATAACCGAACGAAGTGGCCATGCACTAGATTCTGAGGATCAACGGCGCTCTGATTTTGCTAAAATTTTCGCAAAATCTTTATCCAACGCTGACTTCCGTGCATATCTAAAAAATAAGTACACACAACTTCAGGCAGTTGATAAAGAGTTTGTTTACGTATTATATCGAAATGATATAGTGTCAGGTTCACAAACTGTTGGTCAGCTATTAACCTCCTTTGCTGACCAAGACTTTATCAATATCTATGGGGCTGATTTTTTTAACACAGTCATAAATGTTGACCCCCTATTGACGATTGATTTTGTTGAAGACGAGACCTATACTCTAAACGATTGGACAGCAAATACAATCCCCAAAGTAGGTGTTGGAACAAAATCAACCGTCAATTTTGTAGGCCAAGAAGTGGGGTATCCAGGGTATGACAATTCTGGAAATCTTATTCGGTTTGATGATCTTGATTCCCCTTCGTCATTTACGATCTGGGTGAAAAAGAGTGAAACTTTGGTTGCTATTAATCGGACTACAAAACTAACCTTTGAGGGTTCGGTCATCGAGAGAATATTGCCAGGCCGTCGTAGTTTAGATGGAATGCCTGAATTCGCCGTATGTGAAGAGTTGTGGTCAGAAATTCAATCCTTAGAAGCAGGGTATGCTCCTTTGAGTCCAGATCAATGGCCAGTTTGGATATTGGTTGAATATAATGCCCTGTTAGAACAATACCTCAGCCTGTGTGACGCGACCTCCGGAGGGGGTGGAGACCCTTGTGCCGAACCATGCCAACGTGATTGCGCAGTAGCAGATGAAACTTTGGTAAAGTTTAGAATTTCAGGTTGGAATGCGTTCAATACAATTAGAAATCAACCCTTTGAAAGCAGGTACAAGTTTCGCTGCTGGGTTCCCATATTTAATGCGAACAACGCACCAATCGCAATTGTAGAAATAATCACAAAAAAATATAAAAAGAAAGACTTACTTGATTGTAATCCAAGCCCATGCGTAGGTGATTGGCTGACTTTAGACCAAAGGATATGGAATGATTGGAAGCTAACCGAAGTGCGCAATATTATGCAGTATCTTTGGTTTGAAGATGACGATAAAACTATAACATTTTCATTGTCAGCGGGTGTTACTCCTAAATTGAAATTTAAAGTCGGTGACGTGGAAGTTGAGCTTTCTGGCCCATCATTCAATATAGGATTAGTTCAATCGTTCCCTGCTTTTTTAACCTTAGGAACATCCGAGGTTTTTTACTGTGATCCGGCCAACTCACCGGGTATGACGTATTCCCGGCCATTATACGAGATGGTCGTCAAACACAATAATTAAGATAACATAGACGAGTCCTTTGTCTATATTTATGGAGGACTCGTTTACTAAACATTACTGCTATAATGAAAGTAAACTATAGATCCTTTCTGGCATTATCTCTTTACCTGCTTATCGGAAAACATGCCAATGCCCAAGTCGGCAGTAATAGTTTGTCGTTCCATATTGGCCTGGAAAGTATTGCCTATGATTATTTATGGTCTCGCCAGGGGCTAGGACAATACTTAGGTCTTGAATATAATCGGAGGCTTCCTTCTCGATTTGAAGTGGGAGTAGGACTGTCCCATCATTTTATGGCGAATGGATCTTCTGGCTCCATTAATACTGATGGATTCAAATATCTCATGAACGTAAAAGAAAACCCTTATCGGTACCTGACAGAAGAGGACATAATGCGCTTATCAAACTATGGTATAAAGTACCTGCCAGTTCAACTCAATAAAATCAACAGTTATAAAGTGGAGATTGGGATAAGCTACGATCTCCTTAAAAGCACTAAAAATGATCTCCAGGTCATGGCAAGCGGAAATTTAAACATGACCTCGGCTACCTGGCATACAGATAATTGGACTGGAATTTTTGAGAGCCCGGGACTTCTCCCTGATACGGTTCGATACATAGTGCCTTATGAGCAACGGTCTTTTGGATTTGGTTCAACTTTTTCTATTAGGTATCGACATATTCAAAAAAACGGATTGTTTTTCGGTGGCCAAATCAACAGAAGCTATCTATTCACAATTAATGGCGGGTCTTTTCATTCAATTGGCCTTTTCATTGGCAAACGGTTTAATAGAAAATGAAAAAGATTATTCTGGTAGTTTTATCGTTTTGCCTTTCTACGAGCATTATTGCACAAGATTCGTCAAAGCACTCCATGTATGGCGGGACTATGATCGGCGTAAGCAGTATCGATAGCCGTAGCCCCGGTTTCGGAATGGAAATTGGGTATCGATTTCAGCTTCGGAAAAAATGGGATGCAGGAGTGGTAGTAAATTCTTTTTTTGCAGAAAGTACTGGGAATTTCGAGAACCCTGAAGATTTACCTTATCTGGTGAATAATGCTTTCGCCAGTAACCCTCTACTCAATTTTCACGATCCAAACACATCACCGGATGCTTTTCCCGGGCTTATTCAATTTCACACAACTTTTAATCGCCATGCCATCTGGTCCGCCAGTTTATTTGGAGGTTATGACTTGATCAGAAAGCCGAGACATGAGCTCTCCGCCCAAATTGGACTGGGGCTTCATTACGTTGACCTTATACTGACCGACTATTTTTTGCGAGGCAGTTACGATGCTTTTATATCGGGCACATATGATGCAATATTCCCTGTATATCGGCATCAAAGGTATCTGGACATCGGCGCGACGACTAGCTTTGTTTACACGCATTGGATTTCAGAAAATTGGTGGCTAGGGGCTCAAATAGGCGGAACCTATATGCCTAAATCTTCAACAACCATAGGAGGAGTATCCATTCTTGTGGGGGTAAAACTCTAACCACTAAAAATTAACTCAGCGGTCTAATACAAACAGGTGACCTGTTCTTTTTGACAGGTCACCTGTTTGTTCAGGGAATAGAAAACTATCAGGTCCCGCGTTGGGAAAATTATCCGGCAGTTTGCCTTACTCTACAATCAATTTCCGCACCCCAACACCGCCTTCCGTTTCTACCCGAACGGCATAAATGCCTTTGGGCAAATGGGACAAGGCCACCTGCATCCGCTCCTGTCCGGCAGCCATCTGTTCGGAATGAACCAGTTGGCCCGCCATGTTGAACATATTCACTTGTGCTTTTGACTCCAGGGCCTGTCCGAAAGCCAGCCACACTGCGTTGCCGGCGGGATTCGGGAATAGTGCAAAGTCAATTTTTTCAAGGCTCAGATCCAGGTTGCTCACCAGCGGCTGCACCACAAACTTGGGGGTGCCCAGGAAGCCACCTTCGCCATCAGCCACCACAAAACGGAAGCCATCCGGGTCGGTGCTGAATCCGAAGTCAAAGAATCGCAGTTGCCCGGCATCAATATCTGCCTGGCTGAACTGGTCGCCGGGCTTCAATTCGCCCAGCCCTTCTTGGGTCAGGATCCCGTGTTCAGGGACGGTCATTACGGTGAAGGTCAACTGTGCAGCCGCGTTGTTCGGGTCTTCCACCAGCAGGAAATCAGGGGTAATGATGCGGTTCGAGCCGATTGGCAAGGGCATCACCTGATTATTCACCAAAAATGGCGGCTGAATGTCCACCGATTGGCAGAACTGGAGGTTAAAACTGGATAAGGTTCCTCCAGCGGTCGAGACTTTGTCCTGTACGCGTAAGGTCCAGGTGCCGGTTGAATTTTGTCCGATAATAGGCGCAAGCGGGCTTTGAGGCCGGTGAATCATGCCGTTGTTGGGGGGAGGGCAGGAAAAGCTGCTCGGCGCAGCATCCGAAAGACCAAGGTTGAATCCGCCATTGAAGTTGCCACAACGATCTTTCCAAAGCATTACATCCGTGCCTTGCGGGCTGATGAGGTGCACTTCCAGGTCCTTAAAATACTCGTGGTACCCCTCGATTTTACCGATCGTCAGGTCGCTGATCACGCCGCCCTGGACGACCGTGATCTTGGACTCGATCGTAGGCGTACCGTTGGCCGGAATGTTTTTAGGAAGGTCATTGGCATTGAATGTCAGGCAATTTTCAGCGAAAGTGGAGAAGAAAAATGGCTCTGACCAGTTGCTAGCACCGCACTCATTGCGCGGGCGCACACGCCAGAAGTAGGCTTTCCCTTTTTCCAGCAGGAAATTGATCTTCAAAGAATCCAGGGTAGTTGCCGTACCGGAGGCCAGGATGGTGCTGAAGGATGGGCTGTCCGAAAACTGCACATCATAGCTGTCGGCATCCAGGCCTTTGCTCCAGCGCAGTGTTTGGGTAAGTCCCGTCTCTGTAGTGCCATTGAGTGGGCTCTGAAGTGCGAAGCCGCTGAAATCATTCCGGCGAAGGAACAAAGCTACGGGGCGGAGCAGGGTATCTGTACCCGAAATAGCCCGCACGATGAAGTCGAAATTGCCTTCCACTACCACAGACTCCAGGTTAATGGTCAGGGTGCTGTTTTCACCGGGATTCAGGTTGGTGGCACTGAATGCAGCCGTAGCTCCGGGAGGCAAATTGCCCAGAATATCTAATACAACCGGGGTGTTGTAACCTAGTACGGAGGCAGTATTTATGGTTGTACTGAAATTGTCTGGCAGACAGATCGTACCAGCATCGGAGGTCAGGCCCAGGGTCAGGGAAGCCTGAACCGGGGCTTGAATCTTAAAATTGGCATTGGAGAGGTCGAAGAATACGTTGTCTGCGGCCTCTACCCGCAGTCGGGCGAGCGAAGTAAGCTCGTTGGGGACCAAAACATACTGGCTGCCATCATTTTCTGTAGCTGCTGCCAGCGTGATCGGGTAAGTTTGTCCACCATCTGTGCTCAGGCGGATGTTCACGATTTTACAATTGACCGGGGCGGCCTGGGTATTGGCTACATCCCAGCGTACTTCGGTCAATTCGCCGACCCGCCAGACATCGCTTGAGGCATTGGGCGACAAAACCAAAAATGGTCCGGCCACATCCACTGCTCTAAAGGCCACATCAGCCCAGCCAACCCCGCCGCCGCTCGGTTTGTTATCCCGGGCGGTGAGTCGGAAAGTGAGGTCGCGGGTGTAAAAGGGCAGGTGTTCTGCCGGGTTGAACCCATTGGCCAGGATGGTGCTGAGTCGGGGGAAATATCGGTTGGTGACATCTACTGCCGGCCAACTGCGGAAGATCGCGGTATTGCCCTCTGGTTCGCCCAGGGGTGTTTCAGGTCCGGCGTCAATGCCTTCCCAGGAATAGGTGAGCGGATCGCCATCCGGGTCAGTGGCCGAGCCGTTTAATTCGAATGCCGTAGAAATAGGGATGTTGAAATTGTCCTGGTAGGGTAGGGTGACTACCGGCGGGTTGTTGGTGGTTTCGAGCCAGGATCCGCAAGTGCCAATAAAGGTGGAGTAAGTTTTGATCTCCTCGATACTTCCGCCATGGTAGTACAGATCACCGCTGAACTGAATATTGTCGGGTCCGCAGCCTCCCACATAGGACATGATGGTGCTGCCGCTTCCTGGCTCAAAAGCCGTCAGGCCCTGGCGCTGGTCGTTGCCGCCGGCGCCACAGTGGCTCCAGGTGTGGCCGCCGCCAAGCTGGTGTCCAACCTCCTGACCGACCACGAAAAGGAAACGTGGGCCATAATCGTTGGGGCCAACGAGGCTGCCTGCGGAGCAACCCTGTGCCTTGTTGATGCCACAGGCATTCCCGAGGGCGCCTGCAACCCCTCCGCCACCCCGGATATACACGTGACCAAGATCATGGGAATTGAAATTGGTGTACTCGTTCAACACCGAAGTGTTTTGCGACATATAGTCTTCGTTTCCGGGACCAGGATACGGGTCGTTGTTCGGATCGGTGAACATCACATACTGCGAAGCACTGGTCAATTGAAGCCGGATGTCAATATCCCGTTCAAAAGCCGCACTGACCAGATTGGTGTATTCCGTCACAGCAGAAAGTGCCAGCGGTTTGGTGCCACCATGGTCCTGGGTGAACTGCCCGACGGCTGCCACACAAAAACGGTACACCTTGAGTCGCACATTCAGTTCTTCCCCACGGTCACTGGAAGCAGGCGTAAAGGGAACTTTGTTGTCGCCGAACCATACTTCTCCCCCGGCAGCAATCCCGGTGCGGAAATTATTCAGCCCATTGTCGGCTGCATCTGTAAAATTATAGGCCATATAAAGGTCGCTTCCCTGTCCCGGCCAGTAAGGCTGTACCATGGCTGCTGAAAAATCAGGCTCCATCACCATGGCCTTAACGCCACGGAGCGTGGTGCTGAACCGTACTGTACGCCGCGGATCCGTCATCGAAACTCCGGCATAGGTGCGGATATAAGGACAGGCTTCCGCCAGCTCGGCATCCAACATGGCAACGCGCCAAACGGAGAATGCTTCGATTTGTCCATTAGCAGTTGGCACACGGATGACGCACTGATGCCGTGCCGCCTCCGGGCTGAACTCCCAGGGCGCCGATTCCAGCGCAGCCCGGAGTCCCGTTTCATCGAGTTGATAGGCGTCAAATTTTTTGGGCAAGGTGCCGGGCTCCACGCCTGCAGCGAGGGCAATTTGTTCCGCAGGAACCGCTTTAAAAAAGGAGCTGTTTTGCGCCTGCATCGTGGAGGCGATCAGGAGGCAAAGAAGGTAAAAGAGTGATTTTTTTGTGAACATGGTATTTGACCGGTGACTTGTATGATCGTGGATGGATGCAAAAATAGCCTGCTATTTTACGAAAATTCGGGGTGCGAACAGACTTCGCACCCCGAATGATATGTGAAAGGACGTTTTTAACCCTTGATCAATTTTCGGGAGATCGTTTTTCCTTCTGCAGAAACCCGGACCAGGTATAACCCGTCGGGGAAGTTGCTAAGATCAAACGATTGACTGAGTTGATCCGTTGCGTTGACGGAAACTTGCCATACCTGCTGCCCCATTGGATTGAATATCTCGAGGTTGGCATCTACGGAATGGCCAAAAACAGCCTTCAGGGTAGTCAGACCACTGGTTGGGTTCGGGTAGAGGGAAAGACTGGTAAAGCCTTCCAGATCTTCGGTAGCGGAACTTCCAAGGTTGAAACTAAGCTCATCCGAACAGCCAAAAGCGTCCAGGACGGTCACGGTGTAGGTTCCGGCCGCCAGGTCGGTTGCTGTTTGGGCTGTATGGCCGTTGCTCCAGACATAGGAGTAGGGTGGGTTGCCCAAACCTACATTGACCGTCGCTTCGCCATCGTTTACGCCGGGGGTAGCCGGGGTGATTTCCGCGCTCAGGTTCATGTCGGCAGGACAAGAGAGCATGTTGATATTATCGAGGTCGAACCAGAAATCGCTGGCGCCCCAGGTACCTTTAAATCGGACTTTAATAGCCTTGCCGGCATAAGCACTGAGGTCAAGTTTAATGGCCTTCATGCCCACGGCAGGGGTGTGGGTAAATGAATTGATGATGTAAAGATCCTGATAAGTATTCCCGCAATCAGTGGACACTTGCACTTCGATCTTGCTACCCAACTGCAAAATGGTGGGGGTTTGCCCCTGGGAAGCGTAATTGGTGATCCGATAGGTAAATCTCAGGGAGTCGCCCGGCTGGATAATGCCGAAACGCGGCATATCAGCCGTAAAGGAGGTATTTCCACTATACAAGTTGAAGGCCAGCACCTTCGAGATATTATTGTGGGCATTGGTCACTGAAAAACCAAACAGTGGATCGTAGGTCCAGTCTGTCGGTGGGTTCGTGTAGGATTCAAAATTCTCCTGGAAAGGGACCGGCTTTGGAAGGTGACTGATGGTGTAAGTGGCGGTATCATTATTGAGGGCCTGGTCGCCCGTCAGGATGGTCCAGCATTTGATCTCAAACGCCTGGTCACGGCTGTCGAAGGGTACAAAGAACAGATGGGAAATACTTTGATCCGTTGCCAGGCTGCTTTGAATGTTTTGGATCACGGGCGCCGCACCGTTGATGCTGTAGGCCACTTTGATCCCGGTCTGGGTCTGGCTGCCGAAATTGCTGAAAGTGAACAGGATCTGGTCGTTCTCCAGGCCGCACTCTTCGGTTTCGCCCAAGGTACTGATGCTCAGGCCGGCGAGGTCTTTGGTGAATGGTTCGAAAATGTGAATATCATCTACCCCAAAACCACCCTGATTAAAGAAAGGCGCGGTAGCCATCCGGAAACGCAACCGCACTTCTCCTTCCCCGGCAGCGTTGGGCAACGAATGACGGGCTGTTTTCCAGCCGCCGCTGTTGCCGGACCAAATTTCTTCCAGTCCATAAAACACGTTTTCTTCATTATACCAGTTCAGGCCCTCGCCCATTCCTCCGATCTTATCCCAGTTTTGGCCACCATCAAAGGTGATCTCAAGCCAGGCGCCATCATACTGACTCTGGAGGTCGGTGATGTACGAGAACTCAATTGCCGGGTCTTCGTTCAACTCCGAAAAGTCAAAACAAGGCGATTCGAGATAGGAAAGCTCAGAAGGATTGTAAGCGCCGGTCAGATTGGTCACCCAGGCATTCAGGCCGCTGGCCGCAGCAGGGATGGAGGGTTTGTCCGGAGCGCCAAATTCCCAGGAAGAATTTTCTCCGCCCGAGGTCCAGCCGCCATCCCAGACCTCAAATTGCTGGACATAGTCTGGCTGCAGGCGGTTGTTGAGGTAATACGTAAAGGTGTCATTTTGCAGGTCTTCATCTCCGGAGAGTTCGGTGTACACGTCGATCCGATATTCGCCGGGTGCAGAAAAGTCTGTAATCGTTTCAAAAGCAATCACTACACTGCTATCCTTACCCAGAATACCGGTGTAAAAGCCATCGGCCGGAGGTACTACGGAAGCAGGTTCTCCATTCACCGCATATCGGTAGGTAAAGAGGGACTGAGGGGCTGCCCCGAAATTTTTCAAAATAACTTTCAGCGAATCCATGCCCAGATCGCAGCCGCTGACCGGGGCAACCACTCCGGCGATCCCCAGGTCGTTGGTCCAGTAGGTTTGGAACGAGATCGGGCCGCTCAGGCTGGAATACCCGCCCGTGGTGTCGCAATATTGTTGAACATAGGCATCGTACCAGGTTTTTTTCTGAAGTCCGGTGATGGTTACTTTGGGTATGGCCACGACCAGAGTATCCCCATCGCCTGCGCTGGGTGAAAAGCCCTGGGGTCCGTAAATGACTGTCCAGCTGATAGGGCTGCTGGTGCCGGCATTGTTGGATTGCCAGCGAATCCGGGCACGGTTATCCCACACGTTTTCTACGGCCAAATTCAAGGGAGGAGCACAAGCAACGCAGTCGCCGACCCCGCTGTACAGGGTGCCGGTGGAAGGGCCGAAACTCGACAGGATCAAGGTGCCCGCATTGTCTGTGATCTTAAGCGAAACTTCCCCCGCGAAACTGCCTGAAACATAGGTAATGAGTAGCGGAGCGCCATCCAATACCGTAAATGTCAGGGTGCTGTCAGAGCCGTTGTCTGTGATATTATTCAGCGTATAATTGGTCGAATTGCCCCCACTATTGATGGTCAGGACGCCCCCATTCCAGCCGTCACCATAGGAATCAAGCATTTCGAGGGTATAAAGGCATTGAGTTTTAGCCGAAAAGCTGAGTAGCAAAAACAGGGCGAAGCAGATGGAGCGTAACAGTGTGGCGTTCATAATTCAAGCTAATTGTTTTTTCAAGGGGCGAAATAAGGTGGTTTTGAACTGCCTGGTTCAGTTGCAGGCTATTGTCAGGCAATTTTATGCCCTTCCAATCACTTATTAACCCACCTATTCGCCGCCCATCGGACGACCAAGGGAAATCCAAAGGTAGGCCACGGCCAAGATTTTGAAAGGGGGAAGTTTGATTCGGCAATTTTTGGCAAAAAAAGCAGTCGCTCCCGGGGTCAGGGGGGGCAATTAAACAGGTTTGCCCACCTTGATGATAAGATTGATTTAATCGCAAGGATCTTCCGGCTCAAAATTACCTTTTGCACTTTACTATATGGTGCGGCTTCTTCCCGCAACCTTCCTTACCTTCGCGCGCTCTTTGATCCGGGTGATTTAGGTGAAAGCAG
>Ga0138256_10008901_pt1 | contig 10532 bp, 1 predicted proteins | sample KNB2016incub_MG_FD_105486 | JGI IMG/M metagenome (GOLD analysis project Ga0138256, IMG submission 105486) | Active sludge microbial communities from wastewater in Klosterneuburg, Austria - KNB2014incub_MG | ecosystem: Engineered > WWTP > Activated sludge > Unclassified | place: Austria... | reverse complement strand
GTTGGTGATGTAGTCAACATTCCATTACAGCCGCCAGTCGCAGTGGTTGTTAATAACCATGCAGCGAAAGAAGCATCGATGGCAGCTTGAGTTTGGCATGCAGCTTCGGTTTTATTTGTGGCACAAGTAAATACTACAGCTGGTGATGCTGTGACTGTAAATGTTGCTGAACAAGTTGTGGTTGTTGGAGCACATGAGCTGGTATAAGTCCAGGTTACTGTAGTACTTCCTCCACATTTATCTGGAGCCATAGGGGTTGTTGGCGAGGTGGTTAGAGCACCATTACAACCTCCTGAAGCAGTGGTCGTTAATAGCCATGCTGCAAAAGAGGCATCTATAGCAGCTTGTGTTTGACATGCGGCCTCTGTTTTATTAGTTGCACATGTAAATACGACTGCTGGGGATGCAGTTACTGTAAATGTCGCTGAACATGTGGTGGTTAAAGGTGCACATGAGCTGGTATAAGTCCAAGTTACTGTTGTACTTCCTCCACAAGCATTTGGTGCCATTGGTGTCGTAGGAGATGTAGTCAATGATCCATTACAACCTCCAGTAGCAGTAGTCGTTAATAACCAAGCTGCAAACGAAGCATCAATAGCTGCTTGTGTCTGACATGCAGCTTCAGTTTTATTTGTAGCACAGGTAAATACCACTGCAGGTGAAGCAATAACCGTAAATGTTGCAGAACAAGTCTGAACCGGTGAACAAGAGCTTGTAACTGTAAACGTTACCGTTTTAGTGCCTCCACAAATAGGTGGAGGTCCTGAATTATTATTGGTCAGTGTGGCACTACAGCCTCCTGTAAAACTGGTCCTAGCCAACCAATCATTGAATGCGGCATCAACTGCAGATTGTGTTAAACAAGCTGCTACTGTAGTATCATTGGCACAAGTAAGAATTACAGGTGAATCGGTAACTGTAAAGCTTGCGCTGCAGGTCACAGGATCTCCGCAATCACTATCTACAGTAAATGTAACCGTGACGGATCCACCACATTCTGAAGGAGCGCCCATACTATTATTGGACATAGATGCATTACAACCACCGCTGAAACTGGCGGTCATTAACCATGCATCAAAGGCAGCATCAACTTCTGCCTGACATGCAGATAAGGTCGTATCGTTAGGACAAATTAAAAATGGACCTGGTATAGGTTCAACTGAAATAAGTTGTATACAACTGCTTTCATTTCCACATGAATCTGTAGCTGTCCATTTTCTATAAATTAATTGATCTACAGGACAAGTTCTTATTACTATAGAATCTGAAAAAACAATCATTGCAATGGTATCTGAACAATTATCATAGGCTGTAGCATATCCTAAACTATCAGCACTTGTTGATTCTTCACAAGTTACAGTAACATCATCAGGACAAGTAATTACAGGTCCTGTTGTATCTATGACCATAATTATTTGAACACCCGAATTGGAATTATCACAGTCATCTGTAACGGTCCAGGTCCTATGTATTATCATTTCATCAGGACAAGAACCTACAGTTATACTATCTGTATATTTCAAAGTAGGCAATGAATCACAATTGTCCATAACATTGGTTGGCCATCCGGTTATATCAGGTGAGGCATCATATCCGCATGAATCATAATTGACAAATGCTCTCAATTGGAAATTATCAATTCTTAATTGTTTAGGACCAGCACCCATGGCTCCTTTATAAGTGATTCGTAAATACAGCGAATCTGTAAGTATATTTATAGGAACAGTGGCTGTATCTTGAATCCACGTACGATGAGATAACATTGTGGAATCAAACCTAGTCCAGATAATATTATCCAATGAGTATTCATACCTCATGGTATCCGCGCTTGCGGTATCTTTCATAAAGGCCTGACAATAGACCATAAAATTGGTACATAAAGGCATTGTTGGACCTCCAATGTTAAATTGCCAATGGCCAGTTAAGTGGGATGAATCTGTACAAAGTGATCTTCCGGCAATTGGATTATTGGTGAAAGCTAGATTTCCGGTAACAGTTCCAGTATCTATTTTAAACATATTAGAACTGGTATCTACTTTAGATCCAATTCCAAAATATAATCTAGGCGCTAAAGCTAAATATGATCTTCCTCGGTTGAAATCATAATTGACTAAAGTATTCGTATCTGAAATAGCAGATCCTTTATATATAGTGGTATCGTTTGGAATTGTAAAGGTTGGTCTTGTGGTATCACTAATGGTTATAATTTGAATTTGATCCTCAGCTGCATTACCACAACTATCTACTAATGACCAAGTACGTGTGATTACATTTGATCCATCGCAAGGTTCTACTGAAATGGAATCACAAAATGTTGCTAACAATCCTGTAGAACAATTATCCATTTCATCGGTAACATCTCCTGTTACAAAAGGCGATGCTTCAAAGGTGCAGCAAACTATGGATCTTACTTGAAAATTATCAATGTATAAATCACTTGTTCCTACCCCACTTCCACCTGAGTAAGCTACTCTAACAAATAATGAATCTGGATTAGAAACATTTGGAATCGTTGCGGTATCCTGAACCCAAGTTCCCAATGTTAATGCTTTAGATCTAAAATTGGTCCAACTCGTTCCGTTGGTACTGTATTCTAACTCTAAAGTTGTAGCACTACCTGTCCCATTTCTATAGGCTTGAATATAGACACCAAATTGTTTTCCTTTCGGAATACTATTGCCTTTTAAATCAAATCTCCAAAAGCCTGGTGAACTAGAATTGGTTACTTTAAGTGCCCTACCTGCATTTGCGTTTACACTGTAAGCAAGGGAACCAGATGGGGTACCTATTGTAGTTAAAAATGGATTTGAACTGTTATCAACCTCTGATTCAATGTCTGTAAATAATATGGGACATAGTGTGGCATAAGAACTGCCTTTGTTAAAGTCGTAATTAGCTATAGTAGCTGTATCCGGGATATCCGGACTCTTATATATAGTAATATCCGGAGGTGCAGTGAATGTTGGAATCAGGGTATCAAGGACTGTTATTAATTGAGTTTGATCAGGTGCTTTATTCAAACAACTATCGATCAGGGACCATTTTCTATAAATTAATTTAGATCCTTCACAAGCCCCGTTTACCAGTGAATCCGCAAAGGTGGCTTCTAACTCTGAAGAACAATTATCATCCTCATTAGTGACATCACCAGTAATTGAAGTGTCAGCATTATAAGTACATTCTGAATCCGTATATATGGTAGTATCCATCGGAGCAGTAAACGTAGGTCTTGTGGTATCATCAATCTGAATAATCTGAGGGATGTTTACACTCGTATTATTACAAACATCAGTAACATTATAGATTCTTGAAATCACAATTGGGCAAGTTCCAGAATTGGTTTCTGTACTGGACACAATTAAATTAGCATCAGGCGTACAATCTGTAATTGTAACTCCCATATCTTCTAATTCCATTACTGTTGTAACTGGAGGAGGAAGATCTGAAATATTACATCCATTAACAAAAAGTGTATCTAACATTCCGGTAACTACTGGTGCTGTATCTGTAGTAACTGTAAAAACAGCACTGCAAGTTTTATTTACATCACAACTACTTGTCACAGTGAAGGTAACTGTTTTAGAACCACCACATCGGTCAGGCGCGCCCGTATTATTATTGGTAGTAGTTACATCACATCCACCTGTAGTACTTACAGTAGCTAACCATCTCGTAAATCTTGCATTAATGGAGTCTTGTGTCTGGCATGGTACTTCTGTCTGATTGGTCGGACATGTTAAAACCACAGGAGATGCCCCAGTTACTGCAAAAGTTGCGCTACAAGTTTTATTAGCTTCACATGAGCTGGTTACCGTAAAGGTTACTGTTGCTGTTCCACCAGTACATGCATTTGGTGCACCGGTATTGTTATTCGTTAAGACAGCATCACAACCACCAGTCTTAGTTGCTGTTGCCAACCAACGATTAAAACGAGCATCAATGGAATCCTGCCGCTGACATACAGGTTCTGTTTGATTGGTTGGGCAAGTAAGCACCACGGCCGGCGCCGCAGTAACTGTAAAAGTTGCACTACATGTTAAATCTGCACCACAGGTTACATCTACTGTAAAAATTACTGTTTTAGTTCCTCCACATTTATCAGGAGCACCTGTATTATTATTTGATAATCCATTATTACATCCGCCGGTAACAGTAGCTGTAGCAAGCCATCGGGTGAATCTGGCATTAATAGAATCTTGGGTTTGGCACGAAACTTCAGTTTTATTAGTCGGACAAGTTAGCATGACAGGAGCTGCTCCTTCTACAGCAAAAGTAGCACTACAGGTCTTATTGGCTTCACAGGTGCTGGTTACTGTAAAAGTTACCGTAGCCGTTCCGCCTGTACAAGCGTCTGGGGCACCAGTATTATTATTACTTAACACTGCATTACAACCACCAGAAAAGTTTGCAGTGGCTAACCATCGGTTAAATCTTGCATTTATGGTATCTTGAAGTTGGCAGACCGGTTCACTAACATTTGCAGGACATGTTAATACAACCGCCGGAGCAGTTGTAACAGTGAATGTTGCAGAACACGTTTTATTTCCTTCACAAGAGCTGGTAGCCGTAAAAGTTACTGTTTTAGTGCCTCCACATTTATCTGGGGCTCCAGTATTATTGTTAGTTATGGCGACATTACATCCCCCTGAGGATGTTACTGTGGCCAACCAAGTTGTAAATTTTCCATCAATGGCTGCCTGAGTTTGGCAAGAAGCCTCAGTTGTATTTGTTGGACAGGTAAGTACAACAGATGTAGCAGCTGGAACCGTAAATGTAGCCGAACAGGTCTTATTGGCTTCACATGAACTGGTTACCGTAAAGGTTACTGTTTTAGTGCCACCGACACAGGCCAAAGGGGCTCCATTATTATTATTAGTTATTAAGGTATTACATCCTCCTGTAACTGAAACTGTAGCAAGCCAGTTGGTAAATGCGGTATCAATTTGAGCTTGGGTATAACAGGCGGGTTTAGTAACATTGGCCGGACAGGTCAGAACTACTGTTGTACTACTAACTGTAAAAGTAGCAGAACAAGTTTGGGTTGTTCCGCAAGATGCGGTAGCTGTAAAAGTTACCGTTTTGGTGCCACCGCATTTATCGGGAGCACCAGTATTATCATTGGAAATCATTCTTGGCGCACAACCCTGAACAATTATACCAGTTGCTAACCAAGCATTAAAAGCGGTATCAATAGCACCTTGGGTTTGACATGCTGCCTCAGTTTTATTAATTGGACATTGAATAACTAAATTTGAATCTGCTACAGTCAATGTAGAAGAACAAGTTGATATCGATGGTTCACAAGTACTTGTATAGGTATAAGTAACCGTAACGGTGCCTCCACATTTATTGGGAGGACCTGGATTAGTATGGCTTAAATTACCAATACATCCACCACCTCCTGAACCTCTAACGACCCAGTTATTGTAAATGGCATCAACTTGTGCTTGGGTTAGACATCCAGGTTGTACAGAAGGGTCTGGACAGTTTATCTCCACACAACGATAATCTTCTACTTCACCATCTGTAGCAGATAGGAAAGAACGTTCATCAACACTTGGAGTTAAACCATTATCCGACAAATTATTAGTGGTTAACCTGATTCTCATGTAATGTTGACTTACATTACTAACTACAGATATATTAGACCACGTTAAAGTCTTAGTTCCCATGAATCCATTAGCCACAGTTGTAGAAACAAATTCTGCAGCCTGAAACATGCCGTCACCACTAAGATCAATCCAAGCCAATAAAGTAGCCACCTTCCCTGTAGTATTTGTTATATTATCCACATTGACCGTTATCGTTTGGGGCCCTCCAAACGAGAAAGATGGTGGTACTGCAATACCATCTTCATCATCTACGCCTGTAGTATCATCTGTTCTGGCGAATACACTTGGAACTGCTCCAACTTCACTATCTACAAGCAATCCAATTCTTAAACGATCACAATCAATCAGGTGTTTTGGCGCGCCATAGGTAGCCGGTGCATCAGAAAAATCCTCTATAAAGATATTACTCACGCCAATTGAAAAAAGGACGTGAGAGTCATCATTTAAAGCTGGATTAGCATTTGTATTAGTTTTAGTACTATCAAAACCATGACCTTGTCCCGAAACTGGAATTAGGGTTGGAGTAATAGGTGTTGCACCAGTATTACTGCTATGAGAAGTTGTTCCAACGAATATATCACTACCCACGACAGCTAAATGATTTGCTCCTCTTGGATTACCTGTGTCACCTAGATAATCATTTTGACCTCCACCAACATAAGTACCATAAGTCTGATCTCCAACGAGAAGCGTACTTTTAAATCCTGCAAAAAACATATCAAGTCCACCATTATATGTGGCATCATAAAAGGGTTCTGTACCCTGATTTATTACAGGTAGACCTGTGGCTCCCACAGTACCCCAAATGAGTAGAAAAGATTCCCCAGAACCATCACAGGCATTCGAAGTAACTAATTTTATTCCATTACCTAAATCTGTTCCAGAAGTTCCATAATAAGTACATACATAAGGTGCGTTACCATTGACTGGAACGGATCCAATGGCGGCATCCGTACCACCATTATGTGTAACATCAAAGGCTCCTGTGGAAGTTGGAAAACCTGAGGAAACATCGCCAGTGAAATACAATTTATCCGTGATAATTTCCACATCATTGATACGATCTGCACCACCTCCTCCTATTTCATCTAAATAATTAAATGCGGTACCATCACTCTTCAAAACTCCTATTATACCATCTGAATTCCCAGTATTTGTTGATCTTCCTGCAGAACTATTTACTTCAGTCAGTGTACTATTACCAGAACCACAGAATGCAATTCTACCATCAGGAAATAATTCAAGATCATTGAATGTCTCAGCTTGTCCTCCCCCAACATAAGTTCCCCAAGAGAGTATATTAATATCTGAAAATTTGGCTATATAAAAATCACTAGCACCACCTCCAAATGTTGTTTGTGCTGAAGTGGTTGGAAGATAATTTGGTCCGCTTGTAGGGAGAGCCGCTGCAGTTGTCATACCAACAACAAATGTTGTATCTGTAGTAGCTCGAATAGATGTAGCACCTGCTGTCTCCGCACCAGTAGATCCTAAATATGTAGCATAGATCAATGTGTCTAAAGCCCTATTAAATACAGCCACAAAAGCATCAGTTCCATTTCTAGTATTATCAAATGGCGTTCCTGCCATTGGAATTGCTACTTCTGTAAATCCACAGATAAATACCCTGTTCGGAGATAACGCTAGACCATGTGCATTTACATCTTGATTATTCCTACATGTATCTGGCCCATAAAGAGTAAGATCCATTAGTAAGGTTCCTGAACTATTTACCCTATAAACTACTGCCACTGATTTGCCAGTATTTGAACCACCACCACTATTCCAGCCACCTGTAGTATTCTGCCACGTTATAGTATTTCTCCAACCATTGGCTTCGTAAGATACGGTGTCGCCGGGATTTGTATTTACCGTTATATTTTTATTGGAACCACCTGCACAATAGATTGTGCCATCGAGGGTATCAACTTGGATAGCATATAAGTATTCATCAAATGTTCCAGAATCATCATCCATAAAAGTACCCCAATTTAATGTTGGATCAATGATCAATGGATATTGGGCATCTAATTTAGATTTTGTATGAAAAGAGATGATGTTATCTTCGTTTTCTTTGAAGGTCATTTTAACCGGTATTTTACCGTCTTCTGTGACCTGATAAGATTCCGGAATATTGAATTTTACATCTGAAAATCGTAAACCAACAGTTAATCCTCCATCCTTGTCTATTTTTAAATTATCCTGCCCGGTGAACTTTAATTTGATTTGTTCATAGTCGGCACCGGGTTTCATGATCCAGTCGAATTCCAATGCACCATCTTTGGTACTATAAAGTCTTAAACCAATTCCAGGATAAATTTCTTCAAGTGTTAAATCTTTAGCTGCATGTACTCCTGAAACCCAATTCTTTGGGTTAAGATCTTGGAAGAAATTATATCTTGTTCCAAATGAATCTCCCAATTTCAAATTAGGTAATGGGTTAGCACCATCCATTTCTAAGGTAAAGGTGTGGAGACTTTTAAGGACATTATTGACTTCAGGTAAAGCATTCGTCAAAGAATCAAATTTGAAAGACTCATCTTCCATTTTTACGTATTCCTGAGCTATAAAGCGAATTTTATTTTTTTCGATATATACCGATCCTTGTTTCCCATTGAAGTAGTATAGAACATTAGGGTTCTTAACCTGACCCTTATTCTCAAGGAAACGCAGGGTTTGTCCGTTTTCTTTCAATGTCTTTCTGACGAGTTCCTCCATTGGAACAGGCGCCTTTTCTTGAGGAACACCTTGACTCTGTAGATTGGAATTAAATGCAAACAAAAATACCAGACAAGTCAGATACTTTAGCCCATTTAAAGACCAAGACAATAAGTCTTTAGTGAAAAATTTTGCGGCTGCTGAAGTGTGGTACATATAACTTTTTTTCATACTGTAAATTCTTGAATTTGAGTAGAATTTGGGAACATGCTACTCATTAATAAACTACGATTTTTATGGATTAGTGGTTGTTCGTTGCATGAAATATGTTGCAACTCAAAAACCAAGAAAGTACTAATAATTTGATCTAATAGACCGCTGATAAATAAAAACTGAAAAATGAAACGGGCAATAAAGGTATGATTCAAAAAGAACTTTTTGAAAAAGAATAAGCACTTAAATGATCTCAATACCATTCAGGTTCAGTTTGGTTAATCCGAAGAAAAGCTAAAAAATTAAATATTATAAAAGAATATAATTAATAAGCTTTTCACAATCCTTTAGTTGTCTGTGAATTATAAAATATTTAACGCACAAAAAACTAAGCCCAAATATACAAAAAAAACACCCAAGTATTATTATTTATTTGGAAATTTCAAATTTTTGTTAAATAAATGAAATGTCATAAGTTGTGCTAAAAGTCGGTAATCGGGGATCAGGTAATCGGTGGTCGGGGATCAGGTAATATGTAATCAGGTAATCGGAGATCAGGTAATCGGGGATCAGGTAATCGGGGATCAGGTAATCGGCAATCAGGTAATCGGCAATCAGGTAATCAGGTAATCAGGTAATCGGGGATCAGGTAATCGGGGATCAGGTAATCGGGGATCAGGTAATCAATCCAAGTGTATTCAAACATTACAGTTGAAAAAAGGTAATCGGAGATTTGATAAAATATTATCTTTACTTTATCAAATCTCTCATCTATGAATAAATATTTTTACTTTTTTATATTTCAATGTTTCTTAATAAATATAGAAGGACAAGAATTACCCTCAAAGATTAATGATTATCAATTCACTACAAAAAAATTGATCGGAGCAACATCGGTTAAAAACCAAAATAAAAGTAGTACTTGCTGGATTTATTCTACCCATTCGTTTTTAGAAAGTGAACTTATCAGAATGGGCAAAACACCTATTGATTTAAGTGAAATGTTTGTTGCACGGGCCGGATATCTGGATCGGGCTGAACTGTATATGCGAAGACAAGGCAATACAGCCTTTGGACAAGGAGCTGAAAATGGGGATGTCATGAATCTCATCAAAAAATATGGTCTAACACCACAATCTGTATATTCCGGAATGCCCATTGGACAAGACAAACCTGTTCATTTCGAAATGGAAGCCGTTCTCAAAGGAATACTTGATAACATGTTGAAATTGCCTGATGGCAAATTAAGCCCGAATTGGAGAAATGTCTTCAAAGGCGCATTGGATGGATATTTCGGCACACCACCTGAGTCTTTTGTTTATGAAGGTAAAACCTATACGCCAAACAGTTTTGTTAGCAGTATCGGCATTAATCCGGATGATTATATTGCTATAACTTCATTCACTCATCACCCTTTTTACAAACCGTTCATACTTGAAGTCGCAGATAATTGGTCACAAAATTTATTTTACAATGTTCCTGTGGATGAATTAAAAACATTAACTGATCATGCACTCGAAAATGGATATTCTGTTATTTGGGCTACTGATGTTAGCGAAAAAACATTTTCCAGAGAATTTGGTCTAGCTATCAATACTACTATTCCTTGGGAAGACATAGAAGTGAAGTATCGTGACTCCATTTGGAAAAAACCACAAGCAGAAAAATTAGTCACTCAGGAAGAACGTCAATATAGCTTCGATCAATTATTAACAACCGACGATCATGGTATGCATATTATTGGAAATGCAGTGGACCAAAACGGAACTTCATATTACATCGTAAAAAATTCATGGGGTACGAGCAATAAAATAACAAACGGCTACATCTATGCTTCTGATGCCTATTTCAGACATAAAACAATATCCATCATGGTTCATAAAAATGCTATTCCAAAAGCCATTCGAAGTAAGTTGGGGTTGTAATTAAATTACAAGGTAATCGGTTGGAATGGTAATCAGGTGATCGGTAATCAGGTGATCGGCAATCGGTGATCAGGTGATTAGGTGATCGGTGATCGGTGATCGGTAATCGGTAATCAGGTAATCG
>Ga0138256_10008900_pt1 | contig 10532 bp, 1 predicted proteins | sample KNB2016incub_MG_FD_105486 | JGI IMG/M metagenome (GOLD analysis project Ga0138256, IMG submission 105486) | Active sludge microbial communities from wastewater in Klosterneuburg, Austria - KNB2014incub_MG | ecosystem: Engineered > WWTP > Activated sludge > Unclassified | place: Austria... | reverse complement strand
ATATGAATGCGAACAAAAATCTGCCGCTTCAATATTAAACAGAGCAGCATACTCATCACACTGTGCCTGTAATTTATCCCTGCCGATTGTTCCATCTTTATCGATGGCTTCAACTTCTACAAATGTGCCGAGGCCTGCCACCGTATCAAAATGAAATTTTACATTGCTGATGAAGTAGATCTTTCGCTTTTTATCAACCACTGCTTTTATGCCCAGTGTTTTGATCAATATTTCTTTCAGTGTTTTATCAGGCTGATGCTGGTATAATAAAACATGGCTAGATTTGGAGCCGGCTGTATTTTCCCGTTCATAATGGATCAGGGCGTTTTCAATATTGCCTTCGCGGAGTTTTAAACGGTTCTTGTTTACATTAAAATACGTGTCAACCTGGTGGTCTTCGCCAATGAATACCGGGTTGTATTGTTTCAGTAAAGTTTCCAGTTCATTCAGCCTGTTTGTGGCTGCTTTAAATTCTATGTTGAGTATGGGCATGCGGTGAAGATAAAAAAAACTGCCCGGCTTTTGACCGGACAGTTTCCTGGATCAGTATTGAATTAATTCTTTATTATTTTCAACACTTCATTATTACTCAGTTTAATAAAATAAACTCCGTTTACATACCTGCTTAGATCAACCGGCTGGCTGCTTGCTGTAATTTTTATATTTTCCAGCAACCTGCCATTGATGTCATATAAAACAGCCATGGTGCCCACCAGGGCATTATCACCTACCAGTACGGTTACCCTGCCCGGAGTTGGATTGGGATAAACAATGGTATTGGCCGTATTCTTATCATTGTACCTCAGCCGCACCACATTGCTGTACTGGAATTTACCGTCTATATCGATTTGTTTCAGGCGGTAGAACATATACTCGCTGTTGAGCCTGTCAATATCATAGTCGGTGTATTGATAGGCATTTGTCTGGTTGCTGTTACCTACAGCATTTACAATACCTATCCTGCTGTATGAGGTACCATTTAATGAACGCTCAATTTCATAATGTTTGGTATTTTGTTCATTGGCAGTTGCCCAGTCCAGCAAATTATTTTTTGCAACGGTCTTGCCCCTGAAATGCAGCCAGGTAACCGGAAGTGGCGGGCCCAAGTAGGTACATTTAATTTCGCCGGGCCTTAGTGTTTCTTTATTGCCGGTGCGGTCGGTTGCCAGTACAAAGAAACAATATGTGGAATCGGGCGGTAAAGAAAAAGTAGTATCGGTACTGCTTATCCTTGGTATCAGTACACTGTAATTCACCTGGTCGGTTGATACATAAATGGTATAATAATCTATGCCGCATCCGTTGGTATCATCAGCGCCGGTCCAACTGAGCGTGATGGGGTTGGATGTGGCTGGTATCACATTCATATGACTGACAGGCGCAAACGCATCAATGGTATTGGTGTGTATGTTGGTGGGGATCACATCATTCTGGTCAAAGACAATAAATGCCCTTGCCCCAATAGTGTCTAAGGTAAGTGCTGATGTAATTGGTTTGGTGGTAAAGTTCACAAAACCATTACCATAATTTGGCTGTGTTGTATCCTGCAGGAACAGGAAGCCGGCCAGCGGGTCTTCGGGTGGCAGCAGTGTGATGGGGTCAATACCCTGGAACTCCCAGAACACCTGGTTGTTGATCACATCATAGCCGGCGGTAATGTCCACAAACAGTCCGGTTGAATCACGGCAATCCAGCCTTTGATAATAAGATGATGTACCCTGTGGTATATCAAAGGTCTGGTTATTGAAACCAAAACTTCCCAACTCCAGTGTAGTGGCATCCTGTTTGGGTTCTATCGGCGTACTTATTTTTATATACCTGGTACGGGCAGTTGCAGTTGAATCGTTCTCAAACAAGATAGTATAGGGCATCCTGTCTTTTACACTTACCCATTTTTTATCGGGCTGCCCATCGGGACCGATGATGAGGTTGGGATCAATGGGGATGAGGACCCACATACCTTTGTTAACATCCCAAACCCATTTGACTCTTTTTTTGGTTCCACCACCTCCACAGGGATCATACACAGTCATATAACGGTTTTGACTTCTTTTCCACATTAAATAAGTCATACCTTTATTATGTTCCCAGAGATTCCTGACAAAATCATATTGATCATTATGCTTATTATAACCAGGTCCGTTGATCCCGGGCACATAATTATAAATATCAGCATCAACTCCAAAAGCCTTTGCCCAGTTTTTATAATTTAGCTCTGTTTGTAAACCAACTTCATTATTTACTATTGGTGCTTCTGTATGTTGACGGAAGTTTTTTCCAGTGACGCCTTCAGTTGCAGCATCTAATCCACCTATTATAGCTCCCGGCAAGCTACCTGCTAATGCATTGGTGCCGCTTGCAAAAATATCAAACCCCGCATCTATTTTCTGAAAACCTGTACTATTAGGATCGTTCAAAACGTCTTGCCCTGCTTTTAGTTTCAGCCCGAAATCAGTTACGGCCATACCAGGTCCCGCTTTCTTTAAAAACCCTTTTCCAAAACCCTGGAATCCTTTCCCGGTTGCTTCAATAACATCACCCATAGTTGTAAAATTTGTTGCAAAGTCATTTACCAATTTTATTTCTAATGCACCAGGCTCGGATCCTGGAGCAGGGCAACTTTTTGGCATTGGATAATTTACAATTTCCAGTCCCCACACATCTATTCCATTTGCAGGGTTATTAGCCGCATACTGGTATAAACCCATACCATCACGGTATTCTATCAAATCCCTCTGATTAAATACTCCTGTTTCCGGGGAATAATTTCTAAAGAATAAACGATAGCTTCCTGAAGCACTGTCATACTCCTGGCCTGTAAATCCAAACCGGTTACCTGCGATGGAAGAAATCAGCGGATTGTTTAAGCTGTCAAACCTGCTGGGTTTGCCATATACATCATACCGATACATCTCAATTAATTCTCCGTTGCTGTTACTTATAGCTTCTACGGAGTTTAACTCGTTTTGGTGATAATAAAAACTGTTTCCGTTCTTTTCATTTAGTATTGGTGATAAGAAGTTAGTAAACAGTGTACGGTTTAATAAGACATTACTGCCGTTTCTTTCTTCTATCTGTGCTGCTCCGCTATATGTGTATTTTAATAATGTACCGTTTATGTTTTTTGAAACGCGGCGCCCAATGGCATCATAATTATAGGAGATCACACTCGCAGGAGAAGCAGAGTCTTTCTTTAACCTGTTCTCTGCATCATAGGTTTTGTAAAATATTCCATCGTAAGTTAAGTTACCTCGGTTGTCAAAAGCGAAGCTGGTACTGTTTACTCCTGTCAGTTGGTTCAGGTTGTTGATGCTGTACGTAGTGGCTGCTCCGTTCAGGTTGGCTGCAGTACGGTTGCCTACTGCATCGTATGTATATGTATTATGAATAGCAGGGCTTCCCACAGGGCCTCTTTTATAATTGGTAAGCCGATAGCCATTGTCATAAGTGAACTGTTCTGATAAAGAAGGATCGTTCAGCCGGTTGATGGCCGTTTTGTTCATCTCTTTATCGTATGTAAAAGTGCTGTTCTGCATGGTTCCCGTTGTAATAGAACTCAGGCGGTTTGCAAAATCATATTGCATGGTACTGCTTACGCCGTTTGCAAATGTTTTATTGGTGGGCTGGTTGGCATTGTTATAGGCATATTCTACTATCGTAATACTATCTTTTACAATTTTGATGAGCCTGTTCCTTGTGTCAAACTCTTTTATTACAGTTGTACTATCAGGATAAATAATTGTTTGTGTTCTGCCTGCTATATTGTAATTATATCTTGTCGTTCTTCCATCAAAACTTTCAGATGTTACCCTGTTCAGTTTGTCATATGTAAAGTTGGCTGTACCGCTGTTGTTGGTAGCCGTTAATACCCGGTTCAGTTGATCGTAAGTGAAACTATACACTTCGCCCCCCGGCAAAGTACGACTCATTACCCGGTTCAGGGTATCATACAGGTATGTAATTACCGTCGCATCTGTTTGTCTTATACCGGTGACATTGTTTTTGTTGTTGTAGGTATATTCCACATACCTGCTGTCAGGATAGGTCATCCGGGTTCTGCGGTTCAGGTTATCATAAGTATATGTAGTGGTATTGTTATTCTGATCTCTCATCGTGGTGATATTATTTTCCGCATCATATCCCACTGTTATTATAAACCCATTTTTATCAGTATAGGTTTTAACCCGGTTAAGGCTGTCGTAGGTATAATGACCTGTTCGCCCTTCGCGATCGGTTGCTGAAATAACATTGCTGTTTTTATCATAGGCATAAGAAAAAGTGTTACCCAGGGGGTCTGTCATTTGCTTTACGCGGTTAAGGCTATCATAAGTGGCTGTTGTTGTAGCGCCCGTACCATTGGTGAAGCTGGTAATATTATTATTCTTATCGTAAGCATAATTTCCGATGGTGCCGTTTGCATCGCTGATTGATGTTACCCTGTTTAGCTGATCGTATGTGTAATTAAGCGTACGGCCGTTTGGTAAATTGATAATGGTAACATTGCCATTGCCATCATAACTGTACACGGCATTATTGTTATCCGGGTCTTTGGTAGCTTTCACCCGGTTACGGTTGTCGTAGTTCATTTTTGTTTCATACCCCAATGCATTTTTTATACCCGTCAGGTTATCCATACCGTCATACGTAAAGCTTGCCTGGTTGCCGGTAGGGCCGGTTACTTTTACTATCCTGTTGCTGGCATCATAGTTAATACTGCTGGTCTCATTATTCTTGTTGATGTACGAAGTGATGTTGCCTTCAGCATCATAATTAAATTGTGAGAAATTGTTGATCGGGTCTGTTATTTTTTTCAACCGGTCTAATATATCATACTCGGCAGTGGAGCTATTACCCCGTGCATCGGTAATTGCCAGCAGTCGGCTACGTGCATCAAAAGAAAGTACAGCGTTATATCCGTTTGGACCGGTTACAGTTGCTGGATTGCCATAGCTGTCATAATTATAGTTGTAACTGATGCCCCTGGGGTCTGTGCTTGTAATAATATCTCCGGCAGCATTGTATGTAGCTGTATAAATATGATTGCCGGGTGCGGTTAGTTGAGTCATGTTACCATTACCATCATAACCCATGGTAAAGGTATTTCCTTTAGGGTCTTTATAACTGCTTATCTTTTTATAATTGGAAGTATAGGTATAGGTACTTACCTGTCCCAGCGGGTCGGTGGCTGTAAGCATATTTCCATTGCCATCATATGTAAAAGTATACACCTGGCCGTTAGCATCTTTCGCCTTTGTCCGGTTACCCTGGTCATCATACTCAAAACTCATATTAAACCCGCAGCAGTTACCCGACATAGAGGTTATCCAGGACAGGTTATCCAATGTTTGATACGTATAGGTTGTTACCTGGTTACCTGCCACCAGGTGGTCTGTTACAACCGTTTTTTGAGAAGCGGTATCATAGGAAAAACTCAGCCTTTTGTTACAACCTACAAGTTCACTGATACTCATGTCGGAGAAATAAATGATATCAACCTTATTATTATTTTTATCCATGATCGACTTCATAGGGCCGTTTACCAGGTACGTGTACTGGTACTTCCCGTTAAGCGGATCTTTTACTTCTTTTAAATTGCCGGCAGCATCGTAAGAGTAAGTAAATGTTCTTGAAGGAGCAGCAATCGCATCTGTAACAGTTGCTAAACGGCCCTGCAGATTATAAGTAAAGTTGATTGTTTGCCCGGCTCCATTAACTATAGATGTCAGCAGCGTATCGGTATAATTAAAATTGATATAGTTACCATTTGGCTCTTCCATCCTCGTTATCTGTTTGTGTACCGGGTTGTTAAAAAAATATTGTACACTGTCTAATTCTGTTACTACATATTGTCCCGGCTGGTGCTGCACCAGTTTGCTGTAAAATCCCTTTGGCGCCAGGTAACCTCCCCCGGGTATTGAATCATATTTATCTTCCCGTCCATCACCCCATAATATCAGCCTTGCACCCGGCACTGTATCATGGCGGTATTTTATATTGTACTTAAAAGTCCAGCCCTTGCCATAACCATACTCATCAGTAAATAAAAAACTGTTATAAAAAAAACTGATATCCAGGTCAAAGGCTCTTGCCGGTACATAGATATCTGTACGGGGTATAAATAAATTGCCGCTTAATGTATTTACCTGTGTACCCAACGGACCCTGTTTGTTAGGGTTGTTGAGATTTTGGGCATTGGTTGTAACTGTTGATGCAATAATGAACAACAACAGCAGCCATTTTTTTCCTGCAGGCTTTGATTCCATGATATTTTTATTTGATAGACTGTACATAATTTTTTCTTTGCTTTCTTTCTACTTTAATTTAAACAATACAGGGTTTGGTTGCGGGGGCTTGCTGGGTGCCACAGTGTGAACAGTAATGGTGCCACTGCCTCCCGCCCTGATGATACCCGGAGGGCCGCCCGGTTCTGTTAACTCCAGGTACAGTGATGTTGTTCCTGTTGGAACGCCCTCTTTTGTAAATGCCATCTTCATTCCAGCTTCGCTATAGAGGGTTCTTGATTGTGCCGGGATATCAAAATTGGTTGGGTTGTTATAGTGTATCTGTATCACCACCGGCCGGTTGATCAATACCCTTTGCGGCACAACCATTTCAACCACCAATTGTGAGTTCAATCCGCTGGCAGCGCCGGGATCACAGCCGGGCGCATTGCCGTTTCCGGAACCGGTATTTGGCCCGCCACCGGTTATCAGCCCGCCGTTGTTGGCATTAACTATGGAGAATCCATTTGGCAAAACAGCCATTGATGAATCGGGTTTCATCAAAGTAACATCATAAATGCCCAGCGGTTTTCCCTGCAGGTTAAAAGTGGCAAACACCTGTGTACTGTTTGTAAAGTAAACGGCCGAAGCATAGATCGTGGTTCCCGCATTACTCAGTTTGGCGATCATGCTATCTCTGTATAGCGAACCCCTGATCCGGATCGTAACATTACCAATGTTTCCGCCGCTGTTGGTGTGTACATCCAGGATGGCGAAAGGCAGTTTAACCGCTTTCAACGTGATGTTTTGCACTAACGGGTTGGGAGAAACACAACGTACCATAATGTAGTACACCGAATCAGTAACAGATGCCATAACAATTTGCTGGTTGCCGTAATTGGGTATTTCAAACCGGTAATTATAATGTGCCGGCGTTGGAAAATACCCGCCGCCAATGAACATTTCATTACGCAAGCTCAGCGAGTCGTTGGTTTTTAGTGTAACCAGTATGGTTGAACCCAATAAGGAATCCGGGATCCTGAGTTTATAATACCTGTTGATCGTATGAAGTGTAGCCAGCTCCGGTACATCCAGCAGCAGTTCTTTCACTTTTACATAAACGGGGGTGGCGGAACTGCCGGTATTATTCGTTTTATCCAATTCACTGATCTGGTTCAGCAGGTCGGTCTTTACAAATACATTATAATTGCCCTCAATCACTCCCGTTACCAATGGCGCCATCCGCACTGTATCAGACTGTAAAGGCGCCATCTGGATATTTTTATTCTTAATACCGATCAGTACTGCCGTTGAGTCAAATAAATTACCGGCAGAGAGGTAGATCCCATCCGAAGTATAACCCCTTGCTTCCTCGCCGGATGCGTTTGTAATTACCCATTTTGCGGTATCCATGGTATAACCCAGGTAAACCGTGTCGGGTTTTAGTACATTGGTTACTGTTAGGTCGGCAAGTGGTGGTGTGAATACGGTTATTAAGCTAAAGCCCAGGTTGTTGTTGATATTTGATTCTACTACTGCATTATTTGAATTGGCCTCGCTGATCAAAATATAATTACCAGGTATAGTGCTTGCCGGGATGGTAACCGTAGCGGTATCATAATAGAAATCTCCGGCGGGCAAAGCTGAAGTCCTGGTTCGTGTTGCAAGCAGCCTGTCACCGGAATTTGGAACAACAGCAAAATCTTCAGATAGCCAAAGCTGGTTTTGCCAGCTGGTACCGGGATAGGTAAGGCCTGTTCCGCTATTGGTAACCTTGTATATGATAGTAATGGGTTGCCCGGTAGCAACCGTTACCGGGGCCGACACTATTGAATCTGTCAGGTCGGCCAGCGCCGGCCGGATAACATGTATCTTTTTTGCAAAGCCGGAAGCGTTACGTAAAAAGTTCACATTATTGGAAAGCACTTTTTCCGACGGGATACTGTTGCTGATATTTGTTCTTACATACACATAATAATCGCCCGTAAGCAAAACCGGTGTGTAAGGAGATTTGCTGTCTAAACTATCCTGGTTCCTGTTCAACAACAGGTATTTCACGTACTGCCCGGCTTTTACATCATTGGCATCAACTATTGAATCGGTAGAGAAATAAACGGCATCTATATAATGGTAATAGTGCGGGTATCCCGGGTTATATCCAATATTTTTTAACCGCCAGTTTACAGGAAATTGAAATCCTACGGTAGTAGTATCCGGGGCAGAAATAGTGGTGATGATGTGGTCAACCAATGGGTTTACTAAAACTTTGTTGCCACTGCTGCCAACATTGTTATTGATATTACTTCCTTCATAGGTTCCGTTATTGGCATTTGTTTTCACGAAAAAATAAGCAGCCGAAAACATTTGTTGCGGAAAACAATTATTGATATTGAATGCAAAAGGAAGATTCAGGTTGATTGAATCGGTATAATTACCTCCTGTAGTTATGGCCCTTGCCTGGTCAAGCTTACCGATATAAAAACTGGTAGCCGGGTTAAAGGTAGGTGAGCAACTGATGAACAGGCTGTCTCTCCAGGTGCCGGCTGTGGTACCGCTGCCATTATTGGTTACCGTATATTTTATTTTTGTTGGGTAGATCGTAAACACAGAATCTACAGGTATTACAGATGATACCACCAGGTCGGAAGCAGTGGCAGCACTAACCAGGGTACCCGCAGATGCGCTTATATTATTTGCTGTATTTGTTTCCCTGAACGAACTGTCGTAGTTGGTTTGTACATAAAAATACTTTGCACCGGTAGTAACAGGAGAAAAAGTATAAGTAAATGAATGCGGCACGCCGGTACCTACCGGAAGGTCTTCGGTAAATGTTTGTGTGCCTACCACCTGGGCGCTGCCGTCGAAACTGGAAAAGTTACTGATATAAAGCCTGTCTCTTCTTATATGATTAAAGACAGCGCCGGGACCATTATTCAATACCTGGTAATTAACAGCAATAGTTGTTCCCCCAATTGAATTAGCAGGTACAGAAACTGAAGGCACTACAGCATCGGGCCGGTTTACAAGTATAGGTAATGTGCTTCGTTTTATTTGTGGCGTCCCGGGATATTCAAAAACTGTTTTTGTTGGATTGGTATAAACATACACATAATAGTTACCCGGTTGCATGTTCGACGGAATAGTAAAGTTTTCTGCTTTGGGGAAATCAGAACCGCTATTAATAACATTATTTACATTGACATTTCCATTAACTATAGCAGGGCAACTTACAAAACTGGGATTCCCTTCAGTATATAGCCCCGAATTTTGTGTGCCATGCGTTGTTTCTTTTACCATGGTGGCATTTGCAAGAATTAATCCTGTAGAATCTGTACTCAGGTAAACCCTGTCGATCCAGTAACTGCTGCCAAAAACCAAACTGTCTCTTATCACAGATGGTGCAGTGCAAACACTGCCCGGGGGAGAATACGGGCCACAGGAAACAGTGCAACTACTCATGGTTATAATATGTCCCTTATTTTTTTCTATGTTATCTCGGAAACCTTCATTCTTTATATTCCAGTTGGCCCCAACAGACTGTGTAGTGCTGACTGTGGTTACCGGCAGCATAAGGGTACTTATTGTAAGTTTTGGGGTTGGTGTAAGATAAACCTGCACCTGGGCCCTGTTGATATTATTATTGTTTAATGCACCTTCATACACAAATGCATTGTTACCGGTGTTGGCGTTGGCTTTTACATAAATGAACCAGGTGCCGAAAATATAATTGGGGATCACTACCTGCAGGTTCCTGGTATAAAAACTGTCGGGCAACAGTTGTGTATTATTAAATGCCGTTGCCCTGCTGGCATTAGGATAATAAGAGTCATTCCATTTTGGTATATTGATCAGAATGGCATTGTTCCGGTCAAATAACGGGCTTTGCGACATGAAAACAGAATCCGTCCAGTTGCTTCCGGCCGGAGTAACCACGCCGTAATTTTTTACTTTATAGGTAAGGTTTACTGTACTGCCCGAGAAGGTACTTGCGGGAGCAAAAACAGAATCCACCCGAAAATCCGGTGTAGGTGAAAGGTTGACGATAATCGGATCATGTTTCCTGGCCGTATCATTTGCTCTACTTACCTGTAGTATGGCATATTGAGCGTAGTTGTTGTCTGCGATCACATACACATAAAGCGGAAAGTTATAATTTAAAGGCAGCGTAAAGTTGATGGAATTGGTATAAAACTGCCCGCTGTCTAAAGCCGCAGGCCTAACTTTTTTTCCCAATAACAACGGCCTTCCATTTGCAGTAAGTGAACTCCAGGAATTTGGATCCCAGGCGGGCGAGCCGCTGAAGTTCACATT
>Ga0138256_10008899_pt1 | contig 10532 bp, 8 predicted proteins | sample KNB2016incub_MG_FD_105486 | JGI IMG/M metagenome (GOLD analysis project Ga0138256, IMG submission 105486) | Active sludge microbial communities from wastewater in Klosterneuburg, Austria - KNB2014incub_MG | ecosystem: Engineered > WWTP > Activated sludge > Unclassified | place: Austria... | reverse complement strand
GTTTCACAGCCCTATCCCACAGGGTTGGCACCGCGACATCTTCGGTGAACCACGTCCAGCCGTCTTTGGATGCACCCCACGGATCGACCGGGTGATTCGAATAGATGTGGTGCTGCGCCGGATCAACGCCTGTCACCATGGATGTGTGTGCCGGATAAGTCACCGCCGGAATCGTCGTCTCGACAGGTTTAAACACGCGCGCCTGTTTCAGGAGCCTTTGCCAGACAGCAGAGTTTTTGAATTCCTCTTTTTCAAAATAACCGGCGGCGAAGCCATCGATCGACCAGATGATCAGCCTGTGGCGCCCGCGTTTGGGGGCTGCATTGAGCGAGAAACAGAACGCTGTTAGAAAAAACAATCCGAGATACCTGATCACAGGCAATAGGCTGTAGCGAGAAGTCGTTGCGGCAATCAGAAAACCAGTTCAGGAATCATCGGATAACGAGGTTTCAGAATCATCATCCAGTGTATCGCTGCGCGCTGACTGTTGGTGCAGCAGGCCGTGATGATCCTCAAATTTCTCGACGACTTCCAGGAATTCTTCGTGTATTTGCTCTGCCTGATCCAGAGTCGTTGCAGCACCGATGCGCTGCGCATAGTCGCGACAGGTGGCGGCCTCTTCGTCCATATCCGCGTTTTCAAAGCGGTCGGCAAACCGTTCCGCGTCTGCCGCGAGCTCCTGTATCTGTTCCGCTTCATTCTTGCCGGAAAACCAGCCGCCGAGGCGTGAAAAAAATCCCATCAGCCATCCTCCTTACGGTGCGCAAAATACTGCGTTGCCCAGTCACTGAGCCGCCGCCGCTTGCCCTGCCAACTCCATAATCCATTCTTATCTCTCACAAGGTCACGCCGCGGGTTAAACCCCAGCGCCGCAAGTTCACGGTTGCGCTCGACATAGCGGCGGTTCTCTGTCTCGCCATGCCAGAGGTGCAGTATGCGTCCCGGCAGCGCGGCGATGCGTCCGCGCACCGCCGGGTAAACCGCGCGCGCCCATGCCTGGAAGTGACTGATGTGGTGCGGATTTTCCGCCAGAATACGCCGGATGCAGCGCGAGGAAAAATCCCCGGCAAACGCATGCGCCATCACGTGGTCGCCCGAGCCCGCAATCATCGCGTCGTAGAGGCCATGCGCGGCAATCACTTCCCGCCGCGCCGCCCACGCAAAACCCGTATGGCCGTGCAGCGCAAAATCACCCTTGAGCAGAATCTGCGGCCTGTCGGCGTAAACGGCCGCAAAGCTGTCGTAGAGTTCTGCCGCGCGCACGTAACGGGTTTTGCCACGCGGCAGCCGCGCCACTGCGGTGAACGGTTGAACCACCGGGTATTTGTCGAGTTTGCGGCAGAGTTGCCGGTACCACTGCGGATTTTCAAAGAGAATGTCGGCGTCGCACCAAACGATGGCTTTAAATTTTGCATCCAATTCACGGATCGCCAGATTGAGCAACGATTCTTTCTGCCACAGCACCGTCTCGCACTGCACGGTCAGCACATTGGGGTAATCCCTGAGCGAAGACTGTTGCCCCGGGAACAGCGCCTCTATCGTGAAGAGCGGCACCCGCTGTTTTTTCAGCCGCGACGCGAAACGGTGAAAATTAGAAAGCCGCGACGCGTAGTTCATCGCATTGAAGTAGCAGGTGATAACTGCCGCGCGCATGCAACCTGCTATTAATCGTCTTTACGCAGCGAACGGTACAAATTCCAGGCAAAAAAAACAGTCACAAACGAAACCGAAACGATCATCACAATCCAGCCACCGGTCGTCATGCTACCTCCATGGTAGTCGGACTACTCTTGATCATCATGGCAGATGCACCTTCACCCTGTGTGTTTGCCAATACTTTACCGCAAGGTGAGTAAAGACCAGCAGCACCGTCAGAATTCCCAACAAAAATAGAATCGTAATCTGTGTTACTGTATTGTTCTGCATTTTCTGCCACTGCGCGGGCAGATTCTGCACGCTCCACATAATAAAAATCGTCCCGAGAAACGCAGGGCAGACGTATTTAATGAGAAAAGGCAGAATACGCGGGATGCGCATGCGTGCCCCTTGCTCCGCTTCCGCGAGCACGTTTTTGACTCCGAACAACCAGCCTGCGACAATCACCTGAAACAAGGCCAGCACAAAGATGAAGAAGGTGCCAGCCCAGAAATCCATCGTGTCGAGCGCCTCGAGCCCTTTTGAGTAATACGCGACAAACAGCGTACCGCCAAGCGTCATGAGTAAGAGCGCCGCAGAGCTTTTGCGCCGGTCGAGGCGCAGGCCCTCTTCCAGAAATGCAATGCCGGGTTGCAGCATCGACACCGAACTCGTGATGGCGGCGATAAACAGCAGAAAGAACCACAGGAAACCAAAGAGTTGGCCCAAAGGCATATGTGCAAAGACCGCGGGCAACGACACAAAGCCGAGACCGAACGTGCCGCCGATGCCTTGCGCGCCGAGAAACACAAACGCGGCGGGCACGGTGATGAGACCGCCGAGCGCCACTTCGGCAAATTCATTGCCGGCCGCGGCGGTGGTCGCCGACAGCATGATATCGTCTTTTTTGCTCAGGTAGCTCGCGTAGTTAATAATCACACCGAAGCCGACCGAAAGCGAAAAGAAAATTTGTCCCGCGGCGTCCATCCACAGCTGTGCATTCATCAGCGAGTCAAGCAGGCCCTTTTGCGCCGGCGGATTCCACAGATGCCCGAGGCCATTGATCACATTACGCTCGGGCAATGCGGGGTTCGGCGTGCCGAGTGTCATGACGCGCACCAGCACCACCAGCGCAATCACCAGCAGCACCGGCATGCCCCAGCGGCTCACACGTTCGATGCCGGCGATGCCGCGATAGATAAAGAGGAAGTTCAGAAAATAGCAGATAAACAGAGAAATAATGGCGGGTGAAATGCCGTGGAAAAGCTGGCCGTCAGCCCCCGAACCGGTGAAACTCTCGAAAAAGCCCTTATAAGCCTGCACATCGGTACCGAGATTCAATGCGCCGGTTAAAAATCCCCATGCGTAATACAGGCACCAGGCTTCGATGAAGACATAGTACATGTAGATACCGAGTGGCACAATGAGGCCGAGCACGCCAAGGTAAGGAGAAATTTTGCGCGGCCATAGTACGCTGAAAATACCCGGTGCACTATGGTAACCGCGTGTGCCGCCATAGCGGGCAATCGACCATTCAATGTAGGCGATGGGCAGGCCGAGCAGCAGAAACGCGGTAAAATAGGGGATCATGAACGTGCCGCCGCCATACTTGGCAGCCAGCCCCGGAAAGCGCAGGAAATTCCCCAGCCCGACGGCAGAGCCCGTCACGGCGAGAATAATTCCAAGCCGCCCTCCCCATTCATTGCCCTTGGACATCTGTGCTTCTTTAATTGTTTGAGGCCCGGTCAAGCGAAACGGGTTTTTTACAAACCCCTTTACGAGACAGTCGGTACCGGCGTCTTGACGCCTACCCCAATGAAACGCGCAGGCATGCTCTGGGAAGCCTACCTTAATTCTGGCAGCCGGCATTTCACGACGGCGACGGAACTCAAGCACAACCGTGTGCTCAACCTGCTGTTTTCGCTGTGCTTTATCGCCAATTTTTACCTGATCATTATTGAGATTATCTACCTTGTTGTATTATTACCCAAAGACTTCGATCGTTACGTCCGTTACATTATTCCTTTTGCTCTGATCAACACGCTCTTTCCGCTGCTGATTGCGGCGATCGTATACCTGAAAAACCGCACAGGGACTTTTAAGGTCACTTATCTCAGTACGCTCATCTATACAGCCTACTGTTTTATTCTGAGTCTCTTCCTCGGTGAAAAAATATCGTTTCATCTGATTCTGCTCTGCGTGATACCCATCGTGTTCATCATGTACGACTTTGGCAAATGGAAAGAGATACTGTTCCATCTGGTGATCATGTTTTCCGGGGTCGCCGCATCGCTCGCTTCGTACAAGCTGATGCAACCGCTTTATCCGATCCCTGAACATCTTGCCGAAATCGGCGGTTATCTCTGTTGGGGTGCCGCTGTGAGTCTGCTTTTGATCTACTCGCTGTTCAATTGGCGGCAGGTTTCTCTGACCGAGAAGCTGCTGCAGAGCGAAAAAGAACAGACAGAAAACCTGCTGCGCGACACCATCCCCAAACTCGAAATCACCGAAGCCAAGTACCGTCACCTCGTGGACGATTCGAGCGACCTGATTTTTCAGATGAACGAAGATGCGCAGATTCTGAGCATGAACAAGACCGCGCATACGATGCTCGGCTATCTTCCAGAAGAAATGGTCGGCAGGCGGATTTATGACTTTGTGCCCGACGGTCTCGAAGGCGATCCGGAGCTCAACCGCAACATTGTGCGCGAACACCTGCGGGAATTTTTTGACGGCAAATCGCTGATCACGTTTCGCACGACACTGCGAAAAAAACACATGTACGAACCGATCGACGTACAGATCACGCTGCAGAAGAACCTCATCCACTGGAATCTGGAAATTATCGGCAAGGTATCGCGCACCGAAGAAGATGTCTCCCAACGTTTCCTCGAAAAGGAAAAGGGCCGTTACGTAATCGGCAACAATGTCACGCATGCCGAGATTCTGAGCCAAAAGCTCACCGAACGCCTGAACCGCTATTTTCAACCGACGCTCGTCAACACGATCCGCATCTGCTTTCGCGAGATTCTCATCAACGCGATTGAGCACGGTAACCTCGGTATTACTTTCGACGAGAAGACGCGCGCCATCGAGCAAGGCGACTACATGCGATTTTTACTCGCGCGGCAAAAAGAACCGCGCTATGCCGGCAGGCGCGTGCTGGTCGATTACCTGATCAACGGCCGCATGCTGATGTTCCGCGTCACCGATGAGGGCAGCGGTTTCGACCACGGCTCGTTTCTCGAACGCGCCAAAAATGACCCATTCCTGTCGATGCTCGAACACGGGCGCGGCATCATCATGACCAAGAACGTATTCGATTCGGTCGTATTCAACGACGCAGGCAATCAGGTCATTTTGACGAAAAAAATACCCCGATGAAAAAGCAATCACAGGCAGAAGCGCCCGATGCCATACTCATCGGTGCGGGTATCATGAGTGCGACAGTCGCCATGATGCTCAAGGAACTCGAACCCGATATCACGATTGCGATCTTTGAACGGTTGCCCGAGGCAGCACGCGAAAGCTCTGATGTGTGGAATAACGCCGGCACAGGGCACTCGGCCTTTTGCGAGCTGAATTACACTCCGCAGCGTGAAAAAGGCAAGGTGGATTGTTCCAAGGCAATCAAAATTGCCGCGCAGTTCGAGGTCTCACGCCAATTCTGGGCGCATCTGATCGAAATGGGATATCTGCATCATCCCGGGAATTTCATCCGCCGGGTGCCGCATCTGAGTTTTGTCAGCGGCAAAGACAATGTGCGTTTTCTCACCAAACGCCACGCGATTCTGTCGAAACATGCTCTGTTCAAAGGTATGAAGCTGACACAGAAACCGGCAGACATCCGCAAGTGGGCGCCGATTGTGATGGAAGGCAGAGATGCCGGCGAACCTGTCGCCGCCACCCGTATCGAATATGGCACCGATGTGAATTTCGGCAATCTCACGCGCAGCATGTTTGCCTACCTCGAACGGCGCAGCGGCATTTCGGTGCACTACAACCACGAAGTGCGCGATATCGGCCGCGACGACAATGGCCAATGGCAACTGACGGTAGTTGATCTCAAAAAGAAAAAGAAATTCCACCTCGATTCGAACTTTGTGTTCATCGGCGCCGGTGGCGGCGCGCTGCCGCTGCTCGAAAAATCTGACATCGAAGAAGCCGAGGGTTATGGCGGATTTCCGGTCAGCGGGCAATGGCTGCGCTGCAAGAACCGCGGCATCATCGAGCGCCACGAAGCCAAAGTTTATGGCAAAGCCGCGGTGGGCACGCCACCGATGTCGGTGCCGCATCTCGACACGCGCTACATCGACGGCCAAAAAGAACTGTTGTTCGGGCCGTACGCCGGCTTCTCGACAAAATTTCTCAAAAAGGGATCGTATCTCGATCTGATGAAGTCGCTCGAATTCGACAATCTGATTCCGATGATCTCAGCCGGATTGCATAATATATCGCTGACCAAATACCTGATACAGCAGGCGACACAATCCCACGCGGAGCGCGTCGCGGCGCTGCGCGAATTTATGCCCGAAGCGCGCGACGACGACTGGGAACTGCTGGTGGCGGGGCAACGTGTGCAGGTCATACGCTCTGACGAAGAACAGGGTGGCGTGCTCGAATTTGGTACTGAAATCATAGCGGCACACGACGGCTCGTTGGTGGCGCTGCTCGGTGCATCACCCGGCGCCTCCACTTCTGTCGCGATTGCGCTCGATATTCTCGACAAGTGTTTTGAAAGCAAAATGAAAACCAAAGACTGGCAGAAACGTCTGTCACGCATGATTCCCGCGCGCGCGAAGAACCTGGAAAAGAACGCGGCCCTCGTCGAACGCACACGCAAACGCACCACGCGCATACTCAAACTGAAGTAAGTATTTTTTGAGGCTGAGCCTCAAAAAATATTCAGAGTGCCTTTCCTGCCCAGTGTTTTACTTCGCGCGCAGCACGCGCCATGGCGCGGTAGAACTCCGTGGCATCGACCTCGTCGCCCTGCTCTGTGATTCTGAGAATGATTGCCTGCGCGTTGAGGCCTGCAATATCCTTGGCTGCACCCATTTTTTTGATGGCTGCATCGTTGGCATTGAGGCGCTGAAGAACCGCAGCGGCAGGATTCTTATCTTTCGCGAGCATCGCGCTGTCATTGGCAATGCGCCTGAGCTGACCGAGTTTTTCAACCAGATTGGCAATTTTTTCCGCGGTTACATCCGGGGCATTACCCTGCGCTGAAACCGACACACCCTGCTCTGCCGCCAAGTCGGCGAGCGCAGCTTCCAGCGGCATGTGCCTGAAACCGCGTATCTGCGCTCCTGCGGCGGTCGCGTTGATAAGTTCGGTGCGGCCCGCACCATGGTCGGCCGCTTTCGAAGCAAACCAGTCGAGGAAAATCTTGAGCTTGCCGTTGGTGCGCACCTGTGGCTCCGTAATACCTTTTTCCAGCAGAACCGGCATTGCCTTCATCTGCCGCAGGTTATGGTTTTCCATAGCCGACAAGCGGTGGCAATGCGCATAGACGCGCGCCTCGAGCGCCGCACCCGCACAGTGTGCCTGCTTGTTGCTGAAGGATAAATCCTGCCCGACAAGAATCAACCTGCCGGGTGCTTCGCTCTCAGAACGCTGCCCCAGCCAGCGCAGCGCGACATCGAATGCATTCGTCGAGACCGAACCGCCATGTGCAACGTCACCGCGATCGCCCGCGCGTAATATTGTATCTGCGAGAAAGGCATTGTTCCAGAACAGCATGCGCGCGCCCTGCTTGTGCAAAAAGTGCGGAATTGCCGGGCACACCACGGGGTCCATCACCCACAGCGAACGGTGCGCCGCGGGACTTTGCACGAAATAGTGGTTCAACCATTGCGGGTCAGCCGAAAATGCCAGATCCGGATAGATGCCGGCTTTATTGAGCGGAATGACCGCGGTGTCGGCCGCCATCAGAATGAACCGGTCGCGCTCGGCCCGCAGAACCGGCAAAGATGCGGTGAGCGAAGGGCCGGCTCCGGCGAGCACAATCGTGCGCGGGGGGGATTCAGCCAGTAACTGGCTCAATGTTCCTGATTGCGCGATCGATCGCTGGTTCAGAAAAATATTCTTATTCCACAGTTGCTGGAACTTCACCACCGTAGCCTGGTTCACGCTGCGTTTTTCAAACAGCGCCACCACTCGCTCATACGCGCGCGTATAGAGCGGTTTATCGGCCGCCAAAAGTGGCGGATGGCAATAGATCAGCGTCTGCTTGAGATTCTTGCCCTGCAACCAAGGCAGAATTTCTTCGAGTGCATCGCTCTTAACCAGGTCGTCGACAAAGAGCGTGATTTTTCCGGCAAAGCGCAGAAACGCCCCCGAAACAATGAGCGCCGCAGCGCAGTAATTGCTCGGTTCTATCAGCAAGGCATTTCTCACCTGAGCTGTAAAATGCCCCAAAATAAAACCCGCGCCAACCGAAACCGCGATGACGGCCGATGCATTGCTGAAATTCCCGGCCGCGCGCGCAGCTTCGCGCTCAGCGTCGCGTTCAGAATGAATGAGTCTTCCGCGGTATTGCCAGCGACCGGTTTCGATGCCTTCGCTGAGACTGGCCAGTTCATCGGCTGTCAGCGACGACCAGATTTGAGAGAAATCCCGCGGCTTAAGCAGCGTATGCCGCTGTAAGAATATCGCTGCATGTTTTTCAAACAGCGCCTGTAAGTCCATATCAGATGTGAATCAGCGGAAGCACCAGATGCAGATCGCGCTCGAAAATCGCGGCGAAGGTTTCGTTATATAATGCCGGTTTCGCGCAAAAGGCGATGCCCAACCCGCTCTGCCGGCACATGTCGAGATCGTTGGCTCCGTCACCGACGGCCACTGTGGCGGAAAGTTGGATTTTATGCCCGGCGGCAATTTCCCGCAGCAGTTCGGCCTTACGTTGCCGGTTAACAATCGCACCCTGTGTTTTGCCCGTCAGCATGCCCGCGGTCATTTCCAGTTCATTGGCAAAATGTCCGGTCATGCCGAGCGTGCGCGTGAAATGGCCCGTGACAAAATTAAATCCGCCTGACAGAAGGTAGGTTTTCACGCCGGCACCATGCAGGGCTTGCGTCAGTTCTTCGGCACCCTTGGTCAATGAAAGTTTTTCATCGCGCACGGTGTCGAGGGTGGCCGCAGGTAAATCTTTCAGCAGCGCCACGCGCTCGGCAAGCGCCGCATTAAAGTCGAGTTCGCCGCGCATCGCGCGCTCGGTGATCGCCGCCACCTGCGGTTTATAGCCGGCAAACGCCGCAATTTCGTCGATGACTTCTTCATTAATAAATGTCGAGTCCGTATCAAACACCACAAGGCGAATCGCCGGCATCTCCGCCGGTGCAATAGCATAGGCTGCAAGCCCGTTGCGGTTTTGCAGCAGCAATGAGCGAGCCTGCTCTTTTTCAAAGCCGGGGGACAACTGCAGCACCAGCTTTTGGTATTCAGTACCGCCGATATGCACCGGGTCTTCTGAGACGGCATATTCGGAGACTGCACCCGCAGCATGGAGCGCCGCCAGCGCAGCAGCGAGCGCATCACCCGTTTTGCGGGCAACGAGAGTCAGCCGAAAAGAGGGAGCCATTTTCTGCGATCAGAAACGGCGGTCGCCGATACCGAAAACGAATTCGAAACCGCTCTGGTTGGGATGGTCTCTGAACCAACCCGCGCCATCGTCCCAGATGAGGCGTTTCGCGAGGTAGATACGCAGCGGCAGAATCGGAATCTGCAGGCGGAAGCCGAAGCCCCAGCTATAGCGGAAATAACTCAGTGAAAAGTTCTGTTTGTTGAGCTCTGCGGCATTGTAAGCAGACACCGTCGCCGCCGGAGTTGTCGAACTGAAACTGTATTCATTGAGGTTCTGGTAGAGCGCGCCGGCATCAAAGAACAGCACAAGCCAGAACAGCGAAGGCTCCACCGGAATACGCAATTCGCTGCCGAACAGCATACGGTGACTGCCGCCCTGCCGCCAGGTTGTTGCATTGTCCGTATAGAAGCTGTCAAACAGCGTCCAGCCGCGCAAGCTCTCGTAACCACCGAGGTAGAGGCGATCCTGAATTTCGACGTAAGGGTTGAGCGCGTTATCCTGACCGCCATAAGCCGGCTTGGTCGGCTGTGTGAAAGTGGCGGATGCGCGCACTTCCTGAACCACGCGCCAGCGGCGCAGCACGTTCTTGCGTATCGCATTGAAGAACGTATAGTCCATAATCCACCAGAAAAAGTCAAACTGCGGATAATAACGCATGAAGTGGTCCTGGCCACCGAGAATGTTACCTACAAAATCGTGCGAAAATTCTGCGCGCATGCCGCGCGTCGTGTTGAAGATATTGTCGCGGTTATCGTAGAACACACCGTTCGTGACAGTATTCTTCACCTGCCAGCCGCGCTGCACCAGCAGAAACACAGAATCATCCACCATACTCGAAGCGTTGCCCGCCACAGAAATCTGCGGCGAATAACGATGGTAGTGTCCCCAGTTGATCCAGAAACGGTGCCCGACGCCCACCGTAGCGCCGATGATGTCGAGATCGTATGTCGCCGATTCGTCGTTCGTCGCAATATTGATTGAGCCCGATAAAACACGGCGGCGCACATAAAACCCTGTCAGCGTCAGCGACCAGGGTTTATCAAACAGCCACGGCTCTGTCCACGAAGCTTCGAGAGCTGTGCGCAACGGGCCGAATTCGACGCGACCCGAGACCCGCTGCCCCGTGCCGTTCAGGTTATTTTCGGCGACCTCGGTGAAGATCGAAAAACCCGTGTTGGTGCCATAACCACCACCGAGCGAAATAGTGCCCGTCGGCTGCTCTTCGACATCGATGACCAGATTCATTTTGCCTTCGCTCGAACCCGGCCGTGCGTCGACGTTGACCTCTTTAAAAAATTGCAGGTTGTGCACG
>Ga0138256_10008898_pt1 | contig 10533 bp, 9 predicted proteins | sample KNB2016incub_MG_FD_105486 | JGI IMG/M metagenome (GOLD analysis project Ga0138256, IMG submission 105486) | Active sludge microbial communities from wastewater in Klosterneuburg, Austria - KNB2014incub_MG | ecosystem: Engineered > WWTP > Activated sludge > Unclassified | place: Austria... | reverse complement strand
GCTGAAGCAGATTTCCCATACCTGAATACTAGGCTAGACGATATCTGTGTTCTTACCCACGCACTCCGCAGAATTCGATCCGGCAGAGGTAGCTCCGTCATGAGCAAGAAAATGGACACGCGCGTCTTTGACACCCGCCGCGTCAAAGGGAGCGGCAACGTATTCCTTGATCTTGGTTTCTGTCCGGCTGAAGCCAGAATCATGAAGCTGCATGCCGAGGTGACAATCCGGATGGAAAGGCACCTTCATCGATTCAGGCCCGTACGTCGGCAACCGAGATCAAGGCTGGAATAGCGAGGCAGGAGGTTCTCGCACTGCCTATTCAGAAATCCTGACCTTCTGGTTCGTAGGCGCGCTGGTGCATTTTGAAGTTCTGTGTTTTCAACAAGTTAGCAGGCCCGTCCTCATTCGAAATCGGCACCAAAGCGCATGTTGAGGCACCAGACGCTACGTTTTCGCTACGTTCCTGCGGAGAGGTCAGGAAGTTCAGTCTCTCCATGCAGCTCGTGTAACCAGGAACCGGACTTCGCGCACTTGCAGTGCAACAGGTCCAGACAGTGCACCGCGACCGGATGTAGCCCGAGGGCGGCCCGCGACAGACAAGTACCGCCGATTTGCCGGCGTGCCAAGAGCGCGACTACGATGTCATAGACGACAATCTGAAATCGAATGAGCCTGCCTTCCACACACTGGAGTGTGCTCGATGCGGTTCGCGACCGGGAGACGCCAGCCCACCGCGAAGCATTGCAGCTGCTGGCGGAGCGCTATCACTACCCCGCGTATGTCCACGTCCGTTCGCGCGGCTACGCCCACGAGGACGCCCAGAACCTGGTGCAGGGCTTTTTCGAGGAGAGCCTGCGGCGCGAACTTTTCGGCCGTGCTGATCGGACGCGGGGTCGTTTCCGCAACTTCTTCCTGACCGCTCTCGACAACCACGTGCGCAATTCGGTGCGCGGCGACCATGCGCAGCGCAGGCATCCTCCTGGCGGATTCGAACCGATCGACTGCGAGCAGCCGTCCGCAATTGATGCCGTGGATCGCGCCTTCTTTCGTGCATTCGCAAGCCGCGTGGTGGCCCAGATCCTCGCGCAGGTCGAAGCGGAGTGCCTGAGCAACGACCAGCAGGATCACTTCCTGGTGTTTCGGAAGCGGATCATCGAACCGGCGCTGGACGCCGCTGAACCTCCGACACAAGCTGCCTTGGCAGACAAACTCGGCGTGACCGAGAAGCAGGTTGCCAACTACTTGGTCACCGTCAAGCGGATATTTCGCCGACGCCTGCAGGCCTATGTCTTGGCCTACGCCGCCAATGAAGCCGACGCGGCCGAGGAGATCAAGGACCTGATGGGGTATTTCAGGGATCCGGAACGATAATCGCGAAACGCTGCAGACTGCCGGAGATTCCGGTGTATCAGCCATGGACCGCTTCAAACAGCATGGATGAGGAGGGGGGTTGCCGATGAATATCTGGAATCTGTTTCGCCGCAAGTCGGCAGATGCACCGGGCGCACAGGCCAGCACCCCCGGTGATCCGGAAGCGCTGGCTACGGAAGCACTTGCGCGCAAGCTCATGGTCAAGGCAGCGAAGAGCAACGGCATGTCGGTGGACAACCTGAATGAGCTGATCGACAAATACGGCGACGGCGGCGACGCCAAGCTGGTGGATGAAGACCCCGATCGCACCAGCTACAGCGCGGATGCCATCCAGGAGCTGCTGGATCAAGGCAAGTACGAAGAGGCACTGCTGGATGCCAGCGGCAGTATCAACAACGGCTCGGTCGATCCGGCCATTCATGCGCTCAAGATCAATGCGCTCATGTGCCTGGGCAGGGACGAAGAAGCCATCGATTTCGGCAATGGCTCACTTCAGAAGTGGCCGACGTCCGTGGATCTGCACTGCGTGCTGGGGTGCGCAAACAACAAGCTGAAACGCCTCACTCGTGCCCAGGAGCATTTCCGCAAGGCCATACAACAAGAGCCCACTCATACGCGATCGCATATCGGCCTGGGCGACAGTCTCGCGTTTGCGCGTGATTTCGCCGGCGCTCTGCCTTGCTACGAGCGGGCTCTCGAGATCGACCCGGGAAACGGAATGGCCTGGACGAATCGGGCATTCGTGCTCGCCGACCTTGGACAGTTCAGGGCAGCACTCGAGTCGGTCGAGAGGGGCATTGCCATCTGGCCGCAGCATCCTACCGCGCCGGGTCTGCGGGCCAAACTGCTGCACCGACTGGCGGTGGAGCGATGATCAGGACTCAATCGAGAATCATTGCAGGGTCACCGGTTTTTCAGATCAGGACCGCAAAGTACACATGTTTGATGCACTGAAATACTGGTTTCGCTCGAAGCACTGGTACGTGGACTGGAACTTCGAGCTTCGCCCTGCCTTTGGCGAGGGCAGGCAGGTCAAGGTAGTCCTGCGAGACTGCACGCCCGGCGAAACGGAAGCTGCACGCGCAAGCCTGCGAACTGAGAGGAGCCACGCCATCATCGCAGTTCACGCGGGTGACAGAGCCACGCGAAGGCGGTCGCTGGAATTGGTGCACTCATGGGACCTCAGGCTCTATGTCGCCCTGCGAAGCCCCGAAAGCCGCGATCCGTCGATAGTGTCGAAATTGCTTTCGCAGATACCGGAAGACGGTCTCGCACAGGTGGCAAAACACGCTTCCAATGCCCAGTTGCGTACCGATGCCGCCATTGCATCCGGCAAGGATGAGGTGATGGAGCACGCGCTCCTTGCTCCCGGCGGGGTGCTGTTCGTCTGGGAGATCCTTCCAAAGATGTCGGAGCAAGCGGTTTCGGCACTCGCCCTCGGCAAATCCACGATTTCAGGGGTTTCGGAAAAAATACGAACATCGGCCCTGCATTTACAAAAGGACGTCTCGGTACTGAAGTCTGTCGCGGAGTCAGATTCTCCGCAGCCGATCCGGGAATATGCTGTCAGCAAGGTCCGGGACTTCGGGCTGCTGCGTTCCTGGATGGGCGACCCGAGCATCGCCACCGCGGCGAAGCGAAGGCGCGAACACCTGATTTGCATTGAGAGTGAGGAAGCACAACTCCGGCCGTGGCTGGCAGATCCCGTCCTTGGGAACCTCATCCCTGCCGGTCTGAAGGCGATTGCCGACCGCCAGCGGCAGAAGGTCGACAGAGCACAATGGGTCGGCCAGTGCAAAGCAATGGGTCAGTGCCCGGATTGCCAGGGAACCGGGAAAAAGCGCAACGGGAAAAGTGGATTCCTCAGCGGAGGGACCAGGTGGCACGAACCCTGCACGCGCTGCAAAGGCACAGGTGAATTCGTGGACTCCGGCTCGGCATGAATATCTCTCCGACGCTGAACGTAGCCTGGCAGCTGGCGGCACAGGAAACCGTTGCTGCGCGCAAGCCGGAGATCGGACCCGTTCAGATGTTCTGTGGGATCACGAAGGTGTCGGACATTCTGTATGACCCGGGTGCAGCGCCGCACCTGATGACGGCCGCGGATCTGGACCGCGCGCGAGCGGAGATTGCCGCGGCCCTGACACCCCTGATGGAACAAGGTGTCGAGTTGACGACCTTCCGGCGTGCACTTCGAGCGCGAGTGGGTGTCGGCGAACACCAGCATCCGCCCCAGGTGAAGGTGGGTCGATCGCAGGTTCTCAAGGCACTTTTCGATCGCGCCCAGATCCTCTGCGGACCGAACGACACCGCCACCATCGAGGCGCGGCATCTGATCGCGGCGATGCTGGAAGATCGAAACCTGCTCGTTACCTCGGCGCTGTCGGAGCAGAGCATCGACGTGGATGTCCTGTTGCCGCAGTTGCGTGACCCGCAAGGGACACCCTCGCCTCGCCCCGAACGGAAGCCGAATCCGAAGCGAAAGTTCGCATCCGGACCCACACCCTATCTGAACGAATTCTGCCGCGACCTCAGTGCCCTGGCGCGGGCGGGCGCCCTGGGCCCCATCATCGGCCGTCGTGCGGAAGTCCTGCAGGTCATGCAGATCCTGTTGCGACGAACCAAGTGCAACCCCGTGCTGGTGGGCGAAGCCGGGGTAGGAAAGACCGCGGTGGCGGAACTTCTTGCCATACGGCTGGCCGGTGCGAATTGCCCCGAAGGCTTCAGGAACAGTCGCGTCCTGGAACTGACGATGGGAAACCTGTTGGCCGGGGCCAGCAAGGCCGGCGAGCGCGAGATGCTCATACAGGGAATCATCAAGGAATGCCAAGGAAACCCCGAAGTCGTCCTGTTCATCGATGAATTGCACACGCTGGTCAAGGCCGGAGGCGTCGGCGGGGCGGTGGATCCCGCGGACCTCTTCAAGCCAGCCCTGGCACGGGGCGAATTGAAGTGCCTCGGTGCCACGACCTGCGACGAATACGCGCGCTACATCGAGGCCGATCCTGCCCTGGAGCGGCGCTTCGACCGCGTCGTGGTCGTCGAACCGACCCGCGAGGAGGCACTGGCCATTCTGGCAGGCCTGCGCCAGACACTGGAGACGCACCATGGCGTCATCCTGCCGGACGACGCACTGCAGGCTGCGGTTGATCTTTCGATTCGATACGACACCGCACATCAGCTGCCGGACAAGGCCATCGACCTGCTGGATCTCGCTTCGGCCCAGACTCGACTTCCGCAATTGAGCGTTGTCGGTGATCCGGCCAGAGCGTCCGTCATTCGCATGGTGGTGGAGCGCAAAGCCGTAGCCACCGTACTGGCACGGAAGCTGGGACTTCCCGTCGATCTGCTACTGCACTCCAGCGCCAGCGATCTGCGGCTCGAAGGGCTGCAGGCACAGCTGATGTCACGCCTGGTCGGACAGGACGATGCAGTGAAGCGCGTCGCACAGCGACTCGCCCTGACGCATGCAAACCTTCGCGAACGGCGGGGTCCACTGGGAGTGTTCCTGTTCCTGGGCCCCACGGGTGTTGGAAAAACCGAGCTAGCCAGATCTCTTGCCCACTTCCTGTTCGGCGACGAGCGATCGTTGATCCGACTCGACATGTCGGAATACAAGGAAGAGCACAGCACGGCCAAACTCATCGGCGCTCCGCCCGGCTACGTGGGTCATGAGGAGCAAGGTCAGCTCACTGGAGCCCTGCGGAAAAAGCCCTATTCGGTGGTTCTGCTGGACGAAGTCGACAAGGCCCATCCAGGCGTTTTCGACCTCTTTTTGCAGCTCTTCGATGAAGGTCGGTTGACGGATTCCAAGGGGCGCACGGCGGATGCGCGGCATGCCATCTTCATCATGACCGGCAACATTCCGGTTACGAAGGTGCGCGGCATCGGCTTTGTGGCGGAGTCAGGACATGCTGATGCTGAATCCCTGGCCAAGGCACGTTTCCGACCCGAGTTCCTCAACCGAGTCGATGAGCTGATCGAATTTCGGCCGCTGTCCCCGGAGCATATTGAAAAGCTGGTGGGCCGGACGTTGGAAGAGATCGCCCGGAGCGCACGGCAGCATCACGGAGTGGAGATTCGATTCGCGCCGGACGTACCCGCGCTGGTCGCCGAGCAGGGCTTCAGTGAAGAGTATGGCGTGCGCCACCTGCAGAGAACCGTGGAAACGCTGATCGACATGCCGGTGGCAGCCCTGCTGCGCCACGGCGCAAAGTCCAGCCAGCTTTCAATCCAGAGTGAGGGCGGTGCCATCACGCTGCACTGGGCATGACGATGACCGCGGGGCCCAGGGAACATGGTGGCGCCGAGTATCAGGCCGGCGATGCCATCCAGGGGCGCTGGGTGGTGCGATCGGTGTGCGGTGGCCGCGGCAAATCGGGCATGGGCGTCGTCTACGTCGTAGATGATCGCCTGTACGGCGGCACGCTCGCGGTCAAGACCCTGCAGCCGCACCTGGTCGCCGACGCGAAAGTGCGCGAGCTGCTCCGTGCCGAGGCCAATCTCTGGCTCGCCATGGGGCGGCATCCGAACATCGTGGCGCTGTCATACGTCGAGACGCTGCAAAGCCAGATCTACATGTTCATGGAGTACATCGCGCCGGACGCTGCAGGCAGAAACTGCCTGACGCATTTCCTGACGGGCAAGCCGCTGGACAAATCGACCATCGGCAAGTGGGCACTGGGCGCCTGCGCTGCGCTGATTCACATGCAAAGCCGCGGCATCAAGGTGCATCGCGACCTTAAGCCCGACAACCTGATGATCGACAACATGGGAAGATTGCGGGTGACGGATTTCGGCCTGGCACGCGTTCAAGTGCCGATCCGCCTGCCATCGACCGGCGAGCAGATTCCCGGTGCCACCCTGATCGGTGGAATCGTGGGCACGCCTGGCTACATCGCGCCCGAAGTGATCGCCGGCGAGCCCCCCGCCATCGCCAGCGACATGTACGCGTTCGGGCTCATCCTGACCCAGATGATGACCGGCAAACCCTGGGCGCCATTCGCCGCGGAATGGCGCGGCGACGTGCAGCAATACGAGCGCGACACGCTGCGCATCCGCGAGTCGTCGAACTTCCCGTTGCCGAGCTCGCCTTTCGCAGCCGTGGCTGCCAAATGCCTCGAGTTCGATCCCCAGCGACGATTTTCGACCTTCGACGAAGTTCGCGGGGCGCTCGAGTCCGTATGTGCTGCCGGTGGCATCCCTGTCCGGTCATCGCGCATTCAGGCTTCGCAGCCACAGGAGTCGCAGGAACTGCATCGGATCTGGGCGTTGAGCAATCTGGGTCGATACCAGGAGGCGCTGCAACAGATCCGTGCACTTCGAGCCAACGATCCGGACAACGCGGCACTGCTCACGCACGAGGGTGATATCTGCGCCGAGCTCGGCGACATCGAGACCGCGATTCCCCTGCTGCAACGGGCATGTGAACTCAGTCCGATCTGCGCCCACTGGAACAACCTGGGAAAGACACTGCGCGCCGCACGCCGGCCTCAGGAAGCCCTGACGGCATTCCAGCGGGCCATCGACAGCGACGCCACGCACGTCAACCTGTGGGCCAGCAAGGGAAATTGCCTTTACGATCTGGAGCGCTTTCCCGACGCCCTGCAAGCATACGAACACGCCGCGCGTCTGGATCGCTACTACTTCTCTGCACAATTGGGCCGTGCCCGATCCCTGGCAAGACTGGATCGAATCGTCGATGCGTTGGCAGCCGTCGAAGTGGCATTGGATCTCGAACCAGAGAACGGCGCCGCACAGAGCCTGCAGGCGGAGAGCCAGAACCGGTTGCAGGCCGATGGGCATGAACAGGCCTGCCGGCAGGCTTTGCTGCAATTGCCATCCCTCTATGCCGCCCAGCAATACCAGCAATGCCTGACCATCACGCGCGAAGCCCGCTATCGGCTGGGTGCTAATGGCGACCGCTGGAATGACGAGGGGGTATTTCTCACCGATCTTGGCGACTATCGTGCTGCGCTGCCCTGCTTCGATTCGGCCCTGCACGAGAATCCAGCGCGCTGCGACGCCTGGACCAACAAGGGGCGCGTGTACCGGCGCATGAACAAGGTGCAGGAAGCCCTGTATTGCCATGACCGCGCAGCAGTGATTGCGCCGCAGGAGCCCATACCCTGGTTCAACAAGTACTCCTGCTACAAGGAACTGGGCCTCGCCGAACAGGCGCGCGAGAGCTTTCACAAGGCATGCGCTGTGGCAAAAACTCCTGAACACCGGCGCATGTGCAGCCAGGAGAATCCAGACTGGTACTACCTGTCGCTGGGCGTGATGGCTTACAACTCGAAAGACCCCGCAGAAGCCTACCGGTGTGCCGCATCGGTTTCTCCCAATTCCCCCAGCCATGCGGAGGCGAAGCTGCTCATGGCGCGCAGCCGCTTCCATCTCGCGATGCGACTCGTCGAGCAGGATTTGAGGGGTAGCTGCCTGGACTACGTGGTGGCCGCGCGCGCACTGCGGCAATCCGCGGACGAAATGATCAATGATGAGGAACGCGGAGTCGTGCTGGGACAGCTGGATATCGTCTGTCGGCAATACCTGGATGCGGCATACCCCCGACTGGTTCAATCGTCGTTCCGGGAACCGGCGTGGAGTCTGCTGGTTCTGGTCGTGCAGTACTGCCGCGACGAGGAGCTTCTCAAGTGGGCGCGTCGCGAACTGAGTGTACTACTGGCGAACGACGCCATTGATCACGCGAATCGCGCTGCTTTGCTCCGGAACCAGCTGGGTCCGGGGCTGAACTGACCGGAGACAGAATGCTGAGCGACAAGAATCCTGGATTCTGTCCAGTCTGCCATCCGCAGCATCCGCGCGACCTCGCCTTCGGCATCCGCCGGGGCTACTTGTGCCGGCGCCATCAGGAGGCGCAGACCAGGATGTGGGACCTGGAACGGAAAATAGGGAATTTTCTGCAGGTTGCGAACAACCTGAACCCTGACAGCGATCAGCTGCAGCAGATCATGAGGCAGCTCCGGACGAATCCCGATCCGGCCATGGACCCACTTTCCCTGATCGACCGGTTTGCCGCGCGTGATGCACGCGACTTTCTGCCGAAACAGAGCCGCAAGATCCTCGATGAGCAGATGGAAACAACGCACGCGAGGGCATCCGTGCCCGCAACAGGCGATTCCGCCGCCGCATGGCAGGAAAAGGCGGATTCTTTCCTTCAAAGCGGACGCCAGGTCGAGGCACTGGTCGAGTATGAGAAGGCACTGAGCCTGGAGCCGCGTCGGGTACCCGCGCTGCGCGGCAAGGCCCTGGTCCTCAGGGAGATTGGCAGCCTCTGCGAAGCGCTGGAGACGATCGATCAGGCGCTGGCGATCGATCCCGGTTTCGCGGCCGCCTGGAGAACCCGGGGGGCGCTCCTGCGCGACCTGGAGAGGCACGATGAAGGCCTTGCCTGTTACGACAAGGGCCTGGAAATCGAGCCGACTGACGCGGTTCTTTGGCTGAACAAGGGCAATGTCCTGGTCAAATTGGGGCGAACCGCGGAGGCCGGAGAATGTTACGACAGGGCTTTCGGCCTGGTGTTGAGGAAGGTGGAAAGGCAAACCACCTATGTCGAGGTCGCACAGGGACTTGTCGGTCGTCTGCTGGGCAAACCGTCCAGAGCGGTGGACACGGACAAACTGATCGTGATTCTTGGGGATATGGCCGCCTTGCGGTCGTGGCTACAGTTTCGCGGCTTTCACATGGCCGAAGAAATGAAGCGGTCTACGACAGAGGAAGACTACGGCGACGTCTACCATGGGCGCGTCTTGTGGTCTGCTGCCTATCGTCTCGGAACCTGGTACAACCGGGACAACGGGGAAGTCGTGCTTTCGCTGGAGAAGCCGACCGGACGGGAGCACTCCGAACAGCAACTTGCCGAGTGGATTCGCCTGGCCGCTTTGCTTGAGGCTGTCGGTGCCGGCAGCCGGCCGCACTTGAGGTAGGCGTCTAGCTCAGCCTCAGTGTAGTTCGGCAGAGAACGAACCGCTGTGGAGCAAATCTCGCGGATTGCCGGTTAGTGGCCTTGACCTTGACGACAGCGAGTGCCGGTCGATGTCCCACCCTATCCGCCAACAGTTCGATTCCGTAGATGCACATGAGCCCGCGCAACGCATAGTGCCGCCGCTCGAAATCCGACTTGCCGTATTTGAGTTCCACGGCGGCGAGCTTGCGCCGCAGGACCTGGACCAGGAAGTTGCCGCTGCCGCAGTCCGGTTCCAGGAAGCAGGAATCGATACGATCGGACTCCGTCTTCACGAGATCCAGCATTGCCTCTACCAGCCACGCCGGAGTGAAGACCTCCCCGTGGTCGGCGACGCGCTGTTTTTATCTGACGAGGCTCACGGTTCCGGGGATGTCAGCAATTCAATCGCCGTTGCCGGCGCAATGATCTGGAACCGCATTTGCCCGCCCAGGTCCAGCAGATCCCTGTCGCCCGTCACCAGCCAGTGCGCCGCACCGACTACCGCGAGGTCGAGGAATATCTGGTCCTTCTCATCGCGGCATACCGGCACTTCGGGTTTGCTTTGCCACGGAGCAACGACTTCTCCATAGGGCAGGTAGTCCGCCAGCAACTCCTCGCGCTCTTCCGGCGTGAGACTGAACTTGGGGTAGGCCAGCACTCGCAGAAGCTCTTCCACTGTCTGCGCACATAGCAGCGGCGTCAGCTCGCCCGACTGCCAAGCCGCGCGCAACGGCACCAGGCGGCCATTGACGAACAACAACGCCGACAGGACCGTGTTGGTGTCGAGTACAACCCGCCGGGCCTCAGCCATCAGCGCTGGCTGCCTGCGCCGCGCGCCCAGGAGACGGCGGCTTCCACGTCCTTCTCGGAAATCGCAAGTTCAGCCAGCTTGGCGCGAACCGCGTCGGCCCGCTGTATCCGCACCGGAGTCAGGACGATCTGTCCGTCTTCCGCACGGATCTCGTAGAAACGAGGGTCACCTACTGCCTTAGTGACGGCCTTTGGGAGGGTCAGCTGGTTCTTGGCAGTCATTTTGGCAAGCATGGCATTTTCCAATGACAAGGAATCCTTACTTTACCAGATTCGGATCTTTCCGCAATTCCTCTATCGCCGGTGTGACCCGCCCGACTCCAGACCACGTTATTGCGCATTCCCGTTTCTAGGTTATTGGGACATCCCAAATCCAGGTTCTT
>Ga0138256_10008897_pt1 | contig 10534 bp, 7 predicted proteins | sample KNB2016incub_MG_FD_105486 | JGI IMG/M metagenome (GOLD analysis project Ga0138256, IMG submission 105486) | Active sludge microbial communities from wastewater in Klosterneuburg, Austria - KNB2014incub_MG | ecosystem: Engineered > WWTP > Activated sludge > Unclassified | place: Austria... | reverse complement strand
GGCTGCGTGAACATGCTGAACTCCAAGGACTCCATCACGAAGAAGGGGCACGGAATGAAGCCCAACGCAGTGTTAATACAGGTCGAGAAGTGGACCGGTGTCGATACCTGGCAGCCGCAGGAGGCACTCTGATGGCCAAGTGGAACCTGATCGTCGACGTGGCGCGTTGCGACAACTGCCGCCTCTGCTTCCTGGCCGTGAAGGACGAGTACATCGGGAACGATCACCCGGGGGTCTCGGCCGCGCAGCCCGTGCTGGGGCACAACTGGCTGGACATCAAGCGCAAGGAGCGAGGCACGTACCCGATCGTCCAGGCGCGCTTCCTGCCCGTGATGTGCAACCACTGCGACGACGCGCCCTGCATGAAGGCGGCGCGTGACGGCGCGGTGCGCAAGCGCGAGGACGGGATCGTGATCATCGATCCGGAGAAGGCGAAGGGTCAGAAGCAGATCGTGGAGTCCTGTCCCTACGGCGCCATCTCCTGGAACGAGGAGAAGCAGATCCCCCAGGCCTGGCCCTTCGACGCGCACCTGCTCGACGAGGGCTGGACGAAGACGCGAGGGGAGCAGGCCTGTCCCACCCAGGTCTTCCGCACCATCAAGGTCGAGGACGCGGAGATGCAGCGGATCCAGGTCCAGGAGGGCCTCGAGGTCCTGAGGCCGGAGCTTGGCACGAAGCCGCGCGTCTACTACAAGAACCTCCACCTGATCACGAAGTGCTTCGTGGGGGGGACGGTGGTCCACCACGTCAAGGGCGTCGAGGAGTGCGCGGCCGGCGTCGAGGTCGTCCTCGAGAAGGATGGTCGTGAGGTCGGACGGGCGACCACGGATACCTTCGGGGAGTTCGTCATCGACAAGCTCGAGCCGAACAGCCGCGGGTATCAGCTGAAAGCTGCCGGCTCAGCAGGGAAGTGCTCGACGCAGTTCGACCTGGCTGGGGAGAGCCGCTATCTCGGCGTGATGACACTCGCGGCGGGGTAGCGCCTCCCGTCGCTCCCTTTTCGACATCGGCCGCTCTGGGCGTGCTGATAAAATGCGCACGTGATCCGCGCGCTCCGCGAGTTCGGGCTGCGACGCCGGCTCCTCAACCACTCGGCCCTCGACCGGCGCTCCTCGAGGGTGAGGTCCTGCCCGGTCCGAGGTGTGCGATGACTCCATGGCTTCTCCCCTTCCTCCTCGCGCAGGCGCCTGCCGGGCCTCCGCCCAGCGCCACGCTTACGCTGGTCGAAGCCGTGACCCTCGCCCGCGCCCATTCGCCGATCGCCGGGGCCGCCCGCGCTCGGGCCGAGGGGGCGGAGACATCCGCGAAGGCCGCGGGGCGCCTCGCCGACCCGACGCTCGAGCTGACGATGGAGAACTGGCGGCCCACCGCTGACGACTTCGTGGCGAGCACCGACCTCGACGTCTTCGCGGTAATCACGCAGCCGCTCGACCTCTTCACGCGGGGCGGCCGCAAGGCCCAGGCCCGGGGCGAGAGCAGCGAGGCCAGGGCCGGCTGGCTTCTGGCCGAGCAGGGCGTCCAGCTGGAGGCGGTGCGCCGCTACCTCGAGACCTGGCGCGGTCGCGACCTCGTGGCGGCGCTCGAGGCCCAGGCGGACAACCTCGCCGGGATCGTCGTCTCGATGGAGAAGCGGGTGAGAGAGGGCTACGCCGCCGAGGCGGACCTGCTGCGCTTCCGCGCCGAGGCGGCGCGCGCCGCCAACCACCTCGCCCGCGCCCGGATCGAGCGCGAGCGCGCGGAGGCCGAGCTGGCCTTCCTCGTCGGGCGTCCGGTGGCCGGCGCCCGCCTCGAGGAACCCGACCTGCCGCCGCCGCCCGCGGGCGAGCCGGAGGCGCTCGCGGAACTGGCGCTCGACCGTCGGCCCGACGTCGCCGCTGCCCGCGCCCGGGCGGCGCGAGCCCGTGGCACGATGTCGCTCGAGCAGGCGCGCCGGTACCCCGACCTCGCCCTGGCCGGCGGGTACAAGCGCACCGCCGGCCTCGACACCGCGGTGGTCGGCCTCGTCGCCACCGTGCCCGTCTTCGAGCGGAACGGTCGCGCGACCGCGCGCGCCGAGGCCGACGCCCGGGCCGCCGACCTCGAGCTCGAGGCGACACTCTCCCGGGCTCGCGCCGAGGCCGCGATCCTCGTGCGGGCCGCGCGCGCCCTGCAGGCGCGCCTCGCGCGTCTCGACGAAGACCTCGTCCGCCCGGCCGAGGAGGCCCGCCGCTCCGCGCTGGCGGCCTTCCGCGAGGGCGCCACCGACGTCCTGCGCGTGGTGGATGCCGAGCGCACGAACACCGAGTCGCGCAAGGAGGCCCTCGACCTGACCGTGGAGGCCTTCCTCACGAGCTGCCGTGCCCGCCTCGCGGCGGGCCTGGAGGTCCTGCCATGACGAGTCCGCAAGATCCCGACCACGCCCCCGAGCACCACGGCCACGGCCCGGTCAAGGGTGGCCGGCTCCTCCTCCTCGTGGTCGGGGCCGTCGCGCTCGTGGTCGTGGTCGCCGTCTGGCGCGCCGGCACGGGCGGCGGCGGGCCTGAGGCTTCCGCGCCGACCACGACCGATGGGAGCGTGTCGCTCGGCGAAGCCGCGCAGAGGCAAGCCGGCATCTCGACGGCGATGGTCAAGGCGATCACCCGCGCCAACCGCGTGGAGGCCCCCGGCGTTCTCGCCCTCGACGAAAAGCGGACCGCGCGCCTCGGGTCGATGGTCGAGGGCATGGTCGTGACGGCCCCCGCCACGGTCGGCGACCGCGTCCGCCAGGGTCAGGTCCTGGCAGAGTTGCACAGCCACGTGATCCACGACGCCTGGGCCGACTACCGCAAGGCCATGGCCGAGCGGCGCCGCCGCGAGACCGAGCAGGCCTTCGCCCGGCAGAACGAGGAGCGGGCGCAGAGGCTCCTCGCGGAAAAGGCCATCTCCCGGCACGACCTGCAGCGGGCCGAGGCCGACCGCGTCGCCGCCGACGAGCAGCTTGACATGGCGAGGACGGAGGTCCGCCGCGCCGAGGAGGCGCTCGAGCATTACGGGGTCACGAACAAAGAGGACCCGACCGGAGAGAGCGGCGAGACCATTCCCGTGCGCAGCCCGCTGCGCGGCGTCGTTCTCGAGCAATCTGTCACGCAGGGCACCGCGGTCACGGTCGGGACGCCGCTCTACGTCGTTGCCGACCTCACCGAGCTGTGGGCGGTGGCCGAGATCGACGAGACGCAGCTGTCGCAGGTTCGGGCCGGCCGCAACACCGAGATCCGGGTCTCCGCCTACCCCGGTGAGACCTTCGCGGGCTTGATCACGTTCGTCGCCGACACCGTCAACCCGAAGACCCGGCGCGTGACCGTCCGGTGCAGGGTGCCGAACCCCGACGGCCGCCTCAAGCCGGAGATGTACGCCGCGCTGACCCTGTCCTCCGGCGAGCCCCACGAGGTGCTGGCGGTGCCCTCGGCCGCGGTCCAGGAGATCGAGGGCAAGCCCTTCGTCTTCGTGAAGACGAAGGCGGGGGCCTACGAGCGGCGCGACGTCTCGCTCGGCCAGGAGGCCGAGGGATGGATCGAGGTCCGAGCCGGGGTGAAGGCGGGGGAGGAGGTCGCAACCACCGGCAGCTTCCTGCTGAAGTCGGAGCTGCTCAAGGGCTCCCTGGCCGAGGAGGGCTGAGGTGGGCCCGGTCGAGCGCTTCGTCGCCGCCGCCCTTCGCCAGAGGCCTTTCGTCCTCCTCTGCCTCGCCGCCTTCGTGGTCACCGGACTCGTGGCCTGGCGCGAGGTGCCGATCGAGGCTTTCCCCGACCTGACCAACAACCAGGTGGTGGTAGTGACCGAGGCCCCCGGCCTCGCCGCGGTCGAGGTCGAGCAGCGCGTCACCTACCCGATCGAGACCGCGCTCATGGGGGCGCCGGGTGCTACGGAGGTCCGCTCCCTCTCGAAGTTCGGACTCTCGATGATCACGGTGGTGTTCGAGGACCGGGTGCCCGTCTATTTCGCCCGCCAGCTCGTGACCGAGCGGCTCGCCGAGGCGCGCGGCCGGATTCCCGACGGGCTCGAGCCTTCCCTCGGGCCGGTGGCGACCGCCTTCGGCGAGATCTACCAGTACCTCGTCGAGGGCGACGCGGACCCGATGGAGAAGAAGACCCTCCACGACTGGGACGTGCGCGCGCGGCTGCGCTCGGTGAAGGGTGTCTCCGAGGTCAACTCCTGGGGCGGCCTCACGAAGCAGTTCCACGTGGTCGTGCGCCCGCGGCAGCTCGAGCGCTACGGCCTGTCGCTGCACCAGGTCGTCGAGGCGGTCACCGCCAACAACGCCTCGTTCAGCGGCGGCTTCGTCGAGCACCGCTCCGAGCGCTTCACCGTGCGCGGGAGCGGCCTCGCGACCGGCGTCGAGGACCTCCGGCGCATCGTGCTGGCCTCGGTGGAGGGCGTCCCGGTCCTGGTCGGTGACGTGGCGGACGTCGGCATCGGTCCCCTGCCGAGGAGCGGGGCGGTGACTCGCGACGGCAAGGGCGAGACCGTGGCCGGCATGGTCATCATGCTCCAGGGCGAGAACGGGAAGGACGTGGCCACCCGGGTGAAGGCCCGGATCGCGGAGATCGAGAAGACCCTCCCTGCGGGCATGCGGATCGCACCCTTCTACGACCAGAGCGAGGTCATCGACCGGACGTCGCACACCGTCACCAAGAACCTCCTGGAGGGCTCGCTCCTCGTGGTCGCCGTCCTCTTCTTCTTCCTGCGCGACGTGCGGGCCTCGCTCATCGTGGCCGCGGTCATCCCCCTGGCCATGCTGGCCGGGTTCCTCGGCATGCGCTTCTTCGGTGTCTCCGCGAACCTCATGTCGCTCGGGGCGATCGACTTCGGGCTGATCGTGGACGGCGCGGTGGTCATGATGGAGAACTTCATAAGGAGGCGTGCCGAGCACGACCCCACGGGCGAGCCCGATTTCGTGGCCGATCCGGCCAGCCACCGCCGGCGGTTCTTCACGAGCGCCGCGGTCGAGGTGGCGCGGCCGGTCCTCTTCGGCGTTCTCATCATCGTGGCCGTCTACGTGCCCGTCTTCGCTCTCGAGGGCCTCGAGGGGAAGATGTTCCGCCCGATGGCGATCACGGTCTGCGCCGCGATCCTCGGGGCCCTCGTCCTCGCCCTCACCGTGGTCCCGGTGGCGTCGTCCTACCTGCTGAAGATCGAGGGCACGGAGCGCGAGGAGGCCTGGTTCCTGAGGCTGCGGCGCTACTACGTGGCCCACCTCGAGGACGCCATGAACCACCCTCGCCGCACGCTCGCGGTGGCCTCCGCGGTGGTCGTGGTGGCGGTGGGGTCCGTCTTCCTCCTCGGCACCGAGTTCATGCCCCGCCTCGACGAGGGCGCGATCCTGGTCGAGACCCGCAAGCTCCCGTCGATCTCGCTCGAGGAGTCGGCGGCCATCTCCACCCGGGTGGAGCAGATCATCCTGCGCTTCCCCGAGGTGAAGCAGGTCGTCACCAAGCTCGGCCGCCCCGACGTGGCCACCGAGGCCATGGGCATCTACCAGGGCGACGTCTACGTGAATCTGCATCCCATGGACGACTGGAAGAGCGGTTGGTCCAAGGAGGAATTGATCGACCACATGGCGGCAGCGCTCGCGGAGATGCCGGGGGTCGCGAGCAACTTCACGCAGCCCATGGCCATGCGCCTCGACGAAGTGGTCTCGGGGGTGAAGGCGGACGTTGCGGTGAAGGTGTTCGGGCCCGACCCCGCCACCCTCGAACGGGTGGGGGAGCAGATCCGGGCGGTGCTCGACGAGGTGCGAGGGGCGGCCGACCTGCAGGTCGAGGTTCTCTCCGGGGCGGCGCAGGTGCAGATCGACGTCGACCGCTCCCGGATCGCGCGCTACGGCCTGAACGTGGCCGACGTGCGCGAGCTGGTGGAGACCGCGATCGGGGGCGCCACCGCCACCGAAATCCTCGATGGTCCGCGCCGGTTCGACGTGGTGGTGCGCTTCCCGGACGACGTGCGCGGCGACCCGGAGCGGCTGGGGCAGCTCCTGCTGACCGCCCCCGGTGGGGAGAAGGTGCCGCTCGCGAGCGTTTCGGACATCCGCACCCTCCAGGGCCCGGAGGCGGTGAACCACGAGAGCGGACAGCGTCGACTGGTGGTCCAGACGAACGTCCGGGGCCGCGACGTGGGCAGCTTCGTGGCGGAGGCGCAACGGAAGATGGCGGCCGCGGTGAAGATGCCCGCCGGCTACTACGTCGAGTGGGGCGGGCAGTTCGAGAACCAGGAGCGGGCCACCCGGCGGCTGATGGTCGTGATACCGGCCTCGCTCGCGATCATCTTCCTGCTCCTCTTCCTGACCTTCGGTAAGGTCCGCCAGGCGGCGCTCGTCATCCTCAACGTGCCTTTCGCCCTCGTGGGGGGCATCGCCGCCCTCTGGATTCGCGGCCTCAACCTCAACCTGTCCGCCTCCGTCGGCTTCATCGCCCTCTTCGGCGTCGCCGTCCTCAACGGCATCGTCATGATCGCGGCCATCAACCGCCTGCGCGAGGATGGCCATCTCGACCTCAGGCCCGCGATCCTGCGCGGCGCGGCGACCCGCCTCAAGCCGGTGATGATGACCGCCCTCGTGGCCGCTCTCGGCTTCGTCCCGATGGCCCTCTCCCACGGCGCGGGCGCCGAGGTCCAGCGGCCGCTCGCCAGCGTCGTCATCGGCGGCATCACGACCTCGACGCTTCTGACCCTGATCGTCCTGCCGACCCTCTACGAACTCGTGGAGGCCTGGGTGCTGCGGCGGCGCGAGGACGACTGAACCACACCGGTCACGGCCTGGAGCTGGCGACGTAATCGAGGGCGAACTTGTGCAGCGCCTCGCTCGACAGACCAATGACCCTGGCCTCCGCCACCGCGCGCTCCTCCGTCCACTTGTCGATCACCACCCGTTTGATCAGCCAGAGGGCGGCGACACGATTGCCGGAGCCGCAGTGAATGAAGAGCGGCTGGTTCGCCGGGTCGGTCACGAGCTTCAGAAACTCACCCGCCACTTTCACGTCCGGGGCCGAGCTCTTGAAGGGCAGGTGGAGGTACCTGAGGCCGACGGCCTCGGCGGCCGCGCGCGATTCATCGATGCCGGCTCCGGCCTCGGTCTCTTCCCGCAGGTTCAGCACCGCTTTGTAGCCGAGCTTCGCGATGCTCGGCAGAGCCTTCACCTCGGTCGCTCCGGCGCACCCGATCGTGGCATCCACCCAGGTGTAGTTGCGCACCCCCTCGATGGGAGCCGCCTGGGAAGGCAGGGGTGTGGGCGATGGCGAGGGCGTCGCCGGTGGGGTCTGGGGAGCGGAGATGGCGAACAGGAGCAGCACGGCGAGCGAGGGATGGATCATGTTCGAATTATCCCCGACCGGACCCGCCAGGCAGCCTCGAGCCGGGGATCGATGGTCATACCGAAGCCCTGGCCTACAACGGCAGGTAGCACACCGTGTTCGACAGCAGGATCATCACGAAGATGAGACAGGCGGTCAGCGGACCCAGGTACACCCGTCCCGTCATCTTGAAGAAGTAGCGGTTGAAGTACGGCAGGACGAACATCATGGGCACGACCGCGAAGAGCAGGTTCACGTAGAGCCAGCCTTCGGTCCAATACACCGTCCCGGTCATAGCCATCGTCGTGTACTGCACGATCACGATCAGCAGCAGGCCCGCCGAGTTGGCCACGCCCCCGAGCAGCATGCTCTTCCACTCCGCTTCGCCCTCGAACCGCATGGACCCGTTCACCCGGAACGAATTGGACAGGAAGAACACGAGGAAGAAGGGGAGGTACATGCCCAGAAGGAGGAGCATTTCGGGCTGGAAGACGCGGACTCCCATGAACAGGAACCGGTAGTCCACGTGCAGGACGGCGTAGATCGTGAGGAGCAGACTGTAGTACGCGAGGAAGAGAACCAACGCGAGTGCTCCGGTGCGCAAAAGCTCGGACCCGCCGATCCTCGCTCCCCACATGTCCGGCCGGACGCCGTTTTGCTTCCCGTGGAAGCGGTAGCTCGCGAAGAAGAGCAGGAATCCCACCGCGCCGTTCAGCACCGCCCACAGCATGACGGCGTTGTTCATCCGCTGGGGGAAGAACCACGTGGGCTCGCGGTTCGACGCCGCGACGAACAGCCGCTGCGACAACTCCGACAGCGGGATGTAGGTGAAGCAGGCGATCGCGGCGCCGAGCACGAACAGGGTCCAGAAGAGCAGCCGCCCGCGTCCCCGAGGTCTGGGCAGGGCCCCTGGTAGCGGGTGCACGAGGGGCAGGAACACGGGAGTCCTCAGGAGCAGCTGCGCCACCGGCACGAGACTGATCAGGGAAGCGGCCAGCGCGATCAGGCCGAACAGCTCTTTCCAGTACCAGATCTGGTCCCGGCTCGACAGACCGCTCCTGATGTCGAAGACGTGCTCGAAGAAATCGATCTGGTTGGCGGTCGCCTCGACCATGTAGGGCTGGAACGGGTGCAGGACCCGCTCGTTGTGGACAACCCGCAGCGTCCGCTTCGCGGCGTCGCCATAATGCTGCCCGAGCGCGACCTCTTCCAAGGGTGCTGCTCCCGGCTCGAGACCGGAGTTCACGAGGCGCAGCGCTTCCGGCGCGCGGCGCATGTCGCCGTTCTTCAGCTCGTTCCGATAGGCCCCTTCGTCGTAGTAGGCGTAGGCCGTCCCCACGTTGGAGCGGACGTCCTTCAGCACGTTGTCCGTGAAGCTGAGCACGTAGCCCGAGACGTAGATCGCCTGCAGCACGCTGAGCTTCCTGTCCTTCACGGCCCGCCTGCCGAAGTAGGCCGCTCCGCGCACCGCGGCATTTCCGCCTGCGGAGTGCCCGGTCACGCCGAGGCGGCTCTTGTCGACATAGTTCAGGTTCCCGGTGTTCGCCACGTAGTCGATCACCGAGAACATGCCGTAGCCCTCGGTGGTCGCCGCCTGAGTGCTCGCAGACGAGCTCGAGGACCCCTGGGCGTAGGGATCGATGGCGATGACGACGACCCCCCGCCTGGCCAGCTCGATCGAGATGCTCGCGAGCGCCTCCTTCGAGCGCTGGAAACCCGGGATGACGACGACGAGCGGCGCGGGGGTCTCGCTCGTGGCCGTCTTCGGCCTGAAGAGGTCGGCCACGACCCACTGCCCGTTCTGGGTCGGAATCCTGATGTCGTGCACGCGAACGTGCCCGCCCGAGTTCTGGACCAGCGACGCCAGCACGCTCGCCAGCACGACCACGGCGACCGAGGCCAGCAGGAGCCTGATGCCTGGGAGCCTCTCCGGCGAGGCTCGTGTGGTCACAACAGGTTCATCTCAAAGTACCTCGGCGACCTTAGCAGGAGTGGTTGCCGACGAGTCGAACTGGTCGCCAGGATCTCGAACCTGGTCAGAAGTCGGGCACTTTGAACCGACTGTTCTCGATGATCTCGCGAAAGATATCCGTGAGCTTCGGATCGTGTTTCCCACCCGCCTCTTCGCGAAGAACCGCCATGATCTCCGAGTGCGTCTTCGCGGGGTGGTACGCGCGCGTGGTCGACATCGCGTCATAGCTGTCGGCGATCCCGATGATCCGCGAAGACAGGGGGATGTCCTCGCCCGCGAGCCCGTCGGGATAGCCCGCTCCGTCGTAGCGCTCGTGGTGATGACGGATGATGATGGCCGCCTCGGTCGCGCCCTCGATCTCCGTGGAGATGACGATGTCCTCGCCCATGGCCGAATGCCGCTGCATGATCGCCGTCTCCGATTCGTCGAGCCCGCCGGGCTTGAGCAGGATGTGGTCGGGCACGCCGATCTTGCCGATGTCGTGAAAGGTCGCGCTGATCCTGAGGATCCCAAGCTGGGGCTCCGACATGCCGATCCGCACCCCGATCGCCTCGGAAAGGGCGAACACGCGATCCGAGTGGACACGGGTGTACAGGTCTCGGTGGCCCAGGGCAACGGAGAGCGCCTTCGTGTACCGATGCAGCGCGATGTAGGTCGGGTCAGCCAGATTCAAAGCGAACGCTCCCTCCAGAGGTTAGCCGCGCCACCGGCGAGAGCGGAAACCGCCCTTCCGCACTGACGCCTGAGAATCCGAACCTCTTCTTCGCAGTGAGATAGAGTCAAGCGATCCCACATGTCCACGCAGGTAAAAGGCGCGGTTCTTCTCTCGCGAAAAGAGTTCGTCCGTGAGGAGTATGGCGACGATGCCTGGCAGAAAGTGCTGGGTGGTGTCACCTCCGCCAACCGGGGCCAGCTCGAAGGCGTGCTCCTCAGTTCGAGATGGTACCCGTTCGAGATCAATGCCGATCTCGACCGGGCCATCGTCGACGTGCTGGGCCGCGGGGATCGCAACGTTCTCAAGAAGATCGGCGCGCGTTCCGCCCGGACGAACCTTTCCGGGGCGCATCAGGCTTTTCTCAAGAAGGGCAATCCGCAGGCCTTCATGGCGGGGACCGACCGTATCTACCGCTTCTACTATGACGAAGGACATCGCGAGTACGAGTCGACGGGACCGGCCTCCGGCGTGATCACGACTTATGACGCGGCGACCTTCTCCGAGAACGACTGCCTGACCGTGATCGGATGGTACGAGGAGGCGCTCCGG
>Ga0138256_10008896_pt1 | contig 10535 bp, 13 predicted proteins | sample KNB2016incub_MG_FD_105486 | JGI IMG/M metagenome (GOLD analysis project Ga0138256, IMG submission 105486) | Active sludge microbial communities from wastewater in Klosterneuburg, Austria - KNB2014incub_MG | ecosystem: Engineered > WWTP > Activated sludge > Unclassified | place: Austria... | reverse complement strand
GGCAGGCTAAGGTTATAAGCCGTTCAGGGATCATGCAGCTGGATTTTGATTACGACCAGATTAAGGCATATGACATTGAAGAACTCAAACGATGCGTTTTTACCCTCCCTTTTATCGGATTCTGTGGGCTGTCTTGTAGTGGCAGGGGGTTTTATGCCTTGGCTTCGATAGCAGAACCAGAAAAGCTATACGAGTACGCAGAACATTGCTTTAAAATCCTCAAGGGGTATGGCATTATCCCTGACGAATCCAAAGGCAAAAAGCCGGAGAATTTGCGCTACCTATCGTATGATGCTAACATGCTTATTCGGGAAAACCCTGAGCCATTGCTTATAACGCATTTTAAGCCACAACAAGCTTCAAAAATCCAGAATATTGCAATTTGTAACCGTCTTCATTTTAAAGCTGAAAATCGGGCTGTAAATAGGCAATTGAGGCTACTGGAGGCTGTGGAAAGGGGTAACCGGATGATTACTATTCAAAAGGTAGCTTATACATTGGGGGGTCTTGGTGACACCTTTGTTTTATCAGAGATAAAAAAACACATAGCCCGGAACACTGTATTCCAAGATGACCTGGCTGGATTCCTAAGATGTGCAGAAGAATGTTTTAGGGCCGGTATGAAAACTCCTTTTAAAAATTACTGAAGCCCTTGACAAACCTTGGCACAGACCTAACCATCAAGAGAACTAAAATCTTGCTGACACCAACAAATACATTTATTGTTTTGTAGATAAACTATTGACTACTAAGATTAAATTGCCTTTATATTGGAGTCCAAAAATTCATTTCTAAAATTAATAATTATAATTACCTTTGTTGTAACATACTCACCCCCCTTCCCGTAAGAACAGGGCGCTCAGGGTGGGTTTTTTCATTTTATATATGCCCCGAATACAATACACCAAACCTCCAAAAACTTACGCAGAACAATTACAGCTTTTAAAGAGTCGAGGATTGAAAGTAAATTCTGATGCAAAAGCATTGCATCTACTTGAAAAGCTAAGTTATTACCGATTAAGTGGCTACTGGTATCCATTACTAAAAGCACCAAAAAAAAGTCACATATTTAAGGATGATGCTGACTTTCAAACTGCCTTTAGACTTTATAGATTTGATAGAGATTTGCGCATTTTCATCTTAAAAGAGCTTGAAAAAATTGAAGTTGCTATAAGAGCGCAATTAATTTATCAACTGTCCCACTATAAAGGGTGTTTTTGGTTTACCGACACTTCAATTTTTTCAAACAGCATTGACCATGCAGCATCACTTGCAAAATTAGGGGCGGAGTTTAGGAAAAGTGATGAGGAATTTATCACTGCGTTTAAATCGACTTATTCCGACCAGTATCCACCAAGTTGGATGATGTTAGAAATTGCATCTTTTGGGAACTTGTCCATGCTCTATAAAAATCTAAGGTCTGGACGAACAAAAAGAAATATTGCTCACTATTTTGGACTTGATGATTCTACTTTTAGTTCATGGCTTCATTGCTTTGTCTATATCAGAAATGTTTGCGCCCATCATAGCAGACTTTGGAATAGAGGTATGAGCATTAGCCCACAAATACCATTAACCCCAACTAAGACCTGGTTAAACAATCAAGGGGTTAATAATAACCGGACATATTTCATTCTCTCAATGATGCTTTATTTGCTGCAATCAATAGATGTAAAGCATCAATTTATATTTAGGTTTAAAGTGCTTTTGAGCAAATACCCAAATATTGATGTGACTGCAATGGGATTCCCTGCTAATTGGGAAAAAGAACCACTATGGAAATTTAGATCGAGTATTAAGCAAAAAATAAGAATACTCGTTGCCTTTAGTTTACGGTAATACTCATTGCAAGAGCTAATTGGCTCGACGAAAGCCCCACACATTTACAAACGCATACAGGCTCATGCACAAAAACAAACCTTTGTAAATAATATTACTTGCAAACGCTTCTAAAACCCCTCGCCACACTAAAAACCATTTCGCTGGGCAAATCCGTCAGCACGTTACATTGGGTTTGCCAAAATGGGGGCAGACGGAAGTCTTGTTAATTGTCCAGTTTGCTGCTCAGATCAGATTTGCTGACGAATCCTTACTCATCTACAGAATATATTTTGTATTTTAGAACTCTGTAGGGCTTCAGTTGCCGGACAGACATTTAAAAATGCTATTATGAGAATATTATTATTTCTTGCAATACTGGTATCCATCATTTCTTGCAATAACTCAAACGACAAAAAAATAATTCCCAGTAAAAGCAACAGAGAGTCCTTCGCTCAAGATATTGTAGGGATTTGGGAAATATTGAAACAGAATTATAGACCTTCTGATGAACCTTCACTTGTACTGGCGGAAGACAAAGAGTATTTAGAAATAAAGCCAGACGGCACTTGCCAAGACGGACGTTATCTGGCAAAATGGTTTTTATCTTATACAGACGATTTTGTTATTGATTCCACATCAAAAGTAATATTTTCAGAAATGTCAAAGTTAGACCCTAATTCTTATGGCGAATATGATAGAAATATAAAACCATATCAAATTAAAGTCACTACTGAGAATAGAATTAAATATCTTTATCTAACTTCATTGCAAACATCTAAAACGAGAATTTATATTCGTAAGAACTAAGACGGAGTTTAATAAAAGGTTTATTTCAAAGCTGGCTTATGGAATCACAATCGGCTTTAGTTGCCAGATAGACGGTTATAAAAGACGAGACCTGTGGCAAGCCGCGAACGTTTTATTCAACCGTAAATAGCACTCAAATGAATAATGAAACATCATTTTGGACAATCAAGTTTATTGACCTTATTACTCCTGTACTTACAATTGCTGCAATAATAGTAGCGTATTTTCAATTAATTGATATTCGGAAGCAGAAAAAAATTGAGTTTACATATTCACTTTACAGAGATTTCTTTAATTACATAAACAACAATGAAAATCAAGAAATAAAAAACTGGCTCTTTGGAATTTCTAAAAACGAAACAGATACTATTAAAATTGGAGACCTATTAGAACATTTCGAGGCTTTATGGAGTTTAAAAAGACAAGGAATGATAGATACAGATATTGCTTACGACTTGTTTGGATATTATATAGTCAAAGCATCCAAAGCAATCAACCCAACTACGGAGGAATTTATATGCGAACTTAAAGAATTAGAGCAACAAAACTTGGGCTTTAGGGATGATCTTTTTGAAGGTTTTCAATCAATTTTATCGGATATGCAGGATAAAGAATATTTTCAATATTCAAAAAAAGTATAGGTCACTTTCGACAAACATAGAATAAAGAAACGGCTGCATACAACATCGACTTTTGCTCAATTGCGTCTTGAAGTTGAAAAAAACATCGATAGTGCATATACAAGCTTTGGTTTCGGGGGACGGAATTCTGCCAGCCATCAGTTCTAAACTTCAGCATTTAGTTATACATTTAGCATCAGTTCCGGGCTGACAGTTGGTCAATTCCACACCTGCCAAAAGCTCCGGGCGTTGTAGGTAATTACCCATACAGTCCCTAAACTATATGCAATGAAATTATTTATAGCTTTTTATAATAATATTCGAAGTTCTTTAACTACGTTAGGAATTTTTGGAGAAATCTTAGCAATGTTAATTGCAATACTTTTCATTCCTTTTATTTTACTTTTTGCATTTTTTCAAAAAACTTTCTACTTTCTACTGTTATTTATTTATGAATTAAATCATTACAGTGCCAACACTTATCTACATTTAAAAAATGCTTTTTTAAAATTGAAATATATCAGAAAGATTGTTTGGCGTTTCAACGATAAACTTATTACAAATTTCATTCTCAATGACAGTTCTAAACAAAATCCCAAACCTCAAAATCCTAAAATATGTTTTTGGGAACAGTTACTTAAGGCTATTTTAAATTTTATTTATAATATTATTATCTTAATTGTGTTTATTACTTTAATTCTAATTTGCATCTACGGGCTGTTGTTACTCTTCAAAACCACTTTATCATATTTTGGTTTGAATTTCCAAATTCCATTTATAAGCTATCTCAAGAATTCAAACAACTGGATCTTATTTATTGAAACAAGATTATTTATAGTAGCTTCCATTTTGCTAATCGTAATTATAAGATTTATTAGACTTAAAAAGAAGTATCCAACACTTTCATTTGATAGTCTATACACAATGCAAAGTTTATTTTGGACAGACTATGAACATGCATCATTTCAAGATATAGTTTCACTATATTCAGATAAGTCAAAAAAAGGGAGGAAAATCTTTTATTTTTTAAGCAAAGACCCTATAAATATTATTAAAAAAAGCGAAATAAATAAACTTCTACAAGACAAGTATAAATTAACTTTCTTACAAGTAGTAGAAGCATTGAAAAGTTCTGCTAATATTGAAGAACTAAAAAAATATATAAAAAAATTAGAAAAAGACGATAAGTTTTCATTTAGTTTTCCGCAATTTGACAAAATTGGGTTTATTAAAGAATTTGAACTTCTTAAAGAATCACTTAAAAATTAAAAGTAGTAAAACTGCCTACAACAAGGTATTGCCGCAATATGGGCAGACACAGCAACAAACCCCAGCTTTCGCAAAAAAAAACGGACGTCGGCGGCAAGTGTTGTGACATACAATATTTCTAAAACAATTTCAAAATGTTTGTAGCAATTTATAATAATAAAGAATTCACTGAAAGAAACTCCATACGGGATCTTTTTAATTTACCTGGGCAATATGCAGTTTATTCAATCAATGATACAGGAATAATGCGTTGGAATGATCGTAATACTAAGGAAGCCTTAAAAATAAATAATTTTGAAGCAACTAAATTTAAACACCACCTTCTTGGCTCTGAAATACAAATATTTGACCACGGCACAAATAAAATTCATCAGTTCTATACAAAAGCTGGACGGCATTTGCCAATTATCATTGAATTAATAAAGGATTTAGAAATTGCATCAACATGCCCTAATTTTGAAGCTTATTTAGAAATTGAGATACTCCGAAATGAAAACAAAAGACTAAAACTCGAAAATGAAAAGTTGAAATCTAAACTAAAATCCTTACGAAATAAATAATGTGAATCGGAGCTTTAAAAAATAGACAACTCGTTACACTAGCCGATAACATGGTGTTTTGTGCAAGTGGGACTGGACATTGAAACAATCATTGGTAGAGCCTATCTCGGCTTAATATTTTGCGGACGGAATTCTGCGGGGCAATAGTTCTAAACTTCGACTTTTAATTATAAATTTAGCTTCGGGAAGACAATTATTAAATATCACCTAAAAGATATGCATCGTGCGTTCCCTAAAATTCAAATAAATTCTTAAATATGAGAAATACTTACTTAATCGTCATTGTTCTCTTTACTATGATGAGTTGTGACAATTCATCTAAAATAAAAGAAAAAGAGCTACAGTTAAAGCAGAAGGAATTAGAGCTTAAAGAAAGGGAACTGGCTTTGAAAGAGGCGTCTACACAAAAAAATCAAACCAAAAGTAATCCTACTGAAGAGCAGAAAAAAATAGAAAGAAAGAAATTGCGATATCTCTATTATAGTAATGGGGGCTTAATTGGGTATTTCAGTGACGGTATTATTGCTGGCTGCCCAAGATGTGACTTGCTTAAGGAAAACGTTGAATATTTAACTACTGGTGATGTTCTTCGAACTTATACAGTAGCCCCCAATGGGTCTTTAATATTGAACAACGGCGACCAAGAAACTCCGACTGCTAAAAATAATAATATAGGTGAAGGTTGGGCAGTGATTGACTATAAGTGGTATGTTGACATAAATAAGTTACAGTAAAAAAAAACGGAATTCAGCAAACATTATTTTTTTTGAAATTGTGACTTGACATACTTTTTACGATAGCCATGTAGTTATCAAACCTGAACAATATAAATGGCAACTACATTTCAAATAAACGATCCATCCTTAGAATCCCAATGGCGAGCAATCATCCTATTTGGAAAAAATTCAGCCACCTATAAGTTTGCTTTCGCAAAGTCGTTACTTGAATTGGTCGAAAAAGAAAAAACAAAAATCAGCCTTGAGGAACTCGCAATACCCTTTGTAAAAAATATCATTACCCATTTAAAGAAAAGTGACAGGCAAGGCAGTGCAGCTTCAAGTAAATTTCTTGAAGGTTGTCGGAACTATATTTCCGGGAAGATCACACAAAATGAAATGTACGAGCTTACCGAAAATTACGGATTCGTTAATGTTGTTGATGCCTTTCAGAATGTAAACGGAGGAATCATTCCTAATCCATTTTATGAAAAAAACTACAAGCAAGGAAGAAAAGAAATTGTCATAACAGATAACCTACTAAAGATAAAAGAACTTTATCAGTACCGTAACTTTAACCAAGAAGTGGATGCAAGATGGAGTCTTGTGGAAACCGCATGGAATTTACAAATTAACCCCAATTTGCTTGAGGTAAAGTATGACGAAGATAGATCACTTTTTTTCATACAAAGCGATTCAATGCGACGGGTTGAAATAACCTCTGTGAGAGACTCATTGAATGGTTACCAGAAGGGGAAATGCTTTTACTCGTTCCAGGACATCTCAATAAATAGTAACGACTCGAATATTTGCGAGGTGGATCATTTCCTTCCACACATAAATAAATTGGAGCATGGGCGGTTAGGAGTAAACATCAACGGAGTCTGGAATCTTGTGTTAGCTGACAGTTCAATTAACCTGCACAAGAAAGCCAGGATACCAGAGATGAGATTCCTTGAACGTCTTTACAATCGTAACGAATTTTATATAGCAAGCAAACACCCTCTTGCCGAAACAATTATAAATCAAACTGGTGGTTCAAAAGCAGAAAGGAGGAAATTTCTTGAATCTCAATACAACATAGCATTATCTTTATCTTTACAACAATGGAGACCCGAAATTGAATTACCTGGGACATTTTAATGGTAAACTTTTTGAATATACAAAGGGACAGAATAATCTACCAAGACGAATATTTCTTTATCATAAAAGATGCATATCCGGTTTCGCCGGGTCATTTATTAATAATCAGTAATGAAGTGAAGGCAGATTATTTCGCATTATCGGGCGATGAGAAGGCACAATTGCCCAGATCGATAGAAAAGGCTAAGGAACTCATTGAAATCGAATTTAAACCAGACGGTTATAATATTGGTATGAATTGCGGTGAATCAGCCGGGCAGACAGTATTTCATTTTCATTGCCATGTAATACCACGGTATAAAGGCGATATGGATAATCCAAGGGGCGGGGTAAGGCATTGTATTCGTGGGAAGGGGTATTATTAATATGGATAAGACAAACTTTCTTCTGCAGCAGTCTACTACCAATCTTTTGTTGTGGTGTTTGACCGTTTAATTATCAGCTTTACATTTTCATCAAAATTTCGTTTCTTTAATCAGCAGTATCAACCGGCGGACACAGCATCAAATACCCCAACCGCGGCAATATGTATAATATAACTTTGATTTCCACAAGTCATCGTGGACTTGGAAAATGTAATTCTGATGAATTGCATAAGATTATTGAATCTATAAGCCCTGATGTAATATTTGAGGAATTATCACACGATTTATTGGATAGGTTTTACACAGGAAATCAAATTCCTATTGAACCGCCAGAAATAAAATCCATCAAAAAGATATTTACTAAATTATAACATTATACATATTCCAGTTGATATTGATGCAAGTCAAAACTTGTCTACAAGCGATATTGAATATATGTTTGATACATTCAAAAAATACTATGTTTATAAAAAATTAGATGATGAGCAATACAAAATGACTGCGAGAGATGGTTTCGCTTTTCTCAATAGCAATAAATGTGAGGAATTAGTTGAAAAAAAGAAGATTACAGAAAAATATCTTATGGAATTTATGATGTCCAATAATCTGCTATTTCGTATTTATAAATTGTTTTACGAAGAACATGAGAAGCGAGAGAATGATATGCTTCAAAATATTTATGATTACAGTAAAGAGCATTGTTATGATAAGGCAATATTTACAATTGGGGCTGGACATAGAAAATCAATAATGCAAAAAATACGGGACTACGAAAAGAATGAAAAATTTAGATTGAATTGGACATTTTATACTAATTAAGGTTTCTGCTATTAAAAAGGAATGAAATGCCAACAGCCAATATAGCATTGTATCAACAATATAGCGTTGTATCAATCTGTCTGTCGACAACAAATTTAATATTAACAATTAACTTAATAATTAGTACTTTTATCTACTTAAAGCAGTCATAAATGAAACATCTTTTATTACAATATGCAGAATCACCAAACCAGGAGAATATTGATTTAAGTGCCATTGAATATAACCCAACTTTAAACCTAAATGTATTTAAAGGAACAAACATTCCTGCGGTAAATTTTTCTGAACAAGCCACCGAAACTTTTACAAAAACAACAGGAGAAGGTGTAGACTCTGACAGGAATTTAAAATTAAAAACATTAATGGATACTTCAACTCAAACGAGAGTACAAAATGAAGCTTCCGACAGTGATGCTAACGGGCGTTGTGAAAAGCTATTAGACACTTCGACTCAAACTTTTATAAAAACTGAAGCCTCAGACAGTGATAAAAACTTTTCGGATATGGAATATTTGTCCGCTACCCAAACACTGACCGAGACTGGGGAAACATTAGACAGTGATAAATGATCTTAATCATTACTCATAAAGATGATTACACTGCTGATTTTGTAATAGATAAATTGAATCGCAATTTTATCCCCTATTATAGATTTAATTGTGAGGATATTCTTAAGAATGATATAAACCTGCTGATTGGAAATAAACAGGGTTTAACAATAAATAATCTATCTGCCTTTGATTCTGTTTGGTATCGAAGAACTAAACTACCTGAGTTAAATGATTTTAATAGTGGCGAACGATTGTATCTATTGCATGAGGTGGATACTTTAATGAATAATTTATTTGCAGTTATCAAAGGAAAATGGTTAAGTAATCCAATTGCAGTAGCTGCTGCTGAAAATAAATTTGTGCAACTGAATTTTGCAAAAGAAGTTGGGTTTAATGTGCCGAATACTCTTGTGACAACTAATAAGAAGGAGTTGATTTCCTTTTATGATGCTAATAAAAAAACTATAATTAAACCAGTTGGAATGGGAAGAGTTGACTATAGAGACAACTCATCCAAATTAATTTTTTCAAACATTCTTGACCCCAAAAAGATTAATGAAATTGATTCTTTTGAAATAGCACCAGCCATATACCAGGAATATATTGAAAAAGAGTATGAAATAAGAGTAACAGTTATAGGTGAGGATATTTTTGCAGCGAGTGTTAATTCTCAAAGTAAAGTTGAGTCTTCGATTGATTGGAGAAGATTTAAAATGAAATTTGAAAAATACTTGTTGCCGAAAGAAATAGAAGAAAAATGTTTTTTATTACTTGATAAACTAAATATTTCATTTGGAGCTTTTGATTTAATAAAATCAACAAATGGACAATATTATTTCTTAGAAGTAAACCCTAATGGTCAGTGGGTCTGGATTGAAAAAGATACTGAACAACCTATATCAGATTCAATAATAAAAATTTTAACATGATAAAGCAGCTTAAAGAGTATTTTGGTTTTGTAAAGGAGGAAAAGGTTTCTGTTGAATACCCAGATTCATTTGCTCTAACAGATGCTCTTGACCTAAAAGTGGGATACTTAAAATCATTGGATTCACAAGAAGGAACACGCTTAAGTGTTATAGAAACAAAAACATCCCAGGTTATCGGGCAAACCGCGATTATATTTTCATTATTAAGTATATTTATTTCTAACTATCTAACAAATTTAAAAAATGCTCCCTTCTTCATTCAAGCATCTTTAATTTTTGTTTTTATACTAACACTATTTTTTTATTTGGTAACAATATTTCAGGCAACCAAATACCTGAATATAGGCAGATATGCTTATGGACAAAGAAGTGTAAGTACAGTTCAAAAAATATTTAAGAATGAGGATGAGTTTAAGATCGAGGAAATAAAAGATTTAATTTACTCTATTGAAAGGAATATAAAAGTCAATAATCAAAAAAGTAATAATTTACTTTATGCTTATAGGTCATTCAGAATAGGTACAATACTTATTGGTCTTCTGGCTATAATGTTAATTGCATCCGGTTATTTCTTGCCAAAAACAGGGATAACTAAAGTCAACATAGAAAACCCGGTTGTTATTAAAAATTTGGATTCAGTAATTAGTACCTTAAATAATAGACCAGAAACAAACATTATTAGAAAAGAAGTGATCTGTGATTCCCAAATGCGAAATAAATAGGAGCAGTAAGGAATAACACTTACTATTTTAATCAACAAACCTTCGTTATGTTTTTTAAAGAATATTTTGTATCAGTTGCTGAATGTCTAAATTTTAAATACAAAGGGCATTCCAGAAAAAATCAAAACCCTGCGGATAAGGGCGAATTATGCGAGGTTTTTATAAAAGAATTTTTATTTGACACTTTTAGTGACCATTTTAAATTGTTTAGGG
>Ga0138256_10008895_pt1 | contig 10535 bp, 11 predicted proteins | sample KNB2016incub_MG_FD_105486 | JGI IMG/M metagenome (GOLD analysis project Ga0138256, IMG submission 105486) | Active sludge microbial communities from wastewater in Klosterneuburg, Austria - KNB2014incub_MG | ecosystem: Engineered > WWTP > Activated sludge > Unclassified | place: Austria... | reverse complement strand
CCAGGGGCAAACCATAACTAAGCGCAATATTATCAGCCAGATAGCGTGTTGCCTCACCTGAAAATAATTTGACTTCTCTTGCCATAGATAAAGGGGATTCTGAAAGGGCTGCAAAGAAAGGAAAAAAAGGCTTTAGGTCAAACAGTTTGTATAAAAATTTCTATTTTCGCAGCCTCGTTTTTTGAATAGAATATACCCGGATGGCGGAATTGGTAGACGCGCTGGTCTCAAACACCAGTGAGCTAAACCTCATGCCGGTTCGATCCCGGCTCCGGGTACCAGTAAGCCCTCACAATGAGGGCTTTGCTTTTTAATCTTTGATAGCTATGGCAGCACCCGGTTTTGATGATATATACATGGATCTGGCTAAAACACTTGCCTTAAAATCGCATTGTGTTAAAATGCAAGTTGGTGCAGTATTAACAAAAGATACACGAATTATCTCTCTGGGATATAATGGTCCACCTTCCGGCACGCACAATTGCGATACAGAATGGCCTGATGAAGGATGCCCGCGCGACAGCAAAGGGGGCTGCTCTTTAGCCATTCATGCAGAACAAAATGCTGTTCTCTATGCTGCAAAAAACAAAGTGTCGGTAGAGGGGGCAACGCTATATGTAACACTTTCGCCTTGCCTGGCTTGTGCAAAGGTGGTGTTTACAGCAGGTATAAAAAAAGTGATTTTCTTAAATTCTTATGCCCAGTATAAAGGCATACAGTCGGATGAAGGAGTGGACTTTTTAAGAAAATTTAGTGTAGAAGTGCAACAATATCGTCCTGAGGCTGTTTTGCCTTCAAAGTAATTTCAATGGATTCAAAAAGCAACAAAAATTTTCAGCCTATTGTTTATGCTTTGCTCATTACAGTAGGCATCGTCTTAGGAATGTCGTTCAATAATTCATTTAAAGGAGGTCAGAATATTCTTTTTAGCCGTGGCTCTTCTGCCGGGTTCAATAAAATAAACGATGTAGTCAACTATATCCGTCAGGAATATGTGGACACTATTAATCAGCGGGAGTTAGTTAACAGCAGCATAACACAAATACTGCAAAACCTTGACCCACACTCCTCCTATATTCCTGCAGACGAACTGAAGTCAGTTAACGAACCCCTTGAAGGAAATTTTGAAGGTATAGGCATAGAGTTTCACATACAGTACGATACCATCATGGTGGTGTCAACCATTGCAGGTGGCCCATCAGAAACTATCGGGCTGCGTCCCGGTGACCGCATTGTCGAAGTAGATAAAAAGAAAATTGCCGGTATAGGCATAAAAAACGAAGACGTGTTTAAATACCTGCGCGGCCCCGAAGGAACCAAGGTTGCCTTGAAGGTTAAACGCAGTGGTATAGAAAAATTGCTCGACTTTACCATTATAAGAGGTAAAATTCCTATCCGCAGTCTGGAAACATCTTTTATGGCTGATGCAAAAACCGGTTACATAAAAATTTCGAGATTCTCTGCCACAACCTACGATGAATTTATGGAGGCTGTAGCAGCATTGAAAAAACAAGGCATGGAAAATCTTATTCTTGACTTAAGAGGAAATCCGGGAGGTTATTTAGATGCAGCTACCATGCTTGCAGATGAGTTTTTGCCCGATAAAAAATTAATCGTTTATACAGAAGGAAAAGCACGTCCGCGAAAAAATTATTATGCCACGGAGAAAGGTGATTTTGAAAAAGGAAAAGTTTTTGTTCTGATTGATGAAGGCTCTGCTTCGGCATCAGAGATACTGGCAGGTGCCTTGCAGGATTGGGACAGAGCAGAAATTATTGGTCGCAGATCATTCGGTAAAGGATTGGTTCAGGAGCAAACATTGTTTCCTGATGGCTCTGCTATGCGCCTGACCGTAGCACGTTATTATACGCCTACCGGACGTAGCATACAGAAGCCTTACAAGAATGGCTACATGGCCTACGAAGAAGAAGTGTTTGATAGGTTTAAGCATGGCGAAATGGTGAATGCAGACAGTACACACTTTAACGACTCATTAAAATATACAACACCCGGAGGTAAAGTAGTTTATGGCGGAGGCGGCATTATGCCTGATTTGTTTATTCCTATTGATACGACTGCCGACAATGAATTTGCCCGTTCTGTTTTTGGGTTGGGGTTGGTAAGCCGCTTTTCGTATGATTATACCGATAAGAACAGAAACAAACTTAATGCCTATAAAAGCATTGACGATTACATAAAAAATTTTGCTGCCGACCAGCGGCTGCTAAGCGATTTCTTTGTTTACGCCATTGACAATAAAGTGAAACCGGATGAAAAAAGTATTCATGCATCGAAGCAGCTAATTGCCAATCAGCTTAAAGCAAACATCGGAAGGTTGTTATTTGGCAATGATGCTTTTTATCGTGTTGTATTGTCTGATGACAAAGCGTTTAATGCAGCATTACAGCAATCGGAAAGCACAGAACAGGTTATGGTTAAAGAGGCAAAAGAGAAATAATTTTTACACCTTATTCTGAAAAGTATTAATTTTTTCCAGCACAATCTTTTTTATCTCCAGCACATCCTCTTTATAAAAACCCGTAGCTACAATAGCACCTTCGCCTGTTGTGTTGATGGTGATAGACGAAAAGCCAACTAAAGGCGTGTTGACTTCAACAGAAGATATTCGCGAAAAAGGAATAGTTTTTTCTTCTCCGCTGAATACACCCGGTATTCTGAAAGTTATTCCATCATTGTCTATTCTTATTTTGTTAGGCAATACTTTATTCCCTTTCGACATTCGTGATGCTTTATACTCTTTCATTGTTATTTGAATAAGGTCAAAGTTATGTAACATTCATAGATCTTTCACAAAAAATAAAATAGTGGCATCTGATTTGCGTTAATGTCATTACCGTAACACAGAAAATAAGGAGTTTTTCAGGTTAGTTTTAGGTTAGGTAAAAGGGCTGTCTGCATCAGACGGCCTTTTTATTTTTCCATCAACAATTCGTGAATTTTTAATACCTGCGGCAATAAAGGCGCTGTGCCATCATTTTTTATCAGATAGTTACAAAGCTTATTGCGATCTTCTTCATTAAGCTGTCTGGTAATAATTGCTTTTATTTTTTCTTCCGTGGTGTTATCGCGTTTAATGGCACGTTCAATTCTTAGTATTTCGGGTGCAGTGACACAGATTACAGCATCTAAATCTTTATTTGCTCCCGATTCAAACATAATAGCTGCTTCTTTTAGAATATAATCAGCATGTTGCTTAATGCACCATTCATTGAAGTGCTTGGCAACTTCAGGATGTACTAAGGCATTGACTGTTGCTAACTTTTTTTCATCGTTAAAAATAAACGAAGCTAAAACGGAGCGATTGAGTTCATCATGCTCGTTGTAAATACTGCTGCCAAAAAGTTGTTTGAGTTTACTGCGTAGTGGTTCATGATTCATTAATTGCTTTGCTGCTGTGTCTGCATCATAAACCGGTATGCCTAATGTTTTAAAGATATTAGCTACAAATGTTTTTCCTGAACCTATGCCCCCTGTTATGCCAATTTTTTTCATCAGCGCTCTATAAAATAATTGACTGTTGACGGAACAATAGATGTTACATTTATACCTTGTGGTTTACGGACTAATTCAACGGCCAGCTGACCTTCTTTTAAGTATCGTTTTGCAGAAACCATTACCTGAAATGAATCTGCATTTAGTTGCTCATAACGTTTTAACGGTACCTGAACAATAAGTTCTGCATTTTCAGGAATGAGTATTACCTTACCGCTTCCGGCAACAGAATAATTTAAGGTAACAGGAATTTTTTTCTCGATAAACTCTTCAACAGGTATAAAAATCTTTATTTCTTTCTGTGATAAATTAACTTTACCGGCAGGTGAAATTAATGAAAGGGTCGCTTTTAAATCACGGTCAAGGTTTTCGTAGGTTGCTTCAATAGTTTTTACTTCCTGAACACCGTCAAGCTGACTTTTCTCTCCCGAAATGGTAATGCTGTCAGGTATCATGCTGACTTTTCCTGACAACCCAAAGTTTTTCTTTATAGAATACGTGAATTGCATAACTACAGGAACCGTTTTCAGGTACTTGGATGAAAGATATAGCCATACAGAATCCGGTAAAGTGGATACAACATCCATTTCTTTAAGCCTGTTTTGATTCTGATTTCTGAATTCGCTTTGTAAACTAATGCCTAACTTTTCATTGTTTACTGCGTATTTTTTCAGATCAACAGTTAAGTCTCTTTCACGGTTTCTGATTAAAAACCAAAACAACTCAAATCCTCTTGAACGAAGTGTTACGTTTACCTGTTGGGGTATTTCGCTGATGACTTGCTTTCTGAAAGGCGTATTCTGAAGGGTAATGTTATAAGTTACGGGATAAACATAGTTCTTGTTTAATGAATATAAAATCCAGAAAACTAGTGACACGAAAACACAAATAAAAAATACGGGCAATGATGCATTGCCTCTTAACCTGATATTTTTAAAAATATTCAAGTGTAAGGCTTTTTATTTTTTATCTTCAGTTTTTTTATACTGCTTGGAAGCTTCTGCAGAAACTGCGCTTTTGTCAATTTTAACTCTTACGTTGTTGTCAATCTCTAGGATAAAAAATGTTTCGCCAACTTCAGTAATTTTTCCATGAACACCACCAATGGTAACCACTTTATCACCTTTGTTAATACTTTCTTTGAATTGTTTTTCAACTTTCATTTTTTTCATCTGTGGCCGCAGCATAAAAAAATACATGATTACAATAATTAATCCCAACATGAGAAATTGCTGCATGGCCATGTTGCCTTGCGATTGAAGTAGAATGGTTAAATACATTATTTGTCTTTTTTAGAAATGTCTGCACTAATGGTTAAAACTTTTGTGTTTGGAACTGTGTTGGCAAGTAATGTTACTGTCTTACTGGTCATGCCATGTTTGCCTTCACTGTTAAAAGTAACTTTGATAAATCCTTCCTGCCCCGGTGCAATAGGATCTTTTGAGTATTCGGGAACGGTACAACCACAGCTGGCACTTGCTTGAGTAATAATTAATGGTGCCTTGCCCGAATTTTTAAATTTAAAATTGTATGATACGATTTCGCCTTCGGTAATAGGGCCGAATTCGTGATTATCACTTTCAAAGTCGAATTTAGGTAAAAGAGAAGTGTCTGCATCTGCAGGCTCTGCACTTGCAGGGTTGTTTATCATTTCAGGTTCTATCGTTTTCTTTTGCTGGTCGGACGTGCATGATACAAATGCAAAGCCGATAATACATAAAACTAAAAAAAGGTGTTTCATACTGTAACTCAATTTTGCTGCGAAAGTAAGGCTAAGTTACTTAAGCAGCAAACTGTATTTTCGACAATTGCTATATTATCAGATTTTTTTCAGGCTGCTTAAAAAGTCTTCTTTCTTGCGTTGCGATACAGTAATTGTGCTTCCATCGCTCATCACCACATAACCACCACGGCCGCTTTGGTACTTTTTTATACAGTCAAGGTTCACTAAATGTGAGTGGTGAATTCTGAAAAAATTATATTCGGTAAGTAAGTCTTCAAACTCTTTAAGGTTTTTGCTTACCAACAGTTTCTTGCCGTCAGTAAGAAAAACAGAAGTGTATTTTCCGTCAGCTTCGCAACGTAAAATATTTTTTATTTCAATAAACTCAAGTCCTTCACCAGAAGTCAGTCCAATTTTCTGATGATTGCTGCTTTTCTGAACGTTTGCAATAAGCGTGTTTACTTTTTCTTTATTGTTCTTGCGGTTGCGGTTTTCTTCCGCACGTTTAATGGCTTTAATTAACTCTTCTTCGTCAACAGGTTTAAGAATATAATCCATTGCCGAAAATTTTATAGCTTTAATGGCATATTGGTCAAAAGCAGTAATAAAAATCACATCAAAATTTACCTCATCAAATTTAGAAAGCAAGTCGAAGCCTGTGCCACCGGGCATTTCAATATCCAACAGAACCAAATCGGGTTCACTCTGAAGAATCATTTGATAGGCTTCTTTAGTATTTGATGCTTCGCCAATTACTTTAACCTCGGGGCAGTTGGTGGCAAGAATCATTTTAAGCAGCTCTCGGCCACGTTTTTCATCATCTACTATTAATGTTTGTAACATCTTGTTTTGTTTTAAATCGGTATGGTAACAATTACACGTGTTCCTGCTGCATTATGCTGTTCATCTTCTTTGTCTATAATCTGAATGTCAATATGCTGTTCTCGTATGCTGTTTAATGTTTTAATTCTGTCGTCAATTAACTGTGTTCCTCTTGATATATGTTGTGATGTTGATTGGTTTTTTAATCGTGCGGCCTCTGCTCTTCCTATTCCGTCATCATCAATAATGCCAACAATACATCCGTTTTTTTGTTCAAAGATAAGTGTTAAATTGCCTTGTCGGCTTAAATTTACCAATCCGTGGTTTATGGCATTCTCAACAAAAGGTTGAAGCAGGGTAGCCGGAATCTCAGTGTTTTTAAAATCAATTTTATCATCAACCTGTAAATGGAAGTTAAACCCTTCATCAAAACGCATTTGTTCAAGTTCAATATAAAGTCTGAGCATGTTTATTTCTTCCTCAAGTGTGATGCTCTCGGAAGTTGAATGGTCGAGAAACATACGTAGCAGCTTCGAAAATTTTGTAAGGTATTTATTGGCAGCAGCATGATTGTTGGTTGTTATAAAAAATTTGATGGTGTTGAGGCAGTTGAACAAAAAATGCGGATTCATTTGTGCCTGAAGCGCTTTTAATTCAAACTCAGCAAATCGTTTGTTCAACGCAGTTTTCTTTTTTTCCTGATTGCGTATATGTTTAATTCTGAAATAGGCTACCAGGCCAAGCAGTGCAATGCCTGTCATATAAATAATTACCAAGAAAAGATTGCTCTTATAAAATGGTGCAGGCACATAGAAACGCAATGATTTTTCTGTACCAAAAATGCCGTACAACCTAACTTTAAATACATAATTCCCGGGATTCAGGTTAAAATAACGTGCTGTACGCCCTGTAGTTGCAGTGCTCCAGTCTGCATCAACACCCTCCAGCTTATATTGAAAAAAGACCTTTTGAGGGTTATTGAATTTTGGAGCAGTATAATTTATTTCAAGTGTTTTTATTTTTTGGAACAGATTTATATTACCTGCCGGTGTAAGTTCTTTATCATCAGCTTTAATGTTTTCAATAATTATTTGAGGTATGTACTCGTTCTTAAGAATTCTTCTGGTATTGAGAATTGCAACACCTTTTATTGTAGGGAACCAAAAATGTGTATGGTCTTCTTTCAGGAAATTAGGTTGAAATCCTGAATTAAATTCAGTTGTTTTTAGCCCATCTTTTCTGTCGTAATAATTAAAAGAAAGCGTGGCGGATTTCTGATCGGCAAAATTGTTGAGGTCGTACTTTTTTACATTGTAAATTCCTTTGTTTGTAGTAAACCAAAGGTTTTGTTGATTATCTTCTGCTATACAAAACACATCTAATGTTGATAGTTCGGGTATATTGTTGTAGCTTATAAATTTCCCTGCTTTCAACCTTGAAAAACCACCTCTTATGGTACCTATCCATAAAGTCTTTTCTTCATCGAAGTATAAAGAGCGTATAGCGTTGGATGGCAACCCATGGTAGGTAGTAAACAAATCAATTTTCTGTGCATTTATTTTATATAAACCATTGTTGCTTGCTGCCCAAATACTTCCTATTGAATCTTCAGTAAAATAAGTAACCTTGGTTTTTATAATATCTTTAGCAAAGTGACTTATGGTGTCATGCCGAATGGTGAATATACTTTTATCGGTACCAATCCAAATGGTTCCTTTACTGTCCTGATATAGGGCAAAAACAACATCATCAGTAAGTCCGTTTGTTTTATTGTAATGAAAAATTTCTTTGTCGTTTTTAAACTTAAATAGACCTCCGCCATAGGTTCCCACCCAAAGGTTTTCGTCTTTATCTTCAAGCATAGACCAAATGCATGTGTTTTCTTTAGGTTCAGCAATTTTAATGATTTTACCTTCAATAATTTTATTGATACCACCACAATTGTTGCCAACATAAACTGCACCATTGGCTGACTTTACAATAGGAGCAACGCCATCAGCAATTAATCCATCTTCTACAGAAAAAGTTTTAAAAATTTTGTAAGTAAGTTTGTTTACCCCGGCATTGTTTGTTCCAACCCAAATATTGTCTTCCAAATCCTGATAAACAGTTTTGACGTTGTTGGATGACAATCCAGACTCCTCAGTAATCTGCGTAAAGTCGTTTGTGCCTAAAAGATAAATGCCCTCAAGACCATCAAAAATCCATTTCCTATTCTGTCTGTCCACAAAGATTCTAAAAAAACCTTCTGATTCATCAGGAAGACTAATTGTTTCAGTTTTTGCCGCACTTACTTTAAAAATTCCCTCTTTTGTGCCAACCCATAAAAAATTATCTCGGTCGTAACACAGGCTTAAAATTTCTGTTTTAGGAATGCTTTCAATCTGTTGAATATTGCCATTTTTCAACTCAAATAAACCACCTGTTGTAGCTATTAATAAACTGTTGTTTTTGCCTTCAGTAATTAATCGAATGTTGTACTGATTGATGCGCGTACTGAAATCCAATATGTTGCCGACAACGGTATAAATTTCATTATTTGTTGTAGAAACATAAAGCGTTCCATCTTCAGAAAAACAGAAATTAGAAATGTTTATGTTACCAAATGATTTTTCGAACCCGGTAAATGTTACTCCATCAAATTTCACCAAATGTCCTTCATCGTCAAGCAGCCAAAGATTTTTATTTTTGTCTTCCTTTATAGATAAGACGGTATTGGACAATAAGCCTTTTGTTTCATTGATTCCAAAGACTGTAAAAGTGATACCATCATATCTCACCAATCCACTGAAAGTAGAAAACCACAAGTAACCGTTTGATGTTTGAAGTATATCAATTATCGAGTTTTGCGGAAAACCGCTTTCGGTATTAAATACTTCAATAGAGAAATCATTTTCAATACCAAGGCTTTTCTCTGATAAATACGATTGTGACCTGACAGAAAAAGTTATGGTCAGGACAAAAAATAAGATTAGCAGATAAGCCCGTTTATGCATGTTGTTTATGCTGCCAAATTAAGCATTAAACGGTTTAATTTGATAAGGAAAGTAATAGGTGCAACAACAATAAATCCGCAAAGAGATTTGGAATTATTAGCAATAAAACAACTATCTCAATTTTCAACTTAATCTTATCATAAATATGCTCAATTGTTACTTTCCGGCTTTTGTTTATCGCCAACTAACATTACATTCGTAAAAGATTTCAGCAGTAGATTATGACTATCAAGAAAGGCGATAAAGTTTCATTTAACCTCCCGGGAACAGGGAATCGTCAGGTAGCAGAAGTTACTGATGTACTTGAGAAATGTGTTCAGGTAAAATATAATAACGAATCGTACAGCAATCTGCTGACATTAGATAAAGATAAAATTCTGGAAACATTACCAGAGGCTCCAAAGATGGAGTAAAGATGCGGTTTATTTTCTGTTTTTAGGTTAAGGGCTGGGAGAAATCCCGGCCTTTTGCATTTTTAACAGCAAGTTTTAAATCGCTTAAAACATTCAATTATCTGATTATCTTTGCAAAAAAATCAAATTCTTTATGATTAAAAAATTACTAGCAGTTTTATTGTTAATTTCAGGTGCTGCTCAGGCACAAATTTTTAGATTGACCTATAACACAACTGTTTGTCCAAGTCAGCTAAATGCTACTACCGGTGTATATCTTTATGCCGGAGCAAACATTACCTCTCCAGGTGCTGCACCGGGTTATTTTATGGGTAGTATTAACCCAACTGCTTATCCTTTATATCAGACACAAACCGGAGTATGGGAGATATGCTTCAATCCTTTTCAGACATTTCGTGATGGTGCAGGAAGCTTAATTCCGGCCGGATCAACTATATATAGTATTGATGTGAATTTTACCGATGCTGATACTATTTTTACCGGCAATTGTCAGCATAGTTTTATTCGAATAACAACACCTATGAGCAACTCTTCTTCCAACTTCCCTGCTATTGCATCAGGATTGGTTGTAGCTACTTGTAACGTAGGTTTGCAGGAAATGCCAAATGCACAAGCAGTAATCACACAATCTGCTAATCCATTAACATCTACTACAACCTTTCGTCTGTTACTTAAAGACCCTTCAAAAGTAAATCTCGACATCTATAATGTACTTGGTAAAAAGGTTTGTACAATTGTTGATGGCAAAAAACTCAACGGTTATTCAGAATTTAACTGGGACGGAACAGCAGAGAACGGTAGCTTACTGGCAAATGGCTGTTATTATTATTCACTTAAACTGAACGATAAAATTTATACAAGTAACAAACTGATTATAGCCCGCTAAAGAGTAGAAAACTCAGGAAGGAACGTATGTTTTGTGGGTTTTAACTTATTTCAAACATATTGTTTTATCTTTTCTGACGATTGTTTTTGATATGAAGGAAATTATTTTTTTCTTTGCCTCTGATAAGCCTAACTGAATATTATCACCATAAAAATTATTATGAAGAAGTTATCATTACTATT
>Ga0138256_10008893_pt1 | contig 10536 bp, 9 predicted proteins | sample KNB2016incub_MG_FD_105486 | JGI IMG/M metagenome (GOLD analysis project Ga0138256, IMG submission 105486) | Active sludge microbial communities from wastewater in Klosterneuburg, Austria - KNB2014incub_MG | ecosystem: Engineered > WWTP > Activated sludge > Unclassified | place: Austria... | reverse complement strand
TCATCCTGAGCCAGGATCAAACTCTCCATTGTAAATGAGTTGTTTGAACGTGACTTGTAATTTCTCATTGAAAAATTAACGTCAAATTCTAAATTAATATTTGCGCTAACATTACCTTGATAATCAATTAATTATTTGCTGCTGTTTCCAAACTTTCAAAGAACTTTTGACTTTACTTTTTGTCCCTTTTTTAATTGGGAGTGCAAATGTAGGAGTCTTTATTTGATCACCCAAATTTAATTGGGTTTTCTTCACTTTTTTTTCAACTTTTCTTTGCTCTTTTTTCCTTTGAAAAAAGCCCCTTTTTTAATTGGGAGTGCAAAAGTAAGAGTGGAGCGTTTACCCACCAAATTTAATTTCAATTTTCATGAAAATAATTTTGATTTCGGCTCTACTTTTTGTGTGATTTTTTGTTAAGAACTAATGCCTTTTTTCAAAAGCGGACGGCAAAGATAAGGCTGTAATAACTGCTGCCAAAATAAATGTGAAGGTTTATTATTAACATTGGTGGTAAATGCTTCTTTATAACTGCCGAAAGCTTATACTGTACTGTATTACAGCGACAAGATATTTTGTGAAGTTTCTTTAAAAAAGTTTGGGTCTACCAGATTAAGTAATGCAAATGAGTAGTTTTTGAGCTTGAAGCCGGTAAATGGAAGCGTTGCATGTAGGCTAAATTGAAGCGCTTTCTCTGAAATAAATTTATTGAAATAACACTTCATGTAGAAATAAACCATCCGAACTGACGGAAAAATCGGCATTTGTGCAATCTTTAGATTCTATAACTGTTTTAAACTCTTCCAAAGTAATTTTCTTTTTACCAACTAACAGCATCGTTCCTACTAAGCCTTTTACCATTCCACGTAAAAAACGGTTGGCTTTTACTTTATAAACCCAGCAATTGGCTTCCTGTACCCATTCACTCATATATATAATACACAGAAATGAGTTTACCTGCGTGTTTCGTTTTGAGAAGCTGGTAAAGTCAGTATGGTTCATTATTTCCTTTGCAGCTTGTTGCAACAGTTTAATGTCTATGGTATATGGTACGAAATAAGCAATGTCCTGCAAAAAAGGGTTCTTTTGTTGATATATATAGTAGTGATATTCCCGACTTTTTGCATCGAAACGGCTGTGGGCATCATCAGGAACAGAAAAAATTTGTTTAACGACTATATCATAAGGTAGGATGGCATTGAGATTATAGACATCTTCCTTTATAGCTAAATCAGTATCAAAGTGAAAAAAATTCTGGCGGGCATGCACGCCTGCATCCGTACGGGATGAACCTGTGAGTACAAATTTTTGCTTGTAAAATATTTCCAGAGCCTTTTCTAACTCTTCTTGTATAGAGTTTGCATTGTCCTGTACCTGAAAACCTGAGTAGTTGGTACCTTTGTAGGAAACTTCGATAAAATAACGTGACATAAGTAATTTTCTGAACTGGAACTTTAACGACTAAACATGACATTGAACCTTGTTTTATAATAATTGTCGGAAAGCTGATCTTCTAATGTTTTAAAATTATTTGAATCGGTAACATAAGGAAATGCCGCTACAAAAAACTTATACCTTTCTTCTTCAGCTATAAATAACACACCCAGGTTTTTAACCTGCTCAGTTGTAAAGCAGTTTTTTACAAACTGTCTGGTAGCAGTTTTTATCATCTCCTTTTCGGAAGTATCAGTAGCCATCTGTTTACGAAGCTCTAAAAAATCATTTTGATCTGCTATTTTTTTGCAGTTGGAACTTATTATTACTTTACCAGTATCAGCAGTGGTAATAGCAGTTTCCTTCTCTTCATCTGAAACATCTTCGACAATTTCTTTTTTCTGCATAATAACAGAATCATCTGTCTTTTTAGCACCAGTATCTGTTTTTGCATTTGGATTTTGTAATTCCATATCAATAAACCTTGAGTTACTAGTTTTCACTCCTTCTTTCTTTACACTAACAGCTTCTTCAGTTTTCTTTTTGTTTTCAGTTGTTACTTCAACTTTTTTAACCGGCATAAAAATTTTGACAGTATCAGCAGTTGTATTATCAACATCAAGGTATGTAATAAGCAATCCCTCGGAAGTACTTTCCTTATTGAGCCTTAAAATTTCAGTTTTATCAGGAACAGCTTCATGTATCAGCTTATCAACTAAAACAGCTAAAGTGTTATCTTTTACTACCAGAACTTTCGGTATTTTATTCTCCGTTATTTCAGTATTAGCTTGAGCTTCCATTTTCTTTTTCACCACAACAGTTTCTGCTATAGACGGGTCATTTACTACCTGAGCTAAAATTCTTGCAAACTCATCTCCACTTGATACAATTTTTACCTCTTCATTTGTCTGTTGTTTTTTGGCAGCTATTATTTTCATTCCCTGCAAATTCAAAATAGTCCACCCCTCTCCTTCCATATTTCTCAACAGGAAACCTGCATTTGTATCTTTAATATTAACCGAAATGTTAAACTCGGGCCATTCATTTTTGGGAAAACCGATAGCAAGCAAATAAGTATTGTCAACTAATTTTGGAATGATGATATAACCCGAAGCAGAAGAACTTAAAATTCTTTTGTCCATTTTAACATAAAACGGCTGTTTGCTCTCTGTTTGTATATAAATAAACCTTGAGTTTTGCGCCTGAACGCCTAACGACAACAAAAAAGTAAGAAAACAAATCAACCGCAATTTTAAGAAAATAACATTCATTTTATATCAAAATTAACCTGCTCAAAATTACTTATTTATGCTTGTTCTACCATTTAAATAAAAACAGTCTTTACATTTAGCGTGCCACACTTACTTTTGCATGATAAATTATAATTATGAAAAAAATTCTGTTTTTATTTGCATTAATTGCAGGACCGTTTTATGTAATGGCGCAATTTGGTGCTGAACCAAGCGACACTAGCTGGAAAACAATTTTCCGTGAGTCGAATCCAAAAGTAAATGACCTGGTACATACCAAGCTTGATGTAAGATTTGATTATGATAAAGCATATTTATATGGCAAGGCCTGGATAACCTTAAAACCTCACTTTTACAAAACCGATTCTTTGTTGCTGGATGCAAAAGGAATGGATATTAAAGAAGTGGCGATGATGAAGGGTGCTTCAAAATCGAAACTGAAATATGATTATGACGGAATGGAGCTGAAGATCAACCTTGATAAAGTTTACAAAGGTGGAGAGAATTACACAGTTTATATAGATTACGTGAGCAAGCCTAATGAGTTAAAAGTACAGGGCAGCGCAGCTATTACGGATGCAAAGGGTTTATACTTTGTAAATCCGAAAGGCGAAGAAAAAAATAAACCCACCCAGATATGGACACAAGGTGAAACAGAAGCCAACAGCGCCTGGATGCCTACGATTGATAAACCCAATCAAAAGACAACGCAGGAAATTGCAATGACGGTTCCATCGAAATATGTAACCCTGAGCAACGGATTGATGGTAAGCCAGAAAAAAAATGCTGACGGCACAAGAACAGATTATTGGAAAATGGATCTGCCCCATGCACCTTACCTGTTCTTTATGGGCGTGGGAGATTTTTCTGTTATTAAAGATACCTACAAGGGAAAAGAAGTAAGTTATTATGTAGAGAAGGAATATGCACCCGTTGCCCGGAAAATATTTGGCGGCACTCCCGAAATGATGAAATTCTTTTCAGAAAAATTAGGTGTTGAATATCCATGGCAAAAATATTCGCAGATCGTTGGAAGAGATTATGTAAGTGGCGCCATGGAAAATACCACTGCAACACTACATCAGGAAAGCGCTTATCAAAATGCAAGGGAACTGGTTGATGGAATAGGCTGGGAATCAACCATTGCCCATGAATTATTTCACCATTGGTTTGGCGATTTAGTTACGGCCGAAAGCTGGAGCCATATTACAGTTAACGAGTCAATGGCCGATTACAGCCAGACCCTTTGGGCAGAATATAAGTATGGTAAAGATGCAGGTGACGAAGAAAACCTGCAGGGTCTGCAGCAATACCTGTCAAATCCTGGCGAAAGTAAAAAAGACCTTGTACGTTTTCATTATGCCAATAAAGAAGATGTATTTGACCTGGTAAGCTATCAAAAGGGAGGGCGGGTTCATCATATGCTGCGTAATTATGTTGGTGATGACGCTTATTTTAAGGCATTGAATAATTATCTGACCACAAATAAATTTAAAGCTGGTGAAGCCGGACAAATGCGGTTAGCATTTGAAGAAGTTACCGGTAAGGATATGAACTGGTTCTGGAATCAATGGTTTTATGGAAGTGGAAACCCGGTAGTAAAAATTGATTACAAATATGACGACGCCAATGGTAAAGCTATGGTGATTATTGAGCAGACACAGAAAACAGATAAAGTTTTCCGTTTGCCGATTGCCATTGATGTATATACCGCTGCTGCTAAAAAAAGATACAATGTATGGGTTGAAAACAAAGTGGATACATTTATGTTCGACTACTCTCAAAAACCTGATCTTATAAATGTTGATGCTGACAAAGTTATGCTTTGGGTAAAAACTGACAATAAATCTTCTGAAAACTATGTTCATCAAATCAAGTATGCACCTAACTACTTAGACAGAAAAGAAGCGCTTGATTATTTTGCCAAGAAAGGAATGCCCGAACTGGCAAATGGTTTAACTGATAAACATGCTCCGTTGAGAAGAAGTACCATCAACAAACTTGAAAGTTCTAAAATGGCAGAAGATGCAAAAGTGATCACAGCAATTGAAATTATTGCTAATAACGACAAAGACAGAAGAACAAAGGGCGCTGCAATTTCTTATTTAGCTAAAACCAGCAATGCTAAATACAAAGCACTGTTTGATAAAAACGTAAACGACAGCAGCTATTCTGTTGCAGGTGCAGCATTGGAAGGTTTAATTGCTTTAAATCCCGACAAAGCATACGAGCTTGCAAAAAAATACAGTAATGATGCTAAAGGCGATTTAGGAGATGTAGTTAATGAAGAAATCATTAAAAACGGTACAGAAGCTGATTTTGATTTTGTTGCCAATCGTTTTGACAAAATGCCATTAAGCCAGGAAAAAGTACAGGCCATCCCTGTTTTTGCGGGATACCTCGAAAAAATTTCGGACATAGTTAAAGTTAAAAAAGGTATTGATGTTGTTGTAAAATTCCGCAATGCTATTCCTGAACAGTTCAGAGGATTTGTAGATCCGATGATCAAAGCTGCATTAAGCAAACTAGGAAAATCAAAAGGACTTGAAGTGTATATTAATGACGGTTTTAAATAAAGAACCAACTATATCATTAAAGAAAAATGCCTCCGGAATCCGGAGGCATTTTTTATAGTTTATTTATTCAATTTACCAGCTTCCGCTTGCACCACCGCCGCCAAAACCGCCGCCACCAAAACCACCAAAGCCACCCGAACTTCCACCGCCGCCGCCGCTCCAGCCGCCGCCTCGTCCGCCACTGCCAATCATATTTGCCAGGGTCCATGCTGCAAAGCCCCTGCGGCTCATAAATGAACCGCCGCCACCTTTACCACTGCTAATTATCAGAAAAATAATGATGATGATGATAATAAAAATGATTCTTCCAATTGAACCTTTTACATTTCTTTTATTATAGCCTTCGGGTGCAGTATATTCTCCTTTTACGGCCAGTATGATAGCATCTGTACCTTCTTCTATACCACGGTAATAATCATCTCCTTTAAAATTGGGAACAATGATCTGATCAATAATTTGTTTTGCTGTTAAGTCCGGCAAAGCACCTTCTAATCCATATCCGGTTGATATATTTAGTTTACGATCTCCTTTTGCTATAAGTAAAATAACACCGTTATTATTTTCTTTGCCTCCTACTCCCCAGGCCCGGCCCAACTCAATATTGTAATCTGCAACATCTTTTCCGTTTAGAGTAGGAATAATTACAACAGCAATTTGCGTAGAGGTTGAATCATCAAAAGCTACCAGTTTATTTTCCAGTGCCTGACGCTGATCTTCAGTTAAAGTACCTGTAAAATCATTTACAAGTGTAGTTGGTTTTTGTTTTAAAAGTTTTTCAGGATCAAAATTCTCCTGGGCAAAACCAACAACAGAAACCAGCAATAAAATAAATATGGAAAAGAGTTTCTTCATTTTTTTGTAAAACAAGCAGTGTGCTTTTTTATTTTTTCTTATTTACCAAAGACTATATCATCCGGTAATTCATTTCTGTCCTCTGTTGGTATATATGGAAATTTTTCTTTTAAGGTTTGTCCTATATGAGCTATGCATTGCTCTATTCCATCACTGATATTATCTTTCGTAAACAGGCCAAGCATATTTTTAACTTCATCATTCCAGTAAGCCTCGCCAACCGCCTGATAAATTCCTTCATCAGCAAATAAAGCCAGTTCATGATCATCCATGGCCAGGTAAAGCAGAACCGCATTGCGGTGGTCGGTTTCCTGCATTTTAAGTTTAAAGAAAATTTCTGCCGCACGGTCAATAGCATCTACATAGGCATTCTTACTTTCTACATAAACACGTACCTCTCCACTGGTCTCTTTTTCAGCCATGCGTATTGCTTCCACAATCTGCTCCTTGTCTTCAGCAGAAAAAAATTCTCTTCTTTTAAAAAATGGAAATATGCCCATTAAAATTTTATTTCTATTATTTTATCAGCTCCTGCATCTGCCTGGAAACCTGCTTTTTGAGTAAACCCAAAAATACCGGCAAACAGTTTAGTCGGAAATGTTCTTACAGCGCTGTTGTAATTATTTATCGCTTCATTAAGATCCTTACGGGCAACTTTAATTCTGCGCTCGGTTCCTTCCAGTTGTGTTTGCAAACCCGAATAAGCAGCCGTACCTTTTAAGGTTGGGTATTTTTCAATACTGATGATCAGATTATTGGTTGCAGATGCCAGTTCATTTTGTGCAGCAGCAGATTTATTAAACTCATCGGCCGAAACATTGGTTGCACTGATGCTTACTGATGCAGCTTTGCTCCGGGCTTCGGTTATTTTTTCTAGCGTTGTCTGCTCAAAATCCGAAACACCCTTAACCACATTTATAAGATTAGGAATGAGGTCCAGCCTGCGTTGAAAGGCATTCTGAACCTCATTGGCCTGCAGATTAACTTTTTCATCTTTTTTTACCAGTGAATTGTAGGTTGCACCGAGATATATCCCCAACACAACCAAAACTCCAATGATAATATAACCGCTATATCCTTTTTTCTTCATGAATTTTTGACTTTACTTTTTATTCATATCGTCAAAGTTCACATCTACTTTCTTTTCGGCACCAGCGTCAGCTTTAAATCCTTCTTTAGGACTGAAGCCAAACATGCCTGCAAAAAGATTCATAGGGAAAGACCTGATCTTGGTGTTATACATATTGATTGCATCATTAAATATCTTTCTTGAATTTTTAATGTTGTTTTCAATACCTTCCAACTGACCTTGTAATTGCAGAAAGTTTTGTGTTGCTTTTAAGTCGGGATAATTTTCAACCACAGCCAATAAACGGCTTAATGCGCCACTCATCTGGCCCTGTGCAGCCTGGAATTTTGCAATATTCTCGGGTGTTAACTGATCAGCTGTAAATTTCACCTGCGTAGCAGCAGCCCTGGCTTCTACTAAACGTGTTAAAGTTTCCTGCTCAAAATTAGCTGCACCTTTTACGGTATTAACCAGGTTTTGAACCAGGTCGGAACGGTTTTGATATTCAGCCTCAACATTAGCCCAGGCTTTTTTTACATTCTCATCCTGCTTAATTACGCCATTGTATCCGCTGCATCCCCAAAATACGAGAATGACAACAACGCCTAAAAAGATTAATAATCCCTTATTTTTCATAATTGTTTGTTTTAGTGTTAAGTGTTAAATATAATATTTTATTTTTTATTGAGTCCTGTCATTCTTTGTATAGACGAATGAGAATTCAAAATATGCTAATCCTTGATGGCTGCAATGCCCGGCAAAACTTTTCCTTCAAAATATTCCAGCATGGCGCCGCCGCCTGTACTCACATAACTCACTTTATCTGCCAGGTTGAATTTGTTTACCGCTGCAACACTATCACCACCGCCAACCAGACTGAAAGCTCCGTTTGCAGTAGATACCACAACAGATTCTGCAACAGCTTTTGTGCCTGCCTGAAATTTTTCCATTTCAAAAACACCCATCGGGCCGTTCCATAAAATGGTTTTCGATTTACCGATGATCTCGTTAAAAATCCCTGCCGCTTTCGGCCCAATGTCCAATCCCATCCAGCCATCAGGTATGGCATCACTTGGCCGCACTTCAGTATTTGCATCTGCTGCAAATTTATCGGCAATTACAGAATCTTCGGGTAAATGAATGCTTACATTTTTCTGTTTGGCCTGTTCTAAAATATCCAAAGCGGTTTGTAAACGGTCATCTTCACAAAGTGAAGAACCAATTTTTCCACCTCTTGCTTTTAAGAAAGTATAAGCCATGCCGCCGCCAATAATAATATCTGTTGCCCGTTGCAATAAATTTTCAATGATCAGTATTTTATCCGAAACCTTGGCACCACCAATGATGGCGCAGAATGGCTTTTCAGCTTCATGCAAAACTTTTTCGGCACTTGCCACTTCAGCATTCATCAGCAAACCAAACATTTTTTTATCTGCCGGAAAAAATTTAGCAATCACAGCAGTTGATGCATGAGCCCGGTGAGCCGTACCAAATGCATCATTCACATACACATCACCAAGTTTGCTCAGCTTTTCTGCAAATGCCTCGTTTCCTTTTTCTTCTTCTGTATGAAAACGCAGGTTCTCCAGCAACAAAACTTCTCCGGGCCTTATCATAGATGCAGTAAGTACAGCCTGTTCTCCAACACAGTTATCGGCAAAGAAAACCCTTGTGCTGTTATCTCCTACTGCCGGGTTTGTATGCCCCGGATTTAAAAGATTGTACAAATGATTTACCAGATGCTTTAAAGAATATTTTTCTGTTGGGCCTTCTTTTGGCCTGCCCAGGTGACTCATTAAAATTACACTGCCACCATCTGCCAGTATTTTTTTAATAGTTGGAATGGTAGCAGTCATCCTGGTATCATCAGTAATATGATAGTCCTTATCCAGCGGCACGTTAAAGTCAACCCGTATCAGTGCCTTTTGGCCTTTAAAATTATAATCGGAAAATTTTGACATGAAGATGTTGTTTAAAAAAATTAACCGCAAAGGCGCAAAGACACAGAGGAAAAATCTTAGCGCCTTTGCGTCTCCGCGGTTATAAAAATATTAATAAAATATTACTTCATCAATTTTGCAAAATGATGTACGGTACGCACCAACTGCGATACATAACTCATTTCGTTATCGTACCAGCTAACGGTTTTCACCATCTGGTGGTCGCCCATCTGCATCACTTTTGTTTGAGTAGAATCAAATAAAGAACCAAAGCTTGTACCAATCACATCAGTACTAACAATTTCATCTTCATTATAACCAAAACTTTCGTTGGCAGCAGCTTTCATAGCAGCATTAACTTCATCAGCCGTTACTTTCTTATCCAGAATTGAATACAATTCAGTAACCGAACCTGTGATTACCGGAATACGCTGAGCACCTCCATCTAACTTTCCTTTCAACTCGGGCAAAACCAAACCGATTGCTTTTGCAGCACCTGTACTGTTAGGAACAATATTGGCCGCAGCAGCTCTTGCTCTCCTTAAATCACCCTTCGGGTGCGGAGCATCCAGTGTGTTCTGATCGTTGGTATAAGCATGTATCGTACTCATGATACCGGTAATAATTCCAAAACTGTCATTCAATGTTTTAGCCATTGGCGCCAGGCAGTTGGTTGTACAACTTGCGCAACTGATAATGGTTTCGGTACCATCCAGTATTGCATGATTTACATTAAATACCACAGTTTTCAAATCACCCGTTGCAGGTGCAGAGATTACCACACGTTTTGCACCGGCAGTAATATGAGCTTCGGCCTTTGCCTTATCGGTAAAGAAACCGGTACACTCAATAACCACATCCACATCATGCTGTGCCCATGGAATCTGTGCAGGGTCTTTCTGTGCGTATATTTTTACATCATCTCCGTTAACTACTATTGAATTGTCGGTTGACTTCACATCCTGGCCAAAACGGCCCTGTGCGCTGTCGTACTTTAATAAATGTGCCAGCACTGCCGGGCTGGTCAAATCGTTGATGGCAACCACATCTATACCTTTCATGTCATATATCTGGCGATATACCAGGCGACCGATACGGCCGAATCCGTTGATGGCAACTTTTACTGTACTCATATCTTTTATTTGAATTTAAATTTTGAGTTGCAAATTTACGAATATGTGAGCGTTATTTAATGAGAATATTTTTAATAATTATTCAGACTGTTTAAATGCATGTAACCCTTTGCCAGCATAAGCCAGCCGTCAATAGACTCCTGAATTCCTGGTATTATCCCCATTGTTTTTTTAAATTATTTGGCTGAAAAACTACAGGACGTTATCTTTGCCGTCCTTTAACAGGAAATGCCGCGTTGGTCAAGGGGTTAAGACGCCTCCCTTTCACGGAGGAATCACGGGTTC
>Ga0138256_10008892_pt1 | contig 10536 bp, 9 predicted proteins | sample KNB2016incub_MG_FD_105486 | JGI IMG/M metagenome (GOLD analysis project Ga0138256, IMG submission 105486) | Active sludge microbial communities from wastewater in Klosterneuburg, Austria - KNB2014incub_MG | ecosystem: Engineered > WWTP > Activated sludge > Unclassified | place: Austria... | reverse complement strand
ATCGCTGCAAAGATTATCAGCGTTTTTGTAAAAGTTTTTTCCAGATCAATTCGGATAAGAAAAGAAGACATTAAAAGACATCCGGGGGTAAGCACAAGAAGGATATAAACTTCAAGTTTAGTTTTGAACAAAGCTAGAATTATCATTCCCGTTATAAACCAGATCCAGAGAAATATTTTTTCGGGCTTAAGTTTTTTGAAGTCAAATATGTCCTTTGCCATTGCAAAGAAAATTATCACGCTGTAAGGTATTATTGTTAAGAGATAATTGACATGATACAACGCGCCGGAATTTTTAACATTATGCTCAACTCCAATAACCGCTCTGTCATAGATATGGAATTTAAGGAAATAATCAGTAAACCCGCTGCCGTATTTCATAAGCATGTAAATATGCCACGGCAATGCCATCAGCAAGCCGATAGAGCTGAGCACGATCAGATCCTTCAAAGTAAATTTAACTTTGTCTTTTAAAATGAATAAGCTTATGAAAAGAATTGCGGGAATGTAAAGTCCAACAAGTATTTTTACCATAAGACAGCAGCCGAAAGAAATGCTGCTCAGAATTAAATATCTGTAATTTCCTGTATCATTAAAAATAAAGACAGAATAGAATGAAAGCAGAATGAAAAATGTGTAAGGGTAATCAAACTGAAATCTCTTGGAGAAAATATTGAAAATAATATTGCTGCAGAAAATAAGCGCTGCGAAAAATCCTGTTTTAAAGTCAAAAAGGCGTTTGCCTGTAAGTATTAAAAGTATAACACAGAGAAGACTGAATATGAAAGGGACAATTTTTAAAGCTGCGGAATTTATTCCGAATATAAGTGTGGAAGCATAACCGATCCAGATAAGGAGAGGAGGATGAGAACCAGAATAGAACCTTCCGACCGAGTGGCTGCTCTGATCGAAGAAATCGCCGTTGGAATGAATTGACAATACCCTTGTTGCATACATACCTTCGTCCCACGGCTGAATATCAGCAGTGAAGAGCATCGGAAGTTTTACCGCACATAAAAAAACAACGAGAAAAATTATTATTTTAGAATAATTTTTCTCGTTGCTTAAAAAGTTTTCAGTTTTCAGATAAATAGAAGACATGATCTCACTTAAGATAAAATCAGAAGTTGAACCCCAGCGAAAAAGTATTGCTGCTTCCGAATTCACTGTTATAAGGAACAAAAGCGTAGTCAATATTTATGCTCTTATATTTGAATCCGATTCCTGTGGTCAGTCCTTTATTATCATATTCAGTCTGATAACCAAGTCTCAAAAAAACAAAATCCTTGTAACCGGCTTCGCCTCCTGCATTTATATGAAAGCTTCCGCCGTCAAGAACTTTGAAACCGTCAAGTCCTAATATAAAATTGAACTTATCTTTTGTAAGTCTGTAACTGCCTCCGATTCTAACAGAAGTCGGAAGTTTTGAACTTTGATTTTTAAGTTCGTCAACTGAACCGAGATTAGAGACAACCACGGCAAGACTGTAATTGTCCTTTGAAAAATTTGTTCCGAAATCGAATGCAAGTCCGGCAGCTTCATCAACATAAATTTTTTCAAAAACATATTTTCCGGTAACACCCACCGAAAGATTCTTATTTATTTTGTATCCGAGAGAAATCCCTGTGGATAAGTTTCTTGAATCAAAATTATCAATTGGCGCACCGGGAATATTCCTGATCTCAATACCCGTTATGCTTGTGGTAAACAATCCCACGCCGAGAGAAAACTTTTCGCTTAATGGAAATTTCGCAGCAATAAAATCTGTCTTTAAATCCTGAACGGACTCATTATGCATCAGAGAGACATTGCTTTTTAAGCCGGAGCTTAATCTTGCAGGATTATAAATGAAAGCTGTAGCATCATCAGTAACAGATGAAAATGCTTCACCCATAGCTATTGATCTCGCGCCTGCTCCGAGTTTGAGAAATGCAAGTCCTGTATTTCCGGCTCCGTCATTCTGAGCATGCAGCACATTGCAAAATAAAGATATAAATAACAATTTCAGGAAAATATATTTTTTCATGCTTATTTAAATTTAAACACAATTCCGATGTTCTGAACCGGATCATGTGTATATGGTTCTAACTGAAATGAATAATCAAATCCGAGGTTTATGCTTTTTGAAAAGTTCTTGCTTAATCCAATTCCGAACGATGGTTTAAGATTCCCTGTAAAATCATCTGCGCTGAGGTCTATCCTGTCAAGACCTGCTCTGACTTTAAACTGTTTCATTATATTTATTTCAGCTCCGAATCTGATCACAGTATTATTTGATTTCTCTTTCACTTCTGTAATCACAGTATCATAAGGGGATTTTTCTGACTCCGGGTTGAAATACTGCTGAACGGCAAGTGTAACTATTCCGGTATTACCGGGCAGAAGATATGTCGAACCTAAATCCACAACAGTCGGAAATTTTTCTTTGGTTGTGTTACCATTGCTTCCGTAAATCTTTGATGTCTGCCATTCATACTTAGCTCCGAGATCTTTAAACACAAGACCGAAAGCAAGATTTTCATTTGCTTTAAACACACCTCCGAAATCTATAGCAAATGAAGTCGAGGTCACTTCTTCAAACAGTTTAGCATAATAAAGCTTAAAGCCCACACCAAGAGATAATTTATCTGTCAGCATAAATCCCGTTCCGAGATAAAATTCGTTTTCAAAAGTTGAGAACGACCCGATCTTTCTTGTATCATTATCCCTTCCGTCAATATCGCCTACTCCTGCATTTATCCATGCAAGTGTAATTCCCGCACCGCCTTTTTCCTGTTTGGGAAGCTTGAATTTTTTTGTAAATCCTATAAAATTTAATTTTCTGTCCAGACTGAGAAATGTATATCCGAGATCAACTTTTCCTTCATTCTGAAAAGTGGAAAGAGCAGGATTATATATTCCGCTGACTTCTCCGAAAACATCCGAGACCATTGCATTACTCATTCCAAGACCACGTGCGCTGAATCCTAATCTTGAAAACGCTCCGGGATAGCTGCCAAGCTGAGCTTCGGTAACTCCGGCTGATAAAAGAATGATTAATATTAGAAATATTTTTTTCAATCGGAAAAATTTTATTAAATTAAATTTTAAAACATTTACTGAAGAAGGATCACCTTTCCCCAGGCAGGTTCATCTTTATCAAATTCAACTCTGTAAAAATAAACACCGTTAGCCGCCTTCATACCGTTATCGTTTTTACCGTCCCAGGTAGTAAAGAGTTCGTCAGTTCCGCTTCTTAATGCATTCTGAATCAAAGTTCTCACCGGATTCATACCGAAGTCAAATATTTTAATGGTAATCTTGGATTCGGGTTTATTGCTTTTGTAAAATAATCTTGTCACTTCATCATCGGGTGAAAACGGATTCGGAGCAGCATAAGTTAGTATATCCGAAGAAAGATCAATGGGTGAAATGGATCTGAAGATCTTCCATTTGCCAATCCACGGCTGACCTAATTCTTCTGTCCTTAAAAGTCCGTCCGCGCTTCCAATGTATAAAGTATCATTTATATGGTTTCCGGAATAAAATAAATTTGTTCTGAGCTGATCTTTTGTTCTTTCATCATAAATCACACCGGCTTTTGACCAGTTGAAATTTCCGAATACCGATCTCCATAATCCGGCATCTGTATAACCGTAAATAATAGAATCCTTAAATGAAATGCCGTTTGGTTTTGTATCATCAAGAGTGCTGAACCAGTTCGCTCCGCCGTTTGAAGAATAACTGAAAGCATCATACTCTCTGTTATCTTCTGCCTGCCTTGTCGCTCCCCAGATAATTTCTTTGCCGTTATATCTCTGCGTTTCAAGATTCACGACAAAATTTCCTGATATCCCGTTACCGGTAGCAAGAGGATCAGTATTATTAAAATTATATTTTCTCCAGTCTACTCCCCAGTTTGAGGATTTATTTATTCCGTCTGCAGTCCCTACATAAAGTGTAGAGTCATTCAAAGCTGAAACAGTAAAAACTCTGTGATTTAAATTATCCCTGGGATTAAGCGCAAAAGTATAACCGGATGTATTAACATTTATACTGTCAAGATTATCGGGAGGAAGAAGTACTCTCTGCCAGGAAATTCCGTAATCAGTGCTTTTTCTTAAACCGCCTGCAAATGAACAAATCCAGATAGTATAGTTGCTAAGATCATTTTTAGTTCTTGTTATTGCTATGTCATAAGACAGATTTTGCTGGGGCACGACAACCGGTAAAGCATACAGAGAATTTGATCCGTAAACAATTACAGAATCCGCCTGAGTATCTATCGGCTGAGGAACTGAAGACCAGTTGACTCCGTAATCAGTTGAAATTTTTATTCCTGTACCTGTAGGAACAGATTCGCCGCTGATCTCCTGACTGACAGCAGTTGAGGCGACGAGGACTTTCCCGTTAATATTAAACCCGGCAATATCGTCAGTGCCGAAAGGATCAAGTCCATAATAAGATTGAAAGCTGCCGAAGTTATCAATAGTTCTCATCAGACCGCTGCCGGTTGCAAACCATACCGTGTCTCCGTTAATTAAAATATCAGTAATGAAATTACTGACAGGCGTTTTGGAATTATTAGGAACAACTGTTACAGTATTGTTTAAAATATTATCGCCGGGATTCAAAGCATTTTTTCTGAATTTTTTTTCAGAAAGCTTGTAGTCCTCTGCGCGGAAAATATTCTGTGATAAACAGACATTGGAAAATAATATTATCAGTAGTAAATATTTCATCAGTTTGGCTGAACAAATTTTATGCTGTCCGTTACAGGACTGCTTAAGATATTTGAATTGTCTCTTGCTGTAAATGTATATTTAAAATAGCCGTAAGATCCTGGATCAGAACTGAAAGCTACATAATTAGAAAAAATAAACTGTCCGTTCTGATTATTAAACATCGGAATCGGAGGAAGAAGGACTCCGTTAGGTCTTTTCGTTACAAATGTAACTTCTTTAAGATCACATAAGCCGTCCGGATCACTGACATTAATCGAAATAGTCAGAAGCGTTGAATCTCCGGCAAAAGGTCTCACTACGCTGTCCGGAAGATTAGTCGAGTTTATTACAGGCGGCTGATTAGCGGGATTTATAACTATGAAATCTGAAGTAATAATATTGCTGAACAAACCCGAATTGTTTTCCGCCAGAAATTCTATTCTGTAAATTCCCACAAGAAGGCATTGAATATTACTGATGTTAACAGTCGCCGTAAATTTTTTATCGCCGGAAGTCGTATCCGGTAAAATTCCGTTATCAGCCATGTTAAATTTACCCAGAAGTAATCCGTCCGGATCTTTGACAGAGCAGGAAACACTTTTCAAGGAAGACCCGTCATTTTCATTTACATTCAGAGCGACAATAAAATTTATCAAAGGACTCACGGAAGAAACTGATACAGTGTCTTCTGACAGATAAGGATTTGAAATAATGGGTGCGGATATTGAAGGATCAATAACATTGTCATTATTCTGTTCGCACGAATAAAAAATAATCGCAGCAATCATTGGTATAATTGCTGCGAAGTAAAGCCCTGATTTCCTGAATTTATTGATACTGTTTCTTTTTAAATTATATGAGTGTAGATGTATTTCCTATAAATTTAGAGTTTAATGTAAAATTTATTTTCAGGATTTATTTTCTTCTGATTTTTTTAACATCTGGATAAATATTTAATCCAACATCAACGCTTATGGTACCCATATATCTCTTGAATCCCGGACCGCCGTTTGAATCGCCGTCATTTAAATTTAAATTTTCGGTTTCACCAAGCAGAGGTTCTTTGTTATCATCATTAAACAAATTCATCAGATTATATCTTGCGCCTACATTTAACCCGAGATTTCTTTTTGAATTTTTGAAAACAAATTCAAGACCGGCTTTTAGTTCAAGTCCCATTCTGAATGTAGATTCAAAACTTTTCCCTACATTGTTTACAGTTTCGTTTTTCGGAGTATATTTTCCGGAGATGATATTTCCCGTCAGCCCTGCGCCGTAATAACTTCTGAATCCATAAGTGCCATAGAACAGATATTCATAACCTGCGTCTATTGTAATCAGATCATAATTTGTTTTATTTTCAGCAGAGAAATCGGAATTAGCCATTGATTTATAATCGAAGCCGAGATAAATCCTGTCGTTTTTTAATTTTCCCGGGCTGTATTTACCATAAAGATAACCGCCGATACCCCACCTCATTCCATAATTATCACGTAAAATCTGATCATTCGAACTGTAATTTGCCCTTCCGTATGCATCATTTGTTGCTAAAATCCACGCAGGTCCGAATCCGACTACCCATGATGGTCTTGAATATGTGTAAATAACCGGAGTAGTATTTGTGACCTATGCATTTGTGTCAATGTTTAAAAGACAGATAGTGAAGAATACTAATAAAGAGAGAATTGTTTTTTTCATGAATTATCCTTTCAAGATATGAATTGTAACTAATTTAATTGAGCCAAATTAATATTTTGACATAAAACAATCAAGTATATATTATGATTCAGAGCAATAAATTGCTTTCAATTAAAAAACAGTTTAACAAATAAATATCCTGTGCTGTAACTTTAAATAACTAACTTAAGTTGACCGCTTTGACCTTTGATCATAGTTTTCATCTAAGAATCACTTGAATTCACTCTAACTACTAAAATTCATTTTTAAATTCGTGTCAATTCGTGAAATTGGTGGCAAGTTCTTGTTTACAATACTGAAGAGTTCTGCTTACATATTCATTACAAAAAGTTTTTGAAAGTGTTGACACATTTTTTACTGTTTTGTATAAATACATTAAAATTAATTAAAAAAAATTTTATATTGAAACATGTTAGATTCTTATATTCCAATATTTATTATCATTACAATTTCAGCTTTATTCGCAATTGTCAATGTTAAGCTTTCATCACTGCTGGGTCCCAGCAGGCCGAGCAAAGAAAAGCTTTCTACTTATGAAAGCGGAGTAGAGCCGGTCGGTACAGCACATGACAGGTTTTCAGTAAAGTTTTATATGGTAGCGGTTTTGTTCATACTCTTTGATATTGAAATTGTGTTTCTTTATCCCTGGGCGGTTTCGTTTTTGAATCTTGATCATATAAAAATGATGTATTCTTTTTACAGCGTCATAGTCTTTATAGTAATTTTGTTAGTCGGTTATATTTATGTTATTAAAAAAGGAGCTTTAAAATGGGATTAGAAGAAAAACTTTCCAAAGACGGATTTATTACTTCAAAAATAGATGACCTGATTAAGTGGTCGAGAAAAAACGCTTTGTGGCCAATGCCAATGGGAATTTCCTGTTGCGCAATTGAAATGATGGCAGCGGCAGGACCGAGATTTGATATCTCAAGATTCGGAAGCGAAGTATTCCGTTTTTCACCACGACAATCAGATGTTATGATAGTAGCAGGAACTACGACCTACAAAATGGCTCAGGTAGTAAGGAAAATTTATGATCAGATGCCCGATCCTAAATGGGTTATTGCAATGGGTGCGTGTACTTCCAGCGGCGGAATGTACAGGACATATTCAGTCGTGCAGGGAATAGATCTGTTTCTTCCTGTTGATGTATATGTCGCAGGATGTCCTCCTAGACCTGATAATCTTCTTAAAGCTCTAATGAAATTGCAGGAAAAAATTCAGACTGGCGAAGACACTTCGTTTTCTGTCAATTAAATAATAAAATTTATTTTTTTATAATTAATATTAGAAGGAGAAGTCATGAAAAAAATTTACTTTACTTTACTGTTTTTATTTATAATTGCATTTTCTGCAAATTATTCTTTTTCTCAAAGAATCTTAATAAATGAGAACTTTGAGACTGCAGGATTCAACAGTGACAGTTTGCCTACAGGTTGGTATCAGGTGGATGTTGACGGTACCGGTACTGCGGGTATTGAATGGGCTGTAAGAGATTCCGGACTTGCATATCCTGCCGGAAATAATTTTATTTACAGAACCCGTGCATTTAACAGCATGAGAAGTCTTACAATAGGATGGAATGCAGGTAATCCTGTTGCTGACGACTGGTGTTTTACAGACAGTCTGAGAATTCAGACCGGAGACAGCCTGATTTTCATGATGACTTTAGGAAGTAATTCAACAACTGCATACATTGATACAATGCAGGTTCATGTTTGTTCCGAACAGGATCCGCTTTTTTCCGTTCAGAAACTTGCAACAATAAGAAGTCTTGATACTTCAAATGACTGGGTAGAATATAAATTCAGCTTAAGTGCATTTGCCGGACAGAAGATATACCTTGGTTTCAGATACTGGATGAATACATCTATTGACGGTTTGCTTTGTTACATTGATAATATATTTGTAGGAAACAGAAGTTCGATCGGAATTAATCAGCTAAGCACTGGCATTCCTTCCAAGTTCGCTTTAAACCAGAACTATCCGAATCCTTTCAATCCGAGTACGAAAATTAAATTTGATCTTGCAAAAAATACAAATGTAAAACTTACCGTATTTAATTCGCTTGGTCAGAAAATGATGAATGTATTTGACGGATTTAAAACAGCAGGAAGTTATGAAGCTTCGTTTGACGGAAGTTCGCTCGCAAGCGGAACATACTACTACAGACTTGAAACGGATTTCTTTACGGAGACAAAGAAAATGCAATTAGTCAAGTAATCAACTTTAAATTTACTTTTAAACAAACAACCCGCTTAATGCGGGTTTTTTGTTGTTTAAAATAAATTTTATATTGAGTAAGTTAAACGAAATTAATTCTAATGACAAACGAAAGATTAGAAATCCTCAAAGCAAAACTACAGAGCTTTATACCAGATTTTGACGACATTAACGGCACTCCCGGATTTTATATTGAAAAAGAAAAGATAATTGACGCGTGTAAAATATTAAAAGATGATACTGATCTGAAATTCAACTCTCTTGTAGATGCAGTAAGTGTTGACAGATTCCAAAAGAAGAATCGGTTTGAAATGATTTACAATGTAATTTCAATTGAAACAAACGAAAGGATCTTTGTCAAAATAAAACTTGACAGCAAGAATCCCGAAATGCAGAGTCTTACGCAGGTCTGGAAATCCGCTAACTGGTATGAACGCGAAGCTTACGATATGATGGGAATTAATTTCATAAATCATCCTGATCTCAGAAGAATGTATATGCCGGAAAATTATGAGTATCATCCGCTCAGAAAAGATTTTCCTCTAATGGGGATTCCTGATTCTATACCGTTGCCGAATAAGTAGAGTGTGTGGAGTGTGTAGAGTGTGTGGAGTGTATAGAGTGGGTGGAGTGGGTAGAGTGTATTGAGTGGGTAGAGTGTATTGAGTGTGTAGAGTGTGTAGAGTGTATAGAGTGTGTGGAGTGTGTAGAGTTAAAAAATTTTAAATTTTATTGTTAAATACTACCATTAATTTTAAACTAATATTGTTAACTGTTAATTTCTAATTGTTAATTGTTAATTATTAATTGTTAACTGAAAAAAAATGTCTCATACAATTCACGAAGATCTTCAGAAAAAGGATTCAAAAATAAAAAAGACTAAAATACTTGAGGCTCTGGAAAAGCTTGAATCGGAAGATCTGAGTTATTCCTTTACAGATGCTCTTGATAATGAAATGGTTCTTAACATGGGACCGCAGCATCCGGCGACTCACGGAGTTTTGAGACTGCTCGTAAGTCTTGACGGTGAGACAGTTGTAAATTGCGTGCCGGAGCTCGGATATCTTCACAGAGGTTATGAAAAATTAGCGGAGTCAAGCACCTATCATGAGTTCATTCCTCACACAGACAGACTGGATTATCTCTCCCCGATGGCAAACAATGTTGGTTATGCGCTTGCTGTCGAAAAACTTATAGGACTTGAAATTCCTGAAAGAGGAAAATATATCAGAGTCATTATTGCTGAGCTTGCAAGGATACAATCTCATCTTCTTGCAGTCGGCGCTCTCGTAATGGATATAGGAGCTATCACGCCTTTTCTATGGGCTATCAGGGAAAGAGAAAAAATTCTCGATCTTTATGATATCATTTGCGGAGCGAGGTTTACCACTTCCTATACAAGAATAGGCGGAGTCGCTCAGGATGTAACAGATGAAGCGCTTTCCGGAGTAAAAACATTTATTGATGATTTTATTTCTAATCTTAACGATATAAGAAATATTGTTGAAAGAAATAAAATCTTCATTGAACGATGCGAAGGCATCGGTTATTTGTCAAAAGAAGATTCTATAGAACTCGGAGTCACAGGTCCTTTGTTGAGAGCATGCGGAATTGAAAGAGATTTGAGAATAGCAGAGCCGTATTTAGTTTACAACAAACTCGATTTCAGAATTCCTGTTTACCCTGACGGAGATTGTCTGGCAAGATATTATGTAAGAGCCGAAGAACTCGTTGAATCCGTGAAGATCATTCAGCAATGCCTTGAGAAAATTCCGAAAGGTCCTCATAATGCTCTTCAGTCAAAGAAAGTTCTTCCGAAGAAAGAAAGAGTTTATACAAAAATGGAAGAGCTTATTCATGACTTCATGATAATTAACTTTGGGGTTAATCCTCCGAAAATAGAATCATATTCT
>Ga0138256_10008888_pt1 | contig 10538 bp, 9 predicted proteins | sample KNB2016incub_MG_FD_105486 | JGI IMG/M metagenome (GOLD analysis project Ga0138256, IMG submission 105486) | Active sludge microbial communities from wastewater in Klosterneuburg, Austria - KNB2014incub_MG | ecosystem: Engineered > WWTP > Activated sludge > Unclassified | place: Austria... | reverse complement strand
TGGGACTGGATCACACGGACTGGCTGGGCGATTCGCTCGATGCAATCGGTCAGGAAAAAGCGGGCATTTTCAGAGCTGGTCGGCCCGCAGTATTGGGCAGTGAAGATCTTCCACCGTCGGTCTTGGCGCACGTTCGGACGATCGGCGCGCGGCCGATCGTCTTCGGACGCGATTTCGATGCCGTACCGAGTACGACCGGGTTCGACTTTCGCTACGGCGAACGCCGCTGGAACAATCTACCTCGGCCCGGACTGCGAGGCCGTCGGCAACTGAACAATGCTGCCACAGCTCTGGCGACCCTGATTGCGGGTGGCTTTGCAGATGGGTTGGACGCCGGTAGCGTGGCCGCCGCGATCGCGTCGACGACTCTTGCGGGTCGGTTTCAGATCGTCGAGGGAACGCCGCAATGGATACTCGATGTTGCGCACAATCCACCGGCTGCGGCCGAACTTGCCCACAACCTGCGCAGCTACCCGTGCGCGGGTCGGACGATCGCAGTTTGCGGAATCCTCGGCGACAAGGATGTCGCCGGCGTCCTTACAGCAGTCGCCGATACCATCGATGCGTGGGTCCTGGTGACGCTCGACGGCTCGCGAGCGATCGACGCGGCGGAGCTCGCGCGCCATTTGCCCGCGGCTGCTACCGTAGTTGCGGCTTGCCCTGATGTCGCGAGTGGCTGCGCGGCCGCCAAGGCACACGCAGCGCGTGGCGATCGAATCGTCGTATTGGGTTCTTTCCTCACGGTAGGCCCAGCGCTTTCGTGGCTCGGGCTATAATCCGTCGCCTTGTCTGCTCAACAGTTCGTGGGCGCGACCGAGTACTACTTGGAGACTCTACTCAAACAACGGCTGACCGGTGCGGTCCTACTGGTGGCGCTCATCGTCATTGTCGTACCCGAGTTGTTATCTGGCCCGCCGTCGCATGCGCCAGCGGCCCCGGTCGGCGCCGCCGACGCAACGCCTGCTGATTCCAGCGCGGTCGCCGTCAGTCCGATCCAAGGGGCGGCACTGCGCACCTATACGATCGATCTCGAGAAGGGCAGGGCAGAACCAGAGGGTGTGTCTGCGAACCAGGCGCCGACCGAACAGGCCTCCGAAACCATCAGCCAGCCGGCGACGGCGCCCGCCACGACCGTGGTCACCGCCCCAGCGCAAGTGCGGGCGGCGAGCGACGAGCGCGCAGCAGCAACGAGTACCCTGGTTACCAGCGGCTATTCGGTCCAGCTGGGCAGTTTCGGTAATCGCGACAATGCCGCACGGCTGGTCGGTGCGGTCCGCGCGCAGGGCTTTGCCGCCTATATGGATCAGTCGACGGGCGATCGCAGGCTCTATCGGGTGCGCGTCGGTCCGGTTGCTGATCGCGCCGCGGCCGAACGACTGGCGGCTCAGCTCGCCAAGGCCGGCCGCAAGGGCGTGGTTGTTCCAAACTCGTGACGTGGTGCGCCAAAGTGAGCTTGCATTCCGGGGCGCAGCCGCGATCCTGTACAATGCGCGCAACCTCGTTTGCTCGCTGGCGGCTAACAGCTACTTATGACTCCACTCGATTACGTCATCATCGGCATCGTCGTCTTGTCTGCGGTGGTTGGTGCGGTGCGCGGCTTGCTGCGCGAGGCGATCGCCGTCGTAACCTGGCTGCTGGCGTTGTGGGGTGCGTGGCAGTTCGGCCCGCTGGTCGAGCCCTATCTCGGCGGTGTGCTGACCAACTCACCGGTGCGTCCGTGGGCGGCCCGCGGCGTCGTGTTCATTCTCGTTCTGCTATTGGGCGCGGCGGTTGGCGCGCTCGCCGGCAATTTTCTGCGCGTCTCGATCTTCAGTGGGACCGATCGCTTCCTCGGCTTCTTGTTTGGACTGTTGCGGGGTTTCGTCGTGGTGGGCGCGCTGTTGATTCTGGCGCAGACCTTGCGCATCGACCAGGAGCCACAATGGAAGAACTCCCGATTGCTGCCCTATGCAGAGCAGATGGCGGCCGTGCTGCGCGGTCTCGTGGGCGAGCATTGGACGAATCGATCGGTACCCATGCTGGCACCGGCCAGCGAACCGGCGACAGAAACTTAGGGCATAGGCGATCAGGATAAGGTGCGTTCAGCATGTGCGGTATTGTTGGCATCGTCGGTACTTCAGCCGTCAATCAGCGGATCTATGATGCGCTGACCGTACTGCAACACCGGGGCCAGGATGCTGCCGGTATTGCCACATCGACCGAAGGAGAACTGTTCGTGCGCAAGAGCGCCGGACTCGTACGCGATGTGTTCGAGCAGAACGATATGCAGAGCCTGCGCGGCAATGTCGGCATGGGCCACGTGCGTTATCCCACCGCTGGTTGCGACGCCGCCGCGGAAGCCCAACCGTTCTATGTCAACGCGCCGTACGGCATCTGCCTCGGCCACAATGGCAATCTGACCAACGCGCGCGAGCTTGCCGAGGTGCTCGAACGAGAGGATCGTCGGCACCTCAACACGTCTTCGGACTCCGAGGTGCTGCTCAACGTACTGGCTTCGGAGTTACAGCGCGTTGGTACGCCGCGCGTGACGCCGGCGGATATATTCGCGGCAGTCAGTGCCGTCTATCGTCGCTGCCGTGGAGGTTATGCCGCGGTTGCCATGGTAATCGGGCACGGGTTGTTAGGGTTTCGGGATCCGAACGGCATACGCCCGCTGGTACTCGGTCAGCGCGAAACGCCCAAGGGCGCGGAGTGGATGCTGGCTTCCGAGAGCGTCGCGCTCGATATGGTGGGCTTCAAACTGGTGCGCGATGTAGCGCCCGGCGAAGTGGTGTATATCGATCAGCAAGGTCGGCTCCATTCGCAGGTCTGCGTGGCGACGGCACGCCACACGCCGTGCATATTCGAGTACGTTTATCTGGCGCGTCCCGATTCTCTGATCGACAACATCTCGGTCCATCGTGCACGTATGCGCATGGGCGACGCACTGGCGGAGAAAATCCGCCGCGAACGCGCGGACCACGATATCGAGGTCGTCATTCCAATCCCCGACACCAGCCGCACGAGCGCGCAGCAGGTGGCGCAGATCCTCGGCGTGAAGTATCGCGAAGGCTTCGTCAAGAATCGCTACGTCGGGCGGACGTTCATCATGCCCGGCCAGGAGCAACGCTCGAAGTCCGTGCGCAGCAAGCTGAACGCGATCGATCTCGAATTCCGCGGCAAGAACGTACTGTTGGTCGACGATTCGATCGTGCGCGGTACAACCTCGGCGCAAATCATTGAACTGGCGCGCGAAGCCGGTGCTCGCAGGGTCTACTTTGCTTCAGCCGCCCCGCCCGTGCGCTATCCGAACGTCTACGGGATTGATATGCCGGCCGCGAGCGAGCTCGTCGCCGACAACCGCAGCGTTGCCGAAATCGCCAAGTTCATTGGCGCCGATTGGCTCGTCTATCAGGACCTCGAAGATCTGGTGGAGGCGGTCAAGCACGACCATTCAAGTATCGACAGCTTCGATACGTCGTGTTTCTCGGGCGAGTACGTGACGGGTGATGTGACACCCGAGTACCTGGCGCGGTTGCAGAGGGAACGCTCGGACGCTGCCAAAGAGCGTCGCCGCGGCCCCGACCGCGGTGGGTTGCGCGCCATTCAGACACACTAACAGGCCGCAGCGCGGCGACCCACGTGCGGTTACTTGATTCGGGCTCTCCGTCGGGGCAGGCCGCGCGTCGCCTGTTACTCGAGATGTTCCACGCTGCCGTGCAGCGCGTGAGCGGGCGCCGCTGCGTCGCCCATTTTCTGCGCGCGCACGATGAGCGTATGCGCCAGTACGCCGCTATCAACGTGATCGCGATCGGCAAAGCGGCGAGCAGCATGGTGCGCGGAGCGCTCGATATATGTGATCAACGGGTTCGTCATGCGCTGCTGATCACCAAGGACGGTCATGTGGACCCTGAGCTGTACAACGATCGGCGGGTCGAGGTGGTCGAATCGGCGCACCCGGTACCCGATACCCGCAGTCTCGCGGCTGGCCTGCGACTGTTGAAGTGGGTAGCGGACCTCGCGCCGGGCGAGCTGCCCTTGTTTCTCATTTCCGGCGGTGCGTCGAGCCTCGTCGAACATCTTCGAGCCGGTGTCGATCTGGCGGCACTCACCGAACTCAATCGTCGCGCGTCCACCGAAGCGTGGCCGATCGAGCGGCTGAACGCGGCGCGCCGACAACTCTCGGCGATCAAGGGCGGTGCGTTGAGCACCGAGCTGCGTCGACCGGCGGTTGCGCTGTTCATCTCCGACGTGCCCAATGATGATCCAGCCGTAATCGGGTCTGGCTTGTTAGGTCCGGCGGCGCGCGACTCGAGCGTTGGCGGGCAGACAAGGGTGCCGCAGGATCACGTTGAGCGTCACGTGATCGCACGTCTGGAGGACGCAATGCATGGCGCTGCTGCGGTCGCCAGCGCGCACGGCTGGAGTGTCGAGCAGGCAACGCAGCGCTTCGACGCGAACGTCCTCGTGATCGCACAGCGGTTTGCAGACGAGCTGCGAGCTGGCGCGCACCGCGCGCTTGTCTGGGGCGGCGAGTCGGTTGTTACCTTGCCGGCAAATCCGGGCCGCGGTGGCCGCAACCAGCACCTCGCCTTGCTGCTGGCGCGGCACCTTGCGGCAGATAATCGGGTGTGTGCATTGGCGGCCGGCACCGACGGTACCGACGGAACGAGCGGTGACGCTGGCGCACTGATCGATGGGGAGACCTGGCGAGCGGTTGAACGTGCGGGCTTTGACGGCGACGCGGCCCTCGAACAGGCCGATTCCGGCACGGTCCTCGAGGAGACCGGTGCGCTCGTGCATACCGGCCCAACTGGGACCAATGTCGGCGATCTCCTGCTTGGCTTACGGTACGATCCGCGACCATGAGACTGTTGCTGATCGACGACGATCGTGTGCAAATTGCCCGGTTTAGCCACGAAATCCGCGCGGAATGGCCGCAGGCAGACTTGGTGCAGTACAGCCCCAGTCAGCGCGGACCGCTCGCTGCGAACTTTCTGGCGCAGGGCTTTTCGGCCGTGCTGTTGGCGCAACAATGGCCGGGCGGCGATGGCCTGAAATGGCTGTATGACCTGGCGGAACGGCCGGGCTTCGCACCGGTGATTTTCATTGTGGATCGCGTCGAGGGGCCGGCAGGTCTCGCTGCCCGTGACGCTGGCGCGTTTGCTGTCTTTGGGACCCAGCGCTTCAACGAACAGCGCTTGATCAAAGTGGTCACCGAGGCCGCGGCGCAGCAACTCGAATCGTTAGGCGCGTGGCACAAGAGTCTGGCCGCACTCGATGCGCAGAATTTCGCGGGCGCTCACCTGCGGCGCTATCGACGCATCGAACATCTTGCCAAAGGATCGGTGTCGGACCTGTTTCTCGCCGAGAGCGAAGTGGCCGGTAGTCTGGTCGTGCTCAAGGTGACCCGTGCCGTTCGCAAGGACTCCGGTGTCGATCAGTCGATGCAGCGCTTCTTGCAGGAATTCGAGATCGTCAAGGACCTCCGTCATCCGAACATCGTGCGCATCTACGATCTAGGCATTACCGACAACTACTTGTACATCGTGATGGAGTACTTTGCGCGTGGTGATCTGCGCAAGCGCATGACGAAAGGGCTGACCATAACTGAATGCCTCACGTACGCTCGCGATCTCGCGCTCGCCCTGCAGGCCATTCACTCGGCCGGGATTCTGCATCGCGACCTGAAACCAGGCAACGTCATGTTGCGCGACGATGACACTGTCGCACTGATCGATTTCGGTCTTGCCAAGGCGCGTGCGCTCGAACTGGAAATCACCGACACCGGGCTCATCTTCGGTACACCGCATTACATGAGCCCCGAGCAGGGCCATGGGAAACCGATCGACGAGCGCAGCGATCTCTACAGTCTCGGCGTCATCCTGTACGAGATGGTCGCCGGCAAGAAGCCGTACGATGCTGACAACCCGATGGCCATTCTCTATTGTCATGCCAAGAGTCCGATTCCGCAGTTGCCAGCTGCGAGCGCTGCGGTGCAACCGGTGGTCGATGCGCTGCTGGCCAAGAGTGCCGACGACAGGCCGTCCTCGGGCGCCGCCGCGGCCGAACTGATTTCCGTGGTGTTGGAATCGCTCGCTGCGGCGGAGCAGACGGGATGAGCGTCGATTCGTACTTTGCCGATCCATTGCAGGCTGCTACCCCTGAAAGCTGGCTCACGCTGGCGTGTGAGCAATGGCAGGCGCTGCTCGTCGATCATGCAAACTGCGAGAAGAAGGCCGCTTCGACGGCGCTGTCGCTGATGTTCGCGTACCCCGAGGATCGCGCACTTGCAACCACCCTGTCCCGACTGGCGCGCGAGGAACTGCGGCATTTCGAGCAAGTCGACCGATTGATGCGGGCCCTGGATGTGCCGGTCGTTCGCCAGAAGCCCGGGCGGTACGCCGCTGGCTTGCGCCGCCTGCTGCGTACGCACGATCCGCTGCGCAAGCTCGATCTGCTGCTGACGGGTGCGCTGATCGAGGCGCGCTCTTGCGAACGTTTCCGGTTGTTAGCGACGGGCCTGCCGGCACCGATGGCGGAGCTGTATGCGTCGCTGGAGCGATCCGAAGCGCGGCACTTTCAGCTTTATCTGCGGCTTGCGGATCGCGAGTTCGAGCGGCAGGAGTGGCGCATGCGGCTAACGACGTTGGCGGCGGCCGAAGCCGAACTCGCGACCAGCCCAGACATGGAATTTCGCTTTCACTCAGGCGCGCCCGGCAGCGAGATGGATTCGATCGCGTTGTTGCAGACGCGCAGATAGCTACCGCGCTCGTGCCACGAGTCGAGCACGATGCGCGTCGCTGGGGCGCCATCCACATCGTGCTCGTGTACGGCGGGTCGATGAGTGTGCCCGTGAATCATCCGGCGCGTATGGCTCGCCCGGAATGCGGCAAGTACAGCGCGTTCGTTGACATCCATGATCATCGGCTGGGCGCGTTGCATGTGCGCGCGGCTACCGGCACGCGCGGCGCTCGCGAGTTCGATTCGTGTGGCGCGTGGCAGGCGCAGGAAGCGCCGTTGCCAGGGTTCAGTACGAACAATCGAACGCAACTCCTGATAGGCCGCGTCCTCGGTACAAAGTATATCGCCGTGTGTCAGCAAGGTGGGGGTGCCCTCGAGTTCAGCGATCACCGGGTCGGGCAGCAAGACTATCTTCGTGGTCGCGGCGAAGCGCGCGCCCAGCAGGAAATCACGATTGCCGTGCAGTAGATAGCAGGTAGTGCCACTGGCCGTGAGTTGCGCGAGCTCCCGCGTGACGTGGGCTTCCATCGAACCCGGGTCGTCGAGTTGGTCGTCACCGACCCAAGCTTCGTACAAGTCCCCGAGTATGTAGCGGCGACTCGCCGCACGCGCCGGACCACGCAGGAAAGCGACGAACGTATCGACCGCCCACATTGCCGCGGATTCCAAGTGCAGATCTGACACGAACAGGCTCGCCACGCGAGCGCTCGTCAGTTCGCGGTGAGAGGCGTGGCGGGCGGCGCGGCTTCTGGCGCGGCGGCGTCTGGCGCGCCTGCTTCCGGGGGCGGCGCCAGTGACTCGCCAGGAGCGGCTCCGACGATCGCGGCCTTCTCGATCACGACTGGCTTGAGTGGCGCGTCCTGCTTGAGCGCCGCGTTGGCGCCGGTCGGCACGTTGCTGATGCGGTCGACGACTTCCATTCCCTCAACCACGCGACCGAATACCGCGTAACCCCAGCGCGTCGCCAGCGGGTCGAGTTCAGCGTTGTCGACGATGTTGACATAGAACTGCGCATCGCCGCTATGCGGTGAGGCTGCGCGGGCGAGCCCGACAGTGCCACGCAAATTGCGCAGGCCATTACCTGATTCGTTGGCAATCGGCTTGTTAGCGGGTTTTGCCCGATAGTCCAGCGTGACGCCGCCGCCCTGGATGACAAAGTTTGCGATCACACGATGGAACAAAGTGCCCGTGTAGTGACCGGCGCGAACATAGGCGAGAAAGTTGTCCACGGTCAGCGGTGCTCGCTCGCGATCGAGCTCAATGACAAATTCCCCGAGATTGGTCGTGATGCGCACCCTGGGTGCTGGCGGATCGCCGGATTGCGACCACACAGTGAGAGGTGTTGCAATGATCGCCAACGCGAAGCATGCAAGCCAGATGCGCAGAATCTTACGAGGCATGCGTTAGATTCTATCGAACCTCGTGCTCCGCTGCCCAGTCGTGTCGCAAATCCGCAATACAGGACCACGACAGTCGCGACGTGCCTTACAATTTCGCACATGCCGCATGCCCAAGTCGTTACCCGCTTCGCGCCGAGTCCCACGGGTGAGTTGCACCTTGGCAATGCACGAACCGCGCTGTTCAGTTGGTTGCTCGCGCGGCACAGCCGGGGGCGCTTTGTGCTACGGATCGAGGATACGGACGCTGAGCGCAGTCGTCCGCAATTCGCGGAGCAGCTGTATCAGGACTTGCGCTGGCTTGCATTGGACTGGGACGCTGGCCCAGACCGGGACCCGGATGGCGTTCACTATCTGCAGTCGGCACGCGGCGAGATCTATCGGCATTATTTCGAGGAGTTGCGCGTTGCGGGCAAAGCCTATCCCTGTTTCTGCTCAGCGCTCGAGCTCACGCTAGCGCGCAAGGCGCAGCTCGCCGCCGGTCGACCACCGCGCTACGCGGGTACTTGCCGGGCATTGACGCCGACGGAGATTGAACGCAGGCAGGCGGCAGGGTCGCGACCGACGCTCAGATTTCGCGTGCCGGAGGGTCAAACGGTAGAGTTTGTCGATCTGGTCCACGGTGAGCACCGCTATGTCACGGACGACATCGGTGATTTTATTATTCGGCGCGCTGATGGCAGCCCGGCGTTCTTCTTCAGCAATGCAGTCGACGATGCGGAGATGGGTATTACGCACGTGCTGCGCGGTGAGGACCACCTGACCAACACGCCGCGACAACTGCTGCTGCTCGACGCGCTGGCGATGCCACGGCCCACCTACGCACACGTTGCTCTGCTCACGGGCGTCGATGGCGCGCCACTATCCAAGCGCCACGGCGCTGCGAGCGTGCGCGAGCTTCGTGAGCGCGGCTATCTGCCGCTTGCGGTCGCTAACCACCTGTTCCGTCTCGGCCACTCGAGCACGGAAACTGGGGTGCTGACGCTCGCAGCACTTGCCAAGGCATTCGACGTCAAGCACTTGGGACGCGCGCCGGCGCGCTTCGAGATTTCACAGCTGGACGCATGGCAGCGGCAGGTCGCGCACCATCTGTCGCCCGAGGCAGCCGAGCAGTGGTTAGTGGGGGCATTGCCGCCGGGCCTGAGCGATGAGGACCGGCATCGGTTCATCGATGCGATTCGGCTGAATATCGTATTGCCGGCGGAAGCGGCCGCTTGGGCACGGGCGTTGTATGGCGAGCCACCGCCGCTCAATGATGAGATGCTTGCGGTGGTACATGCGGCGGGTCGAGGGTTCTTTGCCGCCGCCGCGGGGAGCGTGGTGCAACATGGCGCCGAGCTGCGGCCGATGATCGACGCGATTCGAACCGCCACCGGCGCCAAAGGTGCGGCCTTGTGGAAGCCGCTGCGTCTGGCGCTGACAGGTCGGGCGGACGGGCCCGAACTCGCACCGCTACTCAATGTCATTCCGCGTGCGAGCATCGAGGAACGGCTGCGCCGCTTCGCCGGATGATCCGCATTTACAATTCGATGACGGGCGCAAAGCAGGTGTTGCAGCCGCTCGAGCCGGGCCATGTGCGCATGTACTGCTGCGGCACCACGGTCTACGACTATTTTCATGTCGGCAATGCACGGATGCTCGTTGTGTTCGATATGGTCAGTCGTTACTTGCGCTATCGAAATCTGCGCGTCACCTTCGTACGTAACATTACCGACGTCGACGACAAGATCATTCGTCGTGCGGCCGAGGAGGGTATCGAGTGGCGTGCGCTGGCGGATCGCTACACGATGGCGCTGCATGCGGATCTGCTTCTGCTTGGTTGTCTGCCCCCCGATAAGGAGCCGCGCGCATCGAGTTATATCCCCGAGATGCTGACGATGATCGGGCAGCTCATCGCGCGCGGCTATGCCTACGTCGCCAACAATGGCGATGTGATGTATGCGGTACGGAAGTTTGCAGGCTACGGACGTTTGTCTGGCAAACGGCTGGAAGATCTACAGGCAGGTGCGCGCGTCGAAGTCGATCTCGCGAAACGCGATCCACTCGATTTCGTCCTGTGGAAGTCGGCCAAGCCCGAAGAGCCTTCGTGGCCGTCGCCCTGGGGACCGGGTCGGCCGGGATGGCATATCGAGTGCTCGGCGATGTCCACTCATGAGCTTGGCAATCATTTCGATATTCACGGCGGTGGCCTCGATCTGAAGTTCCCGCACCACGAGAACGAGATCGCGCAGTCCTGTGGCGCTACCGGTGAGCCATTCGCCGAGATCTGGATGCACAACGGATTCCTCAATATCGACAGCGAGAAGATGTCCAAGTCGCTCGGCAACTTCTTTACCGCACGCGATGTCGTCGGGCAACTGAAGCATCCCGAAGTCCTGCGGTATTTTCTCCTGTCGAGCCAGTATCGCGGTCCGATCA